>JABAOH010005072.1_pt1 | contig 183474 bp, 154 predicted proteins | sample 7062181 | NCBI WGS metagenome assembly JABAOH01 (sample SAMN14538630, study PRJNA623070) | marine sediment metagenome | biome: marine biome [ENVO:00000428]; feature: marine pelagic biome [ENVO:01000023]; material: deep marine sediment [ENVO:00002113]; isolation source: pool of 5 deep marine...
AAAATATGAACAAAGAAGCCATAGAGAATTTTAAGAAAGCTATTTCTCTTCTGCCTTATCAATATGAAATCTATGATGAACATGCGCGCTTCCTTTACCCTCTTGCTGTGTCCTATTATCAGCGCGGAGATTTGGAATCCGCCCAGAAACAGTTTGAAAACATCATCGACCTTTCCACAGGACGTCTGATGTGGGGAGATCTCTATGCTAAAAGTTATTACTGGTTAGGCAAGATATTCCAGCATAAAGGGTGGACTGGAAAGGCAATCGAGAATTATGAAAAATTCCTTCAAGTTTGGATGAAGGCTGATCCTGATATTCCTGAGTTAGGAGATGCCAAAAAGCAGCTTCTTCTACTGAAACAGGGATCAAGAGAATAAACTATTCTTCTTCCTCTATTTCTTTCCAGAAAAGTCTTTTCTCCTTGATGAGTATTTTGTTCTGTTCGCAAATCCAGGGAGGAACAGTCTTGATATCGGAACCAGAGAGTATATTGCTCATAGGACAGACGACACATTCATTGAGCTCATCGCATTGAGTGCACAGGTTATCTCTTGAGTAAAAATGGTCCATACTGAGTTCTGAATAATTCGAGAGGATTTCAGGATAAATCCTCTTCTGGTTTTTTATGAATTCATCCAGATTTCCAAAACAATATTTTGCATGTTCTCTGGATTCCTCATTTTCCTTGAAGCAATCCGCAATAAGATAGCATCCCCAAAGTTTCCCATCTGGCATCAGGGTCATTCGATCCTTGCCTGCATAACAAGAGAAAATGCCTTTCCTTCGGTTTCTTCTGAAATTGGCCAGAGGTATCTCTCGATTTCTCTTATAATAAGTAGAGATAAAAGCTCTCAATGTTCTGAGTTCTTCTTCCCATCGAATAAGCGATTTATGGTCCCAAGAAGAAATTCGGCAGGGAGTAAAAATGATACTGGGGACACCCAATTCGACGACAAATTGAATAGAGTTTGCCAGATACCCGATCTTGGCCGGTGTAATGATGCTGTTGACTTCCAGATCGATAGATGGATATTTTAATATTTTTTCGATCAAGGGAACGATGTACTGGAAGCTTCCTTTTTTTCTGGTTATATCCTGGAGAGTCCCGTCAAAGCTCAAAAGAAGAGAAAATTGATGTTGGTTAAAAAACTCCAGCACATTATCATTTAATAAGCTACCATTGGTGGTAATAGTGTATTGAATCTGTTTCTTCTCTTTTTTGTTTTTGTTTTGAATAAGGTCTACAGCGTATCCAATCTGTTCAAAGGCCAGAAGAGGTTCCCCTCCATAAAAATTGATGAAACACTTATTGGTTAGAAAAGAGAACAAAAAGTCGAAGGCCTTCTCTATAGTCGAAGTCTTGATGTATGATTTTCTCTTTTTTTGATAGCAATAGGTGCAATTGAAATTACAGTCCTCGGTGACAAATAGAGTGAGACTGTAGAGATGCATCTTTTGATTCTTGGCAGCTAAAATGGAAAAGAATGAAACTATGATTGGGTTTTAAGCTTCACATACTCCTTGGCCATCCACCAGCACAGCGGCGGTCATCCATATATTTTACCACATCTTCATCCAAAGGCATGTTGAACATTTCATATAGTTTACGGCAGGCCTCTTCAGCCTCTGCTTTAGTGATTTCATTTGCATCATAAGAGTCCACATTTTCCTTAGGTTTCAAATGATCTTTCGCTTTTAGTCTTCCCCGTAAAACTCTTTCAGACTCTCCTTTATTTGGGTCTTCCGCTTGTTGCTCCATTCGTTCTTTTTCTTGATTTTCGTCTAGAACCGTTACGAGCTCTGCGTCTACAAAATGCACAAAATAAAATATTTTCCTCAGCCAGAAGTGAACATTTTTCTCGTACTCTTTAGGTTCTTTCATAGATTCCCTCCTTTCTCATGGAAAGTGTTTCGTATCATAAAGCAAGACCTTCGATAAGTCAAATACTCTTTCCATGATTTTATAGACATACTAAGAAGTCTCACAGAAATTAAAGCCAGCAGGGATGAGAATTTCCTTTTGATGCGCCATGAATTCCTCTGAATTTTTCAGCTATTCCTACCAGCCGAGAATATGAAGGGAGAATAACACACTTAGAACAGCCGAGTCAACTGCCAAGGAATAAAGACAAAACTACAAAAATAACAAGGTAATAAGCAAAAGCCAAGAATCTACCGCTCGTAAAGATGGCGCTCAGTTATTTTACTTGCCTTGACCTTATTATTCGTTCGTTTTTCGCAATGACTGTGCTTACTCATACCTCAGGGCTTCAGCGGGGTCACCAAGAGCCGCCTTGATGGATTGGTAACTGACCGTAAAAAGCGCAATCACAAATGTCAGCAGTGCAGTGAGAATGAAAACCGTCCAACCAATACTGACCCGGTAGGCGAAATTATTAAGCCATCTGTCCATGGTAAAATAGGCGATAGGAAAGGCAATGATATTCGCCACCAATACCCATTTGGTGTATTCCTTGGAAAGGAGAGTCACGATCTTTGATAGCGATGCTCCCAGGACCTTCCTGATGCCGATCTCCTTGGTGCGTGTTTCGGTGGTGAAGGAAGACAATCCAAATAGTCCCAGACAGGCGATAAGAATCGCCAGCAGGCTGAAATTGCCGAACATCTCCATCATCCGGGCCTCGTTACGGTAGAGAGCATTCAGGCGGTCATCCAGAAAAGTATAACTCACGGGATAACCGGGATGGAAACGATCCCATACGCCCTGAACATGGGCTATGGTTTCCTGGATATTGCCGCGAGCGATTCTCAGGGCTGCCGTATTTGTTTCCAGGAGCCGAATATAGGTGATCATCGGGACAATCTCATGATGCAGGGATTCGTAGTTGAAATCTGCCACCACACCGATTAGCCGGCCGCTGCGGTCAGGCGCTACGGTATACATGGGTGAACCTAATGCTTCCTCAGGGCTTTTGAATCCCAGGCGCCTGACAGCGGTTTCATTAAGGATGAAGGCTTCGTCTTTGTCTGTGGGGTGGTCGATAGAGAAGTCCCGGCCCGCCACAATCTTCATACCGTAGGTCTTGAAGAAGTCATGTTCGACCCGGTTATGAGGCATAGTAAAGGGGCTTTCTACCAGCTCTCCGTTGATTTCGATGCTGAAGCCCGGAGCATCTAGCAGGCGTCCTGACGGGGCTCGTTTCGATAGGGTGGCGGATAAAATGCGGGGGTTGTTCAATAATTCCTGTTTTATAGCCTCCCAGTTCTGCTTGATAGGCTGGTCGGCCGGTATAAGGACGATGTTTTCCCGCTGGAAACCGAGATTAGCATTCTGCAGGAAGCGCATCTGTTTAAAGACTACGGCGACACTGATAATCAGCGTGGCCGAGATTGCAAACTGAAAGACGACCATGACCTTGCGCATGATCGCTCCCCGCGTTCCACGGGTCAGGTCTCCGCGAAGGATGGTGGCGGGTTTATAAGCGGAAAGATAAACGGCTGGATAAAGACCGGCTGCCAGCCCTGTCACCAGGAAAACAGCGACTAAAAGCAGCAGCCCGACCGGATTTATCAGCATGCCGAGTTTCAACTCATGGCCGGAAAAGGCACTGAAATAGGGAAGTAACACTGCAACTATGAGTACAGCAATCACCATAGCAAGAAAGGCGATAAGCAGAGATTCTCCTAGAAACTGGGTGGTGAGGAGCTGGCGGTTAGCGCCCACCACTTTGCGCAACCCCACTTCTCTAGCCCGATTGGCGGCCCTGGCTGTGGAGAGATTCATGAAGTTTATGCAGGCAATGATCAGGATAAAAACAGCAATCAGGGTAAAAAGCGTGATATACCGGATGTCGCTGTTGGGCTCCAGTTCGTTATGGGTCCGGGAGTGGAGGTGGATATCAGTCACTTTACGGAGGACAAGGGTGTTCCATTGATGGGGAAGATAAACGTTTCCTGAATCATCTTCGTAGCTGGGTAAATGGCGGTCAAGAAAGCCGGGAATTCGGGCAGCGACTTCCTCGGGATCTGCATCTTTGGCTAAGCGCATATAAGTGTAAGTGACGTTATCGGAAAAATTCGTGGTCCCTAAAAAATAATCACTCCCGTCCCGGTAATATTCTTGACGCCCTTTGAGGGTGACGTAAGAAGCAAGGAAATCAAAGTGGAGGTGGGAGCTGCTAGGCACATCTTTCATTACACCTGTGACCTGGCAATCCTCTCTCTCACTGCCAAACTTTATGCTTTTGCCCATGGGTTCTTCGTCCCCGAAGTACTTCCGCACCATGGATTCGGATAAAACGAGGCTGTTCGGGTTTTTCAGGGCTGTTTTTGGGTCCCCTTTAATTAGAGGAATTGTGAATACTTCGAAGATATCATGTTCAGCGAAGAAAAATCTTTCCTCAACGAAATTGTTCTCGGCATGGCTTATCAGGATATCTCCGGTTCCAACCATACGCGCAATATGTTCCATCTCAGCGAATTCTTCCTCGAGAAAAGGGATAAAAGAGGGAGCCACTGAGCATAATGCACCACGCACCGAGCCGTCAGCAGCAAACCAGCGGCGCTCGATCCGGTAAATCCGGTCCTTGTGTTCGTGATGAGTATCAAAACTCAATTCATCCCGGACAAACAACAGGATAAGTATACAGACTGCCATTCCAATCGCTAGACCGGCGATGTTGATGAAAGAATAGCCTTTGTGTCTTTTGATGTTTCTTAAAGTGATTTTCAAATAGTTTTTAAGCATTTGAACACTCCAATAGATCCAATTTTTTAAAAAGGAAGGCGTCGATCTGAAGACCTGCCTCCAATACCAGAACCTAGCTCCGGCCTGGCCCTTCTCCTGAACTATTTCAAAGTATTCTTCTTCAAAATCGCCCAGCACAGAATATTCTTCTCCTGAAATAGCCATGCGGCTGAGAAGCCAAAAGGCAATTTTGGGCGGTGTTTGAGGTTTTGATTTGATGGCCATTAGATTTTATCAATAACAAATTCTGGGACTCCTTCCCAAATAGAGGTTTGGAGTTGGCGGGCAGCTTTCATAGCCTTCTTCCCATCCGGGGTAAGTCGATAAAAGACTTTGCTTCGTCCGCCTCTTTCAGGTGTCGATGGTCCAACGATCTTTATCACATAGCCCTTGGTGAATAGCTGTTCCAGAGCGCTGTATATGGTTCCGTAGGCATAAGTCTTGTTTGTCATTTCGGCGACCTGTTTCCTTATAGTCACTCCATAGGCGTTATCTTCAAGCCGCCATATTGCCAGTAATAGAATGAGTTCAGATAGAGTTAAATCCTTCATGAGTCCATCCTTTTATATATATATACGGAATTCCCGTAGAAATTGTTGCACTTGAACAAATTTTTTTCGAATAATTGGGTGGAGCTCCATGTCTTCTTCGATTGCCTTCCTGTTGCCGAGAGAGATAAATTAACTTTTCAGTCATGGAAACGTATAAAATCATAAAGCCTTAGATTTACAAGGAGGTATTCGTGTCCAAGATAACTTTAAAGAATGAGCTTGACCGCAGGCAGTTTTTAAAAATCATCCCGGCCTGCTCTCTCGTGTGTCTTGGGTCAGGCGGAGCCTGGGCTTTAGCCCAAGAAGAGAAGACGCCTTCGGCCCAAGAGGCTAAGCACAAATTCGATAACGAGATGGATAGAAAACTGACGTACAGACAATTGATTAATATGCAGTATAGAGAGTTCATCCAGCTAGCCAAGGCACTCGAGAAAGAAATGGGAAAAGAGAAATTTATAGAGTTTCTTAAGAAGCACACTTATGAAAATTTGATCAAAATCGGGCAACAATACGCCAAGCGTTCGCCTGAAAACAGTTTTAAAACTTATACCAATACTTTCAGACCCCCAAGGTATAAAAATACATTGACCATGGAAATTGTTGAAGATACTGAAAAAGCCTTTGAGTTGAAAGTCACCGAGTGCATTTGGGCTTCAGTTTTTCACAAGGCTGAGGCCGGCGATATTGGTTTCGCTTACATATGTTATGGTGACTATGCCCATGCCGAGGGCTTCAATCCCAAAATAAAGATGATCCGGGACAAAACATTGATGCAGGGACACAAATATTGTAACCACCGTTATATCTGGGAGGGATAAACAACCGCACGCCTAGTTAGAGGTCAGACCAAGCCAACTTATTTATTTTGAATCATTTAAACTCAATATTCCCACCAATTTTAATCTTAGGAGTGCATTTTTGATGCCAAAAATGAGCTTCTAAGGAAGTCAAGAAAGGCCTCCAACCTCGATAAAAAGACCGCGTATAGAAGAATAAAGAAGAAGAGGACAATACTATAGAATTAAGTTGACATCTTAACTGGAATGTAATAAAATCTACATATCTTATCGATTTTATATTAATAGGAGGTTTTATTTATGTTCAACAAATCGTTTGTGGGAGTAGCTTTGGCTGTTTTGTTGGTTGCTTTTGTTTCCATCGGTTCAGCTCTTGATTACTGTAAGATGGAAAAGAAAAATATCGTAGAAACAGCTGTAGCTGCAGGTTCATTCAAAACTCTTGTTAAAGCAGTTCAAGCAGCAGATTTAGTAGAAACACTTTCAGGTGAAGGTCCATTTACAGTCTTCGCTCCAACCGATGATGCTTTTGCCAAGATTCCAGCTGAGACTCTTGAAGCCTTAGTGAATGATAAGGAAAAGCTCACCGCTGTTCTAACATACCATGTCGTTCCCGGCAAGGTGATGGCTTCAGATGTTGTGAAAATGAAATCAGCCAAAACAGTGAATGGTAACGCGCTTACCATCAGCGTAAATGAAGGTACAGTTAAAGTTGACAATGCAAAAGTCATTAAAACGGATATAGTTTGCTCCAATGGAATCATTCATGTTATCGACACAGTAGTTTTACCCCAGTAGTCTTAGGAGTACTATCAAGAGTTTAGAAAGAATTTTAAGCTGATTTTTTAAAGAAAAGGCGGCCTGGATTTTCGCCAGAGCCGCCTTTTTTTATGCACTGACTGGGCCAACCTTCCCAGCTCGACGAGAAGATTTAAGAAAAGGGTATAAAGTGGGGTGCCTTGCGAATCAGACGACGCTTAAAGTACTTTTTTTACCTGTAAAACAGGCAGTTTAAGAGCGGAAAACAAGACTAATTTTAACTTATCTCATTAAAAATAAAATAGATAGCTTGGCCCGACCCTAAAAATAAAAAAAATCAAGGGGGGAGTAGAACTTTTTATTGACTCATACGTCTATGATTATGATATTTAGAGGTAGATGGAAGACCCTATGCAGCCTGAAAGCAGTGGTGGAACCCGAGGAGCCGAACTGACAGCTCAACCGGTGTTCGACGAGCTCTATGATAAGTACAAGGATGCTGTCTTCAGTTTCGCCTGTTACCTGACTCGGAACCTGGGGGAGGCTGAAGACCTTTTCCAGGATGCCTGGCTCCGGGTTGTTAAACATCTGCCCGAGAAAGTAGAAATGAAAAGCATAAAAGCCTGGATTTTCACCATCGTGACCAATCTGTACCGGGATGAGCTGCGCAAGAAGCGGGTAAGGCGATTATTCCTCTTTCCTAAGGCTGGAACTCCTGATTTAGAAGAAGCAAAGGTTTCTGCCTTGGTTGGCGAATCCGTTTCAGATCCAGCAGAAATAGCGAACCAAGCGCAGATAAAGAGAGAGATTACTCGGGCTATAGACAGGCTGCCTGAGAGACAGCGGAGAGTATTTGTGCTCAAGGAAATTGCAGGTTTTCCACAAGCAGAAATTAGTGATATTCTCGGAACACCAATCGGAACGGTAAAGTCACTGATACACCGTGCCGTTAAAAGGCTACAGAAGGAGCTTTCATCCTATAATCCGAAAGGAGAGAGGCCAAAATGCGATGCCAAGATATTGAGCGTTTGATTATCGAATATTCAGAAAGGAAATTAAGCCAGGAAGAGCTAGGAGCCATAGAAGAGCATCTAGCCCAATGCACCGCCTGCACCTGCTTTGAGAAAGATTTTAAGAATATCCGGATCTCACTGCAAAAGATGTCCCCGCTTACTCCCCCTAGCGAGCTGGAGCGTCGGATCCGGGATATGTGTCAAGAAGAACTGAGTTCGCGCCTGGCCGCTGAAAAGCAGCGCGTCTCCCTGACCCATCCTTCCCACGTACCCTGGATCATATGGGTAGCGCTCGTCTCACTCATCGTTTTGACGGCGTTATTACTGGTTTCGTTGTTCAAGAACATAGGATTGAATCAGCCTCTTTCTTTCGGAGACGCATTTATTCTTGCCGTTATACTCCAAAATGCGGTGATGCTTTTCTTTGCTCCGGTCATAATCCGAAAGTATCAAACACAGAGTAGAAGTTTTAGACTCATTTGAGTGAGGTTTAATCATGGATAAAAAGAAAAATGACTATATGCCCAAGAGATGGGCATGAAAGAGGAGGTTTAACATGGCCGAATCAACAGGAAAAACAATAGCGCTAGTCATTCTGGTGGTGCTAATACTTTTTTTGGCTTTGCGACTGACTCCCTTGTTTATAGCTCCGTTCGGGGTTTTCACCAATATGTTTCGGGCAATACGAATTCCAGATATGGATTTTGATTGGTGGCCTCATGCCTTCAAATGGACTTCGATCTCGATTTTTTCATTAGTGCTTCTGGTCCTCTGGATTGTGGTGATTGTCTGGGTCTATAGAGATGCAGAGCGTCGCGGCATGAACGGTGTGTTATGGGCCCTGCTGGTGCTCATCGGCAGTATAATCGGGTTGTTGATCTACCTGATTGTTCGTTCCGATGTACTACCTGCTGCTCAAAAAAGCCAGGCGGCACAACTCTGTCCAGAATGCAATCAAGAAATAGGCCAGGGTTACACGTTTTGTCCGCACTGCGGGAAAAGACTACAAGGAGGAGTCTGTCCTGGCTGCGGCAAGCCTGTGGAGCCGAGTTGGAAAGTCTGTGCTAGCTGTGGTGAAAATATAGGAAAAGACAAGTTAAAAAAAGACAACTCAGGTAAAGATAATAAGAAGAAATAGGACAAACCGCCCGATATGATAATTTTGTCATTCCCAGCGAGGCGTAGCCATCTTGTAAGGAAATAGGCATTAAAAAGAGGGGATAAGTCCTGTCTCAATTTTCAATCTGATCCTTTAATCAAGGAGGGGTCAGGCCCTCATCCAAAACTCCACCATAAAGACAGTATAAGCCTCTATCTTGGTTCTTGACTTCATATTTTTGGCGTTATAAATTTCCTTTTTAGTAAAATGGAGGTCTATAGTGGCAAAAATACATAATATTGGCTTGGTTTTATGTGTTTTGGCTTTGGCATTTGTCGCAGCTGAGGCTCAAGATCTTAGCAAGTATGAACATTTGAAAGAGCCGCAGATCAACAAAATGCCACGACAAAACATGCTGGTCGTGGAAGCCAAAGGCGATCCCAATGTGGTAGCCCAAGAAGCCTTTTCCTTGTTATTCAGGACTTTCTTCAGCCTGAAGGGAGTTCAGATGTCTCCCCCACGAGGACGCTGGCTGAATGTGTTTACAGATCCTAAAGAGGAATGGGTGGGCCTTTATGGATTGCCCCTTCCAGAATCCATTACTGAATTGCCGCCTGAAGTCGAGGGAGCAAGAATAGAGTATTGGGAATACGGAGAAGTAGCCGAGATTCTGCACATAGGTTCTTATAGCGAAGAGACTCCTACTATCGAAAAGCTGCATAAGTTTATTAAAGAGAAAAGTTACAAGATCGCAGGTCCCCATGAGGAGATCTACCTTAAGGGCCCGGGAATGGCTTCCGATCCTTCAGAGTATTGGACGATCATTCGCTATCAAGTCAAGAAAAAATAAAAGAGGGGTCATAAAAAGAGGAGTCAGGTCTCAACTTCCAGCATATCTCCCTTATTTACGATTTATACCGTCCTAGGGCGCAATATTTATTTCTAGTCTTTTCCCAAAATTAGAAAATGAGTTTCATGTTCCAAAATTATTAAAAAAAATGCTTGACAAATAGATACATAAAGGTTACATTAAGAGTAGTATGAGTTATAAAAAGATAAATAGATGTTACAGTTTTCATTGTTAAAATCTTTGAAGGGAAGGATTAAAGAGCATGGAATTCCATAAATCAGAAAGGAGATGTCAATGAGCAATCAAATTGAGGTGTATGACAGAAAGAGAAAAAAATACCGCGGTGGTGGTGTCCTGGGATTTATAGTTTTTTTCATCGCCTGGATAGTGAGAACTCTAATCAAAATGCTTGAACTGAAATTGGGAACTCTCTATACAGGCAGCATGATAATCACCTTGCTCGCCATTGTGGTGATGGCATATTTTGCCGCCCGATTGGTAATTGTTGAAAGAAAGATCAGAAAAGATCCTATCTTAAAAGAAGCGCTATACAACGAGCTGGTGCGATTGAATGAGTTAAAAGCATGGAAAATCGGTTTTTTCTCAATGATCGTATTTATCATTCTTGCCGCTTATCTCATTGTAGCTGAATTGCTTAAGGATCCGATGCTTATTGTGGTGGCTGCACTTCTGGTAGGATTTGGCTCTTATAATATCACCGTATATTTATTGGATAAGTGATACCATGTCTGAAAAAATTCTTAAAAACACATTGAAAGTTCAGCGAGCAAAGAAAGATTTAACGCAGGAGCAGTTAGCCCAATTGGTGGGAGTGACGCGAAAGACTATCAATACCGTGGAGAATGGAAAGTATATTCCTTCGACCTACTTGGCCTTGAGGCTGGCCAAAGTGCTTGGTGCTCCGGTGGAAGAGCTGTTTCGACTTTGGGAGGATCAAGATGAGATTATTTAAATTAGCTGTGTTTTTATTCGTTCTGTTATTCCTGATTTTTGTATTTTTCTTCTAGCTTCGAATCATTTTTTCTTAAAAAAATAGATATTATCCCTGGCCAAGAATGTCTCTATCTTCTCTAGCTTATACCCTGCTTCATCTGCTTTTTTGACCATTTCCTCTTCAGAGGTAGATTCCGTTGCATATCCAGATTTTACTGGTTCATGCTCGACGATGACTAGAGTCCCATCAGGTTTCAAGGTCGGGATAATATTTTTCAACAGCTCCACCGGCTTTTCTAGGTGATGGTAGACATTGATCATGAAAGCAATATCCAGGACTTTGTCAGGAATATTGGGCTTTACTACTGTTCCCAGGCAAGTTATGACATTTGTAAAACCCAGCCGCTCGCAGCGCTGTTCGAGGTGACGAAGAGACTTCTCCAGAATATCATTAGCGTAAACCTTGCCCTTATCGCCAACCCGGTCAGCAAACCACACCGTGAAACGGCCTCTTCCCGCACCTACGTCTCCTATCACCATTCCCGGCTTCAAGCCGATGGTGTCCATGATCTTTACGGGCGGCTGTAATAGATTATGTCTTATCTCCCAGGCTTCTACGAATCCCTCTTTTTGTTGAGCCCAAATGGCGCCAGAAAAAGCCACCACGACAGCAAGATGAAGAATGATTAGGTTTTTAGATAATGAATTTTCCATAGTATAACTCCTCTCTAATATATACCTGTCAAATTCATTATAGGTTTCATTTATTTTTTAGTTACCGCAAGAATGTCCAGAGGGCTCAGGTTTCTAGATTTAAGCTTTAAATAAAACCCATCCCGTCATAGTCTTGAAACTGGGGATCTGATCCCATTATTTTGCTCAAGCCATAATTTAGAGATCTAGTCCTATGATTTGGCTTTGTTTAGGATATGGTTACGCATGGCTATAAATTGAGAAATCCTCCTGCTGACTACCATATTCCTAGGAAGAGACGATAGCGAGTTCGCTTCGTGTATTCTTCGTATCCCTCCAATTCCTTCTGGAGAAAGCGGTCCTCGTTCGCAGTGCGGTACACATATAAAAATATCATCATCCCAGCGGGAATGAAGGCGTACAGAGAGCCGAGGATGAGTGGGGTAGACAGGTTAACGAAAATTCCCGCTGAATATCCCGGGTGGCGTACGATACGATAGGGGCCCGAGTCAATCACCCTGTGTCCTCGGTCTTCTTGGATACGTACAACAGCTTCAAAATGTGGGTTAATGAGGAGGGCCCAGATGGAGAATCCGGCAAACAATAGGAAGACAAAGCTTCCTGCCCAGGTCCAGCTCATCGGAAGGTATGACCAGCCGAAACGCTCTGCGTCCAAGCCGGAGACCACCAGGAGCACAAGCAGCAGCGGAGTACTCAGAGCATAAAAGAGTTTGTCAAAAGGCAGGGTAGGTTTAACACGTTTGCTCCTGTGGATGGCTGCAGCAGGATCTGTTATGAAGAGGGCTACTCTAGAGGCAAGCAATATCAGCAGGGTCATCCCCAAATAGATCCATCCGCGCCTCCAAGTTATCGTTCCTGCTGCGCCGAACAAGGCCCCACCCAGGACTATAGAACTGAGTATGAAACGTGTGATTCCATGAACGATAGCAAGTTTCAGCTCTTTCCTTTCCTTTCCCGGGTCTTTTCTTTGGTTGACCATCATGGTTTCCTTGCCTGTATCATATCATCCGGCGATTTTTCATGATAACATGAGCTTAGACTTTTTCCAAAGAACCTTTATTTATAGAAGTCTTCATATTTTTAATCTTGGCCAAAGAGACATTGTCTGGACTTCAAAGATTCCTTCTTCATTTTGCATTACCTAGATCAAGTGTAGAAAGTTGAGGCCTGACCTCAAATATGCTAATGTTATCAATACGGTGATTTGGCTAAGATTAGGTAATAAATCATTAAAGCTATCAGGTAAGCCAAGAACAAATTCTTGACAATAGGTCTATAAAAACGATTTTACAGGAGGGAACCATGAAGACAAGAAAATTATCTCTAGTTGTTATTTTGCTCTTCATTTTTATGAGCAGCCTCTTCTCTGAAGAGATAACAGCCAAAAGTTCAATAAGCGCGGTAACGATTTTTCCTGACCGGGCCACAATTATCAGAGAAGCAGGCCTTTCTCTCGGATTGGGAACTCACTCCATCGTGTATGAGGGTCTTCCCGTGACCTTGATTCCCAATTCTCTCCGAGTAACAGGGAGAGGAACCGCAGCGGTCAAAATCTTGGGCATAGATCTATCGAGGGAGTATCTTGAAGCCTCTCTTCTTCCTGAAGTCCAGAAACTCCAGGGAGAAATTGATGCTCTGCAGCTGGAGATCAACCAGACCCAGGACAGGATCGAAGTCCTCTTAGCCCAGGAAAAATTTCTCAAATCCATCGAATCAACTCATGCTGCTCAGGCCTCTCAAGAGGTCAGGTTGGGAAAGCCGGATATTCAAAGCTGGGAAAGGGTGATTGACTTTTTGGGCCGTAAACTCCAGGAGGTCAAGGTATCTCAGCTTGAGCAAAAGACGATTCTTAAAGAACAGCAGACAAAGCTCGATGCTCTCCAGAAAAAACTAAATTCTATAAAACCGCGAAGACCAAAGGAGAGTATGAAGGCCACGGTTATTTTAGCAACGAGCCGTCAAGGGAAATTTACACTCAACCTATCCTACACAGTGGTCAACTCACGCTGGACACCTCTCTACACCATGAGGGCTTTGCCAGATTCTTCTGAAATCGAGTTTTCCATGTCTGCCAACATCCAGCAGAGGAGCGGAGAAAACTGGGAAAATGTGAAGGCCCTTCTCTCCACTTCTTCTCCAGCCCTGACGCCGAAGCCTCCTGAATTACCCCCCTGGATACTGGATATCTATACTCCCAGGCCGCCCCTGGCGAGGAAAAAAAGGGCAGTTGCAGGGAAAGAAGTAGGTGGAGTTTTAGAGGAAGCGGTTACTGTTGCAGAGCCGGCAGAACCGGCGATGGTAGATGCCGAGATGGCTGCGGCCGGGATTTTGGAAACTGGTCTGAATTTGAATTTTGCGATCGAAAAGAGTATCCAGATTCCCAGCGATGGGGCACCCCATAAAGTCCCGATTGACTCTCAAAAGATAGAAATGGAATATGACTATATTTCTGTTCCCAAGCTGAAAGCAGCGGCCTTCCTCAGAGGAAACTTCCGCAATACTCTTCTTTATCCCCTGCTCTCCGGGAACGCTGATCTTTTTGTGGTCCAAGATTTCATAGGATCCACCCGGCTTCCCTTCATCGCACGAGATGAAGAAGCGAAGATGTATTTTGGCGAAGACAGGCAGATCGCAGTCCAGCATGAGCGAGTCCAGAGGGAAAAAAGCCCGCCGGGATTTTTAGGGAAAACCGAGAGAGTCAAACTCGTTTACAGGATAACAGTTCAGAATCTAAGAAAAAACCAAGTCAAAATAGATGTTCTTGATCAACTTCCCGTAAGCCAGAATACCAAGATCGAAATCAAGGATTTAAACATCAGACCACAACCCTCAAAAAAGGATGAAAAAGGCATTCTCACCTGGACGCTCACCTTGGAACCTCAAGAGAAGCGGGAAGTCCTGATCGGCTTCACTATAGAATATCCCAAAGGCGCCCACATCATCGGCATTTAATTATTTTAATGAATTCAATCCTACCGCAATCTTGAGTATAGAGATCTGATCCCTGGTAATCCTTAGAGTGCCAATTTTGCCTGTAAAAAGGCCCTTTTAAGGCGATAAAATAGGCTTAATTTCGAGCTATCTCTTTAAAAATAAAATAGATAGCTTGGTCTGACCCCATTAATTAAACGCCGGAGACGACCACGTCTTTGAAAACCAGGCTCGGTGTACGCCATTCAGAGTAGGTCCACGGGTCGTTAGCGACTTCAACCAGGTTGTTCCAGAACTGAAGATGGTTGCCAGCGATGTTCATTTCAGCCACAGCCTGAACGAGTTTGCCTTCTTCGAAGAGATGGCCTATGATGCCGACCGAAGCATCGCCTGTGGTCGAGTTGGAGTTACCGCCCATGAAGCCGGTGATGACGATGCCCCTGCCGAGGTCTTTCATGATCTCCTTCACGGATCTTTTTCCTGGGGGAATGATCAGGTTCGAGGGGCTTCCTGTGGTGGGCTCCCATCCCAGCTTTCTGCTGTAGTACCAATCAACAAAGAACTCATTCAATACGCCCTTGTCGACCATGACTCTCTTCTTGGTTGCAAATCCATCATTGTCGTACAACCGGCTTCCCAGTCCAGCCTTAACAAAAGGATCGTCGATGATCGTGAAATGCTTGCTGGCGATTTTTTGACCTTTTTTGTCGGCCAGGAATGATTGTTTTTGCTGGATGTTCCGTCCGAACATGGCTTGCAGAAAACCTCCCAGGATCCTGGAAACATTACGATTCTCGATGATGATGGGAATGGTCTCAGTTTTGAGTTTCTTCCCTCCAAGAAGGGCGAGGGTGCGTTTGGCAGCCCCGGCGCCTATCTTTTCCGGAGGGGGAAGACCCTTTCTTCTCATAGAGACAGCATAGTCGAATCCCATGGGCCTTCGGTCTCCCTCATCCTGGGCTGTCATTTGTCCGGTCGTGAAGTAGACCGTTGCTTCCTGGTATCCTTCGAAGCCATTGCTGCTCAGCACGGCCTCTTCTAGGTAGCTGTCATAGGCCCGAGCAGTGACAGAGATGACCTTGTCTCCGCCTTTGGAAAGACAAGAATCCTCGATAGCTTTTACGGTTTTATGTCTGGCTTCAGGAGTCAAATTTTTGTAATCAGGATCGACCTGTCCGAGATCCATATCTGCCCTTCCCTTGTAGTATTTCGGATCCGGTAGAGTGCGGAAAGGGTCTTTGGCCAGGAGTTTCGTGGTGGAGACAGCGTTGGAGATGAAATCCTTCAGAGCGTCTTGGCGGAGGTCCGAAGAAGATTGGCCTGAATAACGCCCATTCACGAAGATTTCAATGGACAGCCCTCGTGTGGAGGCTTCCTTAATGTTCTCCGGTTTGCGCTCCCGGTAGCTAATGTCCACGAATCGACGGCGATTGATACTTGCCCGGCAGTCATCAGCTCCAGCGGACTTTGCGACTTTTATGGCCCACGCAGCCAAATCATACATTTCTTTTTTCATCCTCTTCCTCCTCTGGCTCTCACTCCACCTACGGTCATCGATTTCACAAGAGCAGTAGGCATACCGAAGCCGCAAGGAACGGCTTGTCCGCCTTTACCACAATAACCAGCGCCACCCTGATTCATTTTAAGGTCATTAGCCAGCATGGTGGTGTTCTGGAGCATCTTGGGGCCATTGCCCATGATGTTGATGTCCTTGATGGGCGCGGTGAGCTTTCCGTTCTCGACCATTTTTCCTTGGGAGACGTAGAAAGCAAAATCTCCTTCACCGATCTTCACCTGTCCGTTGCTCACATCCTGTACGTAGATGCCTTTTTTGACACTCTTGATGACATCCTCAGGCGCTGCCGGTCCAGCTTCCATGTAGGTGTTTCGCATGCGGGGCTGGACGTAATGTTGATAACTCTGGCGGCGGCCATTTCCGGTAGGCTTCACTTTGTAATGCTTGGCAGAGATCTTGTCATGCATGTAGCTAGTCAGGATTCCGTTATCAACTAATACTGTTCTCTGTCCGGGAGTACCTTCATCATCGACATTGAGGGAGCCCAGCATATTCGGGTTGGTGCCGTCATCAATAATGGTAACAAAGGGTTCAGCCACCTTTTTTCCGATCATAGTAGCATAAGTAGAGATTTTCTTCCGGTTGAAGTCAGCTTCCATACCGTGCCCGATGGCTTCGTGAAGTAGAACGGCTGTCACACCGGGACCCAGTACGACCGGCATCTCTCCGGCTGGAGGCTGAACAGCGTCGAACAGAATGACGGCCCGGTTAACAGCGATTGTTGCCAGCTCATCCCTCAAAGCTTTGGTGTAGTAAGAGAACTCTCTCCGGCCACCGAAATTCCAGCCAGCTCTTTCCCGTTTGCCATTCTTTTCAGCCACGACAGAAGCATAGAGATAAGTCTTGGGCAGCAGGTCCTCTGCTTTTGCCCCATCACTGGTGACCACCAGGATTCTTTTCTGTTCGTCATGAAATCCAGCGCTCACCTTGGCGACCAAAGGCGAGAGAGAGAAACATTTGTCGTTTACAGATTGAACAAGAGGCAGCCTGGATTCAAGAGGCACCGAAGTCAGCAGTTTTTTCAACGGGTAGTAATTTTTCAGCTTCATGGGCATAAGCTTGCCAGCAGGTTTCTTTGCCTTCGCCTCAGCAATCGTGGCTGCGATTGAGGCGGCATTCAGCATCGGTTTTTCGGCTAGCTCCTGGGTGAATCCGTAGCCGACCTGGTCGCCTTTCACAGTCCGAATGCCAACACCAAGCACCACATCGCTGTAAGCTCGGTTCACGATGCCGTCTTCGAGCAATACCCAATTCCTGATGGTGTGCTCGAAGTACAGATCGGCAAAATCTCCACCTTTAGAAAGCGCTGCGGCCAGCACTTTCTGGCAGAGCTTGTCTGTGATACCGAACTCAGCTTCAAAATACGCTGGTTGTTCCGCACGGGCAAGATTGTACCAGCCCCACGGCAAACCAGGTACAGTTGCAGCAGCGATGGCGGCTTTACCAGTCGTCTTTAGAAAAGTGCGTCTAGTAATGATTTTCATGCAGTCCTCCTTTGATTGATGTTTATTGATATATGAAATTGATTGCTCTAAGAAGATAGTTGGTTGATCTTCCTACGAGCGATATGAAGTCATGCATGCTTTTAGATTTTAAATTTATGGGAATTCCTAAATTCGTTATTCCGCACTCCTCCTTAAAAAGGGGCTATATAATATATACGCTGGTTGGCCTAAATTGGTTTCCTAAAATTTATTTTTTTGATAGGCCAATAATAGGGTTCAGGTTTACACTCCTATGTAATATGGGGTCAGGTCAACATTTTTAGCTTTTGTTATATTAAAAGACAAAAATAGAAAGGTCAAACCCCGTTGTGCGTTAAAAACTAAAATTATCATTATTCGTATTATTGCAAGGAACCGTGCTTTGAAGGAGAATTATCGGAATATGGAATTGGTCCTTTTTGAAGATCGAATAAAATATGACTTCTGGGTCAAGATTGTTTTAGTTTTTCCCATCATTTTCCTTCTTGCCTTGGGAATCCTATTTTATATCGATGCCCATTACAGAGATGTGATTCCCAGCGAGTCAGAATCCGATTCAAATACGGCTGCTATCATTATCTTCGCCTCGGTTCCATTCGTCCTGGTAGTATATTGGCTGTCACTGCCAAGAAAGATTTATGTTCTTCAAGATAGGATCAAGCTCAAGATCGGCGAATTTTTCTGGAATGTTCCTTTTGAAACCATCGAATCCGTAAAGCCGGCTAAGGGAATAATTGTCTGGAGAGGCTTCAGTTCCATAACCTCTTACAGCACACAGATTGAAATTATCAGGAGCAGGGGACAGAACATAAGGATTTCACCGTCCAGACGTGAGCAATTACTGGATTGTATGGAGAGGGCTATGTCTGATTGGAAAAGAGTTCAAGGTGGTTCTGCGAGCGGGGAGACCTGATTTAATGAGATAACTTCGGTCCCTTTGGCCCTACAGTAACGAATATTTCAGTCTTGAGGATAGCTAGTTCTTATTGAGCCTGACATTACTATGTTATTGAATGAGATTGCTTCGCTCAGCTAGCAATGATAGTTTTTTTTTGGTCTTGCACTGACGATATGATTATCCGAGATTGCTTCACTACGCTCGCAACAACAGTTTTATTTTATCAGCTTGTTATGTTCTGCTCGCAATGACAGCTGGATTCGTTCAGCCGTCCCTTCGACTTATTCTACTTTAGGTCGCAGCTGTCAGCGCTGCCTTTTGCTTTCTTGCCTCTGGTACGTTTTTCATAATACTGCTGATGGTATTCCTCAGCTCTATAGAATTCAGAAGCAGGAACGATCTCGGTAACAATGGCTCTGCTGTATCGGCCTGATTCTTTCAGTCGTTTAACCATCTTTTCAGCGGATTCTTTCTGTTCCTTGCTCAGGTAAAAAACTGCTGACCTGTACTGGCTTCCGATATCGGGCCCTTGTTGGTTGAGTTGGGTGGGGTCATGAAAACCAAAGAAGTATTCGAGCAGACTTTTGTAGCTGATTTGAGAGGAGTCAAAAGTAATTTTTACGGCCTCGGCATGTCCTGTTTTATCGGTGCAGACTTGTTTATAGGTCGGGTTTTTGTCATGTCCTCCAGTATACCCGACTGCTGTATCGAGCACTCCTGGAATCTGACGGAATTTATGTTCAATTCCCCAGAAGCATCCAGCAGCAAAGAGGGCTGTTTCGCTCTTAACTGCCTTTCTTGCCTGGTCATCTGATTTTGTTGAGGAACCAGTTGCAGCCTTGTCTTGAGCTTCAGCCGGCTTGAAATCCAAGCTAGCGGAATTGATGCAGTAATGCTTATAATTCGGCTCCGGACCGTCATCGAAAACATGTCCGAGATGGGCGCCGCAAACAGCGCACCTCACTTCGGTTCGATGCATAAAATGAGAAAAATCATCATAAGAGTCAATATAATCTCCATCCACCGGAGCTGTAAAACTCGGCCAGCCGGTGCCATGGTCGTATTTGGTTTCTGAGCTGAAGAGAGGAGTTCCACATCCTGCACATTCATAGATGCCCTTCTCATAATGGTCGTTGTATTTTCCGGAAAAAGCGATTTCTGTCCCGCGTTTTCTCATGATGCGGTATTGCTCTGGGGTCAGGGTTTTTTTCCATTCCTTATCTGTTTTTTCCACTTTTTTAATCATGGTTTTATCTCCTCTGGCAAACTTTTCGTATTTAGATTCCTGCTTGAAGGCAGGCTTAAGACTGAGATAAGCAATCAGGACGCCAAAAATCGTTATGACCAAGATGATCGTTCGCTTCATCGCGTCTCCTATATCTTAGCTTTCCTATAGGATTATTATACTTTATATTCTTTCAAAAAGTAAGAGATAATTTGTCTCTCCAATTCTTATGACGTTTGATGAAACAGATTAGCTCATTTCTTTTGTTTATTTTACAGGTCAACCTTTTTCCGTTTGGTGAGTCTATATATATGTATATCCATGAAAAAAAAGATGAACCACAGAAAATATTAGGGGAGTTAAAATGAGAAAAGCAATCGGATTTTTCTTTTTGGTTTTTATCTTCTTCCTCCAACAATTCGCTTTTGCGGATTCGCCCGAAAAGAAGATATACACAGCCAGAAACATCAATCCTCATCCCCCGGTTATTGACGGAAATCTCAATGATCCTATCTGGGAAAAGGTTTCCTGGGGAGGTGGTTTTATCCAAAGGAAACCCTACGAGGGGAAAGAACCTTCCCAAGCGACAGCGTTCAAAATCCTCTATGATGATAAAAACGTCTATGTAGCCATCCGGGCCTATGATGATGAACCTGATAAGATTGAGAAGAGAATGTCGAGGAGAGATGATATCGAGGGCGACTGGGTCGAGGTCCATTTTGACAGTTATTATGACCACCGGACAGCTTTTGGCTTTGTAGTCAATGCCGCTGGAGTAAAATGTGATTTTGTCATCTCCAATGACGGCAATAACCATGATGACACCTGGGATCCTATCTGGTACGTAAAATCTGCCTATGATGAGCAAGGCTGGACAGCGGAAATGAAAGTTCCTCTCTCTCAACTCCGCTTTGGAAAAAAAGAGAATCAAATCTGGGGTCTTCAAGTAGAACGGAGATTATTCCGTAAACAGGAAACTTCTCAATGGCAGTTAATCCCTCAAAAAGCCTCTGGCTGGACAAGTCATTTTGGCGAGCTGCACGGCATAAAAGGAATCAAGGCTCAAAGGCAGGTCGAATTAACTCCTTATACAGTCGGGAAAACACAGCGCTTCGAACGAGAAGAAGGCAATCCTTTCGCCACCGGAAGCTCGAGCAATTTTTATGGGGGACTGGATGGAAAAGTCGGTCTTACCAGTGACCTGACTCTAGATTTCACCATCAATCCTGACTTTGGACAGGTCGAAGCAGATCCTTCAGTGGTTAACCTCACGGCCTTTGAAACCTACTACGAAGAAAAAAGACCCTTCTTTATCGAAGGCAGGAATATTCTCAGTTTTCAGATAATGGGCGGAGACGGAAGTTTTTCAAGAGACACTCTTTTTTATTCGAGGCGCATCGGCCGAATTCCACAGTATTATCCAGAAACCGAGGATGATGAATACCTCGATATGCCTGCCAACACGACCATACTCGGTGCTTTTAAAATCACCGGAAAAACACGAAACGGCATTTCCATAGGTATTATTGACAGCCTGACAGCCAAGGAGAATGCACAGATCAGTTATCTGGGGCAGAGCAGCGACGTGACAGTCGAACCTCTGACCAATTATTTTGGACTGCGTCTCCAGAAGGATTATGGCAAGGGAAATACGATCCTCGGAGGCATGTTTACAGCCACCAACCGCAATATTAAAAACGAGGAGCTAAACTTTCTTCATGATGCCGCCTACACCGGAGGGTTGGATTTTATTCACTACTGGAAAGACAAAACTTATTATTTCTCCCTCAATACTGTCTTCAGTCATGTCCGCGGAAGCAAAGAGGCCATTCTCGAGACTCAGGAATCGCCTGTCCGGTATTATCAGCGCCCTGATACAGACCATGTCTCAGTGGACCCCAGCCGGACATCCCTTTCCGGCTATGGTGGAACGATGAACTTCGGAAAAGGCGGCAGTGCTGGCTTGCGCTTTAATGCTGGGGTGACCTGGCGTTCACCAGGCCTTGAGTTGAATGATATGGGCTACCTTCGCAGAGCTGATGCCATCATGCAGTGGGTATGGGGGAACTACAGAATCGCGAAGCCCTTCAGCATTTTCCGCGAAGTTTCCCTTAATTTTAACGAGTGGATGGGCTGGGATTTCGGCGGCGAACAGATTTTTAAAGGTGGAAATTTCGGAATGTGGGGTCAGTTCAAGAATTACTGGAGCCTCAGTATGGGAATGAACCGGCAAGGAGAAGGCCTGTATACGAGCGCTCTTCGAGGCGGTCCGGCCCTGCGGTGGCCTGGAGGATGGAATAGCTGGATTTTCATCAATTCGGATAGCAGGAAGAAACTCCACTACTTTATGGGGACTTTTAATTACTACGCAGACCAGAATGATTCCAGAGTCAATGGAGTTGAGATTGGCGCAACCTACCGTCCGAACAAAGCCCTGTCTCTATCGATTTCACCTTTCTATGAGTTCAATTTGGAAGAGCTTCAGTATGTCACGACCGAAGAGTTTGGTTCGGCGAACAAATATATTTTTGCCAGGATTGATCAGAAAACCCTGGGCATTACCTGCCGGTTGGATCTCAGCCTGACTCCTGATCTCTCGATTCAGTTTTACGGTCAGCCCTTTATCTCTGCTGGCCAGTATTCTGATTTCAAGGATATCACTGATTCCAGAGCAAAAGCTTATGGAGATCGCTTTCGCTTATTCACAGACGATGAAATGAGCTATGATCCAGATGCAGAGGAGTTTTATGTTGACGCAAATTTTGACGGAATCGCGGATTACAGCTTTGAAACACCGGATTTCAATTTCCTCCAGTTCCGGTCGAATCTTGTGCTCAGGTGGGAATACATCCCTGGTTCAACCATGTATCTTGTCTGGTCGCAAGGAAGAACAGATTTCTCATCGGTAGGAGATTTCTCTTTCAGGAATGGCATGCGGGATCTATTCAATGTGTATCCCCAAAATATCTTCCTGATAAAATTTTCCTACTGCTTCAACCTTTAGTTGGGGTCAGACCAAGCTAAATAATTTATTTCCAGATAGTTAAGTCTAATATTTCCTCAAATTTAAGCCTTAGAACGACGATTTTGGGGTCAAAAACGCGCCTTTAACGATCGCTTTTTTTTCCAATTTTCTTTGGAATTTGGTAAATATAAAGGAAATGGAGGAAACCATTGCAGAACCAAACTGGAAATTCTGGTAAATCTAGTACAGCTTCAAAATGGCTTATGGGCTGTGGTATTGGCTGTGGGGTGGTGATCATTATTGTAATCCTGGTCGGCGTGAGCGGCTATTTCTTTATCAAGAACATAGTCAAGGGATTTGAAGAGACAGAAGCTATCATGGACACGCTGACAGAAAAATACGGAAAGATGAGCGATTTTTATCCTGATCCTGATGGTGTGATTAGAGCGGGGCAGTTGGAAGTCTTTCTGGCTGTACGAGATTCAACCGCCAAGGCGAGAGAGAGGCTGGAAAGAGCGATGCGCATTCTCGCGGACATGGATCAAGAAGACCAATCTGGAGAAGAGCCGTCCCCGAGCGTGTTAACCAAGATCAAAACCGGAATAGAGTTGGTCCCGTTGATAGCAGAGTTCATAAAAGCTCGCTCTCAATCTCTTCTTGATAACGGGATGGGGATGGGAGAATACTATTACCTCTATGTGATAGTTTATTATTCCTGGCTCGGGAAATCCCCGGCTGATGGTCCTCCCTTTGATATTATGGATGAGGGTGATGAGGAAGGCACTATAATCTGGCGAGAGAGAAGGCGCGAGCATATGGAGGAGCGCCTGGACTTGAACCTGAGACGGCTGAACCGGCAGATTTTGCCCATGCTGTACAATCAGTATGAAAAGCTTACGGAGGGAGGAGCCCCGGGCACCAAAGAAGAATGGCGGGCAGCGCTGGAGGCTGAAATCGAAGCCATGGAGTCTGACAGTTTTCGCCTACCTTGGCAGGACGGACTGCCTGAGGCGCTGGGAGCTTCTCTGAATTACTACCGGCAACGGCTCGAGGATAGCTACAGTGAGCTGGTGAATCCTATCGAGATGAGTTACCGGCAGAGGTAAAGCGACCTCAAAATATTTTTTGACACCGGTGTTTTCCTGTGCTAGAAAGCCTCTTAAAAAGAGATGGAGAAGAAAAGCCAAGAGCGGAGGGCGTGATGAATCGAGCCAGAAATCAATCGTCTAAAATCAACCGCAGAGAATTCTGCAAGGCCGCGCCCTGGGCGGCGATCACAGGAATATCTTTTTCCAGCTTGCTCGGAATGACTCCTGAGGAAGTCAAGGCAAGATTCTCATCTGAAAGACCGCCTTCTGAGAAGGAGGAGACTATGGCTAAACCAATAACAGCTGTGAAGGCTAAGGTTAAAAGCGTGAAAGGAACCTGCGGCTTGGGTCTTAAGGTTGGTGATGTCGTCAAATTTACCGAAACCGAAATCAAAGGAAAGATCTGTATACATGCCCTCTACAGTATGCTTCCCGCTGTATTTGCTATGATGTATGATGCTAAATTCCCTTGGCTCGAGGACCCGGATACAAAAACCCACGCCTGTCCGGATGCAGTGAATCCTGTGGTCTTCGAAATCACCAGGATTCGGGAAGGCTAGAATAAACCAGGCCATTGCGAGGGGAGCGCGGTGATTTCCTGCACTCCCGGCAGTAAAAATCATTACCTTTATACAGAATCCAACCCTAGATGACTTGATCTCTATTTGTTTATTTATCGAGGTGTTTGTGAAGAAAATCGAGCATTTTGGCCCAGAAGTCGGCGCTGCCATTGGCATCTGCCCTCGGATTGCCTCCGTTCAGGAACGGCATCTCTACACGGTTCCCAGCTGTTATGAAATACGGCAAGAAGACCATATGCCCTGCTCCTTCGTAACTCAAGTGCTGCCGCTGGTGGGAATGATTGTACTTTTCCAGCCGTTCCATCACCATATTCGCGAACTGGGTTGAAGGCCACAGCTGGTCATCGGTTCCGGAAACCATAGGAATCGGTGCCTTTATTTTTTCTACCGGAATCAAGGCTTTCTCCAACACAGCGGGATCGTTTTTTTCTAGCGAATAGGTTTCCAGAAGGGAAAGGGGTTGACCGGATTCCATTTTTTGGGCGTCTTCTGGTGAGAAATGCCAGCGGGCATAAGGCAAGCCTTTCCCATCTTGACTCCAAGATGAACCGAATCTCTCCAGACTGATTCCCTGCCAAACAACGCTGCTGGGGACACAGGCTACAACCGCTTTGATCTCTGGATAAGTTGCGCCCAGGAGAAGGGCCAGTTCGCCGCCTTTAGAAGCGCCCATGACCGCGATCCGGTCTCCATCCACGGCCTTCTGGTCCTTTAACCAAATAATCGCCTCTTTAAAGTACTCCAACGGAATTTCCATCAGCTCCTTGGGCAGGTTCTTGTACCTGAAATAGGGGAGGGTAAGAGCAGCAAAGCCGTTGGAAGCCATGAGTTCTGCCCACCACTCGTATATTCCTCCTCCGGAGCCAGCAAGAAGTATCAAGCCGGGATGTGGTCCGCCTTGAGGAGGATGATACAGGGTTCCCTCCAACTTCTCTTTTTCGATTGTGATGCGCGTCAATTCAGTGCCTGGCATTCGAAAATATCGCTTGATTTCTGCTGTCAACGAATCTCCGCTGGCTGTTTCTGCGGTCAGGTAGATGGCTATGTGATCAAGCTTCTGGAATTCATAAGCCGGGGGATTTTTTCCCTTTAGTTTGGCAGGTTTCATTGACCAGAGGAGGCCTAACGGGTCAGCTACTGTGTAATCTCCAGAATCAGGAGCCTGTGTCGCCACATCAATGACACCTTTTTTATCAGCCATGAAGGTGGCTGTGGATTCCCACTCCATGTCTCGACCATCTTTGGAGCGCGCCTGAACGGTGACAGATTCTCGGGCTTTCAGACCAGTGATTGTTAGGGAGAAGGGGACTCCAAAAAGCTCTTCTGCTGGCTCGATTTGGAAACTGGGTATCGCTGGACGGCAAGCAGAGAAGTTAAAAACTGAAAAAAGTAAAAAGCTCAGAAGCAAAGAGTTAATGAATCTCGTTTTGTAAAGCTGGTATCTCATCGTCTATTCTCCTTTCCAATATTAAGACTTCACCCTTCGTGTCTCATTACTGTTGACGAAAAACAAAAATGAAAAGTTCGGCTTGAATAAAGTCGAAACAATACTTGGTTCAATGAAATTGCTTCGTTGCGCTCGCAATGACCTAAAAAGTTCGGTCGCTGGTCATGGCATTATTGCCTGCTTTCCAAAAATAGCTTCTGGCTTTTTCCTTGTCATTTTGAAGGATTTGTTTTATCAATTAATGGAGGCAAATAAAATTTCGGGTGAGCAAAAAGAATAATAAGAAGGGTGTTCATTGCATCCCAAAAAACTATGGAGGATTCTTATGAATAAGAGATGGCCTTGCAGAAAATCAGCTCATGGCTTTTTTCTTTTCTCAATGATTTCAATCCTGATACTCAGCTATGTCAGCGGACTTTCTACGCCACAGAAACCTTACCTCGCTTTTGGCATTTTTATCGGCAAGATCGAAGAGGGAGCCCGCATTTTTACTCCGGCTAGGCTGCTTCCTCTTGAGCATCCCGAAGCCTTCGGCCATGACTTCCCGACGGTGTTGAGGTTCCATCAAAAAGAGTATGAAATACTCTTATTCTTAGGAGAAAAAGTAGGATTAAAACTCAAGGCAACTCTTCAACGGTATCCCAGGCAGCCAGTTGCGGAATGGGAGTATCCGAATTTTAAGATTCCTCCTGCGGAAGAAATTAAGAGCGCCGAAATTAAAAGACTCGATCCAGCTAAATCACCAATTCCAGGGTTAAGAGTGGTAGCTTTCCAGGATGGAGGGCCGATTTGTTTTATTGTTGATACCAGAGACCTAACCCTAAAAGCAAGAGGAATGAAGAGGTCTACGGCCATGGGGCTCGATGTGACCCGCCAACAGTTTCTGGAAGGGCTGAACGAAATCAATTCCTGGTTTCCAGCCTATGATTCTTTAGTAGTGATATTTCAGCCAAAGTAAAAGCGCGATAGTATAATATATATAATTGTATAAGATGAAAAAAATTCAGGAAGCACTTCAAAATCTCGAGATCGGACTCCAAGGGCCGTTGCCGGGTTTGAAAGCTCAGTTGAGAATGGTAACCAGCCCCAGGCCTGGGAACAAGGTGTACCAGGAGGTTGAAGAGACCGCCCTTAAGGCGGGAGTGTTGATTCTGCTTTATCCGTGGAAAAATCGGCTGCACTTGGTGTTTACACGCCGGACAGCGCGTGTAGATTTTCATCAAAAACAGATTTCCTTCCCTGGAGGGCGTCAGGAAAAGGGCGAGAGTTTTGAAAAAACGGCCATGAGAGAAGCCCAGGAGGAGCTCGGGATCAACCCAGAATCCATCCAGATCCTGGGAAGATTGACACCTCTTTATATTCCGCCGAGCAATTACTGCATTTACCCGATCGTGGCTTCAATCCCTAGCCGTCCTGATTTTCGACCCTTTCCTCAAGAAGTAGCTGAAGTGATCGAGGTTCCTCTGGACCATTTGCTCAACCCGCAGAATGTTAAGAGAGAGATTTGGACCTATAAAGACACCCAGATTGAAGTTCCTTTTTATTCCTTCCAAGAGGATAAGATTTGGGGGGCTACAGCAATGGTCTTGGCAGAGTTGGTGGAATTGTTGAGAAAGGCTTTTCCTTGAGAATTAAGAGTACTATTAGGTTCATTCTTGTCATTTTTCTAATTTTCTTCTTAATCTCCTGCGCAGCCAAGACGGATGAAGAATTGATCTTCGATCTGATGGGAGACATTGGTGAGTATACTGAAAAGAAAGATATCGAAAACATCATGACGCTTATTGCAGATGACTACACTGATTTTCAGAGGCGGGATAAAAGTCAAACACAGGATATGATTCAGCAGTATTTCGATCAATACCGAGGAATCGTCATTCATGTCTTGAGCACCCAGATCGACGAGCTTAAACCCCCTGAGGCTTCAATTCGGACAGAGATAGCGATGTCTTCAGGTGTCGCTAAAGTCTTGCGGAAGGTCATAAGATACTCAACCGACAATTACCGCTTGAAAATGAGGCTGATAAAAAGAGATGAGAGTTGGCAGATTAAGTATGCTGAATGGAGACACGTAAGCCTTGATGAGCTGTTTCCTGAATCTTTATCCATTCTCCAAAAATTATTTTCGACTGAATAGTCCTGGAAATAGCAAAAGGAATCATATGCTTTATTTTTGAAACTCATAGGCTCGTTTTTTCGTATAAGGATATATCAGAGACAAACAAGTGGGCCTTGGTAAACATTTTATGCTTACTTCTCTATCAAAGAACAATAGGTTTGTGGGGGATGGCTTCATATGTCATGGCCCATGAGATGCCTACTCGTTCCTTATTCTGTTTGACTTCGATTTTTCAGTGTGCTATAGGATTTTCCGCCTGGCAATATTGAGACTATCTTGAGTTACGGACTTCGGGTTCACCCAAGCAGAGAAGTCTCATTTGACTTCATTGATTGGCTGTGTAGAAAAGCCGGCCAACGGTTGAGAATCCTTTGAGGAGAGAAACAATGTCTGAAAAAACAAGGTTCGAGGAAGATTCCCTGGGTAAGCTTCCGGTTCACGAAGGAGCTTACTACGGGATTCAAACCTTACGGGCAGCTCAGAATTTTCCCATAAGTGGTCTGAAAGCTGCGCCTGAGCTGGTAGAGGCTGTGGTCCAGATAAAAAAGGCGGCCGCTCGGGTGAATTCTGAACTCGGAAGACTCGAGAAGGATAAAGCCCAAGCCATCATCAAAGCCTGCGATGAGATCCTGGCCGGAAGATTGAGAGACCAGTTCCTGGTCGATGTTTTTCAGATGGGGGCCGGGACATCCTTTCATATGAACTGCAATGAGGTCATTGCCAACCGGGCCGAAGAAATGATGGGCGGGAAGAAAGGAGAATACAGGCTTATCCATCCCATTGACCAGGTGAACATGGGCCAGAGCACTAACGACGTCTATCCTACAGCTATGCGTCTGGCTTTGCTCTCTCGTCTGAGAGACCTTTTTTATCCAGCTTCGAAAGCCATCGAGGAGGCTTTCACTGCCAAAGGAAAAGAGTTTGACAATATTTTAAAGTCAGGGAGAACCCATCTTCAAGATGCAGCTCCGATCAGGCTGGGACAGGAATTCACAGCCTACGGAAGAGCCCTCAGCAAGGCAAGAGGATTTCTGGAGAAGGCCGCTCTTTCCCTGCTCGAGCTTGGAATTGGCGGGAGCGCGGTAGGAACAGGATTGAACACTTCTCCCGAGTATTCTGACCTAATGGCGAAGTGCCTATCCGAACAGACGAAGTTTGACCTAGTCAAGTCCGAAGACCTCAGGGAAGCGATGCAGAGTATGCGGCCTCTGGCAGAAGTCTCGGCCGCTCTCCGGAATATCGCCCTGGAAATGAACCGGATAGCCAACGATCTGCGCCTCCTTTCTTCAGGGCCGAAAACAGGATTGGCTGAGATTATACTCCCGCCAGTGGCTCCAGGCTCTTCGGCTATGCCCGGGAAAGTCAACCCCTCGATGCTGGAGATGATGAACATGGTCTGTTTCCAGGTTATCGGCTGTGACCTCGCGGTAAGTACAGCTGTTCAAGCCGGGCAGCTGGAGCTCAACGTGATGATGCCGGTCATTGCGTTCAACCTGAGTTTCATGATCCAGATCCTGGGGAATTCCTTCCGCGAAGTAAAAACAAGGTGCATCGATGGGATTCAGGCTGATGATGAGCGCTGTCGAAGGTATGCAGAGTCAAGCCTGGGCCTGGTTACAGCCTTGTCTCCGTATATTGGATATTCAAAGGCAGCTGAGGTGGCCATAGAGGCCTTGAAGACAGGAAAGAGCTTGACTGAAGTCGTGGAAGAGAGAGGCCTTCTCAATAAAGAAAGGTTACGTGAGATCCTGGACCCGGCGAAGATGACCGAGCCAGGAACGCCAACCTTGAAGAAGAAAAGGTGAGGATCTTATTTTTAAATCGTATAAAAAACCAAGAGACAAGATTTACTTAAAACCAACCGGCTAAAAAATTCTCATTTCTTATTCGATTTCTATCAAAATCTCTCGACGTTCCGCACCTGTTTGATCAGCTTCCTCTTTTCTTTTAAAGACGAAAATTTTCGGCCTCCTTAATTAAAAAATGAAGTAATTTATTAATTCAAAAAGGGTTAAGACTCGTTTTGTGAAGGGGGTGATGCTCAAAAATGACCCCTAAAGGTGAGAGGGATAATTTAATATTCACCCTACAATTCATCCCAAAGGGTTATTTACTTTATCTTCGAATGACATAAATTAATTAGTGAAATTTTCGGGAGTTCGGTTGGGTGTGAATCAAGAAGCTTTTACATAAATGAATAAAGACTTAGTCTCGGAAATACCTAAAAGGAGAGCTATGATTTCCGCCAAAAAAACCAAAACAACTTTACCCGAACAACACATTTATCCTGACTCATCAAAAAACGAAGCCCTGTTTTCCAACATGAAGAAGAAAAGGCTCAGCCGCAAAAGAATTTTCACTTTCCACTGCTGGAAATGCGGCACTCTAATGCACATTGATCTAGCTGATAAGCCCGATTCAGTGAAGTGCTGGCAGTGTGGCACGATTCTTACGATCCCAAAAGAATGAGAGGCCCCTTCATCAAGCTGTTTAATTTCGGGTCAAAGAGCCCCATAGGGGATGAATTGAAAAGGTAGAGCCAATAACCTTAGCTGTCAGCAGGTCATTAAGTTGAGTGAGGAAATTTATAGCTAAGGGGAAGAGATGAAAGAAGCAAGAAAGAGCGGCGTTTCTCTCATTTTGATCGGCATCGGCATCCCTCTCATTTTATTTTTCTTCCAGACAAGCGGGGAATTCCGGTTTTTGGGGAATGTGCAAGTCTTCGAAAGGAGCCTAACTCAAGCCGAGATTAAAGCCATCAAAGAAGCCATAAAAGCAGAAAAAGAAGGTATGGGTGCAATCCAGAAAGTCGTAGAAGAAGCTAAAGAAAAATACAGAAAGAGAATGGGCATAGATCATTTCAAGGAGAAATGGACTGTGCAAACCAAGGGTGGTTTTGCCATTTCCTACCGATATTTTCTTGCCTTCGGTCTTATCCTGGTCCTTATAGGATTTGGCCGAGTGATAATCGGATAGATAAGAAGGGAGACGTCTGAATTTAAGGATTCAGCCCCTCAATAAATATTCTGGCCTCCTCATTAAAAAATTAGGGAATAAAGGGTGCTAAGGGGGGTTGCTTTTTGGGTTGGTATGAGTTATATAAAAGTAGAGCAGAAGCAGATTCCAGGATAATAAAAGGCTGCACTTCCTTGCATGGTCATTGTTCCTCTGGAACTTCGTGTTCCTGTTGCGAACCTTTTTTTCGAGCTGGAGAGGAGTTCTTATCCTTAGAAGCTCGGTTCACCACAAGGAGTGCAGCCTTTTCATATAGATTTCCCCGCTTGAGCATCAGTTCCCTTTAGCCAGCAACCTCCTCCAGAATAATAGCTGTTCGCAAAATCCTTTTATAAGCCTTCGAAAGCCATGGGATAAGGGAAGCTTTATGTTCGAAGAATTTTCTTGACCTTGATTTTGACTAACAGTATTCTGGTACTAGTTTTGCCACTCAAGCAATAGCGTGGCCAGCATCAGGAATAGAAAAAAGGTCTGAAGGAGGACAAATGAGAACTCTCATCATCATCAATCCCAATGCTGCTGGTGGGCGGGCAGCGGCTGCGTTCAAGAAAGTCGAAAACCGATTAGTCGAGGTGCTGGGAGAGTTTGTGGTGGCAGTCACCAAAAACCCACAAGAGGTGACCGAGCATCTCGACACTGTTGCTGCCGCTGACATAAGCCGCCTGGTTGCCATCGGTGGCGATGGGACCAATCATGCGGTGGTCAACGCACTGGCCCAACGCCCCGACCTTGACTTGACTTTTGGTAGCCTGCCTGTGGGAACCGGCCGGGATTGGGCCCGGTCGCTGGGCATTCCGTCAGACCCAGTAGCGGCGGTGGAGTGGCTGGCTCGTGGTCAGGCTGTTCCCTGCGACTTTGGCAAAGTAGAGTATGTCGACACTAGGCAGGGAAATAAGGAGACAATCCGAACCTTCCTGAATATCGCCAGTGCGGGAGTCAGCGGCGAGGTTGATGCGCGGGTGAACCGGTCGCGCCGCCGGACATCTTTGACTTTCCTGGGAGCCACTATTGCCACTTTATTCCAATACAAACCCCAGCGGATCACGGTTGATTGTGATGGAAAGACTTTTTATTCTGGCTCCAGCTATTTGGTGGCTGTAGCCAATGGACGCTGCTTCGGGCGCGGGATGTGGATTGCACCTCAGGCCCTGATTAATGACGGAAAATTCGATGTGGTGCTGGTGGAAGGCATGCCGCGCTTGAGAATCCTGGCTGCTCTTCGGACCGTGTTCAGCGGAAAGCACCTCAAGCGAGATGATGTCCATCATCTTCGGGCTTCTGAGGTGCAGGTGCATTCTGAGGAGGGCCCCCTGAGCATCGATCTTGATGGTGAAGAAACCCAGGGCCAGGACCTGCGTTTCACGATTCAATCCAGAGCCATTAAAGTGTTGGTGGATCCAACATCGGATGCGGTGCTGAGTGGTGAAAGCTCTGTCGAGGAGTGATCTTAAGAATATAAAGGAGGGAATAGTGAAGAGCGAAGTCATTGACAAAATTGCTGCTCTAGTCACGGCCGCTTTTGGATTAGTTGCAGCCCTCGCTTGGAATGGTGCCATACTAGCTATTTTTAAGAAAATCTTTGGCACGGCTGAAGGATTGCTGTCTATGATCATCTATGCAGTTGTAGTCACCATAATTGCTGTATTGGCAACCATCTGGGTAGGAAAGGCTGCTGAAAAATCGAAGAAAGCATAATACCTGTTTACTCTGTATGAAGTTCTCCAGCCTCGTCCTGATTCGCTAGAAGTTAGGGAAAAGCAACTCGGGAAGATAGGATTAGGGATTAGGTCTATAAAAAGGTGAGTTCAAACCCTTTAAGGTTTTCTGATAAATAGATAAAAAAAATTTTTATGGGAGGTAAACATGAATATCGCCTTTCTGGTAGGAAGAGTCATAGTGGGAATTTATTATTTGTACAACGGGATCAACCATTTTTTAAAAGCAAGAGATATGATCGAGTACGCGAAATTTAAGGGAGTGCCTCTTCCAGAGGTTGGAGTCGTGGTGTCAGGCCTTCTCCTTCTCATCGGCGGGATCACGATAATCCTAGGAATTTTTCCTGAAATAGGGATTGTTTCTCTGGTGGTTTTTTTTCTGCCGGTGACCCTCATCATGCACAATTTCTGGGGTGTTCCTCAAGAGCAGCAAATGGCGGAGATGATCAATTTTTCAAAAAACATGGCGCTGATGGGTTCAGCTTTGATGTTTCTGGGGATAAATAAGCCCTGGCCTTTAAGCCTTAGGAGAAGCAAAGGATAAAGAAGAAAAGTTAGCAGGACCGGCTAATCTCTTGGCTTTTTATTTTTAGCTTCCTGCTCCCGCATCCATCTCTGCATCACTTCTGGATCATCCAGCCGCGGTGATTCTTGGAGAGCCTTCCAGTTGAAATTCTCATCCAGGGGGTCGAGCGCTTTTTGGGGATCAAAAATCCGCTGGTCTACAGGAAGAGCGGCAAAAGGAGCGAAGTCTGGTTGGTCAGTAAACATATCGGCCAGGTCTGTGGCACCAGCGTCATACTGGTTCAGATAGTGAAGAGCGAGGACATGCCAGAAAGTTTTCATGATACTCCCGAAGCTATAATGGACATGGCTCACATAATTCCTTTTTGCATAGGGAGAAATCACCATCAAGAGGCTGCGATGGGCATCCACATGATCTAAGCCTCCCTGGGGGTCATCTTCGGTCACAAAGATAGCCATATCTTTCCAGTGGGGGGTGCGGGATAGAAACTCCACCACCCGCCCCAGGGCGAGGTCATTATCAGCCATATAGCTTTCCCGGAAAGGATAGCCATCTTGGGGGTGTTCTGAGGTCCCATGGTCGTTGGGGAGATATATGGTAAGAAATGAGGGGAGGGTGCTGCCTTCAGATAGCCAGCGATCTTTGAATTCTTTGATGAACATGTCCACCCTGAATTGGTCTGGGATGCTCATGTTGTAGGTGGCAAAAAACTTCGATGTCCGCTCGAAAAGAGAAGCTGGCATCGGGTAGTTGATCACAAAGCGCAGTCCCGAGTATTTGAACTGCTGCCTCTCGATATTGGGGGCAAAATCAAAACCAAGTCCGAAATTAAAAAAGTTCTTTCCGTTTCGATGGAGGTGATCCCAGATCGTGCCGGCTTCAGTGTAGTCATCAGGAATGGGAGCACCCGAGGCGCCAGTAAAGGCCAGCACACCCGGGGCGTTTGAATCCAATTTCATTTCTCGTCCGTCCCCGTAGCTGGCGGCTACGTTTGTCTCTACCCATTCATTGGGATAGACTCCTACTAGGAAGCGATGTCCGTCTGCCGAAACATCAGAATCGCAGTAAAAATTATCGGAGATGGCAAACCGGTCGGCGAGTGCCAGATGATTTGGCATGACAGTTGCATCTTCCACAGTCCTGGTTTTTTTCTTGTTGGTGAAAGTGACACCCGCACCGTAGCGAGCCAGGGATGGTTCAGCCTTGGCTCCCTCTTTACCACCCAGAACTTCATCAAAGGTGCGGTTTTCTTTAACGATAAAGACAAGATGCTTTAGGGGCGATTCATTCTTTCCGGGAAGTAGCGGTATGGGATTCTTCTGGCGTTGCTTTATGTGTTTAGAGGATGGCTTTTGGAATTTGAAGTTGTTTTTGATGACCTCGGATGTTTCCTTTTCCAGCGCCTTGTCTTTCGGGATATCCAGCACAGATACGGTCCCTTTCATCAGATTTCCCACATATCTTCCTTCAGGGCCGGGTTGATAATCAGGCCCTCCGTTAGGACCGCTGCCGAAGCCCTTAGCATTAGCCACGATGAGTTTTTGACCATCTGGAGATACAGCGAGTTTCGAGGGAAACCAGCTCACCGGAATATGGCCGAGCACAGCATTGCGGTCGAGGTCAATAACTGCCACAGCATTAATACCCGACTCTGCGACATAGAGCCTTTTTCTGTCCGGAGAAAGGGCCAAGCCAAAGGGGATGGCGCCCCGCAGATTACCTAACCGCGGATCAAGCTTCAAGTGAATCGTGGCTACAATTTCATCTTTTTTGGTATCGATAACCGAGATGCTGTCGTTGTTTCCGTTGCTGACATAGACATGTTCGGCTGTGGCCACCACGGAATTCGGACTAGCTCCACCGACTGCAGGGATTCCTTCAACCATCTGTCCGACGAGAATCCCAGTCTTGACCTTGGCTGTAACCCGGGCCACTTCCAGGTTCTCCATCTCGATTTCCCAGACCGAAAAGGATTCAGGAACGTTCGGTTTGCCGAGTCCCGGAACCTGGAACCCGTCGATTTCAACTCCTTCCTCAGCCTCCTTCGAGAGATAGGCAAAGGGCGGGTATTTGAGCCCGATGCGCCCTGGATCTTTGGGGTCTGTACCTAAGATTCTGCTGTATTCGAACATCCCGACATTCGCTACATAAGCACGCTTGCCGTCTGGAGAGAGAGTGATACCGAATGGGTACCGGCCGACAGGGACGCTGGTTACGAGGCTCTGTTTCTTGGTGTCGATAACCACCACTCGAAAATTTGCCTGGTCCACCGCGTATAAGGTTTTCTCATCCGGGCTGAGCACCAGGTCGCCTACATAGCTGTCTTTGTATCTTTTTCCCTTATGGGAGGTGTTACAGTCTATTTCTTTGAGTTTATCTCCGGTTGTCAGATCAAAGAGAAACACCTTGCCTTCTTGGCCTCCACCGACAAAAAGCATCTTATTGTCAGAACTGATGGCCAGGCCCATGAATACAGCCGCCAGGATACCTTTGTCTGTCTGGGCCTGGGGAGGCACCTGCTGGACAGATGGTCTTTGGCTCAAAACATCTCGAATAATGGAGACGGAAAAAGGCTCGAACCCTGAATTGGCTGTCACTGCTACCGAGCCATCGGAGCTTAAGGCCAAGCCATAGGGATGAGGTGCGACCTCGATCTGACGACCGCGAGGTGTGAGCAGCCTCCCGTTCGGAATCACGGTCGTTCCTCGGCGGTTTATAGCAGTATATTTTTTTCCTGCCGGAGCAGAAATGAGCCAGGTTTCGGCCGGCTTTTGACCACAGCTTTGGAGCATGAAGCAGATTATGATGGAAGAGATGAGAATCGTTCGAAGGTTCATCGTGCAATCTCTCCTGGGTTTAGAGGGCGCTTTACTAGTATCATAGGAAACTCAGGTATTGCAATATAGAAGTAGCATTGCAGTGAGGTCAGTCATCCAAAACTTTTATGATTTCCAAACATAGGGAAAGATTAGCTCTTTGATAGATATCCATCTCCTGTTTTCTTTCCTGGCTGTTGACATCTCTTTCGTCATGGAAAATAAGGTGCTTTTGCTTTCGATAGAAGCTAATCCATGCTCAAAAATTTATCCAAGGATTTCTAATTATGGTGGAATTTGTGATGTTTACGGTGTCAATTAAATGATTGAAACGCTGGTGGCAATATGCCATAATTCAAAGCTCGATTCTTTCTTGAGAAATTAGAAGTGATAGTATTAATCATCATCGGTTTTATTTTCATTATCGTAGGCCTGATCGGGTGCATCGTTCCTGGAGTGCCGGGCCCTCCCTTTAGTTTTCTCGCCCTGGTGCTGATGTCTGTCGCCAAGGGCTGGGAACCTTTTAGCCTGAATTTCTTGATCATAATGGCTTTAATCACCATTGTAGTTACTGCCCTCGACTATGTTGTCCCTGCCGCAGGAGCCAAAAAGTTTGGAGCCTCGAGATATGGATTCTGGGGAGCAGTCATAGGGATGTTGGTGGGGATTATTTTTTTCCCGCCTTTGGGCATGATCATCGGTGCCTTCCTGGGGGCTATTATCGGAGAGATGGTGGTAGGAAAAACAAGCCCAGAGGCATTAAAGGCAGGTTGGGGCGTTTTTGTGGGAATCATGTTCGGGATGATCATAAAATTGATTGCCTCAGGTGTTATGACTTTTTATTTTATAAAAGCTCTTTTTTAATCATTAAACCAGGATCAGCCCTCATTATTTTTATAGAAAGGATAACTTTTGATAAAAACACTCGTCATAGATATAATGAAAGGTGAAAGATACGACCTAAATGGAAATATGTTATTTAGATGGATGATAACAGGCATGACATCCAGACAACAACCAACGATATCAAACTATCGCACCGATGGGACCATTTTCTGGTCCGCATCGGCTACAAACGGAGCAGCCACAAGATTACTCCAGGTATTTATGCTCTAGGCAATCCCAGGGAGGATTCGCCTGTTTTTGTCACCGCCAACTATACGCTGAGTTTCGATGCCTTGCGCTCCTCGCTGGCTGGAATCAATTGTTATATCCTGGTGCTGGATACTATGGGCGTCAATGTTTGGTGTGCTGCCGGGAAGGGGGCTTTTGGCACCGACGAGTTAGTGCATCGGGTCAAGGATACCGGACTTAAGGAAGTTGTCAGCCATCGAAAGCTCATACTGCCCCAGCTTGGAGCTGCCGGAGTCGCTGCCCATGAAGTCAAGAAACGCTCGGGCTTTAATGTTGAGTATGGCCCGGTGCGGGCAGTTGACCTGCCAGAGTATCTAAAGACCCATAAAGCCACAGCAGAGATGCGCCGCGTGAAGTTTACCCTGAGAGATCGCCTGATCCTAGTTCCGGTCGAATTGACCCACAGTCTGCTGCCCGTTCTGCTCGTGGCCTTGATTCTTTATTTGGTGGGTGATTTAATTTTATCTGTTGCCGCAGCAGTGGCTATCTTTGGCGGTGTGGCTCTATTTCCTATCTTGCTTCCCTGGATCCCCACTCCCAACTTCAGCACTAAAGGGTATATTCTGGGGGCTCTCGTTATTCTTCCGTTCGCTATTGCCAGACTTTTAGCCAATCCAGAACCAGCCTTGTGGCAGCGGATCGGTTGGGCAGTCGTCTATATGTTGGCTTTGCCGACACTAACAGCCTTCCTGGCTTTGAACTTCACCGGCTCCACGAATTTCACTTCCAGGAGCGGGGTCAGAAGAGAGATATTTACCTACATTCCTGTTATGGCCGTTACTTTTGGTGCAGGGCTTATCTTTGCTATTACTCTGGTTTTGATTCGTTTACTGGGAGGGTCGGGATGAAGAGCGCCTATCTGTCCAATACTCTCCAGTATAATCCAGAATTATGCAACGGGTGCGGGATGTGCAGTACAGTTTGTCCTCATGCTGTTTTTGCCCAGAATGGCCGTTTGGCCCAACTTGACCGTCCCACTAAGTGTATGGAATGCGGTGCTTGCCAGCTCAATTGCCCGACGGGCGCAATCATGGTGGATAGCGGCGTCGGATGCGCGGCGGCCATGATGCTGGCTGCTTTAAGAGGAAAGAAAGAACCGAGTTGCTCGGTTGGCAGTGATTAGCCTTGTTGCTGAGCGCGATAGTATCACCCCTTGATTCATCTCAAAAGGGTATTGATTTATTTTCATAAATCCAGTAATAATCTTATACAATTCAGAAAAAACATCTTCAAAAGCAGGAGTGATAAGCATGAGTGCTAAAAAAGTTTCAGGAGGGTACAAGGGGCCTGAGCGGCGTTCCGGGAAAGAACGACGCTCTACAAAAAAGAGGCGGAGCGGAAAGGAGCGCCGTAAAGAAAAGTAGATTCCGGGGTCAGACCAAAGTATCTCTTTTATTATCTATGAAATAGGCCCAATTTAGGCACTTTTTTTATCCTTAAACCGCTCTTTTTGCGGGCAAAAAACCGTTTTAAGGCCAAGACCCTGCTTTCTTAAACTGCTGCTTTTGGCCCTAAAAGTGGCATTCTAAGGCTTAATTTGGTAATAAAAATAGACCTTATTTCTTTGAAATCGATCGATTAGCTTGGCCGATCCCATTTTTATTTCCATTTTTTTTTGTTTGACATTAGAGTTTTTTTTTAATTAAATCTCTCTTGTTAAAGACAGGGAAGGCAACCTAAAGAAGCGATTCAAGAATTGGCAGACAAGGAAGATTCCTCTTCCTCGAAGCCGTTTAAAAAGGAGGCAATCATGAAGGACTGGCCAAGACACATTCTTATTTTTGGATTAATCATCTTTCTTCTGGTCTCAGTCAGCTGTGCACCAGGCAACACGAGATTCGAGGAAAAGCCAGCTGGCTTCTGGGCCGGCCTGTGGCACGGCCTGATTTGTGTGATAACCTTTATCATCAGTCTTTTCACAGACAGCGTTCGCATGTATGAGGTCAATAACACCGGGAACTGGTACAATTTGGGCTTTCTACTCGGAGCCGCCATAATCCTGGGAGGAAGTGGGGGATCGCGTAAAGCAAAGAAAAGAAAAAGAGAAAAAGAGTGGGAAGAAATCGGAGAAAAAGTCGAAGAAAAGATCCGGAAGGGAATCCAAAGCTGGGTGGATGAGTCAAAAGAGAAACCAAAAGAAGAAGAGATGGATTGGAAAGAAATCGGAACTAAGGTCGAAGAGAAGATCAAGCGCGAGCTCCGCAAATGGGCTGAGAAGTAACTATAAAATTATAACCATCTAGGAGGGGAAGAGATGCTTTCAACCAGAGGTGCTTTTCTGAAAAAATGTAAGGCCATCCTGCTGCTTCTGATTTTTGTTTTCTTATCGAGCATCGTAGGTGACGGCCGGACCGAAAAACCAGTGCTGCACGGGAAGCACTGGGTAGCCATCACCGGAAAACCTCTGGGGGCTACAGCAGGGGCTATGATTTTTATCCGCGGCGGGAACGCAGTCGATGCCACCTGTGCCATGTTGGCAGCAACATGTACCATNNGCTCTAGGCGTGGCTCCGACCGGCGCCACTCCTGAATTCTTCAAGGAAAAGGGGATGGAGTATCCACCCGACTACGGTCCACTCGCTGCCGTCACACCCGGAACACCCGGAGGACTGATGGTCATGCTGGCTGAGTTCGGCACCATGAGCCTTAAGGAAGTCCTCCAGCCTAATATAGAAATGGCCAAGGGGTATCCCATCGAAAAACAACTTGCCGACAGCATTGAAAGGCGGAAAGACATGATCAAGGAATGGCCCTATTCCAAAAAGATTTTGCTTCCGCATCTGGGAGAGGAAAGAGAAGCCCCTTATCCCGGAGAGGTCTTCCGCCAGCCTGACCTCTTGAACACCCTCGAGAAATTGGTTGAGGCTGAGCAAAGAGCCCTGGCCGAAGGGAAGAGCCGACAAGAGGCCATCTATGCCGCTTACGACCGCTTCTATAAGGGAGATATTGCCAGAGAATTTGTTCGGGGGTGTAAGGAGCAAGGAGGCCTCATCACCATGGAAGACCTGGCCAACTGGAAGCTCCACATCGAAGAGCCAGTGATGACCACCTACAGGGGAATCGAAGTCTACAAACTCACTTGCTGGGTTCAAGGCCCGGTCATGCTCCAGGCGCTGAACATGCTGGAAAATCTTGACTTGAAAGTCATAGGCTATAACAGCGCCCGATACATCCACACCCTCTACCAGGTGATGAACCTGGCGTATGCTGACCGCGATTTCTACTACGGCGATCCCTATTTTCCACCCGAGGAACCGATCAAGGGGCTTCTTTCCAAGGAATACGCCAAGGAGCGGCTCAAGCTGATCAACTGGAAGAAGAATGACCCGAACACCAAGCCCGGCGACCCCTATCCCTTTGAAGGAAAAGAGAATCCTTACCTCCACCTCTTGGAGAAGTGGTCTAATGTCGGCTCTGAGAATCCGGAAAGTATGAGCGCTCGAGGCTGGAGTGTTTTTGAGGAAAGCTTCATTGCCGGGACAACCTCCATCCAGGCTGCTGACGAGAAAGGATGGGTGGTTTCGGTCACGCCCAGCGGCGGTTGGATTCCGGCCTGCATCGCTGGAAAAACCGGGATCGGAATGAGCCAGCGAGCGCAGAGCTTTGTTCTTGATGAAGCCAAGAATCCCTTCAACGTGGTGGCTCCGGGGAAGAGGCCACGAGCGACATTGACACCGGGAATTGCTATAAAAGATGGGAAGCCGTTCCTCTCCTTTGCTGTTCAGGGAGGAGACACTCAAGATCAGAACTTGTTGCAGCTTTTCCTCAATATGGTTGAGTTTGGGATGAATGTCCAGGAAGCTTGCGAGGCCCCGAACATCGTGAGCTACCAGATGCAGAGTTCCTTCGGGAAACATGTGGCCAGTCCGGGCCGGCTCCGGTTGAATGAAACAGTTCCTCCGTGGGTGAGGAAAAACCTCGAAGCCATGGGTTATGACTTAGATTACAGAAAATATACTTCTGGCCCCATCAATGCGATCTACTTTGACTGGGAGCATGGGACCTTTTGGGGGGGGTCCAGTAATTATGGTGAGGACTACGGAATTTCCTGGTAGGGAGAATTAAGAAAAGCGAGGTGATGAGAATGGCAGCAACTATGGCTCGGGCCATCAAGTATTGGTTGAAAGCCATAATCAAGTCAAGAGAAGTTTTCGAGGAGTTCAAAGATGATCCTCATAAGGTGCTCATAAGCTTCTGGATAACTTTCTTGTTTGCTTTTCTTTATTCCCTGACGGCAATTCTTCTTTACGTTTTTCAGCAACCCGTCAAGTTTCCTCCCTGGGTGCCTGTGGCTCCTGAAAATTATTATCTTTATCAGACTTTCTGGACCATTCCCTGGGGGCTGGCGACCTGGATCATGATCTCAGGAATCTCGCATCTGCTGGCGATTGCTGGAAAAAAAGACTTTTATAATTATAAGTTTGAAAATGCTCTAGCAGTTTGTGCTATCGGATTTGTAGTTCCCTGGACGATCTTTACTTGGCTTCCGGAGACATTCCTGGCTCCGTTTTTCGGCGTCTTCTGGCCTTTTTGGTTAGATATGTTGCGAGTGAGTGTTCTCCCGGTCATATGGCAGGTATTTTTGATCGCTCTCGGCCTGAGGAAAACGCATAACGTGTTCTGGTTTAAGGGAATAGCGATAGGGTTGCTAACTGTGGTGGTCTTTTTCTTCATGTTTTTGGCTTTTATGAGATAGAACGGCTCAGGCAAGGGCGGGCCCTTAAGGGATACAGTTCTGGCAATCGAGCTGAATGCTTAGCGCTGGGAACATCATTAGATAATGAATGGGATCAATTTCTTTCTATTGATATGATTCTTGAAGGAAAGACAGTCAGCTTGCGGCCGATGACGGTTGAGGAAATGCCCACCTTTTATAGATGGTCCACTCAGTCCGAGGCCACGCCTTTCTGGTACGGAGAGCTCCAGGGAGACAAGGTTCCGTCATACGAGGAGTTCTTAAGGGATTGGCAAAGATATTATTTCGACGGCAGCGAGCCAGAGAAAGGCAGGAGTTTTGTCATCCTGGTTGGCAATAGAACCATCGGTCAGATCAATTATAATGAGATCAACAGAGAGGACAATTCGGTCGAATTGGACATTATCATTGCTGAGGATAGGGATAAGAACAAAGGATACGGCACCGATGCTCTTCTGACTCTCACCGGGTATTTGTTTAAAAGGATGAGCATTGAGACGTGCTGGATTGAGGTGGTCACTAAAAATCCGAGAGCCATCCGGGCCTACGAAAAAGCAGGATTTCGAAGGATAAAAACATTTATGGATGGTGAGATCGGATGTATCCGGATGGAACTCAAGAAGCAGTGATGAGAGATTCCGGACTCAAGATGATGCCGCCTTGAGAAAGCCCTGAAGGATCGAGTGCTTGTGACCCGAATCGAAAAATTACCTGACAATGGTCAGTTCTTCTAAAACATTCAAAGCTTTATCCACTTTTTCCGCTATGAAAAGGACATAGCGGATATCCACATTTATGCTTCGGGTCAATTGGGTATTAAAGTAATAGTCACTGTACATGGCTTCATAGGTGCCGTCAAAAAGGAGCCCGATCAATTCTCCTTTGGCGTTGAGAACCGGACTCCCGGAGTTGCCTCCTGTGCTGTCATTGGTAGTTAGGAAATTAACCGGGACGTCATGGATATTCCTGTCAACATAGGACCCAAAATCTTTGGCTTCATGGACTTTTAGCAGTTTTCCAGGATTGTCAAACGGTTCTGCGCCGGTGTGCTTTTCTATCACTCCTGTAAGCGAAGTCAGATAATGATAGGTTAAAGCATCTTGGGGAGAGTAGCCTTTCACCCGTCCGAAATTCAGGCGCAGGGTGCGGTTGGCATCAGGGTAGAGAATGCTCTTTTTCCACCACTCTATTCCTTCCAGATAGAGAGGCATCAACCTGGAAAAGGCACCGGAAAATTCTTTTTCCTTGGTATTTAAAAACTCTCTTTCTTCTTCAAGCTCTGCGGCAAATTTAATAAAGGGATCGATCAGCATGGAAAAGTCCTTTCGGTTGAGGTGAAGCATATTTACTCTTTCCTCGGCTGAGAAAAGTGCTGTTTCTCCGTAGAGTATTCCCAAGAATTCGCTGATGGCTTGGTCTGGATGTTTCGGATTATAACTTAAGATCTTCTCCATGGCTTTGATTTTCTGTCCTGCGGGAAGAGCCAGGGCTCGCTTTATAAAATATTCCAGAGCCTGTTTGTCTGCCTCAGGAACAAGACTTCGCTGGGCCACCTTTAACCTTGACTCAATATTGGGTAGATCTTTGGCCTGGTAGCCGAGTTCTCTTTCCATATCCTGCTTTTCTTTCTCGATGGACCATTTGTTGATGATCAAGGCACAGTTCATCATCGCGCTTCCACGAGTTATCCATCTCAGAAGAGCCCTTTTTTCCCTGAATTTCTTCTGTTCTTGGTAGAGAACCTCTATTTTGGAGAGAAGAGCTCCGTATTTTCTATCCAATTCAGGATTTTTATTCAGAAATTCGAGGAACGCCATCTCCTCGGCCCTTTTCTTCTGAAAGATCTTTGTTCTCTTCAATCCTTCGAGCATCCCTTGATTATTCTTAAGAGTGTTATTCAGGCTCTTGATGGAAGAAGAGAGTTTTACAGCCGCCTCTTTATCTTTCCATGAAAACTCTTCAAAGATACGAATCAAGTCGTTGGCAGTGTTGATTTGGAAAGGATAGCGAAATTCCTGGTCCTCCTCGATGGCAAAAGAAGGCAGATGCCTGTAGGTCCGCCCTGGATACCCCATGACCATGGCGAAATCATTCTCATTAATCCCTCTAGCTGAAATTTTCAGGTAGGATTTTGGCTCATAGGGCAGATTGTCCTTGGAGTATTTGGCAGGCTTTCCATCTGGCCCGATATAAGCTCTTAGAAAGGCGAAGTCTCCGCAGTGCCGAGGCCACATCCAGTTATCGATATCTCCACCGTATTCCCCGATAGAACGGGGGGGAACATAGACGAGCCGAATATCCTTGAGGATAAAATATGCGAAGAGATAATAATCCATTCCATAATTCATGGCCTCTATTCTGCATTCCACATCCCTTTCGGCTTCTGCCTCAGCAACGATTTCCTTTTTTTTCTTATCGATAGCCATAAACCTCTCAAGATCACTCATGTTTTCATTGACTGCCGAGAGAACCCGGTCGGTCACTTTTTGCATAGAGAGAAGAATTGAGGCCTGATAGCCAGGAGCAGGAAGCTCCTTTTCCCGACTTCGAGCTAAAAAGCCATGCTCGATGAAGTTTTCTTCTGGAGTGCTGATCCTCTGGACAGCCCTATAGGCAACATGGTGATTGGTAACGATGAGTCCCTTTGGCGAAACAAAGGAGGCTGTAGCTCCCAGACGTACCACGGCGCTGGCTAAACCTGTTCCCTGAGGATTATAAATTTCTTCCAGAGATAGCTCCAGTCCCATTTTTTGCATTTTTTGCACCAGGTTCTGATCCAGCTGATTTAAAGGATACATTCCCTCCTCAGCCGCACCGGAGAAGGAAAGAAAAAACAGCAGGATTATACAAATTGGGATATATGTTGGGTTTTTAGGGAGCATCGCTCATCCCTCCTTCAGTCTGCCTTTAGTTTAAGTAACATATAACAAAAAAAATTAAAAAAAAAAAGAGGTCAGGTCTTAGCTTTCAAAAAAAGTCATTTTTGACATCGCACACGTGCTGTGCTATAAAATTTTATTTCAGAAAATTGGATGGCAGAAGCAACAGAGTTAAAGAAAATCTAAACAGGATGGATTTTTCTGCTTATTTCTCTGTTTCAAATGCCTGTCCTCATTCTCTAAATTAGGAGGCTAAGAATGAAAAAATTGAGCCGCGTCTTACCCCCTTCACTCCGGATCGTCTTAGGCCTAACAATTGTCTTTCTTACTATCCTTATTATCATGCCCAAAATCGAAGCTGGGATCCCTGCAGAGAAAAGGCCCTTGATGAGATTCCCTGATGTTCACCAGAATACTGTGGTTTTTGTCTACGGAGAGGACATCTGGTCTGCTCCTGCAGATGGGGGAGTTGCTGTGCGCCTTACAGTCCATGACGGCATGGAGCGGTTCCCGAAGTTTTCTCCTGATGGGACAATGATCGCTTTCACTGGACAGTATGACGGCAATACGGATGTCTACGTCATGAATTCTCAAGGTGGAGAGATAAGCCGTGTTACCTACCACCCGGGCAATGATGAGGTGGTGGGCTGGCATCCCCTTAAGAACAAGATCCTTTTTCGGTCCACCCGGCACAGCTTCAACCGCTTTGCTCGGCTGTTTCTTATTTCGCCGGATGGGACCGACCTCGAGGAATTGATCCTCCACGAAGCCACCCAGGGGAGTTTTTCTCCTGATGGGACCAAGATGGTATTCAACAAACTTGCCCGAGAGCAACGCACCTGGAAACGTTACAGGGGAGGAATGGCGCAAGAGATTTACCTTTATGATTTCAAGACGAACGAAGAGTTTAACCTAACGCAGTTTGAAGGAACCGACCGGGTTCCGATGTGGATCGGGGACAAGATTTACTTTAGTTCAGATCGCAATCGAGCGTTAAACATCTATGCCTACAATATCCGCACCGGAAAAACCGAGCAGCTCACCGACCATTCAGAATATGATGTCCGTCGTCCCAGCATGGGCGGAAACAAGATTGTCTATGAATTGGGAGGAACACTCTGGCTGCTGGATGTGGATACCAAAGAAAGCAAGCAAATCCCGGTGGAAATTCGTTCCGATGCTCCTGAGGTTCGTCCATACCTCAAGAAAGTTGACAGGTTCATTCAAGGATACGATTGTTCCCCATCTGGAAAGCGGGCGCTCATCGTGGCCCGAGGGGAAGTTTTTACAGTTCCCAGGGAGGAAGGGCAAACGCGGAACCTGACCAAGGATTCAGGCGCCCGAGACAAAGATGCTGTCTGGTCGCCTGATGGGAAAAAGATCGCTTATCTTTCTGATAAGGATGGCGAGTATGAAATCTATGTGGTCGATCCCCAAGGAAAGAAGAAAGCTGTTCGGCTCACCAAGCACGATAGCGGATACCGCCACACCTTACGCTGGTCACCAGACAGCAAGAAGATCGCCTTCGCGGATCAAACACTCCGAGGCTATTACCTTGATGTCGACACCAAAAAAATCACCGAAGTCGATAAAGCCGACTACGAGAATGTGGATGTTTCGATGGATGTAAAACCGATCTATGATTTTGCCTGGTCGCCTGACAGCCGCTTTCTTGCGTATTCCAAGATGGATGAAGACCTGGTGAATAAAATCTATATTTATTCCTTGGAAGCCGGGGAGACTCACTGCGTGAGTAGCGGTCTTTTCAACGACTTCCAGCCTGTCTTTTCCAAGGACGGAGAGCATCTCTTCTTCATCTCTAACCGCCGCTTCAACCCGACTCTCTGTGATTTCGAATGGGAGATGGTCTACAAGAAAGTCGCTGGCATTTACTGTCTGACTCTCAGGAAGAACGGGAAGCCCCTTCTACCCTTCAAGAGCGATGAGGAAGAAGTCGTAACAGAAAAGATGGATCAGAAAAAAGGTGAGGGTGAAAACGAAGAAGAAAAAACAAAACCAGTCATCATTGATTTTGAAGGCCTCACCGAGAGGATTGAAGCGCTTCCTCTTACCCGAGGCAATTACCGCAACCCGATGGTCAATGAATCTTCGGTGTTCTATATGAATGCCGATGAGGGCGATTTCAACCGTTTTGAGTTTCGCTCCATCGGACCCCAGACTCTTTATGCCTTTTCCTTTAAAGACAGGAAGGAACGCACTGTGATCGAAGATATTGACGGCTATAAGCTGTCTGGGGATGGCTCTTATATCATCTATAAAAAAGGCGCTACCTTGGGCCTCATCGAGTCGAGCGCCAAAGATTCCAAGGGAAAGCCGATCAAACTCACAGGCCTGAAAATGTGGCTCGATCCCTTGGCGGAGTGGAAGCAGATTTTCAACGAAGCCTGGCGTTTGGAACGAGACTACTACTATGAACCTAACATGCACGGGCTTGACTGGGAAGCTATGAAAGAGAAATACGGGCGGTTGCTTCCCTTTGCCTCCTGCCGGCAGGATATCCGCTACATCGTGGGAGAGCTTATCGGAGAACTCAACACTTCGCATACGTATGTCTATGGTGGAGACCGGCAGAGACAGGCCGAACAGGTGAACGTAGGCATGCTAGGAGCTGACTGGGAGATCGACAAAGCCAACAACCGCTACCGCTTCAAGAAGATATACCGTGTTCCCGAATGGTCGCGCGAAATCTTTCCTCCTCTCATGAAACCCGGAATCGATGTTCAAGAAGGCGATTACCTATTGCAGGTGAATGGAGAAGACGTCGCTGCAGATAGAAACATCTACAGCTACTTCCTCGATCTGGCAGGAAAGCAGGTCTCGCTCTTGATCAACAACAAGCCGGCTCAGGCTGGAGCCAAGGAGGTGGTCGTCAAACCGCTGCGCAGCGAATTCTATCTTCGGTACCTGGATTGGGTAGAGCATAACCGCTTGCTGGTCGCGAAAGAATCCAACGGCCAGATTGGTTACCTCCATCTTCCGGATACTTACCTGAGTTCAGCCACTATATTCCCGAAGTACTATTATTCTCAGACGCGAAAGAAAGGACTCATCATCGATGGGCGCTTCAACGGAGGAGGACTGGATCCAGATATTTTCCTGAGGCGCCTGGACAAGGAGCCCATGGCCTACTGGACCCGCCGATATTCCCATGACCAGACAATTCCAGAAATCACCACTCGAGCCCATATGGTTTGTTTGACCAATCGTCAAGCAGGCTCAGGGGGAGATATGCTGCCCATGGAGTTCAAGATGAAAGGCTTGGGACCTGTTATCGGTACCCGGACTTGGGGCGGCCTGGTCGGTGTTTCCATGTTTATCCGGCTCATCGATGGCGGTGGTCTCACGGCGCCAGACTATCGGATCTATGGACCAGATGGGGAGTGGATTGTCGAGAACTTTGGAGTCGAGCCCGATATCGTCGTAGATCTCCAATCAACAGAAGTTGCGCGAGGGTACGATGCCCAGCTGATGAAGGGAATTGAAGTCTTGCTGAAGAAGATCAAAGAAGATCCCAGGCCCTGGCCTCAGCGCGGGCCTACCCCTGTGGATAAGTGAACCTTTACTGAAATGGGGATGAAATGGGGATGAAATGGGGACGGTTCTATTTTTTGGAATAGAAAGCCTAGCTGCAGGAAACTATACATGAGAAAAAAATAGAACCGTCCCCAATCTGTTTGACTCTTTTTTCAAGAACTGCTATTTTATAAATCCATAGGCAGAAGGAATAATGGGCTTAAAGTGTCCGTGGTGTCAATACGAAAACCCTTCTGACAGCTACACCTGCAGAAACTGCATGTCCCCTTTAGATCCTAAAGAGCAGACTCCATTCATTCCAAAAAAAGAAATCTCTATTAAGCCTGAGAAGAAAATGCCTGCTGCCTCCAAAGAAGAGGCGCCTGCTCCACCCGAGAAGAAAGTTCCTGTCTCTCCGAAAGAAGAAACTCCAGTCTCTCCCCAAAAGGAAACCGCTGCTGAGCTTGAAATGGGGACTCCTGCTCCGCCAAAAGAAAAAGTCCCTTCTGTATCTGAAAAAAAAGTCCCAGATTCTCCCAAAGAGGAAGCTCCTGTTACTCCTAAGAAGAAAGCACCTGTTCCTCCAGAAAAGAAAGCCGCCCAGCCTCCGACTAAGACCCTGGAAACTCCAAAGATAGAGCTATCAACAGGGACGACTTTTGATAAGAGGTACCAAGTCATCGAGGAGCTGGGTAAAGGAGGAATGGGGAGAGTATATAAGGTCCTTGATAACGAGATAAACGAGAAGATCGCCCTGAAACTCTTGAAACCAGAAGTCGCTGGTGATGAGAAGAGGATTCAGCGATTCCGGAATGAGCTGAGAAATGCCCGCAAGATCTCCCACAAGAATGTCTGCCGAATGTATCACTTCAGTAAGGCTGAGGGCACGTTCTACATAACCATGGAATACGTAGAGGGTGAAGAGTTAAGGAGCTTCCAGAAGAGAATAGAGAAATTGCCTAAGGAAAAAGCTCTCGCCATCGCCAAGCAGGTGGTGGCTGGCTTGACAGAAGCCCACAAGTTGGGAGTCATTCATTGTGATTTGAAGCCTCAGAATATCATGATCGATAAAGAGGGAAATGCGCGAATCATGGATTTTGGGATCTCGCGTTCTGTCAAGGCCAAAGGCATTACCGAAACCGGAATCATCATCGGAACCCCAGAGTACATGTCGCCTGAACAAGTCGAGGGGGAGGAGGCAGATCCTCGTTCAGACATCTATGCTGTGGGAATTATTCTTTTTGAAATGCTTACTGGGAAGGTGCCCTTTTCTGGAGCGTCTGTATTGAGCGTCATCATGAAACAAAAGGTAGAGAAGCCTCCTGACCCGAGAAAGATCAATTCCGAGATATCTGAAAGCCTCAGCCGGGTGATTCTTCGGTGCCTGGAGAAGGATAAAGAGAAGAGGTATCAGAATGCAGAGGCACTTCTATCTGATTTGAGAGGGATAGAGCAGGGGACGGCTATCACCGCAGCGGCGCCAGAGCCTCAAGCTCCAGCATTTCTGGCCGAGGCTGAAGAAGCAGCAGAGCAAGAAATGCCTCTTTTTGTCGCCCGTGATCACGAGATAGAGAAACTGAACAAGTTTCTGGAGACTGCGCTTACTGGACAGGGTCAGATCGCTTTCGTTATCGGCGAGGCAGGAAGCGGAAAGACCACCCTGATCAACGCTTTTGCCTGGCTGGCTCAAGACAAGCACTCTGACCTGGTCGTGGCCATCGGAGACTGTAACGCTCATACCGGCATAGGGGACCCCTATCTTCCCTTTCGAGAAGTGATGAGTTTACTGACGAGCGAGATCGAAGCCCGTTGGGAGGCTGGAGAAATAAGCCGAGAGCATGCCAACCGTTTGTGGAATCTTCTCCCGATTTCACTCAAGGCTTTGGTGGACTCAGGTCCAGACTTGATTGACACTTTTGTCTCTGGAAGGAGCTTAGCTGCACATGCAGTGGCTTTTGTCTCCGAAAGAGAAGACTGGTTGAATCAGCTCAAGAAACTTCTGGAACAAAAGATGGCCGTTCCTGCCGCCTCTTCTCTTAGGCAGACTGATCTGTTCGATCAATACACCAAAGTGCTGCAAGAAGTGGCTCGCCAGAGGCCACTGCTTTTGGTGCTTGATGACCTCCAGTGGGCGGATCTGGGCTCTGTTAACTTGCTTTTTCACTTGGGCCGGCAAATTCATGGTAGTCGTATCCTGGTGCTAGGTGCTTACCGGTCATCTGAGGTAGATCTGGGACGCGGAGGAGAGAGGCATCCTCTGCAGCCAGTGGTGAGCGAGCTCAAACGAGACTTTGGAGATTTCGAGGTTGAACCTGGTTTGGCTGGAGGACGGGAGTTCGTGTATGCTTTCATCGACACCGAACCCAACCAGTTGGATTCCGTGTTTCGGGATAAACTTTACCAACAAACCCAAGGAAATCCTCTCTTCACCGTTGAATTGCTCCGTGGCATGCAAGAGCAAGGGAGTCTGGTGAAGGATAATGAAGGCCGATGGGCAAAGGGGCCGGAGTTGAACTGGGAGCTAATGCCGGCCAGGGTGGAGGCAGTAATCAAGGAACGGATAGCTCGGTTGCCTGCCAACTTGCAGCAGGTGCTTGCTTTGGCCAGCGTAGAGGGTGAAGATTTCACGGCTGAGGTCGCGGCTAGAGTCCAGGAAGTTGATGACCTGGAAATTGTTCAGCTGTTGAGTGAAGAGCTGGATAAGAAGCATCACTTGGTGATGGCCAAAGGAATCCGGCAGATCGAAACCCAGCGCTTATCGCTGTACAAATTTCGGCATATCCTTTTCCAGAGATATCTTTATAACAATTTGGATAAGGTAGAGAAAACTCACCTACACGAGAAAATGGGGAATGTTCTCGAGTCGCTATACGGAGAAAAGGCAGAGGAAATTGCTGTCCAGCTGGCACGACATTTTCAGGAGGCAGGTATTGCAGCCAAAGCAGTGAAATACTTGCTCTTGGCGGGGAATAAAGCTATGCAGCTCTCGGCCAATGAGGAGGCAGTGGCCCATTTCAGTAAAGGATTGGAGTTGCTCATAACCATTCCGTCTTCTCCTGAACGGGCCCAGCAGGAGCTCGAGCTTCAAGTGGCCCTGGGTGCCCCTCTACAAGCTTTGAAGGGCTATGGAGCTCCAGAAGTCCGTGAGGTTTATGACAGGGCTCGTGAGCTGTGTCAACAGATAGGCGAGACGCCTCAACTCTTCCCGGTGCTGTTCTTGCTGTCTTCTTTCTACTGGATCCGGGCAGAGCATCATGCAGCCCGGAAATTGAGTGAGCAGCTCTTCAACCTGGCGCAGATGAGCCAGGAACCGGTAAAGACCGCTATAGCGCAATGGGCTCAGGGACTGTCCTTGGTCTATCTAGGAGAATTCATCCCGGCTAAAGCGCATCTAGAGCAGGTCATTGCCTTGCATGACTCTAAGAAGCACCGCTCTCTTGCCTTCCAGTATACGCAAGACCCCGGAGTATCCTGTTTGATTTGGGATTCATGGGTCCTGTGGTTCCTTGGCTATCCGGACCAGGCCTTGAAGCTGAGCCAGCAGGCTATAGCCTTGGCCAAAGAACTGGATCATGCTTTTACGCTAGCTTTTGTCCTGGGTATTGGTGCCTGGTTCCATTACTTCCGACGCGAATTCGAGGCGTCCAAAGAGCTCATCGAGACCTGCATGGAAATATCGACAGAGGAAGGATTTGAGTTATTCAGAGCTGGGGCACCTGCTCTTCGAGGCTACATACAGATTGCTGAGGGACAAGTGGAAGATGGAATAGCTCAGGTAAAACAGGGGCTAGCCACCTGGAAGGCTATGGGAGCAGAGTTTCACCGCACCCATCTTCTTGCCTGGCTGGCTGAGGCTTATCTGAAATCAGGACAGACCAAAGAAGGGCTGGCGACAATAGCTGAGGCGTTAGATACACTGGAAAAAACAGGCGAGCGTTACTACGAAACTGAGCTGCATCGGATAAAGGGGGAATTGCTGCTTCAGCAAGGGATAGAGGACGTTGAGGTCAAGGTGTGTTATCGGCAGGCCATTGATATTGCTCGTGAGCAGAGTGCGAAATCATTGGAGCTGCGGACCACGATCAGCATGGCCCGACTGTTGAAAAAAATGGGCAACCCAGGAGAAGCTCGCCATCTTCTGGCAGAGATATTCCGCTGGTTCTCCGAAGGATTGGAAACTCCAGACCTAAAAGAAGCCAAGACCCTTCTCGATGAGCTCCCCTAAAAATAGGGTAAATGAGGGATCAGGTATAGACTTTTAACTTTCAAAATATTTTTTCTCTTTTTTCCTAGGTTGTGAATCCTTATTTTTGACATCAAATTATTCCCGTGCTATAAGTCTTTTTATCCAGGATTGGAGGTTGTCATGAAGTCTATATATTGTTTATTCATGAGTATAATCCTAATTCTTATGGTAACGCCTAAAGTCTATGCACCTGTAGGGAGTCCGATAACAATTAAAATTCTTTATGACAATTATGTTTCTAATGAAGAGTTGAAAACGGATTGGGGCTTCTCCTGTGTGATCGAGGGGACAGAAAAGACCGTCTTATTTGATGCCGGGACCAAAGGCGATATACTGTTCCACAACATCAAGAAGCTGAAGGTTAATCTAGAAGAAGTTGAGCTGGTCGCCATTTCTCACCATCATGGAGACCATTTCGGGGGACTTTTTTCCTTCTTAAAGGAGAATAATGAAGTTACCGTATACCTTCCAGTCTCGTTTCCTGACGAGTTTTTCAGAAGAGTTGAAAAAAATGAAGCCAAAGCTATCGCCGTAGATAAACCTGTTGAGATGTGTAAGGATGCCTTCTTGACAGGAGAAATGGGAGACAGGATTAAAGAGCAATCCTTGATTTTGAATACAGCTCAAGGCCTGGTGGTCATAACAGGCTGTGCTCATCCAGGAATCCTAAGAATTGTGAAGAGAGCCAAAGAAATAATTGATAAAAAGATATATCAAGTCTGCGGAGGATTTCATCTTTTGGATAAATCAGAAGCTGAAATCAAGGAGATTATTAATCAGTTCAAAGATTTGGGAGTCATGAAAGTCGGAGCAACTCACTGCACCGGTGATCGAGCGATCGAGCTATTCAAAGAAGCATACGGAAAGAATTTTGTGCAAATGGGAGTGGGGAGAGTCATAAAAATTGCAGATTAGGTTATGTGGACTAAAAAATTCATATAACCTGTAAATCAAAAAAAAGGAGGTTTCTGTGAAAAAAACAATCATGTCATTCGTGGTCATTAGCCTGCTGCTGTTTGGTGTTGGATCAAGGGCGGCATTTTGCGGGCAGAAGAATTACAAGCTACTTGATAAAGAGACTTTCATGGAGATGGAATCGGTGAGAAGCCCGAACATATCACCAGGCGGAAAGCATATCCTGTTCACGCGCGGCTGGGTTGATAAAATGAACGACCGCTTCAGGAGCAATCTCTGGATAGTGGACATCGAAGGCCTCAGGGTTCGAGAGCTTACCCATGGAAACTGGAGAGATTTTTCTCCTGTTTGGTCAACGGATGGGAGAAAGATTGCTTTTCTCTCGGATAGAGATGGAACGACCCAGATCCATGTGTTGTGGCTCGATACAAGAGAAGTGGCTCAGCTTACCCATCTTGAGCGCGAGCCTCGGGACTTAAGATGGTCTCCTGATGGGAAAATGTTGGCCTTCACCATATTCATTCCCGATACAAAGAAGATGTTACCTGTTAAACTTCCTGATAAGCCCAAGGGAGCTAAATGGGCCAAACCAGCTGTAATCATCGACCGGTTATCTTGGCGAAGAGACGGGAGGGGACCCGTGCCAAAAGGTTATTCTCACATTTTTGTGATCGATGCTCAGCTGGGAGGGACTCCTCAGAAAATAACATCAGGGGATTATTCTCACAGTGACCCTCAATGGTCTGTTGATGGGAAAAGAATTTATTTCAGCGCTATACGTAAACCAGAGGCTGAATATCTCCGCGGGGATTCTGAGATCTATTCAGTTAACGTAGAGACGCATGATGTAAAGACTTTAACTGACAGGAAAGGTCCGGATAGAGGAGCGCGAGTATCACCGGATGGAGAGTGGATTGCTTACACAGGCTATGATGATAAAAACTATACCCGCCATCTTTCCAATCTGTATCTTATGGACAATCAAGGAGAGAAAAAACGACTTCTGGCCGGAGATTTTCCCAATTCACCTTACAACATCACCTGGGCTCCGAATGGCTCTGGGCTCTATTATCTCATGGCCGAAAAAGGAGTATCTAATCTTTATTTCATTGCTATAAGCGGCAAAATTAAAAAAATCACCGAGGCGGTCCATTATCTCTCTGGATTATCCATAGCTAAAAACGGCCAGGTGGCTACGACTCGCACAACGTTTCTCCAGCCAGGGTATCTGGCTACGTTTAACCTTTCCGATCCTGGCAATATCAAAAACCTGGTGGATGTCAACGAAGATGTTCTGGCGAATGTAAAACTGGGAGAAGTCGAAGAATTGTGGTTCAAGTCTCCTGATGGACTTGATCTGCAAGGGTGGCTTATAAAACCTCCTGAATTTGATCCAGAGAAAAAATATCCGATGATTCTGTATATTCACGGTGGTCCCTGGGCCATGTATTCGGTCCGTTTCAGTTGGCCTTGGCAAAATTTTGCTGCTAATGGATATACGGTTCTGTACATGAATCCGAGAGGGAGCACAGGTTACGGTCAGGATTTTGTCAATGGTATTCAATTTTCTTATCCTGGGAAGGATTATGATGACTTGATGGCAGGTGTGGATGCTGCTTTAGCTAAGGGTTTTATTGACAAGGATAACCTGTTTGTCTGCGGAGGCAGTGGAGGAGGAGTGCTTACAGCCTGGATCGTCGGTCACACGGACCGATTTCGGGCTGCGGTGTCGATGAGACCGGTCATCAACTGGCATTCATTCGTAGGAACTACGGATGGAGCCATGTGGTACCACCAGTTTCGAAAATATCCCTGGGAAGATCCAGTGGAATACGCTGTGCGTTCGCCTCTTCATTATGTGGCCAATGTGACTACGCCGACCATGGTCATGACAGGTGAGGCAGACCTGAGAACTCCCATGGGTCAGAGCGAAGAATATTACCGGGCTCTAAAAATGCTGAAAAAGGAAACCCTGCTGGTGCGAATGCCCGAGGAATACCATGGCTGGCGGCGCCCTTCTCACCGACTCCTCCAGCAGTTATATCTTTTGGGCTGGTTTGAGAAATACCGGACAAAACCTGAACTTGAAAACAAATAAGAGGGGTCAGGTCTTGACTTTCAACATATCTTTCTCCTAGGCGGTTCAAGGATCTGAGAAGGAAAATGGATTTAGGGTTATGAAAAAAGATAGCGATGGCTGCGCTTCACTCGGTATGAAAATATTTATCATATATTGGAATTTAAATAGTGTCAGGCCTTGACACTTATTTTTCAAGGATAAAACATGGCCAAGGATATCTATAAAAAACTAGCCAAACATCTGGACAACCTTCCAGGAGGATTTCCCGCCACCAAAAGCGGCGTGGAGCTTCGTATCCTCCGGCGTTTATTTACTCCTGAGGAAGCTGAGCTGGCCCTGAAACTGACTGTGCTTCCAGAAGAAGCCGAGGCGATCGCTCGCCGGATCAAGCTTGATCTTAATGAAACAGCCAAGCGCCTGGAGGATTTGGCCAGGAAGGGCCTTATCTACCGGATCGAATCCGAGGGCAAGCCCACCAAGTACATGACTCTCCAGTATGTGATCGGGATCTGGGAATTCCATGTCAATGACCTTGATCCAGAGCTCATCCATGACATGGACGAATACCTGCCTACGCTCTTGGATTTCGAAACCTGGAAAAAAGCTCCCCAGCTCAGGACCATTCCGGTGGAGCAGAGCATCCCCGTCCAGCTCGAAGTTATGCCCTACGAGAAGGCAGAAGAGCTGGTGAAGGCTCAGAAAAAGATTGCGGTGGCACCCTGCATCTGCCGTCGGGAAAGGAGCATGGTGGGTGAGGGCTGTGACAAACCCTTAGAAAGCTGTATCGTCTTGGGAAGGGGGGCGGAATATTACATAAAGAATGGGCTTGGCCGGTCCATCAGCCAAAAAGAGGCTCTCGAGATCCTCCAAGAAGCTAATAAAGCCGGCCTGGTCCTTCAACCTGGAAACGCGCAGCAGGCTGGGAACATTTGCTGCTGTTGCGGGTGTTGCTGTGGAGTGCTTAGGACGATCAAGCGCCATCCCGAGCCAGCCAGCATAGTCTCTACGGCCTTTGTGGCCACTGCCGATGTATCCGCCTGCGATGGCTGTGGGATATGTCTTGAACGCTGCCAGATGGATGCTTTGAGTTTAGATGAAGAAAAGGTAGTCCGCGATGTCAACCGCTGTATCGGCTGCGGGTTGTGTGTTTCCACCTGTCCCACCGGCGCTCTTGCTCTGGTGCGCAAACCTGAATCCGAGCAGCCTAAAGTGCCAAAGAATTGGCGTGATGCTCTATACAATCTAGCCAAAGAACGAGGTAAGATTGGCGTCCTCAGCCGCTCAATCATAAAGACCAAATCAAAGCTGACTAGACCCCGCTAAATATAAGAGATGATCAAAAGAGGGTGACGATTTTCGAAGAAATAAAAATCGATACCAAGGTCAAACTCAATAACGGAGTGGAGATGCCTATCTTTGGTCTGGGCACCTATCAAGCCCGGGCAGGAGAAGTTCGAGAGGCAGTTCTTCAGGCTATGAAGGTTGGCTACCGACTCATCGACACAGCTAGCATGTACGGAAACGAAGAGGATATTGGAGAAGCTCTAGAGCAAAGCGATCTGGCAAGAGAAGAAGTTTTCATCACCACCAAATTATGGAATTCAGATCACGGCTATGAGAAGGCTCTGGCTGCATTTGAAGAAAGCCTTAGAAAGTTGAGCTTGACTTATATTGATCTCTATTTGATTCACTGGCCTGTAGAGGACCTCCGCAGCGAGACCTGGAAAGCTATGGAGAAACTGCTGGAAGAAGGGAAATGCCGCTCTATCGGAGTCAGCAATTATATGACCTGGCATCTGGAGGAGCTCTTAAGCCATTCTTCGACCATCCCTGCTGTCAATCAGGTGGAATTCCATCCCTATCTCTACCTTAAAGACCTTCTGGGGTTTTGCCAGTCTCATGACATTCAATTAGAGTCTTATAGTCCTCTCACCAAGGGCAGGAAGTTAGATGATCCAGGATTGGCACCTATCGCCTCAAAATATTCCAAGACTCCGGCCCAGATTCTCATCCGCTGGGTGCTTCAAAAAGGGGTCATAGTCATCCCGAAATCATCAATTCAAGAAAGGATCGAAGAGAATGCCCATGTTTTCGATTTCGTGATTTCACCCGAAGACATGAACAAGCTCGATTCTTTCCATCAAAACCTCCGCACTAGCTGGGATCCTTCCCGAATCCGGTAATTAATTTCTTGACTCGCTTGATAACCTTCGATATATCTGATGATTGCAGTGAAACCTCAGCACTTTATCTGCTCAATATTTAAGACATGGAACATCCTGTCCAATTTTATTAATGACTCTTATAATTCCAGGAGGTGATTGTTATGGGCATGAATCCCAAAGCCTCAGAAATCCTGTCTTTAGAGGGAAAGGTTGCTATGATAACCGGAGCAGCCTCAGGCATTGGTCTGGCCACAGCAAAACTCCTGGCCAAGGAGGGAGCCAGCATAGCCCTGATTGATGTTGACGAAACAAAAGGAAAAAAGGCGGAAGAACAGATAAAAGAACTCGGGGTGAAGGCGAAATTTTTCCCTTGCGATGTTGCCTCAGATTCTGATTGTAAAAAAACAACCGAAGATGTCTACCGAGAATTCGGAAGAATAGACATCCTGTTCAACAATGCCGGTGTCACCAGGCGCAAAGATATCGTTGAATTGAGCGAGGAAGAATGGGATTTGGTATTGAACGTAAACCTAAAAGCCATCTACTTGCTCTCCCGTCATGTCATCCCTCATATGATAAATCAGGGCGGAGGAAGCATCATCAATACCGGCTCTGGGTGGGGCTTGAAAGGCGGCCCCAAAGCTGCTGCCTATTGTGCAGCCAAGGGCGGAGTCGTCAACCTGACTCGAGCTATGGCCATTGACCATGGCAGGCAGGGCATTCGAGTGAATTGTGTCTGTCCTGGAGATGTGGATACCCCTCTTCTGCACGATGAAGCAGCCCAATTGGGAGAGGATGAAGCGGAATTCATGAAGAAGGCGGCTGACCGTCCCCTCAATAGAATCGGGCAATCCGAAGATATCGCCAATGCTGTTCTCTACTTTGCCAGTGACATGTCCAGCTGGGTGACAGGCTCGATTCTGGTGGTAGATGGTGGGGGATTAGCGTAGATTGGCAATTTATTAGAAGAGATTGCTTCGGGACTGCATCCCTCGCAATGACTTCTATAAAGTGCCGCTGAATTATTGAGCGCATACAGGAGGTTCGATATGAGTAAAAAGGAGAAAAAGGTTCATCCCTATATTCCTAACTCTGTGCCAGAAGTAAAAGCCAAAATGCTGGCAGAGATCGGCGTTAAAGATATGGAAGAACTCTATCAAGAGATACCAGAGAGCCTGCGTTTGAAAAAAGAGATGGATCTGACAGAGCCTCTGCTGTCAGAACACGCCTTAAGGCGACACGTAGAGAATATCCTCTCCAAGAATCAAACCTGCCAAGAAAACATCAGTTTCTTGGGTGCAGGATGCTGGCAGCATTATGTTCCGGCCATCTGTGACGAGATCAATCAACGTTCAGAGTTTCTGACAGCCTACGCGGGAGAGCCTTACGAAGATCACGGCAGATTCCAGGCGCTTTTCGAATACGAGAGCTTGATGGGAGAGCTCCTGGACATGGAGGTGGTGAATGTGCCGACCTATGATTGGTGCCAGGCGGCCAGCACCTCTATAAGGATGGCCGGGAGAATCACCGGGCGCAGGGAGATGCTCATCTCCAATACTGTATCTCCGGATAGGCTTTTAGTGATCAAAAACTACTGCCAGCCAGTGATGGCCCTGAAGATGGTGAGACATTCTGCTCAAACCGGTCTTATGGACCTGGAGGATCTGAAATCGAAGATAACTTCCGAAACAGCCGGCATCTATTTCGAGAATCCCTCTTACCTGGGATTTATCGAAAGCCAGGGACAGGCTATAGTTGATATTGTTCAGGAGAAAAAAGCTCTTAGCATTGTCGGAGTGGATCCCATCTCCTTAGGAGTCATCGTTCCTCCCAGACATTATGGAGCAGATATTGTATGTGGTGATATTCAAGGGCTCGGGAACCACCTGAGCTTTGGAGGGGGTCACGGTGGATTCATTTCTACTCGGGACGAGGAGAGATTTGTGATGGAATACCCTTCTCGCCTGTTTGGGATCACCAAGACCTCTGTTGAAGGTGAATACGGCTTTGGTGATGTCGCTTATGACCGGACATCCTTTGGAGTCCGGGAAGAGGGAAAGGAATTTGTCGGGACTCATGCTGCCTTATGCGGGATTACGGCCGCAGTTTATTTAGCCTTGATGGGGCCTAAGGGAATGCAGGAGTTAGGAGCGACCATTATGCAGAGGTCTCAGTATGCGATGAAGAAACTATCGGAAATCAAGGGAGTTAAGGCTCCAGCGTTTGATTCATCGCACTTCAAAGAGTTTGTGGTGGATTTCAAAGAAACAGGAAAAACGGTCGAAGAGATTAACGCCTTATTACGCGAGCGAGGTATATTTGGCGGGAAAGATCTTACCCTGGAATTCCCGGAGCTCGGAAACTGCGCTTTATACTGCGTGACCGAAGTTCACACCAAAGAAGACATAGATAAATTGGTTCAAGTATTGAAGGAGATTCTGGAATGATGACAGGGATACAGGAGTGTCAAAAGAAAGGGGATTGATTATGGAAGCAAACAAAAAAACAAGGTTGAGGAAACATTTTCATCAAGCCAAGTGGGATGAACCCATCATCTTTGAGCTTAGCAGAGAGGGGGAGAGAGGCCTATTGATCTCGGAGGTGGAAAAAGAGGTCGAGGATTCTGTCGGCGATGGAGTCTCTGCGTTGCCTGAGAATATGTTTCGAAAAGAGCCTCCTGCGCTTCCCGAGATTTCGCAGATGAGAGTCTTAAAGCATTTTCTGCGACTATCGCAGCAGTGTCTGGGAGCAGATTTTAACATCGACCTCGGTCAGGGAACCTGCACCATGAAGTACAGCCCTAAAGTCAACGAGACCTTTGTTCGTTCTCCCAAAGTCGCCGCGCTTCATCCTCTTCAAGATGCAAGCACGGTTCAGGGTGCCCTGGAGATCATGTATCAATTGGATCTCTACCTGAGAGAGATTTCCGGACTGGATCATTTTTCTCTCCAGCCCGGAGGAGGTTCTCACGCCATTCTGGCCATGACTTCAATCATCCATGCTTATCATAGAACGCGGGGAGAAGCTGAAAAGAGAGACGAGATCATCACCACCATACTCTCACATCCTTCCGATGCTGCTGCCGCCGCAGTCAAAGGCTATAAAGTGATCACCCTTTACCACAATGAGGATGGATACGTAGAAGTCGAAGCTTTGAAAAAGGCTGTTTCGGAAAGAACGGCTGGATTATTGATCACCAATCCCGAAGATACTGGGATTTTTAATCCTAAAATTGCAGAGTTTACAAAGATCGTCCATGAGGCTGGAGGCTTATGCGGATATGACCAGGCTAATGCTAACGGAATATTGGGTATCACCCGGGCCAAGGAAGCCAATTTCGATATTTGTTTCTTCAACCTGCACAAAAGCTTCTCTTCTCCCCACGGCTGCGGGGGTCCGGCTATAGGAGCACTGGGCGTAACCCAAGAGCTCAAGGATTATCTGCCCATTCCCCTGGTGGAGCATGATGGCGAAAAATACTTCTTAAACCACAATCTTCCCCATACGATTGGAAAGGTCAGAGGATTCCTGGGTGTATTCCCGGCTGCGCTGAGGGCTTACGCCTGGATCAGGAGCCTGGGAGCAGAAGGACTCAAGGAAGTCGCTCAGGTGGCTGTCTTGAACAATAACTACATCCTGGAGAAAGTGAAGAAGCTGAAGGGAGCCAGCGCTCCTTATGCTGAGGGAAAGCGCCGCATCGAGCAGGTGAGGTACAGCTGGGAAAAGCTGACCCGGGAGACAGGAATTACCACTGAAGATGTCACCTGCCGGATGGCAGACTTTGGCTTTCATTTATGGTCCAGTCATCATCCTTTTATCGTGCCCGAGCCCTTCACCATAGAGCCTACGGAATCCTATTCAAAGGATGAGATCGATGAGTACTTGGAGGGATTGGAGGAAATTGTCAAGGAGGCTTATGAAGAACCGGATAAAGTGAAGAATGCTCCTTATAACAGCGTGGTCCACAAGATTGACCACAGCACCCTGGATGATCCTAAGAAATGGGCTATTACCTGGAGAGCTTATTTAAAGAAGCACAAAACGAAGAGCTGACTAAAGGTAGTTAGATTCTATGAAGTCTAACAGAACACCTGAATTGCGGCGGGCCATGGGTCTGCCCCATGCCACGGCCCTGGTCGTCGGGACTATCATCGGCGCATCGATATTTGTTCAGCCTTCAGAGATTACGGGTCAGGTCCCTTCGGTTCCTGGTGTGTTCTTGGTCTGGCTTATAGCCGGTATCATGACAATTTTCGGTGCTTTGGTATGTGCCGAGCTGTCATCGATTTTTACCCAGAGCGGCGGGGTGTATGTATTTTTAAGGAACACATTCAATCCTGCTTCCGGCTTCTTGTGGGGCTGGGCCATGTTCTGGAGCATGCATTCAGGAATTATTGCTGCCATAGCGATGATTTTTGCTCGTTATGCAGCTTATTTCCTCCCCCTGGGTGATTTCGGCATAAAGGTTTTGGCTGTGGTGATGATATTTATGCTTTCTGCCATCAATTATATAGGGGTCAAGCAAGGGAGCACCCTCCAAACCCTCTTTACGTTAGGGAAAGTCATGGCCATAGTGGCTATCATTGTGATTGGGTTTTCCCTGGGCTCGAAAGTCCCTGAACATTTTGTAACTGGCTCGATAGAAACTGATGTCTCATTGAGGAACTTTTTTCTGGCCATCGTGGCCGGGCTTTTTGCCTTTGGCGGATGGCATATGGTGACTTATAGTGCCGAAGAAACAAAAAACCCGAGGAAGACCATTCCACAGGCATTGATGCTCGGCACCCTGATCGTGACGGCATTATACATAGCTTTGAACGCTGTTTATATGTATATCTTGCCGCTTGATAAAGTCGCCTCCTCCACCCGTATCGCTGCCGAGGCAGCCGATGTCCTCCTGGGTTCTGGCGGAGGTGCTGTCCTGTCAGGGATTGTCATGTTCTCAACCTTCGGTGCTGTAAGCGGAATCATCCTGGCCGGTCCACGGGTCTATTACTCGATGGCGCGGGATGGATTGTTGTTCCGTTGGGTCGGAGACATCCATCCAAAGTATAGAACACCCCACAGGGCCATTATCATCCAGGCGATCTGGTCTTCTGTGCTTGTTGTTACCGGAACCTATCGAGTGCTCTTCACCAGAGTCGTCTATACGGAGTGGATATTTTTCGGGCTAATGACCATTGGCCTGTTCCTGCTCCGCCGCCGGCCGGGCATCAAGCGTGATTACAGTATTTGGGGCTATCCCGTAGTTCCTGCTCTGTTTGTGATATCATCATTCATTATAGTCATGAATCAAATCATTTCTGATCCTGGAGAGAGCCTGTTCGGGCTTTCATTAGTCGGGTTGGGACTACCTGTTTATTATTTTTGGGCGAAAAGGAAAAGAGAGGAGTCATGAGCATGGACTTTATTGATTTTCATAACCATTTTTATCCACCCGATTACCTGGAGGCCATTCAGACTGCACCGAGCAATGTTAGAGTGACTTTTGATGCGGATAACAATCCGCTTCTTCACTACCCGGGGGATTATAATGTCGTTGTTCCAGGGCACAGAGATATCGATTTTCGGGAGGAAGTTCTGAAGAAGGCTGGAATAGCCAAGCAGGTGCTGACCTTTACCTCGCCCGGAACACACATAGAATCACCAGAACGGGCGGGAGAATTGGCACGGCTGGTGAATGATGCCTTTGCCAAGATTGTCGATGAACACGGAGAGCGGTTTACAGCCCTGGCCACTCTTCCGTTGAATGATCCCTCTACTTCCTTCGAAGAGCTCAAGCGCGCTGCGTCTTTAGGGTTTAAAGGTGTGATGTTATTCAGCAACGTTAACGGCGTCGCTTTAAGCGATAAATCCTATTGGCCGTTGTACGAGAAAGCGGAAGAACTGCAGATTGTCTTGTATATCCACCCGATTTTTCCGGTGGGAGTGGAGGCCATGACAGAGTACTGGCTGATGCCCTTGGTCGGATTCACCCTTGATACCACCTTGGCTGCGGCCAAACTCGTTTTCAGCGGAGTAGTGGAAAAATTTCCGGGACTCAGATGGGTTCTGGCTCATCTCGGCGGAGCGATACCTTACCTTGCTGAACGGCTTGACCGGGGATATTATGCCTTTGAGGAATGCAGAAAGAATATCCAGAAGCCGCCCAGCGAATACTTGAAGGATTTTTACTATGACACGGTCAATTTTGATATAAAGGCCTTGCAGCTCGCCTTTGATTTCGCAGGTCCTGACCGCTTATTAGCCGGGAGCGATTATCCGCATAAGATCGGCAGCTTGGAGAAAATGGTGGAGAGCATTGATGGACTGGATATCACTCAGGATGAGAAAGCAGGCCTGGCCGGTGGAAACGCAGCCAAACTGCTGGGATTGTGAATCATGGTGAATTCTTTTTCTTTGAAGAGATATAATAGAATCCCAGTGTTAAATTTTTGTGAGAGTCTGAAATGAAAAGAGCTTTAATTTTGGTTTTTGTTTTCCTTTGCATTTTTTTCAATGGCCTCTCCAACGAGAAGCCTACCCGTATAGCATCAGGTATTCAAAGGGATGATATTCCGAGGCCGGAATACCCCCGTCCCCAATTTGCCAGGTCTGCATGGGTGAATTTAAACGGAGAGTGGACTTATGCCTTTGATTTCGGGAATACGGGTAAAGAACGTGGTTTGGCCAATAGTCGAGGATTTGAGGGAGAAATCATCGTGCCCTTCTGTCCGGAGAGTCCTCTCTCAGGAGTCAATCACAAGGATTTTATCGCAGCGATGTGGTATCAGCGCTCCCTCACCATTCCCCAGGATTGGCAAGGAAAGAATGTCATTCTTCATTTTGGGGCTGTCGATTATGAGACCGAGGTCTTTGTTGATGGAGAATCTGTTGGGAAACACTGGGGAGGAACATCCTCTTTTAGATTCGATATAACTCCTTTTGTCCAGGCAGGTAAGACACATAATCTGGTCGTCTATGTCAAGGACGAATTGCGTTCCGGGCTCCAGCCGGCAGGTAAGCAGTGCCCCGATTTTAAGTCAAGAGGATGTCATTATACGCGCACCACTGGCATCTGGCAGACAGTCTGGATGGAACCTGTTTCTAGGTATGGGTTGGAATCCTGTCATATCATTCCTGACCTTGACCAGAAAAGATTCTATGTTCGTCCCTGTTTTTACGCTTGGAAAGAAGGGCTGAGATTCCGGGCAAGACTCTTGGATGGCCAGAGAACTGTCAACGAATCTGAGGTTTTAGCCAGTCCATATTCAATATGTGTCCTGCCGCTGAAAGAAGTGAAGACCTGGTCTCCAGAAAATCCTTTTTTGTATGATCTGATCTTTGAAGTTCTGGAGGGCTCAGGCAAAGTGATCGATAGAGTCGAAAGCTACGCGGGATTGCGGAAAGTTCATGTCGAGAGGAACCAGGTATTCTTGAATAACAAGCCTTATTACTTGCGCCTGGTTCTAGACCAGGGGTTTTATCCGGATGGGATCTGGACCGCTCCCAGTGATGCGGCTTTAAAAAAGGACATCGAATTGTCGATGAAGGCTGGCTTTAATGGAGCCCGTTTGCACCAGAAGGTCTTTGAGGAACGGTTTCACCACTGGGCAGACAAATTAGGCTACTTGACTTGGGGGGAATCGTCAAGCTGGGGCCTTGATCTAAAGAGTGGAGAGGCAGCCCGGAATTTTCTCACCGAATGGGAAGAGATTGTGGTCCGGGACAGGAATCATCCCTCGATCATTGCCTGGACTCCTTTTAATGAAGCCTGGAGTGGGGGAGAACAGGCTAAGCGCTTGATCGCGAATGCCTACGATTTGACCAAAAAACTTGACGCGACGCGGCCGGTTAATGATTCCAGCGGCGGAATTCATGTGAAGACCGATCTCTGGACTGAGCACACTTATGAACAGGACCCTCAAAAATTAAAAGAACTGCTTTCCCTATCTGAAGAAAGGTCTGTCTGGCGGCGCCACCCGGAAATAAGTATCGCTTACCAGGGTCAGCCCTATTTGATCGACGAGTACGGAGGCATCAAGTGGATTCCGAGTGCTGATAAAGTGTATGCCGAGGACTCATGGGGCTATGGTGAGGATCCAAAGACTCTGGAGGAATTTTACACCCGGCTCGAGGCTCTCACCGATGTAATTTTGAGCCTGGATCACGTCTGCGGTTTCTGCTACACACAGCTGACAGACATCGAACAGGAGCAGAACGGAATCTACAATTATGACCGGACAGAAAAATTTGACATGAAACGTATCCAGAAAATATTCTCTAAGGGGGTCAGACCAAATTAACTGTTTTATTATCAGTGAGATAACCTCTAATTTAGCCTATTTTAAGCCCTTAGAAGCTGGTTTTTGCCATCAAAAATGCCCTTTTAAGAAGGTTATGGTGGTTCAGAGGGATTTCTTTTTCCTCAATTCCAGATAAAGCTTGCGGTTTGGGAATTTCACTCAAATTTGCTTAAAGCGATGTTTTTGACCCCCAAAAGGCCATTCTAAGAGCTTTTTTAGACAGAAAAACCAAGCTAATTTATTCAAAATAAATTAATTAGCTTGGTCTGACCCCATAATTTCCATTATTTTATTCACAGAAGATGCGGACTTTTTCTTTTCCTTCCACATCCACAGTCAGGTCGCTCAAGCTTTCGACGATCTCTTCCAGGTTATCTTCTGTTATCTGAGAGAGGTCGAGTTTGATGCCTTTTTCTTTGAGGGCCTCATCGACTTTTCCCTGAACATCCACGGGAACCACAGAGGCCAGTTTGATCCCTGCCCGCAGCAATTTCATCGGCACACGGATATTCACCTTTTCTCCTTCCTTGTTGTCCGGAGCTGGTTCGACAACGACTCTGAGATACTTCGGGCTTTGTTTCTCTGCGCCTGAATCCGGCTGTTTCTCTTTTTTTTCAGGTTCATCAGCAGAGATCGCAGCCAGCAGTTTTTCTGCCTCATCAGTGTTGATCTTTCCTTCAGCCAACATCTCTAAAATTTTTCGACGTTCTTCACTCATGGTTATCCTCCATTCTTATTTAATATAGATGTATACCTTTTCATCGGAACCTTCGACCTGGACAACCAGGCCGGATAAAGCGCCAATAACAGTAAGAAGCCTTGGTCCGATTAATAAAAGGCTTCTACCGTAACCTAACGGCCAGGAAATGAGGGCAGCGATCAGGATGAGGGGTGAAAGAGCAATCATGACCGCGGCCATCAAAATCCAGATGCAGATCAAAGGAAAATAAAGCTTGATTTTGTTTTTGTCCTTTTCCCGGATGTGCATTTTCATGAGTATTGGTATCATGGTTCATCCCCTTATCTTTTTGGTGGCTTCTTCGGCTGTTATTTCCCCCTTTTCCAGTTGAGATAGAACTTCAAGTCGGGAAACTGGGGGATTGATTTCGACGAATTCGAGCTGCTCAGCGATGCGGTTCAAGCGGTTTTTAACTGTCGGGTAGCTGATGCCGAAAAGCTCCTCCATCTCCTTGATGGAGCCGTGAGTCTTAATAAAAGCGGTGATAAAAATCTGGTCCTCCATGGTCAAGCGAGCAAGGGGAGGTAGCTCGAAGCTTCCCTCCACCACGATGTCTTTCTCATCGATCCTTACTCTTTCTATGACGACCGGAGCACCCCGAGTTATTCTGGTCAATTCCTGCCAATCTTTGGCCATTTTTTAACCTCAAATTAATTTTCTTTATATAATATAAGGAAAAAAATTAATATTGTCAAGTAGTAAATTAAAATAATTTATAATAAATCTATAAAAATATTAATTTTTTTAATATTGAGCCTGGAAATAGGAGTGTAAATTAAGTTTAAATCGAAATCAGAAAATCAAGATTAGATTAGAGTATCTATCATGAGCAGTTAATTTTTTCATTGTATTTTCCAAAAAAACGTAATAAGAAATAAGATTATAAATAGAGGAATACGCAGGCCGAGGCACTTAGGACCAATAGAAATTCAAAAATGCCCTCTTTGGTTAACAAATAATTACCAATGAAAAAACTAGGCCTGATTGTCAATCCGATTGCAGGAATGGGGGGAAGAGTTGGCCTGAAGGGAACAGATGGATCCCAAATTCTTGAAAAAGCCCTGAAGCTCGGGGCAAAGCCGGTTTCCGAGAAACGAACCAGAGAAGCCCTCCAGAAGCTTGAGTCTCTAAAGGGTTCCGTGGAACTCATCACCTATCCCCGCCAAATGGGTGAAAAAGTGGCTGTAGATGGCGGCTTTTCCCCTAAAGTCATCGGTTCCATTCCAGAGATTCAGACCTCAGCTCGAGACACCCAACGTGCTGCCAAGGATATACGAGATCTCGGAGTGGATTTATTGCTTTTTGCCGGAGGAGATGGGACAGCCCAAGATATCTATAATGCCATAGGCGAGTCTATGGTGGTTCTAGGGATACCGGCTGGAGTAAAAATTCACTCTGCTGTCTACGCCTGCAATCCTGCCAGGGCAGGAGAGCTGGCCGCTCTATACCTGCAGGACAAAGCTAAAACCATTCAAGAGACAGAAGTCATGGACATCGATGAGGATGATTATCGAAGAGGCCGGTTGTCAGCCAGATTGTACGGTTATTTGAGAATACCTTATGAGAGGCGATACGTGCAAAGGATGAAAGCGGGTAGCGGCGCCACGGAAAGATATTACCAAGAAGCCATAGCCTCCAGCATCGTCGATGATATGTCAGATGAGTATTTCTATATCATCGGGCCAGGAACGACGACGCGAGTAGTAATGGAAAGGCTGAACCTAGATAGCTCTTTGCTGGGAGTAGATCTTGTCTACAAGAAGAGACTCGTCGGCAAAGATCTGAACGAGTCTGAATTGTTAAAAAAGATCAAAGGCCAAAAGGCTAAATTGATAGTCACACCCATAGGTGGCCAGGGCTATCTGTTAGGAAGGGGGAATCAACAGATCAGCCCGGAGATCATTCAGCAGGTCGGGAAGGACAATATTGTCATCATAGCCACCAAGCATAAGATAAATTCATTACAGGGCCGGCCCTTGCTGGTCGATACAGGCGAAGGGGCTGCAGACGCACTTCTGGAAGACTATTTTAAGGTCATAACCGGCTATCGAGAGGCCATCATCTATAAAGTCACTTCTTAGATGACCTCGACTATGGCTATTATTTTAGGCGAGATGACTTTTTTTCGAGAAAGCTTGAGCTTAGGTAGAAAGGATGTGCTATGGATAAGCAAAAAAAGAAATGGAGATTATTATTTTTCGCTATCTTGAGCTTCTCTATTTTTTTGACCAGCTGTGAAAGAGAAAGCGCAGAGCAGAGTGAATTGAGGCAGGAAAACGAAGTCAAAGACTGGGAAAATCCGGCTGTGTTTGGCTGGAATAAAGAGCCACCTCACTGCACTTATATTCCCTACGCAGATATAAAGACAGTTTTAACCAACGATCCTGCTCAGTCACCCTTTTATCAATCTCTCAACGGCACCTGGAAATTCAACTGGGTCAGAAAGCCTGCCGACCGTCCTGTCGACTTCTGCCAAGATGGCTATGACACGAGCCAGTGGGATGATATTGTTGTCCCCGGCAATTGGGAGCTCCAGGGATATGGAATCCCGATTTATACCAACTCCGACTATCCCTTCGCTGCCAATCCTCCGCACATTCCCCACGACTACAATCCGGTCGGATCCTATCGAAGAAGCTTTACAGTTCCAGAAAACTGGGAGGGGCGCCAAGTGTTCCTGCATTTTAGAGGAGTGAAGTCAGCCATGTATGTCTGGGTGAACGGGAATAAGGTGGGCTACAGTCAGGGGAGCAAGACTCCGGCTGAATTCAATATCACTGAATACCTGCGTGAAGAAGAGAATGCGTTGGCCGTCGAAGTTTACCGTTTCAGTGACGGAGCCTACCTTGAAGACCAGGATTATTGGAAAATTAGCGGTATCGAGCGTGATGTTTTTCTCTTCTCCACTCCCAACGTTATGATAAGGGACTTTTTTGTTCTCGGAGATCTGGATGAAAATTTTATAGATGGAGAATTAAAAGTTGCAGTTAAGGTAAAGAGTTACTTGCCGAGGGCATTGAGCAGATACCAGGTCCAGCTGGAGCTTTTCAACGCCGATCACAAGCCGGTATTTGGAATCCCGCTGGCAAAGGAATTGAGGCTTGACCAGCTTGGTGAGGCAGAAATCTCTTTTGAACAGGCTATCAAAGAGCCTAAAAAGTGGACGGCTGAAACACCAAACCTGTATTCGCTGGTTCTTTCCCTGGTGGATGATTCAGGAAATACTATCGAAGTTGTGGGCTGTAAAGTCGGGTTCAGGAAGGTTGAGATAAAAAGGGGACAACTGCTGGTCAACGGAGTTCCCATCTTGATTAAAGGAGTCAACAGCCATGATCACGACCCAGTAACCGGGCGTTATGTCACCGAAGAATTAATGATCAAGGACATTCAGTTGATGAAGAAGTTTAACATCAATGCGGTGCGGACCAGCCATTATCCCAAGCATCCGAGATGGTATGAGCTCTGCGACCAATACGGGCTTTATATCGTGGATGAGGCTAACATCGAATCTCATGGCATTGGGTATGATCCGGATAAAACGCTGGGAAATAATCCAGAATGGAAGGCAGCTCATCTGGACCGGACCATCCGCATGGTTGAACGGGACAAGAATCATCCCTCTATCATCATCTGGTCCCTTGGGAATGAGGCTGGAGATGGCGTGAATTTTGAAGCCACCTCTGCCTGGATCAAGAAGCGGGATCCATCAAGGCCGGTGCAGTATGAGCGAGCCGAGACGCGTCCTCACACAGATATTGTCTGCCCGATGTATCGCACGACCCAACATCTCCTGCAGTACCTTGGAAAGGGGCTCGATGGTCGTCCCCTTATCATGTGTGAGTACGCCCATGCCATGGGAAACAGCGTCGGTAACCTTCAGGATTACTGGGATTTTTTTGATCAACACAAAGAGCTTCAGGGAGGCTTTATCTGGGACTGGGTGGACCAGGGACTGCTGAAGAGGACCGAGAAGGGGGAAGAATTCTGGGCTTATGGCGGCGATTACGGGCCGCCCGGAACTCCGAGCGATCTGAATTTTTGCATCAACGGATTGGTTTTTCCGGACAGGAAGATTCATCCCCATCTTTGGGAAGTGAAGAAAGTCTATCAGTACCTAAAAGCCAAGCCGCTCGATTTGAATGTCGGGAATATTGAGATTCAGAACAGACATGATTTTACAAATTTGAATAAGTTCGACCTGAGCTGGACGGTCACGGCTGATGAAAAAGAAATCGCCAAGGGAAGGCTCCCGGAAATAAATCTCAGACCTGGTGACTCTGAAAATATTAATTTACGTCTTCCTGAGATTCAACCTGAGCCCGGAATGGAGTACTTTTTGAACCTAAGTTTTACCACGAAGGAGGAAACAGAGCTCATACCTAGGGGATTTGAGGTGGCTTGGGAGCAGTTTAAACTCCCTGTATTCAAGGTTGATGGAGAAGTCGAGGTAACAGCATTCCCAGAATTATCGCTCCAAGAAACGGAAAAATCTGTTCAAATCAACGGACAGGTTTTCTCCGTAGCTTTTGATAAGAAAAGGGGTGAAATCACATCGCTCGTTTATAAAGGTACAGAGCTTATCAAAACAGGCCTGGTCCCGAATTTTTGGCGTGCTCCCACGGACAATGATTTCGGAAGCAGGATGCCCGAGCGACTCGCTGTCTGGAAAGAGGCCAGCGACACTAGAAAGGTTGGTGAATTCAAAGCCAAGCAGACAAGTGCCCGAGAAGTTCAAGTGGAGGTTGTTTTTATCCTCCCTGCGGTCAATTCGAAATATTACGTGACTTATACAGTTTACGGGAGCGGTGATATCATCATTGAAAACAGGTTTGTCCCAGAAAGCAAGGAGCTGCCTGAAATACCAAGGATGGGGATGACGATGACCTTACCGGTGGAGTTTGACAACATCTCCTGGTACGGCCGAGGACCTCATGAGAATTACTGGGATAGAAAGACCGGTGCTCCGGTGGGAGTCTACAGCGGAAAAGTTATGGACCAGTACCATCCCTATGTCCGACCTCAGGAGAACGGGAACAAGACCGATGTGCGCTGGGTCGCTTTGACGAATGACAAAGGCCTAGGACTGCTGGCTGTGGGAAGGCCCTTGTTGAGTGTCAGTGCTAGCCATTTTCTGTATGAAGATTTTGACCACGGGCCAGAAAAGCAGCTGAGGCATACTTTCCATATAAAGAAAAGAAACCTAGTCACCCTTAACCTGGATTATAGACAGATGGGCGTTGGCGGCGATACGAGCTGGGGTGACCGGGCTCGACCCCATCCTGAATATACATTGTTGGCTAAAGAGTATTCCTACAGTATCCGACTCTGCCCTTTTTCCAGGGAAGACGGAACTCCCGCTGCCTTGAGCAAAAAGAAATTTTAAAAATATTTAAATTTTTATCCCCTTCGGCAAGCCTTTCAGGTAAAATAGAATAGAACTGTTTTTGTCCGCAAAGATAAAAAGCAGGAGGGATTATGAAAAAGATAATTTTGGTCATTCTGGGGGTTGTTCTTTTTCTCTTCATTTCCTGTAAGAGCGAACCTGACCATGTTACTGTCCAGCATATTCTGATTGCCTTTAAAGGGTCGATTCCAAAAGACAGCATCAAACGCACTCAGTTTGAAGCAGAACTGTTAGTAAAAGAGATCTACAAGAGGGCTAAGGAGACTCAAGATTTTGATAAACTCGTTAAGAATTTTTCTGATGATCAATATCCAGGGATTTACAAGATGTCAAACTTTGATGTAGAACCAGATGAGACCGAGGGGGAATATCCCCGTTCAAAAATGGTAAAGGGTTTTGGTGATCTGAGTTTTAAACTTTCTGTTAATAAAATCGGTCTGGTTAAATACGATTCAGAAACCTCTAAGTATGGCTGGCACATCATAAAAAGAATCGAATGATTGGGGTCAGACCAAGCTATTTCTTTTATTATCTGTGAAATAGATCCAATTTTAGTGCCTTTTTTGCTCTTAAACCGCTCTTTTTGCCTGCAAAATGGCCGTTCTAAGCCTTTAGCCTTTGCCTTCTTAAGCTGATGTTTTTGACCCAAGAAATGCTCGTCTAAAGCCAAAATTGACAATAAAAAGGAACCTTATTCACATAATTTCAATCATTTAGCTTGGCCCGACCCCAAAATATTTTTTTGACATCGATTTTTCTGTGTGATAAAAGCCATAGAGAAATTCTTCGGATATGACTTCACGGGAACGAGTCCTAGCAGCCCTGAATCACAGGGAACCAGACCGGGTGCCCATCGACCTTTCTGGACACCGGTCTTCGGGCATCTCTGCCCTCGTTTATCCCAAACTGCGCGAGTTCCTGGGTCTTCCGCCCCGGCCGCTCAGGGTGTATGATCCTATTCAGCAGCTGGCGATCGTGGAGGAGGATGTGCTGGATCGGTTCAGCATCGATACCATAGAATTGGGGCGAGCCTTTGCGCTTGAAGACAGCGACTGGGCAGACTGGATCCTTCCCGATGGTGCTAGGTGCCAGATTCCAGCCTGGATTAAGCCGGAAAGGCAAGGCTCTCAGTGGGTGATTCGGTCCCAGAGGGGCCGGGTGATCGCTGTACTGCCAGAAGGAGGGCTCTATTTCGAGCAGGCCTATTACCCTTTCTTAAAGTCTGTTGACCTGGAGGCCATCCCTGAGGCTCTAGGAGAATCCATGTGGGACGCCGTGGCTTCACCTCCCGGCCCACTAGTCGCAGGACCAGTTGGGAACAGAATTCTCACAGAAGGTGCAAGACGACTTCGGGCCCGCACTGAGCGGGCGGTCATCGGGCTTTTTGGAGGGAGCCTGTTTGAGATGGGACAGTTCCTCTACCGGAACGACAGATTCTTGATGCTCCTCGCCGAAGATCCCCAGCACGCCCACGCCTTTTTAGATAAAGCCCTAGATCTCCACCTTGCTGACCTCGAAGAATTCTTGGAAGCGGTGGGAAATTATATCGATATCATTGTTTTTGGAGATGATCTCGGCATGCAGACCGGGCCGCTGATCTCACCGGATATGTATCGTGAATTCTTTAAGCCCCGACACGAATTCATGTGGAAGCGGGCCAAGGAGCTCGCTGGAGTGAAGGTGATGCTTCACTGCTGCGGGGGCATCCGCGAGTTCTTGCCAGATCTTATCGAGGCCGGATTGGACGCTATCAATCCTGTCCAGATCACGGCCCGAGGCATGGGGGCTGAAGGATTAAAAACCGACTTCGGAGACAAGTTGGCGCTTTGGGGCGGCGGATGCGATACTCAGAATGTCTTGACCAACGGCAGCCCTGATGAAGTATTCAAGCATGTTAAGGAAAAGGTCCGAATACTTAGCCCTGGAGGAGGATTCATTTTCCAGCAGGTTCACAATATTCTGGCTGATGTGCCGCCCGCAAATATCGTGGCCATGTTCGATGCGGTGAGCGCCGCTTAAGCTGCCCAGGAGGATTTTTTGCTGACTGCAGACTATTTAATAGTGATCATCTACTTCACTGTAGTTCTGGGGCTTGGATTCTGGTACAAGAAGCGGGCTTCAAAAAATTTAGAGGCTTATTTCCTGGGGGAAAAAAGAATGCACTGGCTGGCGTTGGCTATGTCAGGTGCGGTCTCCAACTTTGACATCACTGGAACCATGTGGATCGTGTCCATGCTTTTTCTCTTCGGCATGAAGTCTATGTGGATCCACTGGATGTGGGGTTTCATGATGGGAGCTTTTTTCCTGGCTTTCATGGGCAAATGGGTCAGGCGCTCGGGAGTGATGACCGGGGCTGAATGGATGGCTACTCGCTTTGGAACCGGCCGCGATGGAGTGATTGCCCGTACTGCCTATGCTGTCATGGCCGTTATCACCCAGGCCAGCTTTATCGGGTATGCCTTTCAAGGCATCGGAAAATTTACTTCGGTCTATGTGGGGCTTTCTCCCACAGCCTGCGCCATCATCATCATTGGCGTCACGACGCTCTATGTTCTTTTAGGAGGCCTGTATAGTGTGGTGCTCACCGACGTCATCCAGACCGTTATCTTGACTCTGGCTAGCATTCTCATTGCAGTGGTCGCTTTCAGCAAGTTGACGCCAGATATTCTGGAAAATGTTCTTCCCAACGGTTGGACATCCCTAGCTCCGAAATGGCGTCTGGCAGAGTTGGCCGGCACTGAAAATGTAGGATACGAGATCTTCGGAGCACTGGTTATCGTCTGGGTCTTGAAGGGACTGCTCTTGAACGCCGGCGGGCCGGCCCAGATGTATGACTTTCAGCGATTCCTGGCTGCCCGCGATGCCCGTGATGCCTCCAAGGTAGGGGCAGCCTGGAGTCTTTTTCTCATAGTGCGCTGGGGCATGGCCGCAGGAATTGTGCTCCTCGCCCTGGCCGGAATCGCCAGCGTAACTGATCCCGAGCAAGTCATGCCTCTGGTTCTTCAGGAATACCTTCCAGTTGGGGTGCGAGGCTTGGTTATCGCCGGGCTACTGGCTGCTTTCATGTCGACTTTCAGTTCGACTCTGAACAGCGGGGCCTCTTACGTGGTGCGCGACATCTGGCAGCCTTTTTTCCGCCCTCAGGCAGACCAGCGCAGCCTTATCAGAGCGAGCTATGCGGCCACGGTTGGGATTGTCGCTGCCGGCCTCCTTATCGGGTTCCAAGCTGAGTCCATCGCCCAGATCTGGAGCTGGATGATGATGGCTCTTGGTGCGGGAGTGGTCATACCTAACGTGCTGCGCTGGTACTGGTGGCGGATGAATGGCTGGGGATACGCTGCTGGAACGGCAGCAGGTATCCTTTTTTCGGTCATCGCCTTGTTCATGCCCGAGCTCTCGATGTATGTCGTCTTTCCTCCCATAGTCATGGCTTCATTATTGGCCAGCGTTATCACTGCCTTGGCAACTCCTCCTGTGGAAGAGCCTGTCCTGATCTCCTTTTATGAAACGGTTCGTCCCTTTGGTTTCTGGAATACGATCCGGAAGCGTTCCCTTTTATCTCCAGAAGCACTGGCCGACCCCGCCGAGAGTGCCTGGCGGGCAGTCCTGAACACGTTCCTGGGCATGGTGGCGATTGCTGGGCTTTATCTCTTTCCTATGTACCTTGTCGGGCATTGGTATACTAAGTCATTTATTGGGTTAGGCGCTGCTATGCTGGCAGCAGGGATACTCGCTTTCACCTGGTACCGCTACCTCCCGAAAAAATAATTGAATAATTGGGGTCAGACCAAGCTATTTCTATTGTTATATGTGAAATAAATCCAATTTTAATACTTTTTTTACCCTTAAACCGCGCTTTTTGTAGGAAAAATTGCCTTTTTAAGAAAATTGCCTTGCTTTCTTAAAATAATGTTTTTAACCCCCAAAATGGCCTTTTAAAGCCTAAATTGGCCATAAAAAAGAACTTAATTTATTTAATATCAATCGGTTAGCTTGGTCTGACCCCAAAAATGGTTTTGACATCGATTTTTCGCTGTGATAAAAGCCATAAGGTACATCACAGGAAAATCATGGTGATTTTTTTCCAAAAGTTAGAAAAGTCTGGCAGGGAGTAACGGATGCTTCTGAATTTTAGCGACTGGATTTTTATCATCGCCTTTTTCCTGATTTCCCTGACCATCGGGATCGTGGTGACCAAGCGGGCGGGGTCCAGCTCGGTGGAGTTCTTTGCCAGCGGCAAGAATATGCCCTGGTGGCTGCTGGGTGTCTCTATGGTGGCCACCACCTTCTCGACTGACACCCCGAACCTGGTCACCGACATCGTCCGCACCCATGGAGTATCGGGAAATTGGTATTGGTGGGCCTTTTTGATCACTGGGATGGTCACGGTTTTTATCTACGCCAAACTCTGGAAACGATCCAATGTTTTGACCGATGTCGAGTTTTATGAGCTGCGGTACAGCGGAAAAACTGCCACTTTTCTTCGTGGGTTCAGAGCCTTGTACCTGGGGATTCTTTTCAATGTGGTGGTTATGGGGACAGTCTCCCTGGCGGCGATAAAAATCGGGAGTGTCTTAATGGGAATTTCCCCAGTGACCACGATCGTGGTCGCTGGAGCCATCGTGGTTGTCTACAGCATGCTGGGCGGGTTGCGCGGAGTCTTGCTGACCGATTTTTTCCAGTTTTTCATGGCCATGTTCGGTGCAATTGCCGTAGCTGTAGTGGCCGTGAATTTGCCTGAAGTCGGAGGCCTGGGCAGACTCTTATCCAGTGAGACTGTCCGAGCAAAGATCTCTCTGCTGCCGGCCTTTACGGATATCAATCTTCTGATGGCGGTGTTCATCATCCCTCTCGTCGTTCAATGGTGGGCGGCCTGGTATCCTGGAGCAGAACCCGGTGGTGGAGGATACATTGCACAGAGAATGTTTGCCGCCAAGGATGAAAAAAATTCCATCGGAGCCACCTTCTTGTTCAACATCTCTCATTATGCTTTAAGACCCTGGCCCTGGATCATTGTCGCTCTTGCCTCCCTAGTCGTTTTTCCCGACCTTACCTCCTTGAAAACCGTATTTCCCCAGGTTCCTCTGGATAAATTGGGGCATGACCTGGCTTACCCGGCCATGATATCCTTTCTCCCTCATGGACTTTTGGGGCTTGTAATGGCTGCGCTTATCGCCGCTTACATGTCCACCATTTCCACCCATCTGAATTGGGGTTCTTCCTACATCGTCAATGATTTTTATAAGCGCTTTGTGCGCCAGGACGCTCCAGAAAAAGAATTGGTTTTGGTAGGAAGAATCTCCACCCTGTGTTTAATGATCATTTCCGGTTTATTCGCCTTGCTGCTTCAGAATGCCTTGCAGGGCTTTAAGATTATGCTCCAGATAGGAGCGGGAACTGGGTTGCTTTTTCTGTTGAGATGGTTCTGGTGGAGGATAAACGCCATAAGCGAGATTACAGCCATGACTGTATCGTTTATGGTTGCTCTCTATTTTGAATTTGTTCACACTACGCTAGGATTTTCAGCTTTAGAAGACTGGCAGAAGTTTAGCATCGGAGTTGGAATCACGACTTTTTGCTGGATGACTGTCACCTTTTTAACTAAACCAGCAGACCAGGAAACGCTCCTCAGATTTATTCGTTTGATAAAGCCTGGAGGCCCAGGATGGAGGCGGCTGCTTGAAGAGGCCAAAAAAGAAGGCCAAGATATCAGCGGATTAATAAAAGACAAATGGGATGTTCCGGGGAATTTAATAACTGTGCTTCTAGGTTGTTTGGCGGTCTACAGCACTCTTTTTTCTGTGGGCTGCTGGATCTATTCCAGCTATACGTTTGCTGCCATCACCACGATCACTGCTGTCGTTTCTTCGGCAGGTCTGATAATGAGATGGGGGAAAGCCACAATTTCCTGAGCCTATAAAAGAGGAAAGCTGTCCCGATGAAAGGAGGGGCCACGGATAATAGAAGCCGAAGGATCGTTGTTGTCTCCCACTGCATCTTGAATGTTCATTCGCTGGAAGATGATCTGGCCCTTTATCCCGGTCTGGAGGAAGAAGTCGTCGAGCTCCTTATCCATAAGCGCGTGAGTCTTTACCAGATTCCCTGTCCTGAGATTGAGCTCTCAGGAATATTCAGGAAGGCTCTGCCCAAAGATTCTTATGACCATCCCAAGATCAGGAAGGTTTATCGCCAGCTGGCTGATCGCATCACCAGCAGCTTGAACTGGTATGTCAGGAAAGATTATAAGATCGAAGCCGTTCTCGGAGCCGAAGGCAGCCCTACCTGCGGGATTGAACTGGTGGGGAAATGGAAGGAAGAGGTGAAAGAGAAAAGAGAATTCCCGAGAGATATTGAATTCGTTCCCGAGGCGGGCGTTTTTATCGAGGAATTTAAGGCTTCTCTGGCTAAGATTGAGGTTTTTCCCGAATGGATAGGCATTCCTGGAAAATCTATTCGCTCCTTAAAGCCCCTATCTTTTGAGGACACGCTTAAGAAGCTTGATAAATTATTGTAACTCGAGCTGCACGGCTCAATTAAATGACGCTCAAAGAATATGCAAAAAGTAATCTAAGGAATAGAAGGTATATAGGAGAACAAAAAATATGTTTCAGAATCCTTAGCCCGCGATTCTTCAGGAAGAGGGAGGATTGAGATGAGATTTTGGAAAACATTCGGATTATTCGCTGTTGCCTGGCTGCTGCTTTTTTGGTCTACGAGCCTCGCTCAAGACGTTGACTACGGAGAGCAAAAAGACAACGGAAGGCAGGACTTTTGGTTGGGCAATAATCAAGTCAAATGCTCGATTACCTTCAAAGACGGAAAATTGATCTCGGACAGGCTCGAAGCCCGGCCGCAGTGGTCATCACGATTCAGGACTGAATCCCTGGCAGTCGAAACCGACGCGGATTTTTCCTTGGATGTGATATGGACCGGCTGGAGGGCACCAGGGAAGGTGAATAATGCCGAAAACCCTATAACACTTTCCAAGGATCATTTTCAACTGGTGCGGTACGATTTCAAGGAACTTCCCGGAGAAGTCAAGGAACTGGAATTGTTCCTAAAGGGAATGAACAGTTCTTTCGAGCTTCTGATCACCTACCAGCTGGAAGAGAAAGCCTTCTACGTGAGGAGGAAATTAGCTGTTCGCGACCCTGAGTCAAGGCACCATTTTCTCCGCTGGGTCTGGCCTCGCCAGGGGTTTATCTCAGGAGAGGTATCCGTAGTGAAAGCCGGAGGATTCGGGCAGCCTTTAGCGCTGGGCAAAGATGGAGGAGGGGTGTTTTTTGGCCTGGAGTACCCGACTTCAGAGAATTCTATAAGGCCGGTGGGCATAGGCAAGGTCAATATCCGCTGCGGACAGGAAATGGGCGAGCGGATCGCTACTTCCTGGATTGAGAGCGAATGGGCGGTGGAAGGCCTTTCTCCTGATGAAGAGGTCAAACTCTGGTTCTGGAAATATCTGGACAGGATTCGGGTTGCTCCCTTAAAGCCTTATCTCCTCTACAACAGCTGGTATGACGTGAGGGCCCCGGAGATCGTAAAGGGCCCGACTCAGGTCATGAACGAAGAGAATTTGTTGCGCATCATCGAATCCTTCCAGGAAGAGATGGCAGAGAAGAGAGGGATAAAACTGGACGCCTTTGTTCTGGACGATGGTTGGGATGTTTATAAGAGTGACTGGGTGTTGAGCAAGGAGCAATTTCCCAGAGGATTGGCGCCAGTGAAGCAGGCCCTCGATAGGATGGGAACGGCTCTGGGGATGTGGTTTGGCCCTATCGGCGGGTACTCGAATCGTTCCTGGCGGGTAGGATGGATGCATGAGCGCGGTTATGAAGTGATCAGAGCTCAGCCACAGGAAGATAAACCAGGGGAGGTCAAAGGTCAGCTCTGCCTGGCTGGAAAAAACTACCGTCAACTCTTTAAGAAACGGGTGGTGGATTTAGTACGAAATGATGGGGTGGGCTATTACAAGTGGGATGGAATCCAATTTTCCTGTAGCGCACCTGATCATGGTCATCCGGTGGGCATCTATTCGCGGCGGGCAGTCATGGAATCAGTGATCGACCTCTGTGGCTCGGTCCGGTCTGAAAACCCGAATATCTTCTTGAATATCACCTCTGGAACCTGGCTCAGTCCCTGGTGGGTGAAGTATGCCAACATGATCTGGATGCAGGGCTATGACTACGGCTATGCCGATGTCCCCTCGATAAGCCGTAGAGACGCCGCCATCACTTACCGTGATTATGTCCTCTTTGATGATTTGAAAAAAAATGATTCCTGGTTTCCTGTCGCTAATTTGATGACCCATGGAATTATCAAGGGCCATTTACAGAAACTAGGAGGAGAGGCCGAATCCCTGGATAAATTTACGGATAATGCCCTCCTGTATTTTGCCCGCGGAGTTTCCATGTGGGAGCTGTACATTTCGCCAGATCTACTGACCGAAGGCGAATGGAATGCCCTGGCCAAGTCCATCCAGTGGGCTAAGGACCGGTTCGAGATCCTGCGTTCCACAGAAATGATCGGAGGGGATCCTGGGAAGAAAATGGCTTACGGGTATGTCCATTTCACTGGAAATCGCGGAATCGTTGCGGCCCGAAATCCTTTCATCGAATCCCAATCTCTGAGAGTGACCCTGTCTCCATCGCTGGGTCTTGATCCTGAAGCTTCTTCTTTAGTAATGGAAAGAGTTTATCCGAAGAGGTGGATTTCCCCGAGGTTGTATGGCAATGGCTCGGAGATGGTGATACCGCTTCAAGGATACGAGACTGCCATCTTCGAGCTCTACCCGCTCGAAGAGGCATCAAAACCCTTATTGGCTGGTGTGACTTTTGAAGTTTTACCAGCAAGCGAAAATGATTATGTGGTGAAATTCTATGAAGCAGGAAGAGGAACCCGAATCCTGAATCCAGGAAGAGTTTCTTCGCTGAGTTATAAAGGGAAAACAATCGATCCAGGGAAGTTCTCTATACCGGTGAGGTATCTAAAAGAACCGGTGAGCCTGGGCTCTGTTAGGCTGGCTGCTGATGATCGATCCGAAATCCAAATCAAGTTCAAACTTCTTGATCCTGCGAAGAAAGCCACCCTGGCTGTTCTTCTTGAGCCAGCCAGAGAAGCCGAGGAGGAACAGGATCCAGAAGTGACAGCTTTTCTCGATGGAAAAGAAGTCAAACCCAAAGTTGAAAAACAGAAGGGCCGTTGGGGATGGTACTTGCTCGAGGTAGAACCTGGGAAGCATACCTCTCGATTCGTGATTACATCAACCCCAGAGCTGAAGTGGACAGGAAAGTTTTCTGCCTGGCTAGTCTGCTCTCTGAGGCCAGAGGGGAAAGAGGTCTCGTTTGGTTTAGCCCAGAATCTGACTCAACAACAAACCATGCCGCCTCTTCCTTGGCCTTCTGGCGAGATACGCAAGAATGTCAAGCTGGGAGAGGTTGAAGTCCAATAATCATTCATCAGATGTTGGCTAGCCTGCCGTTCATGGATTTGAAAGTTCGTTGAAGAAATGTAAAGAAACTTTAATCCCCTTAAAGAAAAATTAATTCCGCTTTCATTCCGCATTTATCCTAAATGATTTAAAATCAATAAGTTTATCAATATCCATATTGGCACAGAAATTGCAATAAAAAAAGTCAAAAGGAAACGGCGCCTCATGAAGGAGGGTAAAAAACATTTACAGACACTAAAAAAGGGAGGCCGTAGATGAGGATCTGGATTATCATAATCTTAATCATCTTGCTCCTCATTTTTTCTTCATGCTCCATCCATAAAGAGCCGTCTTCTCCCGTCGCAGCCTCTTCAGAGGAGAGTTATTATTATCATCTTGCTGAAGGGAGAACGTATTTAAGACAGAATGATTCAGGAAAAGCTCTTGACCATTTGATAAAAGCTGTGGCTCTGAAGCCGAATTCCCCCAGAGCCCATAATTTCTTGGGGATCGCTTATTTCCAGCAAGAAGACTACAAACTGGCTAAAAAGGAGTACGAGAAAGCGCTCGATTTAAACTCATCGTATGCCCAAGCCTACAACAACCTGGGTAGTGTGTATTTCATGTTGAGTGAGTTTGCTAAGGCAAAGGCCTTGTTCAAGAAAGCTCTCTCCTTATTTCCAGACATGGTTTCTGCTCACTATAGTCTGGGAACTCTTCTGGTTGCTCAGGGACACGTCGAAGAGGGAACTCAATATCTTCTGAAAGGAATTGAACTCAGCCCTGACTTTTTAGATAGGAATAAAGCCTTTATTGCCAATTTTTCTTCCTCGGTTATCGGCACGCCTGAACTTTTATTCACCTATGCCAGACTCTATGCTTCAGTAGGCAACATCGAGAAGACGATTGAGTATTTAACCAAGGCTCAGAAAGCCGGTTTCAGAGAATGGCATCGTATTGATGATGAAAAGGAGTTCCAGGGAATTCGAGAAGACCAAAGAATTCAGGATTTTATAAAATCATAAATCGAAATGGATAAACTGAGTGCCGGGCGGCTCTGCTTTTTATGGTTTCTGCCTGTTCTTTCTCCTTGCTCAGTTTATTTTTTAAATATATAACAGGCCGAGAGGCTAGTTAAAAAATTAAGCATCCGCCCGGGGATTCCTCCTGCAAACAAAATGGGGACGGTTCTATTTTTTAAAACAGTTAGCATAGCACCATCAAATATAGGTAAGAATAAAAAAATAGAACCGTCCTCTATTCTAAAAATCTGAAGGGAGCAAAACCATTCCCAAATACCTCCCCCTCTTTTCTTTTGACATCCCCTTTTTCCTATGTTATAGCTGTCTAAACAAAAAAAGGATGGTTCATGCTCATCAAGAGAGTGCCGGACATAAAATCGTCAGAGATTACCGATAAGACACTCTACATGAACCGGCGGCAGTTTATCTTTAGAACGGCCACCATGGCCGGAGTGGGGCTGGCAGTCCCTCAGCTCCTTTTTTCGACTGCTAACCATCCTGAAAAGAAGCTCCAAGTCAAAGTCCGCGGGAAGTACCGGCTGGAAGAAAAAATGACATCTTTTAAGAACGCCGCGAGTTACAATAATTTTTACGAATTTTCCACCGGGAAAGAAGATATTGACAGACTCAGTCAAAATTTTCGCACCAGACCCTGGACAGTTTCGGTCGAGGGACACGTTAAAAAGCCGAAGACCTACGATATTGATGACCTCATCAAGATGTTCCCTCTAGAAGAACGTGTTTACCGCTTCCGCTGCGTGGAAGCCTGGTCTATGGTTGTCCCTTGGATAGGATTCCCGCTGGGAGACCTCATGAAGATAGTTGAACCGACCTCGAAAGCAAAGTATGTTGAGTTCACCACTCTTTACGACCCTGAAATGATGCCAGGCCAGCGGAGCCGTATTCTTGATTGGCCTTATGTTGAGGGACTCAGGATGGATGAGGCCAGCCATCCGCTGACTTTTATGGCGGTGGGCATGTACGACGAGGTGATGCCCAACCAGAACGGGGCCCCGATAAGGCTCGTTGTCCCCTGGAAATACGGATTCAAGAGCATCAAATCCATCGTCCGGATTAGATTCATAGAGCAAATGCCGACGACCAGTTGGGTAAAGGCCATACCCCGAGAATACGGATTCTATGCCAATGTGAACCCGAAGGTGGACCATCCGCGCTGGAGTCAGTCGAGAGAACGCCGCCTCGGTGAATTCCGCAAGAAAAAGACCAAAATCTTCAACGGGTACGCAGAGCAGGTGGCGTACCTTTATGCCGGGATGGATCTACGAAAATTCTATTGAAGGACAAATCAACGACATGAATGATGTTCCCCGACCAATAAAATTTCTCAAGGGGGGAATCTTCATTGCCTCCCTGTTGCCGCTGGCGTGGCTGGCCGGACAGTTCTTATTCGGAGACCTCGGAGCAAATCCGATCGAGAAGGCTCTTCACCTCACCGGTGACTGGACGCTCAATTTTCTTATCCTGACTCTGGCCATCACTCCTCTGCGTCGCTTGACCAGATGGGAATGGCTTTCGAAATTTCGAAGGATGATAGGACTTTTTGCTTTCTGCTACGCATTTCTTCATTTCCTGATATACATCGGGTTGGACCAGTTTTTTTCATGGGAGGCGATGGTTAAGGATTTTGCGGTGCACCCGCGATTGTTCGTAGGTTTGTTAAGCTTTATCCTTTTGATGCCTCCCACTATAACCTCTTCTGCCCGCATGATAGCCCGACTGGGGATTAAGCGTTGGCAATGGGTCCACCGGCCCATCTATCTCGCAGCCATAGGTGGGGTTATCCATTACTTTTGGCTGGTAAAGAGAGATATTCAGAGACCTCTGGTGTATGCGATCATACTCGGAATCCTGTTGGGATATCGGTTAGTCATGTGGACGCTGAGTCGCTCTCGCTCCGCGCCACCCCCTCTTTAAGAGACTGAAGCAAGATTGCAGTCGCTAGATTGTTTTCAGAGCCCGAAAGTGGGGAAGGTCCATTTTTTTGCCTGCAATATTTTTCCAGAATCACTGCAGATCTATTGGTCCGAAGGATTAAAATAGGACAGTCAAAATAGAGATAGGCCCTAAGTGTTCTTGAGGTGAAATGAATTAAAAGTTAGGTGGAGATATGAAAGATTGGAAATCTGTTTTAAAGGCGGATTCCACCGGCTGGCTGTTGGGAAAAGACAATCCCTCGGTGCGATACTTTGCTTTGACTGAAATCCTGGAAAAAAGCGAGAAGGATTCTGAAGTGAAGGAAGCCAGAGCGGATATCATGGAAACCGGAGTTGTTCCCAGGATATTATCTAAGCAGAGGAAGGAAGGCTATTGGGAGGCTCCCGAAAGGTTCTACACGGCGAAATACAAAGGAACCGTCTGGCAGCTCATGATCCTAGCCGAGCTCGGGGCAGAGGGGGGTGAGGAACGCATCAAAAGAGCCTGTGAATTCATTCTCCAGAATTCCCAGAGCCGCGAAAATGGCGGCTTTTCGATATGGAAGAGTGATAGAACAAGAGGAGGGAGGTCCAGTGGAGTTATACCCTGCCTGACCGGAAACATAGTTTGGAGCCTGATCAGGCTTGGTTATTTGGAAGACTCCCGGGTAAAACAGGGAATCGACTGGATAATAACTTATCAAAGATTCGATGACGGGGTAGAAAAGAAGCCCAAAGACTGGCCCTACGAGAGATGGGAGATCTGTTGGGGGAGGCACAGCTGCCACATGGGAGTGGTCAAAGCCTTGAAGGCCCTGGCAGAAATTCCAGCTGATAAGAGATCCAAGAAGGTGAAAAACACGATCGATGAAGGAGTCGAGTATCTGCTCAAGCATCATATCTACAAGAGAAGCCACGACCTGCAGCGGGTATCCAAGCCAAAATGGCTGCGCTTTGGGTTTCCTCTAATGTATCAGACAGATGTCTTGGACATCCTGGGGATTTTGACCAGCCTGGGCTATAGGGATAAACGCCTTCAGGAAGCCGTAGATTTAATAACCTCTAAGCAAGATGAGCAGGGCAGATGGATATTAGAAAGCACTTTCAACGGGCGCTTCCAGACCAACATCGAACAAAAAGGTAAGCCGAGCAAATGGGTCACTCTGAGAGCTCTTCAGGTCTTGAAGAAGTTTTACGGATAAAAAATAGAACCGAATAATAGAGGGGATGGTTTTATTTTATCACTCCTTTTTCTTATTGTATTAAGCATTATTCTTTTACAGAGTATTTGGTTATGAACGAACTGAAGGAAAAGAATTAAACTGGATTCTGTTACTCGTACTTTAATGTTGTAGAGGGATTGGCCCGGGCTGCATGCAAGGTATGAATGCTGACTGTAATAGTAGCCAAAAGAAGGGCCAGGAGCCCGGAAATCAAGAAGACCCATGGAGTCAAGGTGACTCGAAAAGCGTAATTCCTTAGTACTACAGAAATGGCCAGATAGGCTGCTGGCCAGGCTATGATGTTTGCTGCGAGAACAAGCCATATGAATTCCCTGTTGATTAGCAGGAGGATATGGCGGGCTGATGCGCCTAGCACTCTACGGATACCGATTTCTTTTGTTCTGAGAAAAATGATCTGAAGAGTCAAGCCGAACAAACCGGAACATGCGATCAGGATGGCAAAGAGGGAGGCGTATTCCACCATCCGGATCCATTGCTCCTCGCGTTCGTACAACCGTGCGACATCTTCATCCAGAAAGGAATATTCGAATGGAACCTGAGGGGCAAGGGTCGCAAATTCCTTCTTAATATCGGTGATCGTCTCTCGGAGCCTGTTCCCTTTGACTTTTATAAAGACGAAGTTGTAGTCCATCCCGACCATGCCTATAAAAGCTGGATAAATGGGACCGTGCATAGACTGGGAGTGAAAATCTTCGACCACACCGATAATCTCCCGGTCAAAATCGCTCTTGAAAAACTCGGAGAGGCGGCGTCCGACAGGAGCCTTCACACTGAGCATCTTAGCAAACGACTCATTGATGACGATCGATCCTTCGAGGTCTGAAGGATATTCATCTGAGAAATTTCTTCCAGCTACGAGCTTCATCCCCAGTGTTGGGAAAAAATCCTGGTCGACGTAGTTATAAACGACAAGGCTCGGCTCACCGCTCATTCTTTCAAAATAGGTCCCCATCCAGCCCTCTGAAAGACTTGAAGCAGAGCCGCTGACTCCCTGAATCCTATCGTAGAGGAGAAGATTGTTTTTCAAATTCGATATGAAAGCAGTGCTTCTTTTAAAGTCCGCAGTGAGATTCTTGAGAGGCAGCACAATGACTTGATCGGCATCGTATCCGAGATATCTATTGAGCATGTAGGTCTTCTGTTTATACATGAAGATCGTGGAGATGATTAGAAAAATGGATATCCCGAACTGAAAAACGATCAAAGTCCTGCTAAAGATGCTTTTCCTGGATAATTTCATCTTCCCCCGAAAGAGATCGATGGAGGAAAACTTAGACAGAAAAAGAGCTGGGTAGCTTCCCGCAGCAATGCCCACCAGAAAGACTAGCCCGGTGTAGAAAATAATATTCCATTCATTGGAAAAAACATCCAGCCTTAGATTTTTCTGAGAGAGACGGTTGAATGCTGGCATGAAAAGCTCAGCCATCACAAGGCCGATCATGAGGGATAGAAAGCTGCACATCAGTGATTCGAACCAGAACTGTACGATAAGCTGTTTCCTGTGGGCTCCGAGGACTTTGCGAACTCCGATTTCTTTTATTCGCGTTGATGCCTTCCCGATGGAGAGATTCATGAAATTGAAGCAGGCAATCATCATGACAAGCAGCGAGATCGCAGCCAGGATGAGGGAATAATTGATTGTGCTTTTCTGGGACAAAACATAAGAATCATATTGTCCTCTTAAATGAAAGTCGGCGAAAGCCTGAAGAACATGTCCGCTATCCTTCGAGAATCTTTTTTGAACAGGAAGGTCGATGGTGGTCGTAAATTTCTCCTGGAGTGCTTTTGCCTGGGTATAATTTTCCAGCTGGATGAAACAGGTTACGGAGCGTTCTGTTTGGGATTCATGCAAGGAATTACCGTAGAGCTTCTCCAGATTGATCAGAAAGTCAAAATTAAGACTGGAAGAGTCTGGTATGTCTTTCAAAATCCCGGTAATCACGAAATCCGAGAATTCATTGCTCAACCGGATGGATAGAATCTTGCCCAAAGGATTTTCAGTTCCGAAATATTTTTGCGCCATTGTTTCAGTAAGGACAACAGAATCTGGGCGGCCGAGAATATCTGTGGTTTCAGCATATTTTAAGGGGAATGTAAACATGTCGAGAAAGGAGGGATCAGTGGCTAGAGTTTTTTCTTCGAAAATCTTATTCTTGAATCTGACAACAGAATTTTGCCTTTCGATCCGAACAGCCCGAATGACCTCAGGGAACTGGTGGACAAGTTCGAGTGCTGTATGGGCTTTGGGAACAGAGACAGCTCGACCGACTGGAAGTACGAGCACGATTTTCACTTCGAAGATGTCGTCCAGGTTTTTATGGAATCTGTCAAAAGAGAGTTCGTTGCGGATGAAGAGAAAGGACAGGATGCTGCAGGCAACTCCTGTTCCCAGACCAAAGATGTTGATCAGGGTATTAAGCTTGTTTCTTCGCAAATTGCGTAACGCCACGATTAAGAAATTTTTGTACACATCTCTCTCCTATTTTGTTTTAGAACAAAAACCAGGATTTGGATCAATCATTATCACTGTTAGAATAGCAAAAAATAAACCAATCCAGACAATCAAATATACATACATTAGTAGCAAATAACATGCCAAATTCATCTTCTTAGGATTTGCTAATACTTATGAAACATACATGTATCATTTATTGACAGCTAATGTCCGTACTCGAACAGAAATAAATATTCCCCATATCAACTTTATGACAGAGAATAGCCAAATTCCGTAGCTTTATAATCCACTCTTAACCTATTGTTTTGCATGATAGAGCAGTTCCCAAGCAATTTTGGAATCAAAAGAAAAATAGAAATGGCCCAGAATTTTTGCCTATTTTTCCTATCTTATTACTTGACAATAAAGAGTGTTTTTGCGATTTTAATGATTCATTTAATTTCTAATAATTTCTGTAGGAGGAACAAATGAAACAGAGCAAGGCTGTGGCCTTAGCCGCGACATTTATCTTAATGATTTCTTCGAGTGTGGTTGCCGTTGCCCAGGAGACAAAAACTGAAGAGCAGATGATGGAAGAAGCTTACATGAAATATGCCATGCCAGATGAAAACCACGAATTCTTGAAGAAATTTGCCGGCACCTGGGAGGTGGAGAGCAAAATGTGGATAAAGCCGGGAACTGAACCTTCGGTCTCGAAGATCACCTCTGAGGGCAAAATGATTCTGGGGGGCCGCTATCTCTATTCTGTTTTCGAGGGCACCATGATGGGACAGCCTTTTAAAGGCATTCAGATCGTAGGCTATGATAAGTTTGAAAAGAAATACAGAACCTTCTGGATCGACAATACGAGCACACCTTTCTTTTTAACCAGCGGAAACCTTGATGAATCGGGAAAGGTTCTTACAGAGAAAGGCGCCTGGCCCAATTTCATGACCGCTGGCATGGATGAAGTGAAAATGGTTACTAAAGTCGTGAGTGATGATAAAATTGTATGGGAAATGTACATGATCGGACCTGATGGCAAGAGATTCAAATCCATGGAGAATATTGGAACCCGAAAAAAGTAAACCGTTTCCTAAATTATTAACAAATAAGAATATCTCCTGAATTCTGCGTTAATTAAATAAAAGACTCCTCTGATTCGGACGAGTTATAGAGCTAAGTATTATACCCCCCGATTCATAGAATTATTAGATTCTAAAAATCTGCAGCATAACAATCCCTATGATTGCAGCCACTAGAAGATAATAAGTCATAGGGATTAATGTCTTGCGGATAAGGGAACCTTCTTTTCCCAGCAGGCCGACGACTGCTGAAGCGGCCACCACATTGTGGACACAAATCATATTTCCAGCCGCCCCTCCCACGGCTTGAAGGGCCACGATGACTCCTGGAACTGCTCCTGTCTTAAGGCCGGTGGCAAACTGAAAAAGGGAAAACATCATATTGCTGAGAGTGTTGCTCCCGGCGATGAAAGCTCCCATAGCTCCTATGACAGGAGCAAAAGTGCTCCAGGCCTTCCCGACCAAAGCGGCTGCTCCACTGGCCAAGACTATAGGCATCTTATCCAAGCCTCCAGGAACTCCACTGTTGATAAAAACCTTAACCATTGGCACAGCAAACCCGAGAGCAATTGTGGGGCCAAGAAGAATGCGCAGAGATCGGGTTACGGCGTTCTTGGCCTGTTTTCTTGGTATTCTTTGAATGAAGACAGTCAGGATCACAACTACCAAAAACAGAAATCCTGGTAAATAAAGAGGCTGAAAGCTGGTGCTGATGGATGTTTGGAAAACGTTTGTCCACTTCATAACCACTGAGGCCAAAGCATTCTTTAGGGGATGCCAGAGGCGAGTGAGGAGAAGTAAAACTGCCACCAGCAAATAGGGAAGCCAGGCCCGAAAGATTGACAGTCTTTGACCGTCCTCAGTTTTCAGAGTCTGTCCTGGATTTTCATCTTTCTTGGTTCTTTGGCTTTTCCATTCCTGCGGCCAGGTTTCCTGTTTAGGAAAATCCCAGGTATCTTTGGGTATGAGAAAACCTGCCTTGGCCAAAGGAATGACAATCGCCAGACCTAATAAAGAACCCACCAAAGAGGGAAATTCAGGCCCCAGGAATACTCCTGTCAGCGTGTAGGGAATAGTGAAGCAGAATCCGGCAAATATGGCAAAAGAAAAGATGGAAAGCCCTTCGCTCCAGCTTTTCTTGGAGCCGAAGAAGCGGGTCATCATGACTACCAGGACTATGGGAATAAGAGTACCAGTGATTCCGTGGATAAGAGCCACCTTGCTCCCGATGGATTTCAGATAAAAAGCAAAGTCCAAATTATTGGCAGCCAGGTAATTGAGTACTTCTGTCTGTCCGCTTAAGCCTGTGTTGACTCCGATGAGAATCGGCGTGCCGATCGCCCCAAAGGATACTGGAGTGCTCTGGATTATCAAGGCCACCATCACTGCTGCCAGGGGTGGAAATCCTATAGCCACCATGATAGGCGCTGTCACAGCCGCAGGTGTTCCAAACCCGGCCGAGCCTTCGATAAAAGAACCGAAGAAGAAGGCAATGATAATAGCTTGCACTCGGCGGTCAGGGGAAATACGAAACATGCTGGAGCGGATAGAATGAATAGCCCCGCCTTCCTCTTGAAGATTCAACAGGAGGATGGCTCCCAGGACAATATAGAGGATCGAAGCTGCTGTGACCAGTCCATCTATGGAAGCGGCTGCGACGTGAACAAAAGGAACTTTCCAAACGGCTAGAGCAAGAAGACAGGTCACGAGATAAGCCAGGGGCATTGCCCGTGTAGCTGGCCACCTGAAGACGACGATGAGGGCAAAGACGCAGGCAATCGGCAAAAGTGCCAGCCCAGCGAGAAGGCCTAAACTCATACTTCAACTCCTATTCCGATTGACTCTTTAGGAGGAATGAAAGCCGCAGAATTCCAGCACTTTATAAAACAAGAGAAGCTCGATGTCAAACTCGGAAGCATTTCCCCAAAACTTCATAAAAAGCATTTCAAATATCTTGGAGAATGAGAGGCATGTGTTGAACTTTTACTTTTGACATAAATACGTTTCTATGATATTCACTCTTTACCGTCAATTTTACATACATGCAACACAGAAGCAAGAAAGCTGTCATCGCTGCCTTGTTCGGCAACCTGGGGATTGCAATTTTCAAGATGGTGGCCGCCTTGTTCAGCGGCTCATCTTCGATGCTCGCCGAGAGCTACCATTCCATCTCTGACACTCTCAATCAAGTTCTTCTCCTTTACGGTTTGAAGCGCAGCCAGCGGGAGCCGGACGAGCGCCATCGGTTTGGATACGGGAAAGAACAATTCTTCTGGTCATTCATGGTGGCCATGATCCTCTTTGGGATTGCAGGAACGTTGTCCATAAGAGAGGGTTACCGTAAATTTTTGCATCCGGAGCCCATTAGCCATCTAGGCCTGACATACATGGCGATTGCTGTGGGATTGGCATTTGACGGTTATGCCTTTAGCATTGCCTTCAGGAGCCTCAAGTGCGAGATGAAAAGCGAGGAGTGCAGGAATCTCATCGAAGCTGTCAAACAAAGTAAAGATCCGACAACCCTGACCGTTTTTATTGAGGATGTGATTGCGCTGAGCGGACTCTTGATCGCAGCCATTGCGATCACTCTAGTGCATTTCACGGGAATATTGATCATCGATGCCATTGCTTCCATTATCATCGGCGTTCTGCTCATGGTCTTTGCTGTAATCCTGGCCTTTGAAACAAAAAAACTTTTAGTCGGAGAGGCGGTAACGCCGCTCAAAAGGAGAAGAATTCTCAAGGCCGTTCTTTCTTTTAAAGAAGTTAAAAAGGTCATCTGCCTGAATACAATGCACCTCAGTTCAGAGGAAGTGCTAGTCACCCTGGAAATTAAATACCAGGATGACCTTATCATTGAGGAGCTGGAAAAGGTGAATGACGAGATAGAAAAGAAGATAAAAGATATTATACCTGGGGCTAAGGTGTACCTGGAAGCAGAAGATAAATAGGATTTTTAGAAGTTTTTTATTAATTTTTCAGGAGTTTTAGGATGAGCAAAATATTATTACTGGTTATGGTAAGTCTTTTGACTTTTAGTCCGTCCAGTTTAGCAGGTTTGAGCGAGCCCATAGTCAACTATCACATCAAAGCGAAGCTTATTCCAGAAGAGAAATCCGTGCTCGGAGAGGAGGAGCTAACCTGGATCAATGATTCTAATAAATACATCTCCGAACTTCAATTCCACCTCTATTTGAATGCTTTCAAGAACAGCCGTTCGACCTTCATGAAAGAGAGAGGAGGAGTGCCCCGTAGACTTAAATCGAACAGGAAAAATTGGGGATATATCGAGATAGATAAGATCCAGGTGAAGGATGGACCTGATTTGACCTCCACTATCGAGTACATTCAACCTGATGATGACAACAAGGATGACCAGACAGTGGCCAGAGTAACTCTGCCGAAACCGGTACCCCCACGTGGAAAAATCACCCTTCATATAGATTTTTATTCCAAATTGTCCAGAGTTGTTTTCCGGTCAGGCTATCACAAGGATTTCTACTTTGTTGCCCAGTGGTTTCCCAAGATCGGAGTTCTCTGGAAGGGAGAATGGAACTGCCACCAGTACCACTCCAATTCAGAATTTTTTGCCAACTTTGGTGTCTACAGAGTAGAGATAACAGTCCCGGAGGGATTTGTTTTAGGGGCAACTGGAAAAAGAATCGATGCTACAAGAAACGGAGATGACACCATAACTTATACCCATTTTCAGGAAAATGTCCATGATTTTGCCTGGACCGCCAGTCCTGATTTTTTAGAATTCAGGCAGGAATATTCTTTAGAGAATCCTCCAGTCAACACCGAGATGATCTTGCTTATCCACCCCAGTCACCGGAACCAGAGGTGGAGATATTTGAGTTCTTTAAAAAATGCGATTGAATTTTACAGCCAGAATTATGGTCCTTATCCTTATCCCACGATCACCCTGGTCGACCCTCCACTGGGAGGGCTTGGCGCTGGCGGGATGGAATATCCCACCTTATTCACTTCCTTTGCCTTCTCGTGGATGCCCAAGGGTGTTTACATGACGGAAATGGTGACTATTCATGAGTTCGGGCACGGGTACTGGTATGGAATTGTCGGTTCGAACGAGTTTGAAGAAGCCTGGCTCGATGAGGGAATCAATAGTTATTCGGAAATAAAAGCCATGAAAAAATATTACGGTGAGGACAGCTCTATGTTCAATATCCACGGCGTAAAGATAAGTGATCAGGTTTTTCATAGAGTCCGGATTATTGCCTCCTCAAGATTGGATCCCATTCTAAAGAATTCCTGGGAGTATTATAACGGCGCAACCTATGGCATTAACGTCTATTCAAAGGCAGCCTTTATGCTGCTGACTTTAGAGAATTATCTGGGCGAAGATGTTATGTCGGACATCATGAAGACTTTTTATGAAAGATGGAAATTCAAGCATCCCACCAGTCAAGATTTTATTGCCCTGGCCGAGGAAGTGAGCGGGCAAGATTTAAGCTGGTTCTTCGATCAATTCTTAAAGAGTCCGGATAAGCTAGATTACGCTATCGGCAGGCTCAGGTCTCGGGAAGTCGAGAGACCTGAAGGAATACTGGAAGGAGAACAGGGCCTTTTCGAAGAGACCGAAAGAGAGGAAGCCCAAGAGCAGGATAAAATGTACCGGAATGAGGTGGTTGTGGTAAGGAAGGGAGAGTTGATATTTCCTCAAGACATTCTAGTCACCTTCGAGGGGGGCGAAGAGATTCGTGAACAATGGGATGGAAAAGAGAGATGGAAAAGGTTTGTCTATCTCAAGCCCTATCGGCTCAGGTCAGCTCAAGTTGATCCCGATAATAAGGTGCTTCTCGATGATAATTTCTTGAATAATTCGCGGGTGCTTAAGCCAAAGAAAATCCCACTGCTGAAGTGCGCTTTAGATCTGATGTTCAAATTTCAAGCTTTTCTTGCTTTTGTTTCTTTTTAGGGAGGAAGAAGTGAAAGTTTTAAAGAGTTATGGCAGTGGAATTAAAGAGGCGACACTGCAGCCAAAGATGATATTTATTCTATGGCTTCGGAATTTCATTTTTGGTCTAGCTCTGTTTTATGTCTTTTTCAGGTTCTTGACTTGGTCGATCGGGAACAGTGTCTTGGCTGATAGCTTATTAGAAAGGTTTGATTTTAGCGTGTTTTTTGAGATTTTAGTTCACCACGATGAGGCCATGAATTTACTCCTTATGGTTGGCTTTGTTCTTATTCTTTTATATTTTTTAGTATCGGTATTTCTTTACGGCGGGATACTCTCTATTTTGACTCTTCCTCCTGAAGCTAAAGAGGAAAGACGGCGCTTGGCTCAAACCTTTTTTCAAGGAGCCGGAAAATTTTTTGGACGGTTTTTCCGCCTTTCGATTTATGCTCTCCTCCTCTGGGTGGCTTTCTTCCTGATCAATTTGCTGCTCAACCCGCTCGGAAAGTTATTGACAGGAAATGGTTCCAACGAATGGATGGGATTCTATTTCTTCTGGATAAGAGTGGCCATAGGTCTGTTCCTGGTGTTTTTGATTCGCATGATCCTGGATTATTCCCGGATCGAAATCGTCATCCTGGATTCGCAGGCTGTTTTTCTCTCCTTTCTTAAGACCATAAAGCTCGTTTTTCAGCAATTCGGAAAAACTCTGGCTCTTTATTATTTACTTGTTCTAACAGGAATCATCGTGATCATCGTTTTCTGGGTGGCTAACTCCAATCTTCCTTCCTTCTCTTCCACCTGGATGACGGTGTTCATACCCTTTTTGGTGGCCCAGCTCTTTATTGCCTTTCAAGGCTGGCTGAAGATCGCTTTCCAGTCAGCTCAACTGGTATTCTATCTTAGCCTGAGCGCAATTTAATTGGGAAAAATCAAGACCATGAAAGTCACTGACCTCGAACTTTCTCCTGAAGCCATGATGAAGATGGGGGAAAAAGCCCTGAGAGCGGTGGTAGACCACATCAAGAGCTTACCCAACTCCCCACGTTCCAACTTGGAAAACAGCGCCCAAATCGTCAGGTCTTTCCGCGAATCGCCTCCAGAAAAGGGAACCAATTTCGATACTTTGCTCGATTTTCTGATGAGCAAAGTGATTCCCGTTTCCATCAACACCGCGCATCCGGCTTACATGGGCTATATCCCTGGAGGTGGGCTTTATCCCTCGGCCATTGCTGATTTTCTGGGCGCCTCTACCAATCGCTATGCGGGCGTTTGGTTTGCCGCTCCGGTTGCAGCCCGCTTGGAAGCAAACGTTCTGGAATGGTTTTCGCAGTGGATGGGCTATCCTGAATCTGCTCGGGGCATTCTCACCAGCGGGGGTTCTTTGGCCAATTTCAGCGGATTGGTCACTGCCAGGAGGCATGTTCTAGGCGATGATAGCAGCCGGGGGACTGTTTATGCTTCCGACCAAACTCACCACTCGGTGATGAAAGCCGCTATTCTGGCAGGAATTCCAGAACGCAATATCCGGTTGCTGGAAGTCGATGACAATTTCCGGGCCAGGCCAGATCTTTTTGAAAAGGCCATCCAAGCAGACCAAAAAAAGGGGATGAAGCCTTTTTTCATCGTCGGGAATGCAGGCACGACCAATTCAGGAGCTGTAGACCCTTTACCAGAGTTAGCAGGTTTGGCGAAGAAGTATAAACTCTGGTACCACCTTGATGGCGCTTACGGCGGCTTTTTCAATCTGTGTAAGGAAGGAAAAAAAGTACTCAATGGTATCGAGCGATCTGATTCTTTAGTGCTGGACCCGCATAAGGGATTATTCCTGCCTTATGGCACTGGAAGCTTGTTGGTAAAAGAGGGCGAGCTCCTTCGAAGAGCCCATATATTGACGGCCGATTATTTAATGGATGAAATGGCTCCCCCTGAAGGTGAAACGAGTGCAGCAGAATATTCGCCTGAATTGTCCCGCTCGTTTCGAGGATTAAGGGTATGGCTGCCCCTAAAACTCTTCGGAGTCCAGGCCTTCCGTGAGAATCTGGCTGAGAAACTGCGTTTAACTAAATGGATGTATCAACGCTTTCTGGAGGAACCTGGATTCGAGTGTCTTTCTGTCCCCGATCTTACAGTTATCACCTTCCGTTATCATCCCAGAAGGGGTAGGGTGGAGGCTTTCAACAGGAAATTGCTGGAAAACATCATCAGAAGCAAGAGGCTTTATCTTTCTGGCACCTTGCTCAAAGGCGAGTATGTTATCCGGGTCTGTATCCTCAGTTTTCGAACCCACCAGCAGGAAGTCGAAGAGGCCCTGGAAGTCATTAAAACTGCCGCCCGAGGGCTCGAGACAGGATAAAACCTTCTGGGAGGGGTCGATTTTTTAGAGCCTTCTCCCATATCCAGGCATTTTTGGGGATAGTTTTATTTTTTTGGAACTGTCCCATTTACCTTCAGACTCAAGGCAAAATAAGGAATGGTGCTTTTCAAATCCCCTAACATACAAAGATTTCAAGCCACAAGAAAAGTTGATAAGCTCATCCACACCTTGAAGCATAAAGATGTGAATGTCCGTAAGAAAGCGGCCAAGGCCTTGGGCAAATTGAGAGATAGAAGAGCAGTCGAGCCTCTTATTAAAGCTTTAGAGGATGAAGCCTGGTATGTGCGATGGAAAGCCGAAGAAGCTCTCGAGGCCGTAGGAAGGCCGGCCGTCCCTGCTTTGATCCAGGCGATGAAGGATGAAGATAGAAATGTGCAGATGAAGGCAGGAGATATCCTGGGAAGGATTAAAGATAAGGAAGCTGTAGAGCCCTTGATTCAGTTTCTGAAGAACAAAAATAAAAATATTCGGCAGAAAGCCGCAGAAGTTCTGGGAAAGATTGGCCAGCCGGCTGTAGAGTCCTTGATTCGAGCCCTCAAAGATGAAGACGCTGAAGTCCGGTTCTGCGCAGTTCAAGCCCTGGGGAAGATAAAAGATGAGCGAGCGATGGCGCCTCTTATAGAGGCTCTGAAAGATGAAGCTAGTGATGTTCGCTTCAAGGCGGCCGAAGTTCTGGGAGAGATTGGCTGCCCGGCTGTAGAACCTTTGGCTTGTGCTTTGAAAGATGAAGACAGCGCGGTTCGATTCTCTGCCGCAGAGGCACTGGGTAAGATGAAAGATGGAAGAGCTGTAGAGTTTCTTATCCAAGCCATGAAGGATGAGGATTGGTGCGTTCGCGAAGGAGTTACAGAAGTCCTGGGCAAGCTTCAAGATGCAAGAGTCATAGAGCCTCTGATTCGAGCCCTGAAGGATGAAAACTGGTATGTCAGGGAAGGAGCAGCCGGAGCCCTGAGCGAATTAGATAATGAAGGAGTCCTAGAGGCTCTTATCCCGGCTTTAAAAGATCAGAGCGAGTTTGTCCGCTTCTGTGCTGCCGAGGTGCTGGGCAAGATAAAAGATGAGCGTGCTTTGGAAGCCCTGGAGCAGGCCTTACAGGATGAGAGTCAGAACGTGCGAACAGCTGCCGAGAGGGCTTTGGGGAAGATTAAAATGAATGAGTGAATCAGGATGTATGGTCATGAATGATTCTCCAGCCTTCGGGCATCCGCTGGAATATTATGGTGAACAAGCCCTCGCTGGAAGTCTGTTTATGGATCAGTTTCCACCTGCCTATGACATAAACATTACTCTTTGAGAGAACCTTGATAGCCAGGTCGGTGAAATCGAGTGTTCCCATGTTTTTCCCAGAATAGCTCTTTTGATACCTGGAAAAAAGTTCCTGCCAGCCTTGGAGCCTGGTGTTTCCAGATTGAAAAGTGAAAGCCCCTGAGTTCCAGTAATATTCCATGAATCCTTCGATGCTTCCTTCATTCCATAGAGTCTTTTGCCTTTCGAGAACAACCTGAATTTGATTTTGAATACCCGGAATATTGAGTTTTATTCCAGAGTTGTCGATCGCAGATTGGCAGCCGTATAACACTAAGATTATCACTAGAAACACGAATTTTTTCACTGTTCCTCCTTATAGATGCTATCATTTTGTCAACTCAAGTCAGAAAAATCAAATCCCATAAGGCTCAGACATTCAGCAATTTCGATAAGTTTTATAATTCATAAATGCCTTCAAAGCCTTGTCTCGGTTTTCATTTCAAGCTATTTCTAAAATTCTGCTTGAATTTTAAAGAAAATTTAGAGATATTAACTAGCTAAAGGAAACGGGTGCTTGGAGTCCAAGGTTCATTTCCAGCCGCCAGGCGTTAGGAATGAGTTGGTACAAAAAGATAATCTATAGTGTGTTTATCAAAGGGGAGTCATCTGTTTGAATAGAAAAATTCCCGCTGCCATATTTAAATATCGCAGGTATTTCAGCATCTCAGCCCTCACGATTGGGATTGTTTTGAAGCATTATTCTAAGGGAACGACCTCTATGCAGCTAATCCTATTGGGTGCGATTATCGCGGGGGCAGGTATGGCTTTCAGGATGCATAGTGCGAGTTATCTTTTTGGACGGCATATCGAAACTGAAATCGGAGCCAGTTTTCTTTGTTCTTCAGGGCCTTTTGCCTACATCAGGAATCCCCTTTATTTCGGCAATTTCATCATAGGCATAGGCATGGCGGTATCGCTGAATGAATGGTATGGATACGCATTATTTTTTAGCCAATACACTCTGGTGTATTCATTCTTGATCCCTTATGAGGAGAGGTTTTTACAAGATAAGTTTGGATATTCTTATACAGATTATAGCACTCAGGTCAGAAGATTTCTCCCCAGAATGAGAGGTTATGAAGGTCGAACCAAGGTGACGCCTAAATACGGCCTGGGCGTTTTAAGCGAGAAGTATCATGTGATGATCTTGGTTTTAGCTTTTCTGATTTATCGTTTCCTATTCGTGAAGTAAAAGAATATCCAGAGGTTCTCCAGGAAAATCCCCCTTTCTTTTCAAAGTTTCAGGTTGACGCCAGCCTCGACTTTAATATATTGTTTAAGAAAATACAGAAGAAGATTTTTAAAAGATGTACAGCCCAAAAAAGGAAAGAGAAGGCGAAATTTGGGCCATCGGGGGAGGCAAAGGCGGGACCGGGAAGACTTTCATCACTAGCTGTATGGGCACTTATTTAGCTCAAAAGGAAAATAACGTTGTCCTGATTGATGTTGATATTGGAGGAGCGAACCTCCACTCTTTTTTTGGAATCAACAGGCCTGGCAAATCTCTGACCAATTTTTTCGAGAATGGCTCCCCTCTGCAAGAACTCATAGTCAGAACAGGTATAGATAATATGCAGTTGATAACTGGAGACGTCGATTCCCTTGCCTCTGACAGCATTAAGTTCTCTCAGAAGCTCAAGTTGTTCAGGCATATCATGAAATTGAATGCCCAGTATGTGCTCATTGATCTAGGGGGAGGAAGTCATAACAATACTCTCGATACTTTTCTCATGGCTGACAAGATGATCGCTGTACTGGTGCCCGAGATGATCGCTGTGGAGAATATGTACCATTTCATAAAAAATGCCCTGTTTCGGAAAGTCAGGATGTCCTTGAGATCCTATGGATTTAGAGAAATTGTCGAACACGTCTGGGAAAGAAGGAAACAATATGGGGTGAAAAACCTGAGGGAGCTGATCGAATGGCTGAGGCATAGTTTCTCGTATATCGGGGATATCCTGGACAGAGAGCTGGCTGACTTCAAAATCTACCTTATATTGAACAAGGTGAGGGGTCCTGACGACATTTTAATCGGAGCCTCCATGAAAAGTGCCTTGCTGAAGTTCTTAGGGATAAACATCGACTTTGTCGGGTATATCGAATATGACGATTCGGTCTGGAGGTCGATCCGCAACCAACAACCGTTTATGCTGTATTATTCCTCCTCGCGCTGCACAGAAGAGATAGAGGATTTTACGGAGAACTTGATCGTGGGAAGGGAGATAAGATTACTGAGGGCTTGATCATGCCAAGAGAAAATTACGAAAAATACTTTAAGATCCTGGAGATCAGTCCTGATGCTTCGTTGTTTGAGATAAAACATGCCTACCTCCGTCTGAAAAAGCTATATTCTACTGAATCTCCGGTCATTGCTCCGATCGCCGAAGAATTCCCGAAGAAGAGGCGTCGGGAAATTTTGAAAGAGATTGAAGAGGCCTACTCAAAAATCATAGCTCTGCTGGAGAATGAGCAAGAGTCGGTGTATGATGACAAACCTTCTGTTTCCAGCGAAATAGCTGAAAAAGGAAAAGAAGAGCGCATTTCTTTCAGCGGGCCAGTTTTGAGGCAAATAAGGGAAAGATTGGGAATCCAGCTGCACGAAGTCGCCCTGGACACCAAAATACGGGTCGAACATCTTGAGAATATCGAGGATGAAAGATATGAAGCTCTTCCACCTGAACCGTATCTTAAGGGTCATTTAAAGACTTTCGCGGGTTTTCTGTTGTTAAATCCTACCAAGGTCGCTTCAGATTATTTAAAAAAATACAGAGAATGGAGAGAGGAGCTCTCGAATGAATGAAAAAAGAATACTCAGGTATTCATTCATTTTATGTATATTCCTTTTGATTTTTCAGCCAGTCCTGTTTGCCCAGAGAACTGGATATTCAAAGGAAGAAATCGTCAGGCGCAGGAATGCTTTGATGGAACAGGTCAAGGAGGGAATGGTCATTCTTTTTGGAGAAGTTTCACCAAAACCTGCGGCTCATATCAGGCAGGATAATGACTTCTATTATTTCACCGGAATTGAAGACATGAATGCCATCCTGGTGATGATCCCCAAGACAAGAGAGTCGTTCCTCTTCTTGCCCCGAATGTCGGCCAGAGAAGAAATGGTAGATGGACCGAATATGCTGAGAGATAAAGAGGCCAAAGAGAAGACAGGATTAAAAGAGATATATCCACTGAGTTATTTTGATGAGTTTATAGCCAGGAATTCAAGAAGGGGTCAGGGAACCTTTCATCTTCGATTGTCGCCCAGAGATGTGGTGGATGGAGACCGTTGGGAAACTCCCTTGAGGATCGCCAGGAAAAACAGAATTCACTACAACGACCAGATTTCACTCGACAATTACCGGATTAAAAAACTCAAAGAGCGGTATCCCTCTTTCGAGTACAAGGACATTGTTCCCCTTGTTGATTCTATGAGAGTCATTAAGTCTCCAGAAGAGATTGAAATCCTAAGACGGAACGGGAAGATCTCGGCTGAAGCCGTGAAGCAGGCCATGCTGGCTACTAAGCCAGGCGTCTTCGAGTATCAATTGGAGGCTGCAGCCATACATGTCGTTCTCAAGAATGGAGCCAAAGGGCCAGCTTATTCTCCTATCGTGGGCTCTGGTCCGAACACCTGTATCTGGCACTACAGCGAGAATTCGCGAAAGATAGAAGACGGCGATCTGGTGCTCATGGATTTTGGAGCGAATCTTGATTATCTCTGTATTGACATCACCCGCACTTGGCCAGCCTCGGGCAAATTCACTCCGGAACAGAGAGAAGTCTATGAGGCCGCCTTGGAAGTTCAAAAAGCCTGCATCGAGGCCTATCGTCCTGGAGTTACCGAGGAAGATGTTCAGAAGTATGTCGCAAAGGTCATGAAAGAGAAGGGAATAGACCCGAGGGGGTTGAAAGGCGGATTCGGGCATTATGTGGGCATGGCTGTCCATGATGTCGGGCCTCGAGGGATCCCCTTAAAAGAAGGAATGGTTTTGGTCATCGAGCCTGGCCTCTATTATCCGGAAAAGAATCTCGGGGTGAGGATCGAAGATACGGTTCTCATCACCAAGGATGGCTGTGAGGTCCTGAGCAGGGATGTTCCCAAAGAAATCAATGAGATTGAAAAGCTAATGGCCAAGAGGAAATAAACGGGCTAAATCTTTTTTTGAATTTTCATTTTTATTTCTCTTATTCCTTAGATTTAGTGCCAACCCCATTTGCCATTTGACTATTTCATCTTAAATTGCTATTTTTTTAAAATCGGAAAGAGAGGAACCCAGGCATTTATGAAATGCTCCAAATGTCAGTTTGACAATCCTCCAGAATCCCTGTACTGCAACAAGTGCGGCACTCAGATCAAGCGCCCAGAGAAAGCCATGCCTCCCACAGAAACTCTCTATACTCCCCTAAAAGAACTGACCAGAGGAACAACCTTCTCTAAAAGGTATGAGGTCATCGAGGAGCTGGGAAGAGGAGGGATGGCCAAGGTCTATAGAGTCATCGACAAGAAAATAGAGGAGGAAGTAGCTTTAAAACTCATGAACCCTGAGATCGCTTCGGATGAAGAGACGGTTCATCGGTTCCGTAACGAACTGAAATTCGCCCGCAAGATCGCCCACCGAAACGTCTGCAAAATGTATGACCTCAGTGAAGAGAAGGGGAACCTCTATATTACCATGGAGTATGTGCCGGGCGAAGACCTGAAAAGCTTGATCAGAAGGATAGGGCAGTATACAGTGGGCAAGGCTGTCTCGGTAGGAAGACAGGTTTGTGAAGGGCTGACTGAAGCCCATCGTCTGGGAGTCATGCACCGCGACCTAAAGCCTCAGAATATCATGATCGATAGAGAGGGGAATGCCCGGATCATGGATTTTGGGATAGCTCGCTCCCTTAAAGCCCAAGGGATTACAGATAAAGGAGTGATCATCGGAACACCAGAGTACATGTCTCCAGAGCAAGTGGAAGGAAAGGATGTTGACCATCGTTCTGATATCTATGCCTTGGGTGTTATTCTCTACGAGATGGTGACCGGAAGAGTGCCCTTTGAAGGACATACCCCTTTGAGCGTGGCCTTGAAGCAGAGGACAGAAGTGCCTCTAAACCCGAGAGAGCGCAATCCCCAAGTGCCCCTAGATTTGAGCCGAGTGATCCTGAAATGCCTGGAGAAGGATAAAAATAACAGGTACCAGAAGGCAGAAGAGCTCCTTTCTGAATTGAGAAGAATTGAGGAGGGGATTCCCTCCACAGAGAAAATTTTCCCCGCGCGAAAGCTTAAAACAGAGAAAATCAAAAGAGCAGTAGGAAGAAAGGCAGTTCTCTTTGGTGGGGCTGCTGTTCTCCTGGTTTTAATTTTTGTGGCGAGTTTCTATTTGTTTATTGGTAGACAGGGAATGATCGATTCGATAGCTGTGCTGCCGCTCAAGAATCTCTCAGGTGCCCTTGAGCAGGAATATTTTGTGGATGGGATGACAGAAGAATTGATTTCCAATCTCACCCAAATAGGGGGGCTGGAGCGGGTGATCTCGAGCACTTCGGTCCTGAAGTATAAGAACACCCAGAAATCCTTGCCAGAGATTGGTCGGGAGTTAAACGTGGATGCAGTGGTGGAGGGATCAGTCTTGACCTCTGGAAATCGGGTGCGAATCACGGCCAAGTTAATAGAGGCCAGGACAGACAGGACCCTCTGGTCAAAGAGCTACGAGAGACCCATGAGCGATATCTTGACTTTGCAGAGCGAACTGGCTCGAGCCATCACCAAAGAGATAAAAGTCGTGGTCAAGCCAGAAGAACAGGCTTTACTGGCAAGCGCCCGACAGGTTAATCCTGAAGCCTATCAGCTTACCTTGAAAGGCCGCTTCTACTGGAACAAGAGGACAGAAGAAGGGCTAAAAAGAGCCAGAGAATTTTTTGAGGAGGCGATCGAAAAAGACCCAGACTATGCTCTCGCCTATGCGGGGCTGGCCGATACTTACAACATGTTTGGGTCCTATCATATAATGCCTGCTCACGAAGCTTATCCAAAAGCTAAAGAAGCAGCTCTGAAGGCGCTGGAGATAGATGAAAACCTGGCTGAGGCGTACACTTCCTTGGCCTTTGAGAAGTATCACTACGAGTGGGACTGGTTCGGGGCCGAATCAGATTTTAATTGGGCTTTTGGACTGAATCCCAGCTATGCGTCGGCTCACTCTTGGTATGCTGCTTTTTTAACCTCTATGGGACGATTCGAAGAAGCCCTAACAGCAATCCGTCGCTCTCAGGAGCTTGATCCACTCTCCCTCCCTATTGGAACCACTATTGGAGCATCTCATTATTACGCTGGTCAGTATGATCAAGCCATAGAGCAATGCCAGAAAGCACTAGAAATAGACCCTAACTTCCCCTGGGCCTACACCATTTTGGCGAATGCCAATGTTCAAAAATCATTATTCAAAGAAGCCATCGCTGAATTACAAAGGGCAGTTGAGCTTTCTGGAGGGAGTTTCGAGTACTTGGCAATACTTGCCCATGCTCATGCAGTGGCAGGGGAAAGAAATAAGGCTCTGAGAATACTCAATGAATTGAGGGAGCAATCAAAACAAAAATATGTGCCCTCCTATGAAACAGCCTTGATTTATGTTGGTTTAGGTGAAGAAGATCAGGCCTTCGAATTTCTGGAAAAGGCTGTCAGGGAACGGTCAGATTCGCTTCGGAATATTAAAGTGGACCCGAGGCTGGAAAGCCTGCACGATGATCCACGGTTCTCAGCCGTACTGAAGAAAATGGGCCTGGAATAAGGAATAGGGGTCAGACCACGCTAAGTGTTTGTTTTTAAATGAATAATGCCTTATTTTGCCTAAAAATTTTGGCTTAAACATGCATTTTGGGGGGCAAAAAGGCTTTTTTAAGACATACCTTCTTTATATCCTTGAAGAATGAACCAAAGAAAAGGAGAGTTAAGATAAAGCTGTTTTACAAGCGATGCATTAGCTTAGAGCGTTGTTTTTGGCTATGAAAAGGCCACTTTAAGGCCAAAAAACAAGCTGAATTTTAGTATATTCTCAATATAATCAGTTGTTTGCTATGGTCTGACCCCAATGATATAATTGAGCTAATGAAGTGTCCGGAATGTCATTTTGAGAATCCTGACGATACCGTTTATTGCGGAAAGTGCGGGAAGAAATTCCAACCGCCCGAAGACATTTCGATTTCTCGTACCAAAACTCTCAAAACACCCATCAAAGAATTAACCAGGGGGACCACTTTTGCCAAAAGGTACGAATTCATCGAAGAGCTGGGAAAAGGAGGCATGGGCAGGGTCTACAAAGTCTACGACAGGAGAATAAAAGAAGAAGTGGCCCTAAAACTCTTGAAGCCTGAAATCGCCGATGATGAAGATACGATCGAACGCTTCAGCAATGAACTGAAGTTTGCCCGCAAGATCGTCCATAAGAATGTGGGCCGCATGTATGACTTGAATGAAGAAGAAGGCGCCTTTTTCATCACCATGGAATATGTTCCGGGGGAGGACTTAAAAAGCTCTCTCAGAAGGATGGGGCCTTTAAGCGCAGGAAAGGCCATCTTTATAACCAAGCAGATTTGCGAGGGCCTGGCTGAAGCTCACAAACTCGGGGTGGTACATCGGGACTTAAAGCCTCAGAATATCATGATTGATAAAGAAGGGAATGCCCGGGTCATGGATTTTGGGATTGCCCGTTCTCTCAGGACGAAACGCTTTACGGATTCTGGGGTGATGATCGGCACGCCTGAGTATATGTCTCCTGAGCAGGTGGAGGGGAAGAAAGTCGACCAGCGCTCGGATATTTATTCTCTGGGAGTGATTCTTTACGAGATGATGACCGGCCGGGTGCCTTTTGAGGGAGACACGGCTTTTAGTGTGGCCTTGAAGCACAAGACCAAGACACCCAAGAACCCCAGAGAAATCAATGCCCAGGTTCCCGAGGACCTCAGCCGCCTGATCATGAAATGTATGGAGAAAGATAAAGAGAAAAGATATCAGAGTGCTGGTGAAGTGTGTTCAGACCTGGAAAGCGTGGAGCAGGGTATTCCTGATACTGAAAAGATCGTTCCCAAGAGGAGGCCTCTGACAACCAAAGAAATTACAGTCACCTTGAGCCTGAGGAGACTCCTCTTCCCAGGATTGATCGTTGTCGCGCTGGCTATTATAGCCGTGGTCATCTGGCAGTTGCTTCCCCGAAGGAAAGCTGCTCCGATCCCGTCTTACGAACATTCGGTGGCTGTGATCAGCTTTGAAAACCAGACCGGAGAAGAGGCTTATGATTATCTAAGGAAAGCCATTCCCAATCTCTTGATCACCCGCCTTGAGCAATCAGGCTACTTGAGTGTGACCACCTGGGAGAGAATGTATGACCTGCTCAAACAGATGGGGAATGCAGAGGTGGAAATCATCGACCGGGATTTGGGCTTTGAGCTGTGCCGAACGGAAGGAGTAGAAGCTATTGTTTTAGGGAGTTTTGTTAAAGCTGGCGATATGTTTGCCACGGATGTGAAAGTTTTGGATGTCGAATCCAAGAGCCTTCTCAAGAGTGCCAGCTCAAAAGGCATGGGAATCCAGAGCATTCTCGAAAGCCAGATTGATGAACTGAGTGAGGAAATCTCGCGGGGAGTCGGGCTCTCCGAGCGCAAAATAAATGCCATCCAACTCAGAATTGCTGAGGCCACTACCACTTCCATGGATGCCTACAATTTTTTCTTGAGAGGAAGGGAGGATAAGGAAAAATACTACTTTGATGATGCCCGACGATTTCTCGAGAAGGCAGTCGAGACCGATCCAGCCTTTGCTCTCGCTTATAGATACCTTGCTGATGTTTACGATATGTTGGGGAATACGAAAGCGAGAGATGAAGCCATCAAGAAAGCGAAAGAGCTGTCTATGAGAGCCACAGCTAAGGGAAGGCTTTTTATAGAAGCAGCTTATGCTACTCATGTCGAGAGAGATTCAGAGAAGAGATTTCGGATACTTAAGGAGTTGGTGAAAAATTTTCCCAAAGAGAAACGGGCTCACTATGATTTGGGCATAGAATACAAAGGCCGAGGATTGTTCCATGAAGCCGCCGGAGAATTCAATCAAGCCTTGGAACTTGATCCCAGCTATGGATACGCAATTAACGAACTTGCTTACACCTATTCTTACATGGGAAATTTTGAGAAGGCCATCGAATATTTCGAAAAATATTCCTCTGTATCTCCTGGAGATGCGAATCCCTTGGATTCAATGGCTGAAATGTATCTGAGAATGGGAAAGCTTGACGAGGCCTTAGTAAAATACAGGGAAACGTTAGAAGTTAAACCTGATTTTGGTTCCGATTGGGAGGTTGCTTACATCTACGCCTTGAGGGAGGATTATTCTGAGTCCCAGAAATGGATCGCTCAGTTTCTGGCTAAAGCTCCCTCGGCAGGAGCGAAAGCCGAAGGCTATGTGTGGAAAGGATTGTATCATTACTGGCTTGGAAGCTTTGATCAGGCTATGATTGAACTTCGCCGAGCAGAAGAAATTGCAGAGTCGGTGGGAAATGACTTGTGGAAGGCGTGGGCAGACTATGTGAGAGGATGGATTCATTATGACCGGGGAGAATATGAGCCATCCCGGGAGTGCTTTAAAAGCTGGTTTGACATTATGATAAAGAACTTTCCCTCATCCGTGCCTTTTTTTAAAGCCTTGTACAACGTTTATCTTGGGTATGTGGATTTAGGACAAAGACAGATTGATTCCACAAAGTCCAGGTTGGCCGAGATGAAAACTCTGATTAATGATCTGAACCCGCCCTCTAAGGGACGGATAACATTCCGCTTCGATCTATTAAACGCTGAAGTGTTACTGGCAGAAGGCTCCTTTGATCAAGCCATTTCTGTTTTGGAGAAAGCGTTGCCTCTAGGAATGATACGTTCCATGTTCACCTGGTATGTCATTAGCTATAATGCACCTTTTCTCAAGGATGCGTATGCTCGAGCCTATAAGCAGAAGGGAGATATTGATAAAGCCATTTCTGAATACGAAAAGCTGATTATCTTTGATCCGACTAGCCTGGAGCGATTTCTCATTCATCCCAAATACCACTACAGGCTGGCCGAGTTGTACGAGGAGAAAGGATTAGCGGAGAAAGCAAGCTTGCAGTATCAGAAATTTCTCGAACTCTGGAAGAACGCTGATCCCGATCTGCCTGAAGTTCGAGGAGCCAAGAAGCGCTTGGATGCTCTTCGAAGTGAATAGTTCTTCCATCGATCTCTTGATTCTATAGTCCTGTTGATTCTAGTTAGCAAATTTCCGGTTTTTGTGGGAAACTAAAGCTTCAGAGAAAGATAGAATTGAGAAGAAAGCTATTATTATTTACTCTAGTCATTTCTTTGATTTTTCCTGTTTTCCTTCAGTCAAAGAAAAAGCCTAGGCTCCCTCTGAAATATAAAAAGTGGATAAAAGAGGAGGCTGTTTATATCATTTCTCCTAAAGAAAGGAAGGTTTTTTACGAACTGGAAACAGACAGAGAAAGGGAGCTATTCATAGAAGAATTCTGGCGGCATAGAGATCCTACTCCCGGCACTCCAAGGAATGAATTCAGAGAAGAGCATTACCGAAGAATAGAATACGCGAATAAGAAGCTCGGAAGGGGAACGGCGACTCGAGGTTGGGCCACGGACCAGGGAAGAATTTATATTACTTTAGGCGAGCCCATGCAAGTAGTGAAGATTAACACTGTGGACATCAATCCCGTGGAGATCTGGTATTATCAGGGAAATCCCCGTTTGGGTCAGCCATCTATTTTCCGGCTCTTATTCTTCAAACGACAGGGTGTTGGCGCTTATGAACTTTACAACCCCATATCAGACGGGCCAAGAGTTTTAGTCCCAGCAAGTGATCTAAGAATGCCCGGAAATCCACAAGCCATGTATCAGGCTAGAATAGACTGGCGCGATCTTGTTGCCTACGAGATCCTGAAGAGACAGGTTTCTATAGAATTAGCCGAAGCTGCCTGGTCTTCATTCCCGGGAAGAGATAGCCCGGATCATAGACTTCCTTCGGTGATGTTGATAGATGAACTCAAAAGTCATCCTTACAAGAAGGTCAAAGATGATTATGCCTATGAGTTTTTAGAGCACAAGGCAGTTGTAGAAGTCAGCTATTCGGTTTATCACATGGATAACCAATCGCAGGTTAAAGTGATTCAGGCCCCATCAGGTCACTTCTTCGTGAACTATTCGATTGAACCTGAAAAACTCTCTGTTGATCTCTTCCAGGGAAAATATCTTGCCAATATCAAAACTTCCGTGAGAGTGACTGACTTAGAGGAAAAAACAATCTTTCAACAGTCAAAGAATTTTCCCATCGAGCTTGACAAGAAACAATTAAAGAAGATCGGGCAAAGACCGTTTCACCTTTGTGATTCCATCCCTATGATTCCTGGAACTTACAAATTCAATCTCTTGTTCGAAAACACCGTGACCAAAGAATTCACCTCTTTCGAGAAGGATATTTCAGTGCCCGAGCCAGAATTCTTTAGGATGAGTTCTCTCATTCTGGCCGCCAAAGTGAACCAAGATTCACCTTACAGCGAATTCAATAAAGCCTTTCAGGTAGGAAAGCTCCAACTCTATCCATCGCCCACGAATGACTTTTTTAACGAAGAGAAGTTGTTCCTTTTTTTTCAGGTGTATGGGCTGAGTCCGGAATTAGAAAGAGGCGGGCAAATACAGTTCATTTTTTACAAAGACGAACAGAAATTTCAGGCATTAACCAGACAGATAAAAGAATACAGACAACGACGAGATTTCCTTCAAGATTTTCCTTTGGATGAATTCCCTCCGGGAAAGTATCGGGTCAAAGTCTCTCTTCTTGACGAAGAGGGAAGAGAACTTCTCTTCGAGAAGGAAGACTTTAGCCTGTCTTCGAAGGCGTTACCCGAATCTTGGATAGTGAGCCAAACCAATCCCTCTTTCAAGGAGCCTGTTTATTTTTTCCTCTACGGCAATCAATATCTTAACAAAGGAGAAATCAAGAAAGCTCGTCATGAATTAGAAAAAGCCTATGAGCGGGAACCCGAGGCCATGGATTTTGCCCTGAGCTATGCGAGAGTGTTGTTGCTTTTGAAAGAATTTCAAAGAGCACAACAAATCCTTTTGCCTTTTTTTGAGAAAGGGAGGCAGGAATTCCAACTTTATTACTATCTTGGCCTGTCTTCTCAAGCTGAGGACAACTTGGAGGCAGCCATTTCTTTTTATCAGAAAGCTCTTTCTCACCAAGGCAATGTCAAAGAGGTTTTGAATTCGATCGGAGAGTGTTTTTATCAATTGGGCGATAACGAACAAGCCTTAAGAGCCTGGCAGAAATCAATGGAGATAGATCCCAATCAGAAAAAAGTCAAGCAGATGGTCGAAAAGCTTCAGGAAAAGAATTAAACATGTGTTGTTTTTACATTTGAACTTCATTGCTCGTCATGACTTAGTATTCGAGGTGCATGTATTAGGGTCAAGCCTTGACAGTTAAAATTGGGGTGATTCTGTTTTACTCCCTCCCTTTCACTCATCTCTTCTATCCCGTAAGAAAATAGAACCATCCCCAGTTAAATCCCCCATTTTATGTTTACATTTTTTTGTCTTGGTACTGATTCATTTTTTTCTTGTCATAACTACCCAAATATTATAAAAACCAAAAAAAGTGGTATTTTTTGTTGTTCATTTTCCTTTAGCTTTGAACCCAGGCTGTCAGGTTTGCGTATTTATGAATAAAGGAGGAAATCATGACGAATGAAAAACCTTCTCCTCGAGCAGCTATCGAGCCTTCTCAACAGGTCTCCGGTCCGGCCATAGGCCTACTGGTCACCGGGATCATCGGTGCCATTTTTTCGGTGGTAGCCTTGATATCAATAAGCATCGGCACAGGAATAGGCACGCTCGTGGATTATGATTTCGCAGAGGAGTATGTGAATTTATACGAAGGGGCAGCAGGCATGGGTAGCGCTTTTGTAGGGATTTTAGTAGCAGCTTTTATCATTTACGCGGCTTTGAAGATGAAAGACCTGACTCAGTACGGAATTGCCATGGCAGCCAGTATTCTGGCCATGATTCCCTGCATCAGCCCTTGCTGTCTTATAGGTTTACCCATCGGCATTTGGTGCTTGGTTGTTCTGACAAAACCTGAAGTGAAGGCAGCTTTCCATTGAAATATTTCCCTGAAGCTTCCCTGAACCGGCCAAAAGTGTCGGGTTTAGCAGCTTCGTCTGTTCCCAGCGTGAAACCTCACCTGGTTATCTTTATTGCTTGCTTCTGTATCCTTGGCGGAGCCCTCATCATTACGCCAGCAGATTCTACAACCGATCATCTAGAGTTTGGAGGTATCTCTTTACCTCAGACTTGTATATTCAGGAATCTCACCGGCCTTCCCTGTCCAGGATGTGGTCTTTCCAGATCAGTCGTTGCCGCCGCGCACGGAGATATAAGTATGAGCCTGATACATCACCGGCTGGGATTGCTGACCCTATTTTATGTTGTTCTTCAATTCATGTATTGTCTGGGTTTGATCATGGTTCCCAAGTGGTGGAATCGAGCCTTTCCCTCTGGGAAATTTCTCAATCGGGGAATAGTCGTTTTGGGGGCTCTTTTTATGTTGAATTGGATTCTGACTCTTGTCCTTATGAGGTTGCCATAGATTCTGGAAACCTTCCGGGATGGGGTCGGGCCTTGACATTTAAGGTTTTAACCCGAGTTCCTTTATCCTTAATAAAATAAGCTTGTTCTAGAACTATCCCTTAAAAGTAGGGTTAATATATCTTAAATTTTATTGACACGTCCTACAAGTCTGTTTAAAGTAAAATAAATTTTTAAGGAGGAGGCATAAGGATAAGCCCGAAAAGAATCCTCGTAGCCACTGTATTTGGTTTCCTTACAGGGTTTTTGTGTTTCCTGGGCGGTATGTATGGTCTTAAAATAGAAATGAGCTCAGCACAGGTGTTGACAATATTGTTACACCGGGGATTATTAGGATTTGTGATCGGGATATCCGTTTTGAGAATCCATTGGGCCTGGCACGGCATCTGGCTTGGGTTGATTATTGGCGTGCCATCCATTCCTGGGATTATTCTGGGAGAAGGAAGGCTTGCCTATTTTGTGATGGGTCCTGTTTGGGGTTTTATTATCGAATTGTTTACCTCTATTGTTTTCAGAGCCAAAGCCGTAAAGGCATAATTTTTCGATAGTTTGAATTCGTGTTCATCTCATCGAGAATAAGGAGGACATAATGAGCCTGACAAAAGTTTGGAAACCAATAATTATTCTGATGCATGCACTGGTATTATGGGCGCTTTGCGGGGCGGTCATGTTTCTGGGGAGGGAATTATTTTCTATGAAGGCGGCTTTAATAATCCATCTCCTTGTGGCTCCCGTCATATCTTACCTAATATCGCTGCTCTATTTTAAAAAATTCAACTACACTACCCCCCTACAAACCGCAATCATATTTGTTTCTGTAGTCATTCTGATGGATTTTTTTATTGTTGCCCTCCTCATCGAGAAGAGCTTTGAAATGTTTGCTAGTGTTATCGGAACCTGGGGGCCTTTTGCCCTAATATTTATGGCTGCCTACCTAACGGGAATAACTGTAAAGAAGAGGAGCTAAACTCGATTTTGACCTAAGGCAGGTGAAAAATGAAAGACACGGCCTTTTTCACTCCAAAGAAATCCTCGTTATCGGGGAAGATTGTCTTGGGATTTATGGTTATCTTTTTGGCTGTCGGGTTTAATCTTGGGGGAAAAACCGCAGCTGAACCTGATAACTGCAGAGATGCCCAGAAGCAAGCCGGCCAATTTGAACGAGATAGGGCAACGCGTTCAGCAAAGGAGGATTGGATTTCGTTAGATGATAAAGACAGCGAATGGAAGACCTATCAGGGGAAAAAATATGATTATCAACTGAAATATCCACCAGGCTGGGAAGTTATAGAAGCAAAACCAAAGGAAGGAGACAAAGCCTCATGGGCAGGAAAAATCCTGCTCGAGGAAGAAATACAGAAGGTTACTTTTTTAGAGAAAGAATATGAGTTCTGGCCAGGAGAGTTCCAGGTGCGGGTGATGTCCAATAAGGACAATTTAACTCTTGAGCAGTGGATCGATGAGCATGAACCTCAAGATGTCACCGGGGGAAGTTTGATTCAGGATATATCAGATGTGATCCTGAATGGGAAGGACGCAAAAAGACTCTCCATCTTTGGTTTCGACCACGAAGCAATAGTAATTGTCACTCTTCATAAAGGATATGTCTATTCTCTTCATTTTACAGGGAACAATCCCAATGATCCTAAAGTGGAGCAGCACAAAAAAATTTATGACCAGATGGTTTCTTCTTTCACTTGGCAGGATGTCCAACGAAATATTCGGGGTCAGGCCTTGACATTAAAGGTTGGTGATTTCCTGTCCTACCTCGACTCTCTTATGATTTATCAATAAATTCGGGGTCAGGCCTTGACACTTGGTTTTTATTTATTTTGGCGAGTACAGATTGCCATCTTCTTCGCAGCTTTCTGACTAACGATGGTAAGCTTGACCCGGCTGATCAGATTAATCAGGTTCAATCCGGAGGATGTTACTTTCGGAAAAAATAGGACCCACTCGGAAGTTCCATCGCCTTTCTGAATAAAGGCGAGAGGGGACGCCGATATCTGCCAGATAGAGCTCACCCATAAAAGCTTTGGCTTCAGGAGCCCGGAGACCTGTCTTTGGCAGAGCCAGAGTCAGGGTGGCAGAGGCGATAATAGCCACGTCAAAAGCCTTACCTGTTGTCGCGTCAATTCCAGAAGGGATATCGAGGGCAAGGAGGGGAGAGCCTTGTTCGTTGGCCCAACGAATCAGGTTAGCTGCAGAACCTTTTGGAGAACCGGAAAGACTGTAGCCAATGATGCCATCCACGATCAAATCCGTATTCCTAACCTTGGGTATGGCACCGGGCAATGATATAGGAATCTTCATATGATGCAGGATCTCAAGTTGATGAAAAGTAGCTGGGGCTAAGGTTTCAGAGGGGCGGGTCACAAAAACAATGGCCTCGGCTCCCCAGTTTTGTAAATGGCGCGCACAAGCCAATGCCCCCCCACCGTTTCCTCCTGATCCGGCTAAGACGACTACTTTCTTGTCTATTGGATTGTTATCCAGAAACCTAATCCTGGCGAGATGAGCCAGGTTTCGCCCCGCATTTTCCATCAACTGTATAAGCTCGATATGGAAATCCTCGATCAGGGCTCGGTCCACTTCTTTCATTTGGTCTGCGGTCAGAAAGGGCACCTTTCCTTTATAGCGGGGAATGTCCATAATACTCCTCCCTCCCAAATTTAAGCGTGCTCCATCTTGGTCTGATTCAAAATTTCTGAGTTCGTTGTGCCTTCCTATTGGATAGGTTTTAAATGCGTTTTATCAGAATCACAAATTGGGCATCTCCAATCATCTGGGAAGTCTGCGGGATTTGTTCCTGGCATAATGTTTTTTTCGGGATCCCCCAGACTCTCATCGTATTCATAAACATTACAAACATCGCATCTGTACTTGGTCATTTTTTCCTCCTCTGGGCAAGTGAAGATTCTTTTTCTGTTTTATTCATCAATGTTACAATAATTACCTTGAAAAATCGATAAGCTTTCTTCTTTCGCTCTATTCCCAGGCTCGCTGTTCTTACCAAAGGAATCATTCGTTATTGATTTTTAGATCAAAAAAATGAATATTAATAGGAAATGAACCTTGAACTCATGAAAGAGGTTTTGATGAAAAAAGGATTTATGCTGGCTCTGACATGTGTTTGTGCCCTGAGTCTGCCAGCTTTTGGAAGCGAGTGGACATTAGAGGCCTTCTTAGGGACTGCCTTGAACTTTCCTATTCCTTTGACGATTGCTCAGAATGGCCATCCGGACATCACCCTAACCGCCAGGTATAAGGAGCACGCTTTCGAAGGATTCCCCTACTATGCCCTAAGGGTAAGCCGTTGGTCAAAAAATCGAGCCTGGGAGCTGGATTTTGTCCATCACAAGATCTACCTTGATAATCCTCCTCCGGAGGTGCAGAATTTCTCTATTTCGGACGGATTTAATCTATTGATAGTCAATCGAGCCTGGAAGACTAAAAAGTTTATATGGCGTGTCGGGGCTGGAGTGTTGATCACTCATCCTGAAAGTACCGTAAGGGAAAAGGTTTTTAACGAATCAAAGGGAATATTCAGCCAGGGATTTTATGTTTCTGGTCCCACCATCCAGGGAGCTGTAGAAAAAAGAATATTTCTCACGAAAGGTTTGTTTATTGCCTTTGAGGGGAAATTGACGGCCTCCTATGCTTGGGTTTCCATCGTAGAAGGACAGGCCGATGTTCCCAATGTCGCCTTTCACGTTCTGGTAGGGCTAGGATACTGGATTGAGTGATGGGTTGAGCAGCCTTAGGAATTCTTCACCTACAGCCTCCATAGATAGGAAGCCTTGAAGAAGAAGCCTCTTTTTGTTTCTAGGAATTGATCGGCATCTCTGTATCCACCGTCTTCCCATTTGATTTTTTCATAGAGAGAACCGTAACCGATGTGGATAACTGTTCCCGGAATGTAAGTGAAGGAAGCCAGAAGATCGGTCATCAGTCTTTTACGGAAGGAATTGTATTCCACAATAGCCCGGAAAAAGAGGTATTTGTTCGCTTGATAGGTATTTTTGCTCCGGATAATCATGTAGTCATATTCTTTGGTAGAATCGAAATCTCGGTAAAAATCCGAATAGATTAGACTCAAATCCAGATGAAGTTTCTCCGAGGGCAAATACCTCAGAGTGACTGAGGCATCATTCCCCTTGCCCTGATACGGGTCCTCTGTATAACGGATTTTTTTACTATACGCATAGAGCAGGTTGAAATAGAATTGCTTAGTGAATTGGCTCCCAACGTAGAGCCTTACCCGGCTGATGTTGAATTGCTCTTCTAAGTAGACTTCGGTCGAGTAGCGGTAACCCAACACGAAGGATGAACTTCTAGGGAGTATGAGCCTCAGGTCAAACGCATTTTTTGTCTCATAGATGCCGCTGAATTTATCCCTGCTTTGATCGCTGTGGATCATGGGATCGATTCGTCGGAAAAATTTCGATTTCGGATAAAACATCCGCATTATCCCCGATCTAAACCTCGTAATGCCTGTCCGTGTAATATACCCTGTTTCCGTTTGAAAATCTTCGGCAATGTCCTGGAGCCCGAGCATGAGAGCCCAGTTTCTCGTGGCATGGAGGTAATTGAGCCCCAAGGCATGTCCGCCATCCTTCGGAGATTCCTTATTCAACTTGGTCTGAGACTCGAAGAAGTGAAACCCAAAGATGCTCGATGGATTTATCCTGAGTTGGCCGTCCAAGCCGAAAACTCTGTTGTAGCCGCTCTGGCGTTCCCTTCCCGTGTAGAGTCCGCCGAGAAAGCTGTCTTCTGCCAGGGCTCTTTTATATCGGAAAATTCCCACATGAGCATAATCCTCATCTTCTTCCTCAGGAAGTTCATCCAGGGCATAGATGGAGGCGACAGTGCTCTTATCTCCAACTCTACCGATCAGCTTCAGCCCTAATAAAGGATCAATAATGGTTCTGGTGTGAACGATTGCTCCAAGAGGGTCGCTGGCATCATATCCTCCAAAATTGAACTTTTCTAGACCTTCGAGAAAAAAAGGCCTTTTTTCAGGGTAAAAGAGAGCATACCGAATATTGAAATCCACCTGTCCGGCATCTGCTTCCACCTGGCTAAAATCAGGATTATAGGTTCCATCCAGGATCAAGCGAGAAGTTATTCCATACTTGCCGGTTAAGCTGAGATCGCCTTTATCTCCTTCGGACGCTAATGCCCCTTCATCTATCGAACTCTTGCTGCTGTAGGTCACGGCAGGAAGAAGCTCGAGAAGAGTATAGTGTTTTATATCGTGAAAGATTAGGGCAACTGACTGGGTTAAAAAATTTCCTGCCTGCTTAGGGTCCAAGACAGGAAAAGTGCCCGCTTCTGACTTACGGGATATGGCTCGCTCAAAAATGACTCCCATCTCTACCGGTTCTTTATGAGAATAACGAATACTTTTAAAAGGAATTTGTAGCTCCACAGCATAGCCCTCGTCGTTTATTCTTCCTTCGCTGTACCAGACAATATCAACGCTCAAATCTTCCAGCCCACCCTCAAACCGGGAGTCTCCCTGGATTCCCAGAGGATTGCAGTAAAGGGCATACAGAGATTGATGGTCATTAAAGGTATCTAGATTGACGCAGATCCAGTCATCCGAGTGGATATGATCTCTACTGGATACCGAAGCTTTTATTTTATCAGGTTGTCTGTCGAAGCATCTGAAGGCGAAATAGAGATTCTCGCTGTCATAAGCGTAGTAAACAAAGGTATCATCTGCCATTTCTTGGCCGTAATCTGGGCGCCAGGTCTTAAAGCCTTTGACATGAGGAGCCTTCTGCCAGACCTGATCCTCCAGAATTCCATCGATCACTGGAGGTGTGTCTGTTTTGAATGGTCTGAGCGGTTGAAGCTGCTCCTGAGCAGAGGAGGAGGGTGTCAGTGAAAATGCCAAAATTGAGATCAGAGAACAGACCAGGGAAAATTTCTTTTTTTTTGATCGCGAGATAAAGGGAAATGTTATCTTTAGGGATTGTTTTTTTGCCTTTTCAGTCATATCTCTTTGGTAGGCTTCAGAATAGGGCTTATACCATAAAAAAAATTTGCAAGTCAAATTGAAAAAATTTGCTTATTTCTTCAAATTTGTCTATCTTAACTAGCGCGTGAAAGAATTATTCAATTTTAATTTCATTTTGAAGGCATTCAATCTAAAGGAGGCTAGAAGATGAACACGATTGAAAAGGCATTGATGCATGCCTTGTTTTTCCATCTGCATCATAACATCGACAAGGCGATCGACTTTCAAGCCCTCGAGGCTTTGAACACTAAAGTCAGCAAGATTTTCCCTGATGCTGTCGTCGTGGGTCCGGGAGATGATGCAGCTGTCTTCAAATTTCCTGAAACAGATGGAACATTTGTGGCTAAGATGGAAAGCCATTGTTCTCCCTGTGTGCCAAGACCCTATGATGCGGCTGCAACCGGAGCAGGCGGAGCAATGCGAGACGTCCTTGCTATGGGGGCCAGGCCAATTTTCCTCTTGAATTTTATCGGAACACGACCGTTACAGGATAAAGTGATTGTCGGCCCTTGCGGATTTGATGGAAAATGCACCTGTGGAAATTGCATTGAAATGACAAGCAAAGAAAGGGTTGATTTGATGGTTAAAGGGCTGAATGACATGTGTAAAGCCATGGATGTGTTCATCATCGGGGGCGGTTTTTCAACCTCATTTTCAGACATTGTTCCTGCAGTTGTGGTTTCCGTAATAGGCAAATTGATAACGCCAAAGCCGCTGACCAAGCCCGCCAAATCTGCTGGAGATAAATTCATACTCATTGGCGAGACCGGGAATGACGGCAATGACACTCTCTACAGAGCAGGGCTTGTTGAAGAGATGAGACCTGCGGTGGCTCTTTTTGAAGAGGAAAGGCAGATCATGGAATCCGCCTTGGCTGCGTTTCGGACCGGTAAAGTTAAGTCCTGCTCTGATCTGGGAGCAGCCGGGATCGGGGCAGCTGTTTGTGAATCCGCCAGATACGGAGGCTTAGGTGCCATGGTGGATTTATCCAAGGTTCAGGTTAAGGTTGACGATATCACCCCAGAAGAAATCATGATCTGCGAGACTCAAGGGAGGATGGCCGTCCAAGTGGAAGAAAAAGACGTTGATGAAATACTGACAGCCATCCGCTCCAAAGGAGCAAAAGCCGAAGTTATCGGAGAGATGAATGATGACGACAAGCAAGTATTCGAATACCAGGGCAAGACCATCGCGGTTATTCCCAACCGCCCTTCAGAAGGTGATTTGGAAGAGTTGGCCTTGGGAGCCTGATATGTCTGGGAAAAAGCCAAAATCGGAGTACGCCCAGGCTGGGGTTGACTACACCAAGATCGAGCCGTTCAAGATGGCTATGGTCCGGGCAGGGAAGCAGACGCTGAAATTTCCGGAAAAAAGAGATGTTTATATCGAAGAAGAAAGCCTGGGATTGCATGGTGTTGTTTTCAGATACCGCGGGGACAAGCCCCACCTCTGGTGCATGACTCAGGAAGGTCTGGGAAACAAAAACTGGATTGCTGAATGGATGTACCAGCATGCAGGAACCGGAAGGACCTATTATGAGGGCATCGGTATTGATACAGCCTTGATGGCTGCCAATGATGTGATTTGTCAAGGCGCCCTGCCGGTGATCTATACCGATGAGGTGGCAGCTGGCGACAGTGAGTGGTTCATGGATGAAAAGCGAAGCCTTGACCTGGCTGAAAGTTTCTATAAAGTATGTGAGATGTGCGGGATGGCCTTACCAGCCGGAGAGTCTCCTGCGCTCCGCTATTTAATCAAGGCTGAACCACCCGTAAAGAGCGCTCCTTCTCTCTCAGGCTGCGTCACCGGAATTCTTGCTCCTGCAGAGAGGATGGTTACTGGAGAAAAGCTGCGGGTCGGAGACCATGTCATCGGTGCGACATCATCCGGGCTCCACTCTAACGGGATTTCCCTGGTGATCAAGCGAGCCCTGAGCCTCAAAGACAAGTTCCTCCATCAACTGTCGAATGGAAAGACCTTGGGAGAGGAGGCGCTTATACCCACCCGCTCTTATGTTGGGCTTGTCGAGGCGCTGCTGGAAAACAATATTGAGATACACTCTTTACTTGGAGGCACAGGCGGAGGGATTTCGAAGATTGCCTATGATAAGAGGCCTTTCACTTATCGGATCAAAAAATGGGTGGAGGAAATCCCGCCTCTGTTCCAGTTCATGCTGGAACTCGGTGTAAGCCTGCAAGACTGTCTCACCACCTTCAACTGGGGAATCGGATTTTACATTTTTGTGCCTGAAGAAGAACTTGACCGGACGATCGAAACAGGCAGGAAGGCGGGTTATGAACTCCTGGACCTGGGCCAGGTGGAAGAGGGAGAGCGCTGCGTTATTTTTGAACCAGAGGGAATAACACTTCCTCCAGTCGAGTGAATCGGGTTTTCCAAACGAAAAATAGTAGGGGTCAGGTCTTAACTTTCAGCTTTTAAAAAATAAATAATCTGGGTATCGGGATCTTGAAGGCTAAGACATGACCCCTGTTTGGTTAAGAAAATCATTCACCGTAACCAACTTTTCTGCAATATTTTGAGTCACTAATACTGGAGGAGTGGATATGTTCAGGAATTATTTGAAAATCGCCTTACGAAATATTCTCAGGAATAAAGTCTATTCAATCATAAACATTTCCGGATTAGCCATCGGTATGGCGTGCTGCCTTTTGATACTGCTTTTCATACAAGATGAGCTGAGTTATGACAGCTACCATGATGAGGCAGATCATATTTTTCGACTCGTAGCAGCGAATAAAGCTTCAGGTGAAGTGCGTCATTTGGCACCCGTAGGCGCTCCTTATGCTGAACTCTTCAGCAGTGCTTTACCCGAGATACGAAATGCCACCCGGTTTTATAAGCATCGTAGGGTATTGGTGAAATATGAAGATAAGAGATTTTTTGAGGAGCGCTTTTTCTTTGCAGATCCGACAGTCTTCGATGTCTTTTCTTTTCCCATGATGAGAGGAAATTCAGAAGCGGCCTTGGCCGCTCCTTTTTCAGTCGTCATCACTGAAGCCATGGCTCAAAAATATTTTGGTGATGAGGATCCAACCGCCAGAAGCATTATTCTGGATAACAAACACACCTTTAATATTACCGGTATCATCAGGGATGTCCCTCCTAATTCCCACTTTCGATTCGATTTTTTAGCTTCTCTGGAGACTTTGGCTGATCTCTATGGTCAACGGTTTCTAAAGCACCCGGGGTATATGTCTTTCTATACCTACCTCCTTCTTCAAGAGCATACAGATCCCGGTGAGTTTGAGCAGAAACTACAAGGAGTTGTGAAGCAGTTTCTTGGGGAACGGGTGGCCTCGCTGAGAAGCTTTTATCTGCAGCCTTTGAAGAGCATCCATCTGAATTCGCAAATTGAATTCGAAATCGAACCCAATAGCAATATGTCCTATATTTATATTTATTCTGCCATTGCGTTTTTTATCCTGCTGATCGCTTCTTTCAATTTCATGAACCTTTCTACGGCACGGTCGGCCAGAAGGGCTAGAGAAGTCGGGATGAGAAAAATCCTTGGAGCTTTCCGTTGGCAGCTTATCAAACAGTTCCTCGGGGAATCCCTTATTCTGGCCTTGGTGAGCCTTTTGCTGGCCGTTGTGCTGGTTATATTGTTTCAAGGCTTATTCAACTCTCTTATCGGGAAAGAATTAGCTTTAAACTTATTCGAAAGCCGCACAATCTTTCTTGGCTTTGCGGGAATCGTTTTCATCGTGGGTGTCTTAGCCGGGTTATACCCAGCGATTTTTCTTTCGGCCTTTGAACCCATACGCATTTTGAAAAGGAAAGTCGGAACTGGCGGGAAGAGTGGTTCCTTTCGGCGTATCCTGGTCGTGATGCAATTCACTATTTCGATTGTCCTCATCATCGGCACCTTGATCATCCGGAATCAGCTCAATTATATGCGCAGTCAAAACCTGGGTTTCAGCAAAGAGCAAGTCGTTGTCATTCCCATACATGATCGTGAGGCCAGGAAATCTTACGAATCCATCAAGACAGAAATCATGAAGAATACTTCAGTCATCAGCACCTCAGCTTCCTCCAGCGTGCCCGGAAAACCTGTTACTAATATTGCCTACCGAGTAGAAGATGCCCAAGAAGATGAGCACGTGAGTGTAGACACATTTTTCATCGATCATGATTTTCTGGAAACACTGGATATCAAACTTGCCTCAGGCCGCAATTTTTCTCAAGAATTTTCAACGGATCAGGCCGAGGCCTTCATCATCAATGAAACAGCCGCCAGGACGTTTGGCTGGAGCAATGCTTTGAACAAGCAGATCATCTGGCCTTCTGATCTGCGGCGAAGAGATGCTATCGTTAAAAAGGGCCAGGTCGTCGGGGTGATAAAAGACTTCAATGTCACCTCTCTTCATCAAAGCATCGGGCCTGTTCTCTTACAAATTTCGCCTTCCAACTTTCGTTACCTCTCTGTCCGGATTGCCCCAGAGAATATTCCGAGGACACTGGCTTTTATTCAGGGAGAATGGAGCAGATTTTCACCTGCCTATCCCTTTGAATATTCATTCCTGGATGAAGACTTTGACAGGCTCTACAGAACCGACCAGAAAGTTGGCCGAATCATCGGCCTGTTTTCGACGCTGGCCATTTTTGTGGCTTGCCTTGGTTTGTTCGGGCTGGCGTCATTTTCGGCTGAACAGCGAACCAAAGAAATCGGGATCCGTAAGGTGCTGGGAGCATCTGTCTCGGGAATTGTTCTGTTTTTTTCAAGAGAATTCACGAAATGGGTCCTGGCAGCAAACCTCATTGCTTGGCCAGTAGCCTATTTTGTGATGAATAAATGGCTGCAGCATTTTGCCTATCGCACCAAGATCGGGTTCGGGATTTTTGTCCTGTCGGCTTTGCTGACCTTTGTCATTGCTTTCGTCACCGTGAGTTACCAGTCTATCAAAGCCGCAGTGGCCAACCCAGTGGATTCGCTTCGATATGAATAGTTAAGAATCTTGGATCCGAAAACCTAACGCCTATTTTGTTCCTTTCGTGTTTGACATCAAATATTCTCAGTGCTATATGCTAAGCAAGGTGCTGAGGAAAAATTAACTGCTCATGGTCAACTTTAGAGAAAAATCATGATTCCCTAGGAAGGAGGGCAAAATGTCATTAATCCCGGCTTTTGAAATAGGATTATGGAATGCCTGGATTCTGACTATTTACTTTATTTTGACTGGCATGGTTCCACAATTTCTGGTTAGCAAGGAAAGAAAGGAGAAGATGGGATGGCCGCCGTTCAATAAAACCGAGAAAATCTTAGCTCTCATCACCCATGCTGTGATCATGCCTGTAGCCGCCATATATTCAATCTTTCTGCCACTGAAATTAGGCACTGTATGGTTGTATGTTGGACTTCCCGTATGTTTCCTGGGGGGAATGATCCTTTTTATTGCTTGTATCAACATCATCGCGACTCCGCTTGGTGAGCCATTTTCCAAAGGTGTCTACCGCATTTCAAGACACCCGATTTATTTTGGCGGCTTTTTGGTATACCTTGGCATAGGCATTGCCTGTGCTTCCTGGCTATATCTGCTGTTCGCCTTTGCCTGGATAGTCCTGTGGAACATGGTATTGCCCACCGAAGAACGTGATTTAGTCGAGAAGTATGGCGATACTTATCGTGAATACCTAGAAAGAACCCCAAGATGGATAGGAATCCCGAAATAAATGGGGTCAGACCAAGCTGATTGATTTATTATTAATAATTTATGGTCATTTTTTTGTAAAATTAGGCCTTAGAACAGTGATTTTAGGGTCGAAAACGTGCATTTAAGAAAGAATAGACTTCCTGATTCGTAAAGAATCGATTTATTAGATTGAGCAACTGGATTATCGACGCCCGCTGCTTATTGCTTCTCGCACCAAATTTTATGTAAGCCTGTGCTTTTTACAGTTATATAATTATTTCTTGTCCAATCCAGGTCATAGCTGCACAGACTTTTCCATACAAAGGCGTCTAGAAACTCGATTTGAATGGAAACTATTTGGTCTGAATCGACGCCTCGGGTCTCAGATTTCTTTTTGCGAACAATAGTAGGCGTGGGCTCCCATCTTCCGTTAATCTTTAACTTGTAGCGAATTCTGAATACAGAATCATTGTTAATGAAGACGTTAAATCTCCTGGTGGATCGATTCTGGGGGCAGTTTCTATTCACCGATAGTGATTTGATATCTCTCAACAGGGTGCCACGCAGGGAAGGAAGATCCTTGGTGATTCTCGTACAATATCCTGTGAAATTTTCGCCTTCGAATAAAGTGACGTGTACGAAGACCCTGAGCTTGATGGATTTAATTGGCACATTTCTTACAAAGTGTGACATCGGAGGATATCCAGTATATTTGTCGATCAGTCTGATCGCATCTGTATCCCAAAAACTGAGAGGATGGGTGTTTTCTGTTTCAACGTAGACCCGACGGGCATCACCTGAATAGTTCTCACGGCTATATACGAGAAAGTAGTGGTTCGGATTACCTGGATATGGCCTAGCTTGTGGCATCGGGCTATCAAAGCCAGCCTCGGCAGCGGCCTCCGCTAGACTCTTGTTCCAAGTAGAAACGGAATCATCGCCACTAGTTTTTGTGACGCTCGGCGGGGCCAGATAAAAGTGACATAAGATGATGAGGCCTAAGATCATAACTTTTAAAACACGCATGATTAACCTCCTAAATATTTGAATTTATAATGATTTGTTTTTATTTCATTCCGATCTGCCTTTATAAAGAAGGCGTTTGTAAAAAGGAACTAAGAATCGGATAGCAAGAGAGACACTATGTATGTTTTTAAAATCTGCACGTCGAATCTCCCTCCTCTCGTCATGAAAGACCGCAAATCATGATGAGAGAAGGCACCGAGGCAAGCAATGCCAAGTTCGAACACTGATTGAAACTTTTATGTTCGGTCTGGAGATAGCAAAGCAAAAGAAATTGAAAAAGGAACTTGACGGGGGAGCCGAAGCCTGCTGCTCATTTCTTCTCACACCAAATTTTAATCCCTTTGTGCTTTATGGTTATAGTGTTGTGTCTTTTCCAGTCCAGATCATGCTTGCATAAGTCTTTCCATATCACCATATCCAGATGTTGTATTTCAATAGTAACTATTTGATTAGAACGGACGGAAGGAGTTTCTGATTTTCCGGCACGAACAGGATTCCAGAGCTCCCATTCCCCATTAACATTCAGTCTGTATCTAATTCTTGTCCCTCCGTTGTTTTGGATGGTAAAATTAAATATCTTGGTAGATAGATTTTGCGGGCAAGGGCCTTGTACTTTAATTGATCTGATATAATCCAATACAGGGCGCAGCGAGGGCGTATTCTTTGTAATCGTCAGGCAGTATCCCTTATAGTTTTCTTCTTCATATAAAGTGACAGAAACATAGGGATAAGTTTTGATGGATTTAATTCGAACATATATATACGATTCCGGAGACCCTCCCCATTTATCACCTATTCTAATCCCGTCATTATCCCATAAGTAATACAGACGTGCACACTCAACTCCCGGGTAGTAGACGCGGTAGGCATTGCCTGTGTAGTTCTCCCCATCGTAAACCATAAAGTATTGACCCATCTGTTGAATTGCATTTGGCATCGCACAATCAAAGCCGGCGTCTGCGATGGGCTCAGATAGATTCTCGTCTCCAATAGAGACGGGATCATCGTCACCAGTTTTTGTGAGGCCAGGAGGGGTAAGATAAATAATACATAAAATGGTAAAACCTAAGATCATTGTTTTTAAAATACGCATGATTAACCTCCTACATATTTGAATTTATTATGATTTCCTTCTTATTCATTCTGATTGTTCCTTATTGACAAGAACCAACTCCCGCATGTAGAGCAGTTCTGGTTTGTGGCCTGTCATATCGAACAAGGCAAGGTTGATTCTTCGGCTTTCTGCTGGCGGGTTGATTAAAGACGTTTCGAACACTTTTGTTTCTCCGGCCCCGAGGTTTTCCAGCAGCTTCTGATCGACCAGTTTATCGTTGAGTCGGACGCGCAGCAGCAAGTAGGGCCAAACATGCCCGCTCGCATTCCGTATCCTTCCGTGCAGGATAAACGGCTGTCCCACTGGCGCCAGGATCATATCTCCGGTGAGGGCCAGAGGGCTGCCGTCCAAGCCGATTACCTTGTCGACCAATAATTCGGCTGTTCCTGCTGTAGTCCTTCCCGCAGCGACAAAATATCGGATGACGGGAATGGAAAACTCTACTGCAGGCTGGAGGATGTGAAGAGTGACTTCATGCAGCCCGGGAATGAGGGTAGGAAGTCCAGGCGGGTATCCTGAATCAATCGTGATTTGGTCAGCCATGGCGAGGAATCGCGTCACCAAGCCAAAGGGATGGCCGTCGATCAGCCACTGGGCCTGCAGAATGCCCGTTCCTTCGTACTTGAGATCCACGAACACTCGCAAAGGGCTGGTACCCTTGGGGACGACAGTATAAGGCTTGCCGTCCTCGAAGCGCAGCTGAAGGTAAGAGATTGCGAAAGGCGCGCGAGAACCGGTTGCCGGTACAACCTTTACAGACAGAGAGACAGGGATCCGTTCGCCGTCTCGGATATCAAAGGCGGTCACGGCGTATAGGGCTTCCCGATTGTAGATGTGGGTGACGCTCAACCCGCTTCTAGGTAGAGACGTACCGTCTCCAAAATCCCAGTCAATGACCAGCGAGTCGAAATTGATGGCCATGAGCATTGCGGATTCTCCTACGCGTGGCTCCGGGGGTGTGCACGTGATAAGCCGCGGCGGAAGTATTGCGACGGAGACCATAGCCGTCTCTACGGCACCGCCTCCGTCATAGGCGCGTACTAAGTATGACCCGCTAGTCGAATAGACATGGCTGATTTCAGGAGGCGAGGTATCGTTCTCTATTGTACCGTCGCCGAAATCCCAACGGATAAGAGTGGAGGAAGAGAAATTCACGGCTGTAAAGACGACAGTCTCGCCAGCCCGCGGTTGGGAGGGTGCGAACCGAATAGAGGGCGGACTACCGACCTCAACGTTAGCCTTGATAGGGTGTTCCGAGGTTCCGGCCATGTCGATAGCGGTGACGATATAGACCCCGGCCGTTGCGTATATGTGGATTTCGGTTCTTCCTCCTAAAGGTAGGACTGTACCGTCACCGAAATCCCAATGCACCTGGTCGGAGAGGAAGTTGACGGCTGTGAAGGTGACGGGTTGAGTGGCTCTGGGCGAGGTAGGAGTGTAATCGATCAGGCGTTTTTCCCGGATGGTGATGGTCACAGTCTCCACCCCCACCAAACCACTGGCGCTGACAAGGTAGGTGCCCTGCTTGCGAAAAGCGTGTGTCACCGAGGCCCCGTTGGTAAAAACGACCGGAGTTCCATCGCCAAAATTCCAATCAAGCTCCGAGGCACCGGGGTTGGTTACGGTGAAAGTGACGGTTTCCTCTACATTTGGGTCTCCAGGCGTGTAGACGATGGCAGCGTTCGCAGGCAGAGCTAGGCCAAGGAGGATCATGGCCCCGAAGATATTTTTCCTCTTCAATACCAAGGTCCTGAACTGTCTCATTTCTGTCTCCTTAAAATGACAAATCAAGCTGGCCAAACCAGGCTGTGTAATCACGAATGTACCCCTGCATCTCAGACCGATTATAGCTGCTGCGGAGGGAAAGGACTAAGCTGCTGACCTGGATCCAGGGGACCCATTTCTGCACGTTCAGATTCAGGTTCCCTTCCAGATTGAGGAAGCGGGAGATACCTGGGCTCCCGGCTTCGGTCTGCGAATAAGAGCCGTTAAAGGAAACGGAGACGATCTGAGGAATGAACCAGACTTCGGCGAGCAGAAAGGAATTGAGCATCTTTTGGCGTTCATCTTGCGCGGGCATGTTTATCCCCGAATAACCCAAGGTCGGCATCAGGGTCAGCCAATTCCCGATCCGGAACGCGCCACTCAGGTTAGCGGTCAAATTCCGGTTGTCAAGCTGAGGATTGCTGGCGCTCGATAAGCGGGCATTGGTCAGGCTTAAAGTGATATTCCCGGTTCGGCCTAAAATCCAGTTCAGCGCTCCGGACAGCTGGAGGCCTTGGCTGTCCTGCGGGGAGAACACTTCGCCCTCTATGATGGAGGAGTCCTGGGAATCGTACTTCAAGCTGAAATTGAAGGAGAACGGATTAGATAGAGTCCAGATCAGGTTCAGGTTGGCGTTCCTATTCTTGGTCGTCGTCAGGTTAGGCTTGTCGTCCACATTGTCCCGGGCCTCCAGATAGGAGCCGCTGAGATTGACCCTCCCTAGGTTGAGGCCGAGATTGGCATCATAGATTTTCCGGTCGTTGGCAAAATAGGAAAAGCCGATGGGATTGAACTGCGGACTGATCCGGCGGAAGTTGGCGCTCAGGTTGAAACTTCCCAATAGGGCGCTACCGCTTAGCCGCCAGGCGGTTCCTCGAAGCGCATCCTGATCATCTTCGAGGTTCCCGTCATAGCGGCTCTCAGCGTACTCCCCGCCGAGCGTCACTTTATTCGAAAACAAGCTTATTATCGGGAGAAAAGCCAGAACGCGGCCTTGGCGGGCCATGCCTCCCCACATCACACCGACGTTGGAACCAAGACTGGGATCGTCTTTGCCAGCCACGTAAACGACTTTGAACGACAATCGATCCTTCCAGAACCGGCTGCCCAACGCTGCTCCGTATAAGGACAGGCCAGGCTTGGGCACGCCGAAACCAGAAAAACCCTGAGGCTGCTGGGCGCTGACGTCGAAGAGATGGATAGAAGCTTTTCGGCCATAGAACGCGTATTCCACCCCTCTCCGGCCCAAACCTGAAACAGTAAAATCAGATTCCTGGATGTTGATATCCCCGACTCTTAGAGTGTGCTCTCCATGAGTCACGGACAGCATCATGTTGGACAAGTCGAAGGGGTTGCTGCCTTCGGGTGGCTCTCCAGCATAGATGAAATTCGAATCCAAGCCTAGGCCGAATCGGTTCTTATTGAAATTCCAGGCAACGCGGAAGTTCCCGTCGGCAGTCGCGATTGAACTTTCGGGGTCAGACGAACTTTGTTGAATTGGGATCCTGACGCTGGCGTTCAGATCGATCGGCATTTTATATTTTCGGACCATCTGTTCATCTTCGAGAGGTCCAGTCGGAACCGGAGGGAGGAATGCGCCGCTCTCATCGACTGCTCGGAACGTTGATTCCGGTGCTCCCTGAGGCAAAGCTAGTGTCTGGCCATTGATCGATACCTGAATGAAATAATCGAATTCGAGACCAGAGAGCACCGAAGTGTCAAAATTACAGACATAGTCCATCCCGGATGAAGTCTCCATGGGTCGGACCTGGAAATCTTCCAGGTCTGGGGTCCGGTAGTAGAAGCGCATCCAATCTGCCTGGCCGGCCACTATGGCCTTGATCTCCAAGGACTCCCCGCGTTTGAAAGCTGTCACCGGAGTGTGGTCGATGGCGGTATCGGCGCCTTCTTGTTGCGATCCTAGCAGAGGAGAGAAGCCCAAGAGAATACAAATCCAAAATATGATGGCAGCGAGTCTACGGCTATAGTCTCGGCCTTCTCTCGAAATTCTGACTTTTTCTCTCATGGATATAAGAGCACTTTTTTCTAATTGATATAAGAAACCCATTCGTTTATCAAGGTTAGAAGTCTATTGGTCAATCCTAGCCGTTCGAAATCGCTTATTTTTAATGTTATAAATACTCTAAAAAATCGTAAAGATATGCTCAATCCTCTTTAAGGATGAATCTTGCGATGATTTTTTTTTAATTTTTCATCACCCCCAAGGAGGATATTAAGCTTGAAGAGAAGTAGAAAAAATCTTCCAAAGAAGATAAATTTTAGACGCTTTACTTCCATACTTCTGGTGGGCGGTTAGCTCAGTTGGGAGAGCGCAGCGTTCGCAAGACGACATCCCCCCTGATGCGTAAATCCTTGATTTTGCCAGGAATATCAATATTATCAGCGACTTACCTTTAATCTTCCTTTTAGTCCCAGTTTCATATTTTTAGCAATTTTTAGTCTTTTTTGTCACAGATTGGGCACACGGGTATGAATTCATACTGAAATAGAGAAGCGGACACTATTTTCAGCGTAGGCCAGTCGAATTGTTATATTTACAATGTTGACACGCTTTTCTTTAAGAATTTGCATCTTTATTCAAGATATGGTAATAATTGAACAAAATGAGTTTTAAATTCTTCTAACTCAGCACAATAGACCTCCTTTCTGTTGAGATTTATTCGTGCTGTCTTATTTTTATGTTAAGGAACACAATCATGCTCCAGATAATAAAAATAGAAGATAAGAGTGTTTTTGATAGGAAAGAATACAGAATTCCATGAATTCCGCAAACGAGCAAGATAAACAAGGTAACACGGAATGGAAAAGAGATTGAAGGAAAGCGAGAATGCAAGATTGAATTGCGGAGAATACTTTTCTTCAGGAAGAGAAAGAGACGGAAAAAGTTGAAAATTGTTATAACTGGTGGAAGTGGAAAATTGGCCGAATACCTCGCTCCTACACTTGCTAAGGAGCATGCAATCCTACTCTATGATAAACAGCAACCACAGCACGATAAGTTCTCATGGGTGCAGGGCCAAATCACAAACAGGGCCAAACTCAGTGAGGCGTTCCGAGGCGCAGATACGGTGATACATCTGGCGGCTCTGCGGTCCCGTTATAACTATCTCCCGATGAAAGTCATGGAAACAAACGCTTTAGGAACTTTCTGTGTGCTTGAAGCAGCCTGTCGCGAAGGAGTGAAGAAGTTGTTATTCTCCAGTAGCGACGCGGTTCTTGGATTAGCCCAGAGCACTAATGAGTTAGCGCCCGATTATTTACCGATAGACGAGAAACATCCCTTAAAACCGCAAGATCCTTACGGAATCAGCAAAATGCTCGGAGAGGAAATGTGCTGCTGCTATGCGGAAGGACGCGATATTGACATCATGGCCCTGCGATTTTCTAACATTTTCTGTCCTGGGGATGAGCAAATTTACTTGACCGACACCAAAGATCCGTCAGTGCGGCATAAATCACTTTGGGCTTGGATTCACGTAAAAGATGCAGTCCACGCCATTTTATGCGCCCTGGTGTCAGGCCCGCAAGGATACGATGTATTCCACATTGCGGCTGAAGATGTCTGTGTGTTAAGCATGAATGTCCCGAAGCTGGTGGCTACTTACTTTCCTAAGACTCTACTCAGAAAATCTCTTTCTAGTAAAGAAAGTCTTATCGATTGTAGTAAGGCCAAGGATAGGCTGGATTTCCAGCCACGTATGAGATTCGACGAAACCATGGCTATGGGAAGGTCAGAGCTTTCCAGTAAAAACCATCGGGCGATTAAGGCTATGAAATCATAGAGTTAACTCGATAATTATGAAGATTGCAATAATTTATCATCCAGGCCGAATGCGGGCGACCGAAAATAAAATACACGGATCACACCGCAAAATCCTGTACCCCACTCTTACTCGGGTGCGCAAGGCATTCTTGCGTGCGCATCATAAGGTTTTAACCATTGACGGACGCGGCAACCTATTTGCGAAGCTCAAGAGAACCAAGCCTGATATCGTGTTCAACTGGTACTCAATGCCAGGCATAGCCCAGGCGTATGTCCCGGCGCTCTTGGAGAAGATAGATATGCCTTATACTGGCTGCAGTGCTCTATGCCATGCTCTGGCCATGCATAAGGGGCTGGCGAGTAAAGTCCTTCGATACGACAAATTGCCTGTGCCACCATTCACTTTGGTCAGTCGAAAGCAACGGGAGCCCTCTCGACGGGTAGAATTCCCAGTTCTGGTTAAGCCCTGCTCTTTAGGGGCGAGTGAAGGAGTGTCGGAAGAGTCTTTCGTCGAATCGGCCGAAGAGCTACCTGGGGCGATAGATGCTGCTCTTGCAGTAGACAAGGAAGCGGTCGTAACAAAGTATATCTCTGGGCGCGAACTGACCGTCGGTATTATCGGCAACAGGAAATTACAAATTCTGCCAATCCTGGAGAAGCAATTCGACATTTCCTCAGGCGCTCCACGAATCTTTACCGAAAGGATGAAGAAGAAATCTGCCCATTGGCACTACAACGTGACAGTTCCTAATCTGAAAGCAGATGAGGAGGCGGCCGTGAACAAGATAACGACAAGAGCATACCGTTCGATGAGGTGTAACGATTATGCGCGAGTGGACATTCGTCTGGATAAACAAAAGACTCCCTGGGTCCTCGAAGTGAACACCCTCCCGGGAATTTATCCGAAATTCAGCCCCATGGCTAGGATGGCCAATGAAATGGGCAAGACAGCCGAGTATCTGGCTTTGCGGATCCTTGAAGAGGCCATGGAGAGGCATGGTTTATGAGCGTCAGGCCTTTGTGAGTGAGTATAAGGATGTCGTATTTAAGCATAATTTATCGGAGAGATCATAGCATTCGTAAATAAATCACTCCTTGGTGTGTAAGTCTTTGGTTTTGTGGGAAATAAGGTGATAAAGACTGTCGTTATTCTTGCAATGCCCCGCAGCGGTTCCTCTCTTCTGGCAGGTATTCTTCATCGTTTAGGTGTCTAGATGGGTAAAGAAGAAGATTTGAATGTGGGGAAGCATTTAATCAGGTATGGTTGTTATGAAAATTAATCTTTTATAGCTTTTAATGAGAACATTCTTTTCCACAGTGAATAGGGTCGGTCCAATCTAATTGATTTATTTTTAACAATTTAGGGTTAACTTTGCTGCCTTTTTAGGTCTTAAAGCAGTGATTTTAGAGTCGAAATCATTGGTATAAGACAAATGAGATTAAGTGAGAAAGTAGAAAAAAGACTCAAAAAGTGATAAATTTTTAGGTTCATTCATAATTGATTTCTGGTGGGCGGTTAGCTCAGCTGGGAGAGCGCAGCGTTCGCAAGAAGATAAACTCCCTGATGCATAGCACCTTCACTTTAAGAAAAATATCAATATTATTAGCGATTTACCTTTGATCTTCTTTTCAGTTCCTTTGCCATATTTTCAGGTATTTTCAATCACTTTTGTCACATATTGGGCAGATGGGGAGACGTGGCAACTTTCCTGCCTTGGCAAGAATCATCTCATTTCTATGAACTAACAGGAGTATTTGATGAAAGGAAGGTTGGCAGCGGGATTTGGATTTAAACCACCGACCTCCTGATTATATGCCTTTTGTATTTCGATCCGCTTAGAAATTCTAACTTGCTGATTTTAAATAAAATTAGTTTCAAAATAGAGAAATGTTGGGATATATCTTTAAAAATAAGTCTAGGTTATATGGACGGTCAATCAGTAAACGAGTCTCGGTTTATTTTAGTTTAGGATGGAAGGAATGGTCTTGAATAAACCATCCACAGTGAACAGAAAAGAAAATCGTCGGGTTGAACCTTTGGAAATGATTCAACCCGACGAGTGAAATTTAATGTTAGAACCTTATAACAGCATGTGCGAGCACGGGAAAAGTCCAGCGATCTCCCACATCATTAAGGTTCTCTAAGCCTGTTCCGGCAAGACCTTCAATCTGGCTGGGTTTTGCTTGGTAATGTATACCGCCCTCAACACCGAGTGCTAGATTCGAATTCATATCAATCCGGAAACCAGCATTGCCACCAAAAGCGATGACAGTTGAGCTGTCATAAAAATTCACATCCTCTAAGACAACTGCTGCAGCGGGTACGCTCAATCTCGCATTGATAGCATCGATGAATTTTACTCCCCCAGTGACAGAAGCGTAAGGCTTGAAAACTGAATCGACTATGAAGAAATGGCGATAACCCAGTTCAAAACCAAACTCCTGATAATCATCAAAGAGAGCAAAGAGTGGGAGCCCAGCAACATCTCCTACCTGCAATTCCTCAGCGCTGGTCTTGGCATAAGTGAAAATGCCTAAAATCTCTCCCCATTTCCATATGCCATAGCCGAGGGAAACCTGCAAATTTGGAGCTGTCTGATAGACATCACCGAAACTTTTTGCCTGAACCGTAGTGGGAAGACCCAAAACAATTCCAGTGCCGGCATCGTGTACGTCGCCGCTGATTTCAGCATCGATGCCGCCGTACACTGCTAATGACCATTTGCCCTTTATCTGCATGTTATCAGGCTGAGCATGAACGAATGCAGGAAGACAAATGAACAGAGTCGCAATAGCCATAGTGGCAACTGCTTTTTTCATTGCTAACCTCCTTTTTTTTGCGAATTGGTGCTTTTTGGAAATAATTTGGCCAAATATCTCATGAGCACTTTTCGCTATAATCATTTTTCAATTTTAAAATATTATAATAATTGGAAAATAAAGTCAAGTAATTTTATAGATTTTATAGGAATTATATTTTTAATTGTTTATCTTTTGATTTTGCTAACATAGTAATACGCAATAATTCTGGTCTTGAGTCTATGAATGCTGGACTGTGATTTGTTCGTCGCTGCTTTCAACAAACAAAGAAAATCGATTTGTTTTTTGGGATTCTTCTTTCGATTCTTTCTTCCCAATTTTTATGGTATTATTCATTTTCTCCAAAAGAGGATAGACAAGTGCATCTTCATAAACGGATCATGCTGGGAATAAATGTTCTTGGTGGCACGGCTGTAATTTCCAGCTATGTTTATGGATTTCTTACCAATCCAACCGATAGCGGAAGTTTATGGGGTGGAATTCCAGATTCCATGAAACCTTTCTATGTAACATCGATGTTTATGGCGGCTGCAGGATATTTCCTCTATTCCTATTTCCTACTTTTCCGCGCTAATCCTAATGTCATCAGAGTTGCTCGGTGGTTCGGATTTAGCATATTTAACATGATATACGTACTCATCCTTTTTCCCTCCGCCCTCTGGATGCCTCTGACCTTTAAGATGATCGCCGCCCCCAACCCTCTCCTATCGATTGCCATCCGCTTAATCCTTTGGTGTATTGGGTTGTTTTCACTGATACTCGTCATTGCTCTTCTGTGTCTCCGCCCACGAAAGCCAGCCATTGCTTACTGGCTCGCCGTGGTTGGAAGCATAGTCTTTTTCGTTCAAACTGGAATTCTGGATGCGATAATATGGGTCATTCATTTTCCTGCTTGATGCGAAATTTTAAGACAGACATTTCGAACATTTTAACATGAAGATAGCTGCCAGCAATCTAAAAAACAGGAATGAGAAAAAGAGAAATCGCCAATCTCAAAAGGGACCATGATTTGCACCATACTTATGCTTCAAGATTCGTTAGGACAAGAATGGACCTCACAATGGTTAGGGATTTATTGGGACATCATTCAGTTAAAACCACAGAGCAATGTACACCTTCGAATCAAGAGCAGAAGAGAAAAGCAGTTGAGCTTTTAAGCAGTGAAAGCGATGGAAAAAAGACTGAAAAAGTGTTAAATTGGTCACTTGTTGGTCACACGGAAGAAAAAGGTAAAATCGAAAATCCTTTAATTCCTTTATTATCAACACGGTGGGCGGTTAGCTCAGTTGGGAGAGCGCAGCGTTCGCAACGCTGAGGTCGGGGGTTCAAATCCCCTACCGTCCACTTTCAGGAATGATTTGAGATAACAATGAGCAGTGAATTATTGGTATTGATAGGAACAGCAGCCACTCTGGGTCTGGTGCATACTGTGCTTGGGCCTGATCATTACCTTCCCTTCATTGTGATCAGCCGGGCTCGGAGATGGCCTTTACCCAAGACTCTGTCTATATCTTTTCTCTGCGGACTCGGTCATGTGTTGAGTTCGGTGGCACTGGGCCTGGTCGGAATTGCCTTGGGAATTGCTGTCTCCCGACTGGAAGGAGTCGAGTCGTTTCGAGGGGGAGCAGCAGCCTGGCTGCTTATCGGCTTCGGCTTTGCCTACTTTATCTGGGGGATACACCGAGCCATAAGAAACAAGCCTCACAGTCATGTCCACCTCCATCATGATGGGGAGGAGCACGATCATGTTCATACTCATGAAGCATCCCATTCCCATATCCATAACCAGAAAAAAAAGGCAAGCCTCACTCCCTGGATCCTCTTTATCATCTTTGTTTTCGGACCCTGCGAGCCTCTTATTCCTCTGGTCATGTATCCGGCCATGAAGCACAACATCTCTGGTGTTATTTTGGTCGCTTCTGCCTTTGGTCTAGCGACAATATTAACCATGCTCATTATTATTGCAGTTTCTTCCTGGGGGGCAAGTTTTATTAGGTTAGGCCGCTTAGAAAGATATGTCCACGCTATTGCCGGAGCCATGATCTTCATCTCAGGCCTGAGCGTCCAATTCCTCGGGCTTTGAGAGACAGAGCATTCCATGAAGTTTATCGTCGACTGCATGCTCGGGAAGCTGGCCAAATGGCTGAAGATCCTCGGATTTGACACCATCTATTTCAGCAAAATCGAAGATGCAGAACTTTTGGAGTTGGCGCGCAAAGAGAAGAGAATCCTTTTAACCAGAGATAATGAATTGATCGAGAAATCTCGAGACATTGAATCTTTCTTCGTAACGAGCGAGGAATGGAACACTCAATTGGAACAAGTGCTAGACGAGTTCGATCTCTGGAAAAAAGTCAGCCCTTATTCTCGATGTATCGAGTGCAATGTTGAACTTCGAGATTTATCAAAAAAGGATGTTAAAAATCTAGTGGCCCCGTTTGTGTATGAACAGGCCAGTGCCTTCGCTCTTTGCCCTCAATGTGAGCGTGTTTACTGGAAAGGAACTCATCACCAGGATATGGAATTCAAGATTGAAGAGATATTGGGTAAAAGAAAGAAAAAAAAGAAAAAAACTTCCTGAAGGCTACATTTCCTCCCAAGAATTTCATCTGTTAAGAAATCTCAATATTCCACCTTTTAAAGACATTCATAGTTTAGCTACCGAAATGTTGAAAGTTAAGACCTGACCCCGATATTTTTCGTTGATTTCTCTTCGAGGCTCGATTAAAATGGAGCTTAATTTGATTTCCCTTCCTTAAGGACAAGAGGTGAAAAGATGAGTATCATTAGCAAATTATTCGGAAAATCTCCGTTTGAACCTCTATACCAGCATATGTTGAAGGTGAAAGAATGTGTGGATTTAGTCGAACCGCTTATGGAAGCCTTCCTTGAAGGAAAACAGGACAAAGTAAAGTCTATTGCCAAAAAGATTTTCAAAGCAGAACATGACGCCGATTTGGTTAAAAAAGAGATCAGAGGCCATTTGCCCAAAAGCATATTCTTGCCTGTATCAAGAGGTGATATTCTCCGCTTTCTGAAAGAACAGGACAACATCGCCGATTCCGCTGAAGACTTGGCTGCCTTGCTTATTCTCAGAAAGATGCCCGTACCAGAAGAACTCAAAGCTGACTTGAAAGATTTTGTCAAGAAGGTACTCGAGACTTATGAAATGACCATGACTATCTCGAGTGAGATCAAAATCCTGGCTGAGACCTCATTCGGCGGTGCCGAAGCCCATAAAGTGATGGACATGATCGAGCAGCTGAAAGAGGAGGAATTCGAGGCGGACAAGGCCCAGATGAGAGCGGCCAAGAAAATGTTTTCCCTCGAGAAGAAGTTGGACCCTGTTTCGGTCATGATGTGGACGCATATTTTCCAGGAACTGGGCACTCTAGCTAACCATGCTGAGAATGCTGGAGACCAGATGAGATTGATGCTCCACGATTCCTGAGTCAGGACAGCTTAGACTTCTTTTTTTATTTTATCTTTATCAAGAGAATAGAGAAAAGTATGGATTTGCATGTGAAACGGGTAGATTTGCATGGATGTTAGCTTCTTCATACTCATCGCTGCCATAGTGATAGGCTTTTACAGCGCCGTCAACATCGGAGCCAATGATGTCGCCAATTCTATGGCCACCTCTGTTGCTTCCAAAGCATTGACCATAAAAAAAGCAGTCATCGTGGCTGCCATTTGTAATATTTTCGGGGCTGTTCTGGTAGGAAGTCATGTGGCGGAGACAATTCGCAAAGGCCTCATCGATCCTTTACAGTTTTCCGGCAAGCCCACGCTTTTCATGTTCGGGATGCTGGCCTCGGTTCTGGGAGCAGCTCTTTGGGTCAACATCGCCACCTTTTTCAAGCTTCCGGTTTCAACCACTCATTCCATCATCGGCGGAGTACTCGGGTTCGGTCTGGTGAGTGTTGGTTTTGCAGGAATTACCTGGAAAGTGGTGCTCTTTGTTATTCTGAGTTGGATAGTTTCTCCTGTTTTTGGCGGTCTGATCGCTTTCACCCTTTTCACTATCATCAAGAAATCTATCCTGAGCTCAACAGAGCCAATAGAGCAAACGCGTAAGATAGGGCCTTTCTTTACCGGAATCGTGGGCTTCATCCTCTCGCTGGCTATAATCTATAAGGGCCTGAAACACCTTCATCTGAATCTTCCTTTTCTAGAAGCAGTGCTCATTTCTTTAGCTGTTGGTGTTGGGGGTTTCTTTCTGGGTTTTTATCTGCTCCGAAAATACAAAGTGAAAGATATGGACCCCTATTATCAGGTGGAGAAGATGGCCAATCCCCTCCAGGTCCTCTCAGCCAGTTACCAGGCTTTTTCTCATGGAGCGAATGATGTGGCCAATGCCATCGGTCCGGTAGCAGCCATCTGGGCCGTAATTCATACCCAGCAATTGGCAATGGCCGTCTCTATTCCGATTGAATTGCTCGCCCTAGGAGGTGTCGGTTTGGCTTTAGGCATTTATTTCTGGGGCCACCGAGTCATGGAGACAGTAGGGAAAAAGATTACAGCCATTACTCCCACCCGCGGATTTTCAGCTGAATTCGGCACAGCCACGACAGTACTGCTTTGCTCCCGTCTGGGAATGCCTGTTTCAACCACTCATGTGGCCATAGGCAATATCATCGGGGTAGGGCTGGCGAGAGGAATTTCTGCTATAAACCTGGATGTGATAAAAAGAATATTCACAGCTTGGATCGTATCGCTTCCTGCGGCCGCTCTCTTTTCAATCGCCATTTACCTTCTTCTTTCCTTCATCTTTGTCTGATATTCTTGATATTGGCTCTTTTCAGCACTTTTGACCTCTCAAGAATTCCAGAAATCAATAGGCTAGACTTTAAGAGGAGAAAAGAGAGATGGATTGATTCATAGGATAAAAAAAATTATACTTTAAGGCATAATCAGGTATCGTAGGTCAAGAATGGGAATATTCATTCGGCGAGTAAAACCAGGCGGTGAGCATTCTCGTATTAGTCTTTGAGAGGAGGAATCATGCTCATTCTCACCACTCCAACCATCGAAGGTAAGAAGATCGTGAAGTACCTAGGACTGGTCAGTGGAGAAGCCATCCTGGGAGCCAATATCTTTAAGGATTTATTTGCCGGCATCAGGGACATTGTCGGAGGCAGGTCGGCAGCCTATGAAAAAGAGCTGCGTTCGGCTAAACAGATAGCCATCGAGGAAATGGTTGAAGAAACAAAGGCTCTGGGCGGCAATGCCGTTGTCGGTGTTGACCTTGATTATGAAACGATCGGCATCGGTCAGACTGGCAATATGCTCATGGTCAGTGCCAGCGGGACTGCTGTCGTGTATGAAGAGGAGTAAAGGAGCAAAAAATGGAAAACCATATCAAGATCCTTGGAATTCTTTGGATCATTTCAGGAACGCTGGGCCTGACTTTTGCCATTATTGTTTTCGGGATTCTCTTTGGTGTTTCCTATATTCCGGATGTTGGGTATGAAGCCGAAGTCATCTTGAGGTCAATAGGTGCCGGGTTCAGCCTTTTCTTGGCCATTCTCTCAGTTCCAGAAATTATAGGCGGCATATGGCTTATGAAGAAGCGAGAATGGGCCAGAATCCTGGTCTTGCTCTTTGCCTTCCTGAATCTTATTAATTTCCCTTTCGGAACAGCTCTGGGTGTCTATTCCATAGTGATCCTGTTCAATCAGGAAGCCGTTAAGCTATTCGGGAAAGGATGACACGATCCTGACTGCGCTGGAACATTTAAGGTGAATTTTTCGATGATTTAGGGTATATTTATTAAACTGAATTTTTTTCACAACCATTTATACAGCGGCAAAAGGAGTAGAACTTGAAGGAAAAAATCAAGGCTATCGTTTTCGGGTGTGGAGTCATGGGGCGCCAAGTCGCCCGAGTTCTCCTTGATAAGGAGAGTTTTGAAGTCGTAGGAGCCATTGATATAGATCCTGAGCTTATCGGATGGGATTTGGGAGATATTCTTGGAATCCGAAAAAAATTAAACCTAAAAATTGAAAAGGAGCCTGAGGTCCTCTTTTCCAAGGTCAAGGCTGATGCTGTCGTGCATACTACAACCTCTTATCTCGAGATTGTTCTTCCCCAGATAACCCAATGTTTGAAGGCCCGATTGAATGTCATCTCTACTTGTGAAGAGCTGTCTTATCCCTGGAAACGGCATCCTGAGATTGCCAAAAACATAGACAAATTGGCTAAGGAGAAGGGAGTGACAGTGGTGGGGACAGGCATTAATCCCGGGTTTTTGATGGACACCCTCCCCCTCATGCTGACAGCTCCTTGCCTTGATGTGAAATCCGTTAAAGTCACCCGGATGATGAATTCTGCCAAAAGGCGCATTCCTTTCCAGGAGAAAGTCGGCACTGGGCTCACCCAAAAAGAATTCAGGCAAAAAATTGAAGACAAGTCTATCACCGGCCATGTCGGGCTTCTAGAATCTATCTACACGATTGCCAACGGTCTAGGTTGGGAGTTGGACGGAGCTATAGAACTTCCTCCTGAGCCGGTCACGGGAGAGAAAGAAATAGAGACTGGCCTGGGTGCAGTCAAACCAGGTAACGTTATTGGATTAACGAGCGTAGCCTATGGCCAGCTGAAGGGCAAAGAAGTCATTCGTCTGGAATTCTGCGCCAATGCAGGGGTAGATGAAGAGTATGATGAAGTCATCATCGAAGGGGAGCCCAACATTCACCAAAAGATCATTGGGGGAGTCCACGGAGATATCGGAACCGTGGCCGTAACGATCAACACGATCCCCAGGATTATCGAAGCTCCACCAGGGCTCCTACTCATGAAGGATCTATCTCTCCCTTCGCTAGCTCTTTAGGATTTGGACGATTCGGGAGAGCGTCTTGCCAGCCTCATCATTTATCACGTGATGAGCCATATCATCAAGGGGTGTTGGATCTTTGTTGATGATGGCCAGTTTAGCGCCTCCGTGTTTGGCTTGGAGGGGAATATCTGCAGCCGGATAAACGACTAATGAACTGCCTATGACCAGGAGGAAATCGCATTTTCTGGCTTCCTCGTAGGCGGATTGAAGAGTCAGAGGATCAAGGGATTCTCCAAAAAATACCACAGCCGGCCTTAATTTTCCCTGGCAGTTTCTACAGGGGGGAGGGAGTTTTTCCTCCAGGATTGAAAAGACTTCATCCACGGAATAATCTTGAGCACAATTCATACAGTATATGACTCTTGAAGTTCCGTGCAATTCAATGACCGAAGAAGAACCGGCTTCTTGGTGAAGTCCGTCTATGTTTTGAGTGATTACGGCTTCTAACTTCCCCATAGTCTCGAGTTCGGCCAAGGCTAAATGACCTAAGTTCGGTTTGGCTTTCAGGAGCAGGGGATAACGGAGCTCCCGAAAGAAATTCCAGTAATAGGAAGAATCCTGCATAAAATAGTTGATGTTGGCGTATATATTCGGGTCGTATTTACCCCAGAGCCCTGATTCTCCTCTGTAAGTGGGGATGCCGCTTTCGGCTGAATGTCCGGCCCCAGTAAAAGCAACGATGTATTCAGAATTCTTAATGTCAGACGCCAAAGCCTTGATGATATCCATCATGGCCTCAAGAGACGGGCGGCATTGTCATGAAGAATCTTTCTAGTAGATTCTTCAGCCAATGGAAGTTCCTTTATGGCCTTGATATTGCTGCTGATGGTTTTTATTCCTGGCCAGTCAGAGCCGTAGATGAATTTATCGATATTTCTCTCCATATCAGGAAAGTAATCCAGAAGATTCTGAGGAGGCAATCCAGAGATTTCCAGAAAAAGGTTTGGATGGAGGCGAGAGAGGAAGAAAGCCTTTTCATACCAAAGACCTCTTCCGCTGTGGGCCATGATGAGGGAAAGTTCGGGAAAATCTGAAGCCACCTCATCCAGATGTAAGGGGTCAGCGTATTTTATTTTTGAACCCTTGAAGATCGAAGAGCCCGTATGGATGAGGACAGGAAGCTTTCGCTCTTGAGCAACAGTATAGACTGGGTACATATTTTTTTCATGGGGGTAGAAGTGATTGTAGGAAGGATAGAGTTTTAATCCTTGGGCGCCTTGTTCCAGGTATTTTATGAATTCCTGAGCAGGATTAGGGGTGAGATAGGGATTGATGGTGCAGAAGGGAATAAAGATATCATGACCCTGGCAGAATTCTAGAACATATTCATTGGGAACGATTCCGGTGACGAGGGGACTGAGTTCAGGCAGGATGACAGCCTTTTCGATTCCATGGCTTTTAAGATAAGTCGCGAAGCCCTCAGGTTTGGTCAGCTCTTCATACCGGGTATAGAACTCGGATTGGGCTGATTTCTGGTAATCGTGAACCCCTTCAGTCCAGTTTTCTTTGAGGCCGATATGGATGTGAAAATCGATGACTTTTAGGTTCTTTAACATGTCTTCCTTGAGTCTACATAAAAATCGGGGCCAGGTCTACACTTTTGGCTTTCTAAGCTAGATAGCAGCGATTGGAATTCATTATTTTATTGATTAGATTTGATTTGACTTTTGACTGCCTTTGCTATAGAAGAATTCTAAAGTCAAAAGCCCTTGTTCAGGATGAAAAGACTCGGAGGGAAAAAAACCAAAAGGAATCCTGGATCCAGGAGTTCCTGTTTCAAGATTGAAAGGAGAGAGAGATGAAGAGAACTTTTACTTTTTTAATGATGTTATTCGTGGGAGTCTCTATGTTTTTAAATTCCGCCACTATTTCTGAGGAGAAACAAGAGATGGAAACCATTGTAAAAACGCTGAATAGCCATAAAATCAAACACTTTCTTTTTACGAACAGCCAGGGAAACCAGTTTTTGGTCATCCCTAAGTTCGGGGGGAGGATTCTGTCTGTCTCGGTGGATGGGGAGAATTTGTTCTGGACTCACCCTGATATTCTGAAGGGTCAGGGCGGGCAACGTTCTTGGATCTCACCAGAGGGGGGAGCCAAGGGGTTTATCTTCAGACCGGATTGGAAGGGAACCAGGGATTTTTCCATGCTTGACCCTGGCCAATACAAGGTCATACTTCATAAGGAAAATGAACGCCTCGTGCTTTCGAACACCTTCAAGACCACCTCCAACGATGGCCAAGAAAATTATGATTTAACCTTGACCAGAGAATTCAGGCCTTCAGAAGACCTGCTGAAGCCTCTGCCTCCTTTCAAAGACTTGGATTATCAATACCTGGGGATTGATTTCGTCCATAAACTCAAGAATAACTCTAAAAAATTTCTAGACCGGATATTAGGATTGTGGTGCCTGATCCAGATTCCGCCTCAGGGGACAATGATTGTCCCCGTCAATAGAGTCGAGAAAGCAGCCTGGCGGGGCAACTATTTTGAACCTACTCCTGAAGACTTCGTTAAAGCCAATCCAGATTCTTTTTCTTTTTTCATCCACGGAAGCCAGAGGTATAAAGTCGGTCTACGCCCAGAATCAACCCAGGGCGCCATCAGTTATTTAGCCAAAACAAAAAATGGAGATTATTCCTTAGTATTCATGGAATTTCCGGTTATGCCAGAGGCTCGTTATGTCGATAAACCCAAAGGAGAGCAGAAAACAAACGGGGATGCTATCCAGATTTACAGTCATTTGGAGGAAGGACCGCTGGCATTTGGTGAGCTAGAATGCCATTCCTGGGGATTGGAGCTGGGGGCAGGTGAAGAGGCAGCCTTTCCGATTAAGATAGGCGTCTATAAAGGAACTCTCGAAGTCTTGAAAGAGATCGGAAAGACGCTTGTTTGCCCTCAGTTTGATAAGGCTCATTTTTTTAAGTAAAAGCGAGCTGGCGTCTGACCTTCAATAATTTTAAGAATTCTCTTAAGCTGTTGCTTGCAAGGGGGCATCAGATATTCAATTATTTTGATAATAGACTATAACTATTGCCTATCTAACTTCGCGGAGATGACCCTGGGGGTGATGGCTATGTGTGGATAATCCCTCGCCTGATGCCACAGAGAATCAATTTGCTCTGCGCATTCTTCCCTGCCCAAGTTTACCAGCTTTTCATGGTACTAATAAATTGGGCGCAGGTCATGAGGGTGGCAAAGCCAAAGGAAAGATTCTTCAGGGTAGAGAGATGATAGTCTTCCTCTCCGGTCGAGGTGCCATCGGCCAGGAAGAATACCCGATAATCCCTGACAAAGGCATCTCTGGCCGTGGTTTCACAGCAGAGGTTAGTCATGACTCCACCAATGACTAAATCCTTGATGTTTCTTTGTTTTAATTTTTCTGCAAGGTCAGTGTTGTAGAAAGCATTGTACCTATCTTTCTGGATAATGATATCTTTGGGCCCGATGTTTAATTCAGGGAGAAGTTGTGCCTCCGTAGTTTCCTTGATGATTAGATCTGCCCACCAGGCTCCGAGCATCCCTGCCTCTTCGGTGGATTTATGACCGTGCTGGGTAAAGATCAAAGGGATGTTCCTTTCCCGTGCAGTGGTGATGATGTGTTGAAGGTTAGATAGCATAGGTTGAATCATTGCCCGAAAGTATTCCTGGAGGTCGATCAAGAGAATACCTATTTTTCCTTGTCCTGGCGTCCATTTGTATCTATTCAATATTTGAACCAGTTGCTCCATATTATTCAATGGCCTGCTCCTTTAATTCTCATTTTTCTTCTATTAAAATAAAATGGAGTCAGACATTCAATAGTTCTAGTAAATTATTATAATGATTAGTGGTCTGATCCCTTTACACGCAGTGCTCTGAAAAAGTAAAATCCTCCTTATTCTTTAAAATTGATTTTAGATTCTCTATGTTCTATGATTTAAAAAATTTTATCTTAAACCTGAAAAAAGATGAGCCAAGAATCTAGCCAGCGCGGGACTGGAAAAAAGGGAAGCTCTCCTCCTCAGCGAGGAACATCGATGAAATTGAGCCGAGAACTGAGTCTTTTCTCGGTGACCATGATTGGGGTAGGAGCGATGATCGGAGCCGGGATCTTTGTCCTTACCGGGATTGCGGCCGGAGTGGCAGGTCCTGCCATTCTCATTGCCTTTCTCCTCAACGGGATCGTGGCCTTCTTCACAGCTTCTGCTTATGCAGAACTCGGTGGTTCGATTCCTGAAGCAGGAGGCGGTTATCTATGGGTCAAGGAAAGCCTTCCCCAGCCTTCGGGTTTTCTTTCGGGGTGGATGTCCTGGATGGCCCACTCAGTCGCCTGTTCACTTTATGCTATCGGATTTGGCGCCTATTTCGGGGAAGTCCTGGTGGAGTTTAAGTTCGATCTCCTCCTTCCTCCCGTGATCTTGAAGAAGATTTTGGCTGTTCTTGTGGTCATCGTTTTTACCTCGATCAATTACCGAGGAGCCAAGGAAACAGGAAAGGCAGGGAATGTGGTGACGGTCCTGAAAATAATGATACTTTTGCTCTTTGTTCTGATGGGCTCGAAGATAATCATTTCTGAGCCGCAACGTTTTACCAATTTCTTTCCCTTCTTTTCCAAAGGATTCATCGGGATTTTGACCGCTATGGGACTCACTTATATTGCCTTTGAAGGCTATGAAATTATTGCTCAGAGCGGGGAAGAGGTCAAGAATCCAGCTAAAAATGTCCCTAAAGCCATCTTTTTATCCCTTTTGATTGTGGTGCCCATTTATATCTTCGTGGCCTTTGTGGCTCTTGGCGTTGTCAATCCTGGAGCAATGACTCCCTGGGCATTTCTGGCAGCCAAGAAAGAGGTGGCGATGGTGGAGGCAGCCAGAAACATTAGCGTCTGGGGAAGCGCTGTCCTTCTTATCGGAGGATTGCTCTCCACCATCTCCGCCTTGAATGCTACCATTTACAGCTCCTCCCGGGTTTCTTTTGCTATGGGCAGAGATCATAATCTTCCTCCTGTTTTTTCTCGTGTTCATGCCAAATTCAAAACACCCAGCGGCTCGCTTTTTGTTTCCTCGATTCTTATTATCCTGATGCTCCTTCTGCTGCCTATCGAGGATGTCGCCTCGAGCGCTGATATCATGTTCCTCTTTCTTTTTATCTTTGTGAATGTGGCCCTGATTCACATCCGGAGAAAGAAGCCTCAGCTCTTGAAAGGCTACAAATCTCCTTTATTTCCTCTATTCCCGCTGATAGGCATTATCACCCAGGGCGTATTGATTATTGTGATGTTCGCTTATAGCCCTAGGTCATTCTTCATCAGCCTTCTTTGGATAGGCATGGGGCTTTCTATCTACTACGGGTACGCCAAACACTGGGAAAAGAAAGAAGTGGGCCCCAAAATCCTCGTGGAAGAAAAAGAACTGGCGCATAGAGATTTCAGGATAGTCCTGGGAATCGAACATAAACAGGAAGTTCAGCCTCTGATGAATCTGGCCGTCGTCATAGCCAAAGAAAAGGATGGTGAGATTTTTGTGACTCATGTCATCCCTCTTCCTCCTCAGACGCCTTTAACTGCTGGAAAGCGGTTCATCGAGGAAAGAAGGGAATTTCTAAAAGTTGCCGATGATCTCGGGGAAAAGAGCAAAGTTCCGGTAAGCTTTAACATACGAGTTGCCCGCCAGGTCTATCATGGACTTCTGGATAGTGTTCATGAGAATAAAGGGAATGTTCTGATCCTGGGAAGCGGAGAGATAACAGCGCGGCGGAGAGTTCTGGGAAGCATTCTTGATCCGATAATCCAGGAAGCTCCCTGTGATGTTGGCATCTTGAAAATTCAGGGGGATGGAAAAATCAAGAGAGTGCTCGTCCCTACTGCTGGTGGACCGAATGCCAAACTCGCTTTGGAATGGGGCTCCTGGATTGCCAAACAGAACCGAGGGCAATTGACTCTTCTTTCTATAGCACTCGATGAGGACAGGAGAAAGAAAGCGGAAGGTTGTCTGAGAGAAACTCGAAACGCTATACTTTATGATAGTCAGATAGTTATAGAAAAGGTTGTTTGTGCACGAGATATTGTTTCAGCGGTTCTCGAAGAAAGCCAAAATCATGACCTGATCTTGATCGGGGCCAGCAAAGAAGGATTATGGAAGCGAGTCCGATTCGGAACCATCCCTGAAAAGCTGGCCCGTAGATCTCCGGTTTCTGTCTTAGTCGTCAGAAAATTTGAGGGAGGCATTCTCTCCTGGATAAGAAGGTTTTTGGCCGGATAGAATGGTGTCAGACCAAGCTAAATAATTGATAATAAATAAAATGTTTTTTTGCTGCCTTTTTAGGTCTTAGAATAGCGATTTTGGGGTCAAAAACATCAATCTAATAGGGTAAGAGTGAGTTTCTTAAAGTGATGATTTTGCCCAGGGAAATGGCGGTTTAAGAGCAAAAAATGGGCATAAATTTGACATATCTTGTTGATAAAAAAATAGATAGCTTGGTCTGACCCCAATTAAAAAATTAAAAAAAATGATTTTTCTTTTAGGTGGCTCTATATTAGAATTGTAGGGAAGAAGATGAGATCATCCCGTCAAAGAAATTTCATCTTGATATCCGTTTTTATTGCAATATTTGTGATAGCTGTAACAAATTTTTCTCGTTATCTCTTTTCACAGGCTGAGTTGAAGCCCCTTCGCTACGAAGTGGAAGTGGTGCTGTTAGAGATCCCCCTTTACGTCATTGATAATAAAGGAAATCCTGTCGAAGACCTTAGGCCTGAGGAAGTCACGCTTTATGAGAATGGCAAAAAGCAGAAAATATCGCATTTTGTCCTCGTCCAGAATGATTCTCCTCGAATAGCCACTATAACCCGAAAATATCCAGCCGCCAGGCGCCAGATTCTATTGTTTTTTGACTTCGCCTTCTCTACTCCAACAGGGATTATAAGAGCCAGGGAAGCCTGTCTGGATTTCATAAAGGAAAAAATACTCCCTACGGATTTAGTAGGTGTCGCCTCTTATTCAGGTATAGGGGGTTTGAAGATTCTCTCTCATTTTTCCAGTGATCGAGAGCATTTGTTCGATGTCGTCAATACCTTGGGCCTGCTTGAATCAAAACAAAGAATAGCTGGCCCGGTAGGTTTTACCTTTCCTAGAATTGACCAGCCATATCGAGATGAGACAGAAGCTGATCAGTTCTCTCCGGCGCGCATGGCTGATGACCGGATAGCCATACTCCAAGAGCAGTTGAATAAGAGACTTGCCAGGATCCAGGCCGCCAATGTTACAGATTTCATAAGCAGCCTAAACACACTATCTGTGGCCTTAAACACCATTCAAGGTCGAAAACACATCATCTATTTTTCCGAAGGATTTGACAGCAAAGTGCTGACCGGAAGGGCTCAGGAACAAGTGAGCGGAGAGACAAGTGTTACTACAGGAAGCGAATTTGTTTCTCGCTATGTTCTCAGCCGTTATATTGATACGGCCTCACAATTTGGAGACGGCGCCTTAAGGACCCAGCTCGATGGAGTCCTGAATAAGATTGCCTCAGCGGATTGCTCCATCCACACTGTCGATATAGGAGGACTCAAAACTCAAGCTGGAGACCTGAACCAAGTCAGCGGACAGGCCACAAGCGTTTCTTCTATCCACCGCAGACAAGAGACTCTTACCACTTTCTCAAGAGAGACCGGCGGCCAGATTTTTAGGAATATCAATGAATTGGACCAACCTTTGGAGAATCTTCTTAAAGTAACCAATACCTATTATGTCATTGGCTATTACCCGGAAGACAAGAAAAAAGAGGGTAGATTCCGTAAAATCAAAATTCAAACCTCCAGGTCTGGAGTAGATATCTCCTACCGTAAAGGCTATTACGAACCCAAGCCATACAGTAAATACACGAACTTGGAAAAAAGCCTTCAGCTAGTAGAGTATATTGTCAAAGACATCTCCAGCAGTAAAATTCAATTCGAAAGCTGTGTTCTTGCTTTTCGGGGCAAAGAAAGCATATGCCAGGTGCCTGTCTTTTTGAAATTTCCCGGAAGACAATTCTTAGAGAAGAAAAGAAAAGCGATCAACCTGGAGATCTTTAGTTATGCAATATCTAGCTCTGGAAACTTCAAAGATTTCTTTCACCAAACCCTGACGATCTCCCCCCAAAAATCAAAAAAGGATCTTCAGTCATTCGGGATTAAATATTACGACCTCCACTTGCTCTCTCCCGGAGATTATAGAATCAAACTGATTGTCCGGGACAAAAATACCGGAGAGATCGGAAGTCAGATTCAGAAAATCTCTGTTCCCGATTATGAAAAGGGTGACCTGGCCGTGAGCGGCCCTGTTTTTATTCAACCTGGGACTGATTGGTTGTTGACTCGGGGTTTTGATCCTCATAAACCCGGGGGACGGAAGATAGGAATCAACCTGCCTTTAGATTACCCCTTTATCATGGACAACAAGTCGTTCATTCCAGGAGTTTTTCCTGTGCTCGAGACTTCAGCTCCAGCTCAATTCTATATTAAGATTTATAATTTGAAGTTGCATCCTCAGGTTCAAATCCCACAGACTGAAATGAGCTTTGAAATGGTGGATGGGGAGGGAAGGAGTGCTCCGTTAAAAAGCATGGAATTCCTTCGGAATCCATTCCAAGTTAAACCTGGAGAATTTGACCTGCTCTTTCAAGCCAACTTTAGAGATTTTACTCCTGGGTATTACTGGTTAAAACTTACTATAAGAGACTTGTTAGCCAATCAAGAAGTCATCTCCCAAATCCCTTTGATCCTAGAGTAAGAATCGACATTCTGGCTGAATATAATTTTGTTTTCTGCTCTGACTAAACTATGACTTCTTTTTTATAATCCCTGAGATTTCATTTTTTAATTGGCTGACTATTCTTTTAGCCTTTTCATGGCTCTTGGCTTCAGCTATCAATCTGATGATGGGTTCGGTATTCGAAGGTCTGATGTGGAACCAGTGATCTTCAAACTGGATCTTTAGGCCATCCAAAAGCGAGATTTCTCCTTTATTCTGGTATTTTCTCTTCAGCTGTCTTATGAGGTAATAGGCTTGCTCCTGCGTTCCTATGATCTTATCTTTGATCAGGTGGTATTCGGGAATCTCAGCTTGAAGTTCGGAAATGGTATGGCCTGAGGAGGCCATGTACTCTAAGATCAGGCCCATAGCTGTGAAGCTGTCCCGGCAGGGATGGATTTCAGGGAGGATCACTCCTCCGTTTCCTTCCCCTCCGATGGCAGTCTTTCCTTGCTGAGCAAGAATCTGCTCTACAACGTTTATTTCGCCGATTTTGGTCCTGATGAGAGGAACGTTAAAGCTTCTGGTGATATCATCCATCGCCTGTGACGTCGAAAGGTTGATAACAACCGGACCAGGATTTTTACTCAAAACATGTTTAGAAGCCAGGAGCAGAGTTGACTCTTCTCCAAGAGGCTCTCCTTTTTCGTTGACCACAGCTAACCGGTCAGCGTCGGCATCCTGGGCAAAGCCCACGTTAGCCTCGTTTTCGATGACTGTCTGGCAGAGCTGGGCGATATTTTCGGGAACAGGTTCTGGATGATGAGCAAAGGAACCATCAGGCACGCAATTTATAGAAATCGTCTCACATCCCAGATTTTGCAAAAATTGAGGAGCCAGCACTGCACCCGCTCCGTTAGCGCAGTCGATGGCCACCTTGAATTTCCTTTTGCTGATTAGACCGGTCTTGAAATAAGATAGCAGCTTCTTTAAATGAGGCGCGGTGGGATTCTTTTTCGATTTCGGAATCCTATATTTCTCGGCTTCAACCAGAGAAAATTCTCCCTGGTGGTAGATGTCTAGGAATTCTTCAGTCTGATGATAGTTTAAAAACAATCCTTCCTGACTTATAAATTTTAGGCCGTTCCATTCTTTAGGATTATGACTGGCTGTGACAAATATGCCTCCTCTGGCTTTGGCTTGTTTAGTGAAAACTTGAAAGGAAGGAATAGGGCAGATTCCGACCTCTACGGGTTGACAACCGACAGATAAAAGTCCGGATAGAACAGCATTCTTTACCATGATGCCCGAGGTTCTTGAATCTTGGCCCACAATGATAGCCCCTCCTCCTAGGTAGGTGCCATAAGCCTGGGCAAAAAAAGCCAATAGCTGGGGAGTCAGGCTTTCCCCTACGATGCCTCTGACTCCTGAGATGCTTATTTTTAAGGAGGTAACTCTCATCATTTCACCAAGGGGGATATAAATTGCATGACTTCTTCCGCTCTCTGCTGAGCTCTCTCTTTTGATTTGTCCTCAGATATTATCCGTATCATTGGCTCAGTAGCTGATGTTCTCACCTGAACCCAGCCGCTCTTTTCTTCAACTTTTATCCCATCTGAACTGTCAATTTTTCTATCTCGGTAGACTTTCTTGACTTCATTGACGACCGAATGAATCTTGGTGGGAGGGCAGTAAATCTTTTCTTTGACTATATGGTACTTGGGGAGGTCCTGGATCAACTGGGAAATTTTCTTCTTCCTCCTGGCGATGGTCTCTAAGATCAGTCCCATGGCGAGAAATCCATCAAAGGCGGGCTGAAATTCAGCTATAGCAATTCCGCCACTCCCTTCACCAGCTATAACTCCCTCTTCATTTATCATTGATTGGATTACGTAGGATTGCCCCACCTTGGTCTTGATGACCGGACAATTGGTTTCTCTGGCCACATCTTCGATCATTCTGGAGCTGGAATGGTTAGTGATGATGGGGCCTGGCTTTTTCTTCGAGTAATAATTGGCTATCAAGGGAAGAGTGTATTCCTCGGATAAAGTCTCCCCGTTTTCTGAAACAAGAGAGACCCGGCTGGCATCGCTGTTCAGGAGAAAACCGACATCAGCCTTGACAGCTTTGATGATTGAAGCCACCTGTTGGGCGTTCCTCGGACGGGGTTCAGGATCGTGAGGAAAATATCCGTTTTGTTCATTGTTGATCGGAACCAATTCTGTTTGCAGAGACTTACAGAAGGAATCGATAATTTTCGCACCTGCTCCGTTGCAGGGGTCAATCACTATCTTTAATTCGGATTTTTTGATGGCTTCGACATCGAGGAACTTCCCTAGATTTTTAAAATAAATATCCTGATAATTATCGATGGATTCGAGTTTTCCCAATCGGCCCCAAGAAGCTTTATGGTATTTTTCTAGATGGTAGATATCCAAGACTTCCTCTCCTTGAAACGTGCTCAGGTAGGTTCCCTCTTGGTTGATAAATGTCAAGGCATTCCATTTGATATCATTATGTCCGGCAGAAATGGATATGGCTCCTTTGGCTTTCAATCTTTTCACCATGTACTGCAGAATAGGAGCCGGACAGATTCCCAGATCCAAGACTTCACAACCCGATGAAATCAAGGCCGACAGACAGGCTGAATGAAGCATGGGGCCGGATATTCTGGTATCCCGAGCTATTAGAACGCGTTTTGAGTCTAAATAAGTGCCAAAAGCACAGGCGAAGTTCATGACCAGTTCAGGAGTAATGGTTTCCCCCACGATTCCCCTGATTCCTGATATTCCTATCTTCAAGAGCTTCATTCGAGATCCTTCTTCCCCCCATTATAAACTTTTTGATTAGATTCTTGAAATAAATTAATGGGGTCGGGCCAAGCTAACCAATTGATATTAAATAAATAGAGTGATTTTTTAGCGCCATTTTGAGTCTTAGAATGGCCATTCTGGGGCCAAAAACATCGGTTTAAGAGGGTAAGAGTTAAATGCTTAGAGCAGTGATTTTGCCTATAAAAAGAGCGGTTTAAGAGCAAAAAATAGGAAAAAATTGGATATATCTCGCTGATAAAAAAGGAGATAGCTTGGTCTGACCCCATTAATAGGAGGGGAGAGGGGAGCCAGGCTAGCGAGTCCTGGCTCCCCTTGGTTAATGATCACCTGGGGCTTTTGCCCGGTGATCATCAGGTCATTCCATCATAACGCCACTTCGTTCTTACTCAGCCCTTCTTACTTCTTCTCCTTTTTCTTTTGCTCTTCCATCATTTTTTTCAGCTCAGCCAGTTTCTCTTTGATCATTTTTCTCTTTTCCGGGTCTTCAGTGTTTTTTAGCTTTTCTTTAAGTTCGAGCTCCACCTGTTCATATGTCTTTATGTTCACAATTGTTGCTTCTCCCTCTGCTTCTTTCAGCTTCTGTATCTTTTTCTTGATTGCCGCTTTTTTTTCAGGGTCATCGGTGTTTTTATATGCTTCTTTCAGTTCAGCTATGACAACCGGGACCTTATGCACTTGGACCACCACTTGATTGTTCTTTATGGCCTCTTTTGTTTTCTGGATTTGTACCAACTTCTCCTTTATCATCTTCTTTTTTTCAGGGTCATCGGTCTCTTTATAGGCTGCTTTCAGTTCTTTCTCTTTCAGCGAGAGTTCTTTGACTTTATTCTCCGTAGCTTTCATCTTCTCATATTTCGCTAACTTCTTCTTTATCTGAGCTCGTTTTTCCGGGTCTTCGGTGGTTTCTAACTTTTTCTTCAGCTCAAGATAATGAGCCTTCATCTCTTCTTTCTTTTTTTCTGTTTTGATCATCAGATACAATTGTTCGAGTTTCTTCTTTATGGCTTCTCTTTTCTCCGGGTCTTCAGTCTTTTCCAGAGCCTTTTTCAACTTTTTCTCTTTCTCCATGTACTCTTTTTGCATCTTCTTTTCTTTGGCTTTCTTTTCTTCTTCTGTTTGAGCTGTGACTTTGGAATCGTCCTGGGAGAGTGTGGCCTTATCAACACTATCTTTTTCGGCAGGTGCTTTAGCAGGTTTTGATTCGGCAAAGGCCAGCACTAAAAGGGCGATGATCGGCAGGATCAACAGGACCTTGAATTTTGCCCTTCCCCTGGATTTGATTTTCTCCATCATGGTTATCCTCCTTTTGATTTGTGAATGATTGAAATTGTTCGCGAATTCAAACAATTTCATACCCACATGCTGCTCGAAGATGAGCACTTGATACTTCGCCTTGCTGCAGCCCTGCGCAATGACTGCATTGTCAGCTAAGTATTCATGTGTTTCTTTCAATGATTTTTTGTACGGCCATACAAAAGGATTAAACCATTGGAAAATGGCTAGCAATTCCATGAGAATCAAATCTATGGAATGATACTGCTTTATGTGAACCAATTCATGGGAGATGATTCGGCTGAAATCCGGCTCAGAAATATCAGACTTATTCACGAATAAGAAGTTAAAGAATGAAAAGGGAGCGGAATTTTTTTCGAGGAAAACAACATTCACTCCGTTAAACTTTTGGGAGCCGTATTTTTTTATCAACAGGAATAATTGGACGAGCTTATAAATAAAGCGCAGCAGGAAAAGCCCGGCGCCAACCAGGAATATCAATCCTAAAACATCAATGGTTCCTGGATATTGAACTTGGGTTCCTCCCGGGAGCCCGGCGACGTATGTTTTCTCGACTAAAGGCCTGGCGGGAAACGGAGAGGGAATCTTAAGAAGCGGGATAAGAAATGAGATGGGAATAGAAAACAGTAAGAAAAATCGGTTGATCAAGAAAAAGGTTTCCTTTTTTAGGCAAGCCCAATAAACGATATAAAAAAGAGCCAGGCAAACTCCAGATTCGATAAGATATAAAATTGTATTATTCATTTTCGCCTCTCTTCTGTTTTTTTATTTCCTCGTTGATCATTTTTCTGAGCTCTTCCAACTCCTCGATACTAATGTTTTCTTCACTGGTAAAAAAGGAGACCATTTCTCTGAAGGAATCGCTGAAATAATTCTTCATGATGTTTTTCAGGTAAGCTTTAGTGTATTCCTCTTTATGTATAACTGGAAAATATTCGTGAGAGTTGCCGTAGGCTTGGTGGGAGACAAAGCCCTTTTTTTCCAGGATCCTGATGATGGTCGATACTGTGTTATAGGCTGGTTTTGGCTGAGGAAGATGTTTGATGATATCCTTAACGAAGCCTCTTTCCAGCTCCCATAAAATTTGCATGATTTGTTCTTCGGCTTTGGTTAATTTTTTCATGGTACCTTTAATATATAACTAATCTATTAGTTTGTCAACTAAATTTTTAGTTAGATTTAAATTTATTTTGCATATTTTCCCGTAAAAGTTTTAATATGAATCTTCATGATATAAAGGAATCGAGGCCTACCTATGTTTGACAGCATCTTTGAAATTTTCTGGTTAATCGGTCTGGTGGTGGGGTCGGTGATACGAGGAGTCTATGCCAAGCGGCCCAAAAAAGATGAAATTGCAGTCGACCACAAAATAAGGCTTGAACGGTTACTGCTCTTCCTGTCGTCTTTGGGACTGATCGTCCTGCCGCTTTTTTACGTGTTTTCACCTTGGCTGGACTTCGCTGATTATCGTCTGCCCGATTGGGCGGGCTGGATTGGCGTGGCCATCTTTGCTTTTGCGTTGTGGCTGCTCTGGAAAGCACATGATGACCTGGGGCATAGTTTCTCGCCATCGGTGCAGCTCAAGAAAGAACATGCGCTCGTGACTCTAGGAGTCTTCCGGCTCATCCGGCATCCGATCTATGCTGCCCACGGAATATGGGGAATCGCTCAGGCTTTATTGCTGCAGAACTGGATTGCAGGATTATCCATGCTGGTATTTTTCCTGCCTTTATACCTTGCGAGAGTTCCACGCGAGGAACAGATGATGCTCGAGCGCTTCGGGGAAGAGTATCGTGAGTACATGAATAAGACCGGCCGAGTCCTCCCCAAGTTTTCCAATTTGGGTTCGGGCCGAGAAATGAGATGATTTTTATCAAAGTCTCGTTTGGCTATAACAGATCTCGTGAATTCCTGCCCTAGCTTTTAAGACTCTGCTGGCTTTGCTCCTTCAAAATCCTGGAAGCGACGTAGAATTAAAACTAAAGCTATGATTCCATACCCGAAAAAGTAGATTCCCATGAGGATGAAAGCTATCGAGAGGGAGAATGAATCCGCCAGTTTACCGAAAGCCGGAGAAAGAATCACAAAAGACAGGCTTCCGGCCATGTTCGCCACGGACAAAACTGTGGCTCTAACTTCTGACTTGATGAGGCGGTTCAGGTAATCCATGAGTAAAGGGAAAGCGTAGCCCCACAAGAAAGCGTTGAGAAGTATCAAGGGAATCAATAAAAAGGTCTTGAAGATTCCGAGCAGTATAAAGGTAGGAGCAATGAGCAGTAGAATTAGAAATGATCTTCTCTCTCCGAACATCTTTTCCAGGTCCTGGGCTTTCCTGGAGCCGAAGCCGCTGGCTAATTGAAAGGCAGCAAACAGGATGCCAAAATACCCGATACTTATCCCGATGGATTCGTAGTACAGAAAGTAAGCCCAGACACCGACAACCCCGGTACTCATAATCATGGCCGCGTAGAATATGAGCAACCTCAACTGCGGATGGGCGAAGCTGAATCGGCAGATCCTCAGGATGTCCATCAATGGATTTTGTGCTTTTAGCTTTTTCCGCTCGGGTTCGATCAAGGAAAGAGCAAACGGAAGCATCAATGAGCTGGTAGCGATGTTAATATAGAAAGGCAGGCGCAGGAATACTAAGGCGAAAAGCCCTCCCAGGATAGAAGCCAGGGCTGTACCTATCCGGGTGTAATAGAATGATCTCCCCTCGAATTTCTTGTATTCAGACTCTTCATTCAATTGAATCAGCGTGTCGTAGATCAGGGCTGAATCACAACCTGACCGCATACTGTTGGCTAAAGCGATGATGAATTCGGCCACGATGAAGGAGAGAAAGGTATGGGTAAGGGCGTACACTGCCAGGCCGACCGGCATGAAAATTGCACCCAGCACCATTGTTTTCTTCCGACCGATGACATCAGCCAGGTAGCCGGAGGGAATTTCAAGAATCAGGATCGAAAGGGCATAGGCTGCCTGGATAGTGAAGATCTGGGTTGAGTTGAGGTTGTTGGATTCATAATAGGGAATCAATATCGGGATGATCAGATAGAACTCACCCAGGAACTTGTAGAAATAGATCTTCCAGAGATTTGTCCTGATGTTTGTCATTTTTCCATCATTTAAAAAATTGATAGTATTACAAAAACGCAATCCAAAGCAAAGAAAATGTTAGGGGAGATTCATCGCTCATCTAAGATCGAATGATATCTTAGCTACAAATCTTGATGGTTTTAATGATCTGGAGATTGATATAGAGGAAATAGGGATGAGGCTGGGTTTGAACGTTCTATTTCTGCTGTTTAACTGTCCCGATCGCCCAAGCTGCTGCTTTTCTTAGCACATTTCTCGGAGATTTCATTTTTACTGCCTTTTCCAGGAAGGGAAGTTGTGATTGATCGCCGCATTTCCCTATTGATCTCAAAGCTTCGGCCTGGGCCATGTAGCTGTCATCTTTTTCAAATTGCTCCTTAAAAAAGAGAATGAATTCAGGGTTTTTATAATCTCCAAGAATTCTTAAGGCAGTTGTTCTGACTTTTGAATTTTTATCCGTGGTCATGTTTTTATACAGATCAACATGCTCCCTCTGTTTAAGCTTTCCCAAGGTTTCGAGAGCGCTTCTTCTCACGGCCCAGAATTCATCTTCCTGAGCGCTATGGATCAAGCTGTTTACAGCACAGGTGTTGTCTTTAAATCGTGCTAGCTGTGAGGCGGCCCAGCTCCTGCCGATAACATCATCATTTTTGAGTTGATAGAGGAGTTCTTCCAGGCTTTTATCGAACCTCAATTCCTTCAAGAGGTAATTCCCTTCATCAAACCTAACCAGGAGAGGCTTCTCTTTCACAGAAAGTTCGAACACCTGTTCTTTCTGTTTTATCCATACTTTTTTTGATGTTTTTTCTTCCGGAGTGACAACTCCTATTATCACCGGCATCTTATAGACCGGAATGCCTATAGATGTATCCTGCGTTTGAATCACCTTCAGTTTGAGTTTTTGGCTTTGTTCATCCCAGCTGTAGCTGATATCAAAGACCGGATGTCCTGGCTTAAGAATAAACTGCTCGAAAAACCAGTCAAGGTTCTGACCTGTCACATCTTTTACAGCGACCATAAAATCATGGGTGTCAACGGCCTGAAACTCATGTTTATGCAAGAAGTGTCGAAGAGTTCTGAAGAAAGGTTTATCTCCCATGATGAAGCGTAACATGTGGAGAACAGCAGCCCCTTTGGGATAAGTGTGACTGTCAAAGTTGTCTTGCGGTCGGTCATAACGGTCAAAAACAATGGGACGCATGTATTCTGTATGGGCCTCCCTTAAGTACTGGTTCTTTTTCCTGAGCAGATCATAGGCCCCTTCATCTTCTCCCTTATCATAACGGGTGTAAAGATAATCGGAATAGGTACCAAAGCTTTCGTTTAACCAGGTATGTGCCCAGGACCGCAAGGTGATGAGGTCTCCCCACCACTGGTGAGCGACTTCATGGGCAATGACTGTCTCCCAGGAAAAATCCTGCTCTGCTCTTTTATCGTGGATGACTTGTTCACCGAGGACTGTAGCTGAGGTGGCTTCAGCGCCTCCTCCTTGCCGAGGTGTGGTGACTTGGTCATATTTTGCCCAGGGATATTCATATCCGAAAAGTTTATTGAAGAAATCAATCATGGAGGGAGTTTTCTTAAATATCCATCGGGCATCCTCCACATCTTTCTCATAGACCCAGTAGTTCACCGGCAGCGAACCGAGAGTGTCTTGGATAATTTCAAAAGGACCGATAGCCAGCATGAAAAGATAGGTGGAATGGGGAAGCTCCTGCGACCAATGGTAGGTTTTAGTGCTGTTCTTTATGTCCTCTTTTACGCTGACCAGCCTCCCGTTTGAAAGCACTCTGTAATCATCCTGAACGGTTACGATCAGCTCATTGGTCACTTTATCATGAGGATAGTCATAACAGGGGAACCAGTGATGAGCATATTCGGGCCAGGAGACTGTCGATACCATCTTGGGATTAGTGGGTTTTTCGTCATCGAAAAAAAGCCCGTGTTTTGGATCCTGGGCGTGGTATTTTACGGTGAAGGTCGCAGTCTCACCATAGCCGTAAGCTCTGGAAAGCTGGACAGTGAGATGCCTGTCTGTTTGTTTAAATTCAAGGGGGTGGTTCTGTGAGTTCGCAACAGCGGTCACAACTAATTCCTCTGCATCCAGGACGCATTCTTGGAAGTCATCTTTTAATGGAATCAATGTCACTCTGTTTTCTCCCCAGAAATACTTCTTATCTAAATCAAAGGTAAGAGTTATGCGGTAGTGCTGGGCATCGTAATCATGGCTCCTTTCATAGGTGAGTGGTCTCTGGTAGACATCGATTTTTTGGGCCTGCAGCCAACAAGAAAATGAAACCAGTATTAATAATACGGCGAAGGATTTTTTCATGATTCAGCTCCTGGTGAGAGATTATTTCTTTTTCATGTAGGCTTCAATCTCGTCCACTGCCCTTGGAATTCCCTGCGAGAGATTTTCATACCCGTCTTTTGTGATCACCACTGTGTCCTCAAGTCGGATTCCCATTTCTTCCTCAGGGTAAGGCAAGTTAATATCGCAGGCAAAGACGAAGCCTGGACGCAGAACTTCATCCGGGCCAGAAAAAGTTCCAACGGGATCATGGGTCGCCAGTCCGATGGAATGGTTGTATCCGCCGTAACGGATTAATCCTCGAAATTTCGGATCTGTATGGTCGTATCCCTGCTCGATAAGGTATTGCTTGATTTTTTCCCCCACCTCCTTGAGCGAAATGCCCGGCCGATAATTTTGCAGGCAGGTTTTCCGGATGCCGTAGGCCATCCTGTACAATTCTTCCTGTCTCGGCGAGAACTTCCCGTTAGCGGGGAAAGTGGATGATATATCCGCATTGTAGTATCCGAAGTCTGGACCCGCATCCAGGATGATAAAATCCCCGTTTGCCAGTGTTCTGTCATGCTTGTGATAATGGCCGAAAGCGTGGTTGGGACCTGACATCAGGATGACATAAAAAGCTAGTTCTTGGGCTCGTTCTTTTTTACAGGTGTATTCAAACAGAGCGGCCAGTTCCTTTTCTGTGATTCCAGGCCGGGTAGATTTCATGACTGCCAGATGGGCCTTAACACCAATCCTGGCTGCCTGGCGGAGGAGTTCAACTTCTGAGGGAGATTTTATTTTACGGAGGTCCCAGACAAGGGGAGAACAGTCTTTTACTGTGACTTGAGGGAATCTCTCTTTCAAGAGTTTTACCAGTTGTAGCTCCCGGGTGAGCCTTCCATCCCATGTGTTCATGGTCATCGTGTTCTGTAGAGTTCGGAATTTTTCGTTGGTGTTTTCCCGGCTCAATTCCTCGGGCCTGAACATCGTGTATAAAATATGGGTTTGAAGACTCAGCCTTGCTAGGTGTGCCGAAAGTCGGTCGAGGGGAAAGACCTTGTCTATTCCAGTCACTTCCTTAGGATTTCGCACCAGATCCAAGGGTATACCTTCTGCCCGAGCCTCATTTTCACTGATGGAGTAAAAGAGAACACTTTCTTTATGCAGTCCGTCCACGATAAGAACAGCATTGGGGATTTCCACGCCGCTGAAATAATAGAAATCGTTGTTTTGGAAAAATTGTTTATCCGCTGTCGGAGTGGTTGCTCCAAGAATAATGGCTGCCCCGTCTTGAATCTTTTCCATAAATTTTGCCCGCCTCGCTGCATATTCCGATTTATCAAGGATACCTTCTGCACTGGCAAAATGTAGAGAAATGAGTATCAATATAATCGCCAACGACGACCAAATTATCTTCTTCATCATTCACCTCCAACTCACTCTTGGCCATTTTTTTGGCCCTTATTCCTAATACCCAATATCATAGTGGAATGGCTCAATCAATCAAAAAAAATAAAATAATGGGATTAGGCTTTCAGATTTAATAATACACAATCCTAGAATTATCGGGAAATAATAGGGAAATCAATCTCCTTTTTTGAATTTCGGTGAGAGATTCGGAAATAAATATTGTGTCCCCTGCATTCAAGATGGAGACCTCCCCCCCAATTTTTTTCCTGATATTTACCTTCTGTTTCCGCCTCCCACGTAAAGGACTTGCCCGGTTATCCAGTCAGCCTGTTCAGAAGCGAAAAAGATGACAGCCTGGGCAATATCCTCGGGCTTGCCAATCCGCCGGAGAGGGTAGGTCTCGACAAGGCTTTTTTCCAATTCAGCATTTATCCATCCAGTTTGGACTGCCCCTGGTGATATGACATTGACGGTTATTCCGTAGGGTCCTAATTCGATGGCCGCAGCACGAGTGTAGCTTTCTGTGGCATATTTACTTGCTCCATAGGAGATTGCAGAAGGGTGGGCATAGGCACCATCCGTACTGATATTGATGATTCGTCCCCAGTTCGCTTTCCTGGATAGGTAACGCCTCGTGTATTCTTTAATCATGAGGGCCACAGCCCGACAGTTCACGGCAAAGTGTTCATCATGAGAATTTGCAGTTATGGTTGCAATGGGAAATTCATCCACAAATAAAGGATCTTTACTTATTTCTTCGGGGGGAATAAAGCTATCGCACTTTCCGTGCGCAGCATTGTTGACTAAAATGTCAACTTTTCCAAATTCCTCTTCTGCTTTATCAAACATTCTTGTGATATTACCCGGGTCAGCTAAATCTGTTTCCCAGGCATAGCATTTGCCACCAAGCTCATGGATTGTCTTTACGGCTTCATCAGCAGATTTCGCCTGCATCTTATGGTAATAGGCTCTGCCTGGTACAGTGGCACCTTTGGCTTCCTCTTCGCTCACACCACCATATTCAGAGGGTGATAAACTCAGATAAGTCATAAAAACCTTGGCCCCTTCTCCTGCTAACGCTGTTGAGATCGCGGCACCAATCCCATGGTTTGCCCCGGTCACGATCGCCACTTTATCCTTAAGCTTGGTATCTATCATATCTGTTCCTCCTTTATTACATTCCTGTCAGATATTACTTTCCTTAATAACTATACTGCCTTTATTAATTTTTACTTTTCTGGGTTGTCCGGTTTTATTCCTGATGATATTTCAGGACTATTATTTCCACCTCGTCTTTCAAGTCCTTTTTATTGATTGATATGAAACTTTTATCATGTCTCCTAACATTTTTGAATTTTTTTACAAAATTCTTTTCATCGGAGAATGGAAGCTCTCTTTTCAAGTTATCGGTCTTATAATGCATTGGAATTGCGATTCTGGGATCGAGCTGTTCGACAATCTTTTTTGCGGTTTGGGAATCGATAGTGTAACGTTCATCGACCGGTATCATCAGAACATCCACTTTGCCGATGGCGTCAATTTGTTCTTGTTCAAGGACATGACCGAGATCGCCGAGGTGAACTACCTTCAATCCATTGAGATCAAGACAGACAATACCGTTTGCTCCATCGATAGCTCCATTTTGGTCGTCGTGGTAGGAAGGAACAGTCCAGAAAGTCAATGATTTTCCCTCGAATTTTCTCGTAATTTTTCCACTGACTTTTGTCGTTTTTCCTTTTTTATGGAGAATAAATTCATTCCTGTCTCCTGAGGCGAGATACGCCTGGTCTACATTAATTCCTTCAAAGTAATTATGGTCGCGGGCGTTGTGAGACACAAATGCATAATCGGTTTTCTCTTTTGGTAAGGAATATTTATTTTTTGGTGAGGCATACTCGAAAAAATCTGGATAAAAAGGATCAAGGACAATTCTTTTCCCAGCAAAGCTTATCTCAAAACATGATCGTCCATAATACATTACTAATATTTCCTCATTTTTTTCCTGCGCTAGCAAAGGGATTAGTAATAGTAAAATCATTGCAGCACTTATGATCTTTTTCACAGTATCCTCCTTTTTTTGGCTTAACATTTTTTTTAGAATATAACGATTCCTCCTTTCTGTGAGCTCAGGTGCTCATTCTTGTGGGAGGAATAATTTCTTTCTTTCTCATCAATTTTGATCAGGCTATAAAAATTCTAAATGATATGATATATTTGCCTGCTGTATCTTTCAAATAGTTCTGTCTTCGTTTGAATGATAAAAACACTAAGAAAGGAGTTATTAGAATGTTAATGACAAAGAGAATTTTCTGTCTCGCAGGTGTTTTTATATTAATATTTTTTTCTGGATGCAAGGGGCCGGAGAGGGAAGTGCCGGAAGACCTCACCAAAAAGGAACTTCTGGGAAAAAAGTTATTTTTTGACGCAAATCTTTCCACTCCGCCTGGGCAGGCGTGTGCCTTTTGCCATGGCCCTCAAGCCGGCTTTACCGGACCTGATTCAAGAGTGAACAGCGCAGGATCAGTCTATGAAGGGGCTGTTTCAGGACGTTTTGGAAACCGCAAGCCACCCTCTGCCACCTATGCTGGGCTGAGTCCTGTTTTACATCTAGATGAAGAAGAAGGGATCTTTGTGGGCGGCATGTTCTGGGATGGCAGAGCCACAGGCGAATCGCTGAGTGATCCCCTGGCTGAGCAAGCCATGGGGCCCTTCTTGAATCCGCTGGAACAGAACAATTTTGATAAAAAAAGCGTGGTGATGAAAGTAAAAAATTCCGACTATGCAGCTCTTTTCGAGGAAGTCTGGAGACCTGGAGCTTTGGATTGGGAAAATGATATCGAAGGAACATACGAAAGAATCGCCCGCTCCATCGCAGCCTACGAGAGATCCGTTGAAGTGAGTCCCTACAGTTCCAAGTTTGATGCGTTCTGGCGGGAGGCGAAATTGACGGGCAAAGATGTAGAATCCATCGATGAATCGAATTGGGGAGACTACAAGAATTTAGGGTTGGAAGATGATGAAGTGGAAGGACTCATGTTGTTTGTAACCAAAGGCCTGTGTGCAGAATGCCATGTTTTGACACCCGGACCTAATGGTGAGCCTCCTGTGTTTACAGATTTCACTTATGATAATCTTGGTGCGCCCAGGAATCCTGAAAACCCGTTCTATTCTATGTCAGAGGAGTGGAATCCTGAAGGAAGCGATTGGGTGGACAAGGGTTTGGGAGGATATCTCGAGACTACCGAAGAATATGCTCAGTACGCCGCGGAAAACTATGGCAAGCAAAAAGTCCCCACTCTGCGAAATGTGGATCTAAGGCCGAGCCAAGATTTTGCAAAGGCTTTCTTGCACAACGGCTTTTTTAAGAGTCTCAAGGATGTGGTGCGTTTCTATAATACCAGAGATGTGGAGAGTGAGAACTGGCCCCCACCTGAGGTAAGCGTTAACGTGAACACGGATGAGCTAGGGAATCTTGAGCTGACGGATAGAGAAGAGGACCTCATCGTTCTTTTCATGAAGACTCTCTCTGATGGCTATATTAAATCTAAAGCAAAATAAATCGAAACGCAGACTAAAAGAGCACCGCAGAACATTTTTAATGTGCTGATCCAGGATTGAATTTCTGGTCTTTTTATTCCTGAAGGTCATTCCTTATTTTATCCAGGAATGTCTTCGCTTCTGAAGCGTCGAACATCTGCCAGAGCTTATCGAGCTTGTCACATGGATACTCGTCACAATGAGCACAGTTTTCGACGTTTTTCTCGAATCCACAGGCTCGGACTTCACAGGCCTTAGCAAACTTACTGAGTTTTTCCTCTTCGACTAAACAGCCCTCACAGTTAATGTCTTTTGGTTCTAAGGGGAACTCATCTGTTGACCATTGTTCAGCAATCTTTTTTCTCTCCTGATCATCATCTTTATGGGTCGCAATATAGGTTGGGCAGTTAAAGCAGTTTAGCCCACAGATGCCGGTCATTCTTTCCATCTTTCAATCCTCTGATTCCTTCAAAAATGTTTCTGTGTCCACCACTCTCGCATAGTAGCGGGAAAGAGAAGCCAGGGTTGAGTAATGGACGTCTTCGGCAGGGATTTCCCTGTCTTGAAACTTCAACGATCGAGTGGCACAGGCATCGTGCACTACGATACACTCAAAGTCGAAATCGTGGGCAGCCCGGGTAGCTGCCTCCACACACATGTGGGTCATCATGCCGCAGATTGCAAGCCTTTCTATACTGTTTGACCTGAGATAAGCCAATAAATCGGTGTCCTTGAAAGCATTGGCGTGATTCTTGGAGATCACTTTTTCCGTTTCCAAAGGTTTCACGTGTTCATGAATTTCTCCTCCAGGTTGAGTTTCATGGCGGACATGGATCACCATCAGACCCTTTTGTCGGAAGTGGTTTAATAATTTACTAGCCTTCAAACTGGCCTCTTCTGGATTTACGAGTGATGATCTCCCGCCCGGAAAATAGAAGTTTTGGATATCGATGAGTAGCAGGGCAGTCTTAGGATTTTCGTTCTCTTCTAGGAATGCTTTATTCCCGGACAAAAGAGATACAAGGAAAATACAAAGAATCAGAGGAAATAATTTCTTCATTTTTGCCTCTCCTTTTGGGGAGAATATTTAAAATATTCTGTCTTTTCTCTGTACTGATTTTACTTTGTTTCTAACTTCTCTCCATTCATTCAGGAGCAGTGCTTTTCTTGTTTTTCGTGATAGGAGGAAATTTTCTCCGTTTATCCATTAAGTGATGTAGAGAAAGCCACGGATGGGGAAGAAGCATCCGCGGGCCAGAATACCTCATGACTGTTCTTATCTTTTTTCTCATGTCGGGCTTATAGCAGTGAACAGGGCATTCGCTGCAGGCACCCTTGGAAGCGCCAAAAGGACATTTTTCCAGACGAGCCAGGGCATATTCTTGAAGCTCCTCGCAATCCCGACATAGATGTTTTCTGGTGGAATGTGCGCCATGACACCAGATGCGAATCATGGCTTTCAGAGTCTTCTTCTCGCGCTTGATTCGGGAGCTTTCCGATGACTTTTGATTCATGAATAAGGAATTATATATTCAGGTTTGATTTCATTCAATGGAAAAGCGGGATTTTAAAGTAAGTCTGAAGACGTTAGGAATATCCCTGAGGAAGGGAGACTTGAAAGAATGAATATTGAGCCATTTATATGCGCTGTACGTTCAAGCTAAGTTTTGATTTTTTGCTTTTTCACATTCAGCTTGATCTTACCTTTCTGGGCTAACCTTGTCAGGAAGTAGTAAGCACTGTCCTTCGATATTTTGAAATGCTTGGCTATCTGTTGAGAATCGATTGTATCCTTGTCTTTAATGAAATCTAATATTTCCTCTTCAATCTGCTCTACCCAGTCTTCGAATAATCCCTGGACTTCTGGTGTAGCTAAAGTGGCAATTCTATGGCTTTGCCTCATAGAAGACATCATTTCTCGACACATCTCCCAGGGACCAAATCCTTTTTCGCCTTTTTTTCCGGGTCCGCATCCCATCATCCCTATCATGGCTCCTCCATGTCCCCTCATATGGTGCATCATCCTGGGCATCATTCCCTTCATGAATTCATGCTTTTCTTCCTCTTTCATACCAGAAAAGAAGTGTTCTATCATTTTTTCCATCATCTCCTTTTTTTCTTCTGAAGACATTTTGCCCATCATCGAATCCCTCATTTTATCCTTAAACATAATGAATCCTCCTTCATAATTTCTTCTTACCCTTTCTCCACCAGGGTGGACAGCAAAACATCGGTTCCATGGTCCTTTTGCCCTTTGGAGTGCTGGCGATTCCCAGAAACAGGCCAAGAGCATCAAGCAGTTTAGTATCCTTCAATTTATAATAAATAAAAGGACCGTTTCTCTTTGTTTCCAAGATATCTCTCTGGCGGAGAATTCTTAGATGATGCGAAACGAGCGGTTGAGACAGGTGAGTCGCTTCTACGATTTCGGATACAGATCTTTCCTTGTCTCCGATAAATTTAATTATCTTCAGTCTGTTGGCCTCACCTAGAGTTTGAAAGAGATATTGCAGTCTATGCGCATCATCCATATTAATAACCTTTTATATAAGTAATCATTTATATAAATGAACATTTATATAATAAGTCAAAATAAATTTTTGTCAAGTTTTTTTTAAAAATTTTTCCGAAGTAAATCTTTTTAAGAAATTTAGGAAGTGCTGACCTACCATATTCCTGGGATCAGTCTGTATCGTACTTTCTTGGCATACTCCTGGTAACCTTCGAGCTCCTCCAGGAGAGTCTTGTCCTCGAGTGAGGTGCGGATGATGAAGAGGACAACGATTACAAAGGCGGGGATGAAGGAATAGAACGAAGCCAGAGCGAGGGGAGCACAAAGAATGAATAGCATAACCCCAACATACATGGGATGGCGGACATATTCATAGGGACCGGTGGTAATAACTCGATGACCGCGGTCTTTCTGGATCCTTACGTATTGCGCCAGGTAAGTGTTTTGTTTAAAGGCCCAGAAGCCTAAAATCACAGCGGGAATGAAACCGAAGTATCCGACGGCTTTCCACATCAAGGGTACCCGTGACCAGCGGAAACGTACGGCGTCAAGGCCTGCGAGAACCAGCATTATCAAGAGGAAGATGGTGTAAGTAAAAATGATTTTTTTGTCCCAGGTTTTAACGTCTTTCCTGACCGACCTTCGTTCCTTGAGCAGCTCGGGATCATTTTTCTTCAACCATATTAAACATCCTCCCACTACGAAAAAATAAAGACCGAGCAAGAGCCAGGCTTCAGGCCAGTTGAGAGTGCCGGCCGGGATAAAGAGAATAGCCAGGAGGAAGATTACGGTTGCTATAATCCTAACTGTATCTTTTAATTTGGAGGATTTTTTTTTGGCCATTTTTTATGCTTTCTGGAGAGTTCATTTTATTCGGAATATGAACATATTTCAAACATCTTGGGAAGAATCTTGCCAGCGTGTTTTGTCAAAATCTAGAGCTCGATCAGGCGATGATACGTTCGTCTCCTGGAGAATTGGGGCTGGAGTTTTTCAAATCATGATGGTATGGTGGAGAAAATCTGGCAAGATTAGGTTGTTTCAGAAAGCAGTGAGAAAGTTATTTTAAGTTTTTAGGAAAATTGAAAAATGAGGACAATAGAGACCATTGACCTCACCGCAGATAATTTCTAGGACTATGGATTCTGTGGTATCAAGGACATAACAGTGCCTATTTGGAGGTTTCATAATGGATGAGATAACAGTCATAGACTTAGAACCTCAAATGGTTCTCGGGATGCGGAAGAGAGGAGGTTATGAAGAAATAGGAACCATCATTCAAATGATATTTGAATTTGCAGCTAGCAAGAATATCGAGCTGGCAGGTCGTCCCGTATTCATTTGTCATGAGGAGACCGTGAATGAAGCTATGGAAGCAGACAAGAATAAAAACGCAGACCTTGAATTGGCCATCCCAATATCAGAAAAGGCAGAGGTTGCCGTGGGGTTCAAATGCTATGAAATGCCTGGTGGAAAAATGGCTAAGATTGTCCACAAGGGACCGTATGAGGATTGTGGCCCAGCCTATGAAAAGCTTTTCGCCTGGATAAAAGACAACGGCAAAAGAGTTGTGGGACTCATAAGAGAAGTCTATTTGACTGACCCTAGAGAGGTGCCCCCAGAAGAATATCTCACCGAGATTTATGCGCCGATAGACTAAAAGAATTTAAAGAATTTATCTTTTCCAGTGGGAATAACTCCGAATTGACTTCCAAAAAGCAAGGGTAGGAGAGGCTATGAAAGACTTATTCGTTAAATGCGGCTTCAATTGTGGTCATTGTGGCGCCTTCAGAGAAAACGCTAAGACGAAACAAGACAGGCAGCGCGGCAGCGATGGATGGAAAAAGTATTATAACTTCAGGTTGAGTCTGGACCGGATGTACTGCGACGGCTGTCAAACACCTGATAAAGAAAATCTAGTGCTCTTGAATCCGGCCTGCACAACCCGGAGATGTGCTCAAACAAACAAAGTTGAGACCTGTGCCCACTGCTCTGAATATCGGGCTTGTATGCATGAACTAAGAGTATTTAGCCAAGACATCACCAGAGAAAAAATCGAGGCCCCAAGGGGGCTCCGATCCCAGAAAAGGATTATGTTGCTTTCGTAGAGCCTTTCGAGCATCTTAAGCATTTAGACCAAATACGCGCCACTCTCAAGCCCAAAGATATTGTCAAGGCTGTGATTTTATCTAAAGAACCCAAAATTGCAGGCTTTCCCGATGCCCTCCCTTTCTCCAAGAAAAAAAGGCTGGCCTGGAAAGCCCTTTACCAAATTTTGGCAGCTATGGCCTCCCTGAGTGGCAACACCTATTCTCAGCAGGTTGAGCTTAAGAAAAGATAGGATTACCTTTTTAAGCTATTATGGACTTTCGGGCTCTATGGTGAGTTAAAAGAAGACCACGGCATGCATCTTGTGCTGGACAGCGAGACCTATTATGCTCAGAAGTTAACCGGGCATTTAAGAACAATAGTCTTGAACTTGGAATTCCTGAGAAAACACGGAGCCCAAGCAGAGATTGTTTCGCTGACGCAAGAAAGGTACGGCCAGAAAGGCTGGTTAACGCCCATGGCCTGGTTGAGGAAGGAAGGTTAGTTCCTCAAAATGTCCTTTGACGATAAAGCTGGAGGCGGGCCAGCTTTAAAGGGTGTCCAGGATTATGTGGCCATACTGAATGAGAAATACAGCGAGAAGGCATTAAGATATTTTAAAAAGGTGGATATGAATCTCTTGGTGGATAAGGAGGAAGTGCTGTACCCAGAATGGGATTTTTTCGTAGGTATGCTCGACAGTCCTAATTCTTACTGGAGATTGAGTGCTGTTCGCCTGTTAGCCAACTTAACAGGCGCAGACAAAGAAAAAAAGTTCGAGAAGATATTCGACCAGTATTACAGCCTGCTCGATGACAGTGTCATAGTCGCCATCTACCTTGTAGGTGACTCAGGAAAGATTGCCAGGGCAAAACCTAAGCTTCAAACCAAAATAACAAACAAGCTGTTGAGTATAGACAAAACCCAGCAAAAGCACAAAGACCTGATAAAAGGGAGCGCCCTTCTAGCCCTCAGTCAATATTTTGAAAAAGTTAGGAACAAGAAGAAGATAATCGATTTCGCTAAACCGCTATTGAAAGGAGAGAGCCCGAAAACGAGAAAAATTGCCCGGGAATTCTTGAGTAAATGGGATAAAAAAGGTTAATGCCAATTGTGGAGCAGCGAATATTTTTTTACTCATACCTCAGTGAATCGACCGGATTGGCCAGGGCCGCTTTTACAGATTGGTAGCAAACTGTAAACAGGGAAATAATTAGAGCCAGGCCCCCGGAGACCAGAAAAATCTCCCATTGAATATCCGTCCGGGCAGCAAAATTCTGCAGCCAGTTTTTTACAGCAAAGTAAGCCAAAGGCCAGGCAATCAGGTTACCCAGAAGGATCCACCTTATAAACTCCTTGGAGAGAAGAAGGATGATACCGGTGACCGAAGACCCCAGGATTTTTCTGATCCCGATTTCTTTTGTTCTCTGTTCGGCCGTGAAAGAGGCCAAACCCAAGAGTCCCAGACAGGAGATGAAGATGGCAAAAACGGTCGAAAAGCTCAGAATCTTTTCCATGCGCTGTTCGGCCCGATAGCGGCTGGCGAGTCGTGTATCCAGGAATTCATACTCAAAAGTTTCGTTGGGCACCACGTCTTTCTGGGTTCTTTTAATAAAAGCGATTGTCTCTGGAATATTATCCGATTGAATGCGAATACAGATATTGTCCAAGGACCATCCCATTCTCATCATGAGGGGTTCGATCTCTTCATGAAGGGAGCTGAAATGGAAGTCTTTTACGACTCCGATGATTTTGCCCTTGAAATCATCCCAATATACCCTTTTACCCAGGGGAGATTCGAGGTCCATAGCCTCAACAGCTGTTTCATTGATTACACAGCTCTCAGATATATCCGTTTGGAATTTTTCTGAGAAAAAACGCCCGTCTGCCATTTCCATGTTGAATGTATTCAGATAATCGGCATCCACACCCATGACATTCATGACGGAAAAACTATCATCTTCCTGTCTTCCATCCCAATTGAAATCATAACCGGCGATAGAGCTTTGTTTGATATCGGGTGTTGTGTTGGCTCGGGCGAGGCTAATGATGCTCGGGTTTTTCAGGAGCTCGGCTTTGAAGGTGTCGTATTTTCTGGCTAGCTGCCCCCTCATGGGCAGACAGATGATGTTTTCTTTATTGTAGCCCAAATCCTTTTTCATCATGAAATCCATTTGTCGGAAGACAAAAAGGGTTCCGGTGATCAAAAAAATGGACAGCGAAAATTGAGTGACAACCAAGATTCTCCTGAATACGACGCTGCCGCCCTTGGATTTTAAGGCTCCCTTGAGCACATGTATAGCCCGAAAAGAGGAGAGTACGAGTGCAGGATAGACACCGGAGAGAACGCCTGTGATAAGAGCCAGCCCGAATAGAACCAGGATAAGGCTGACCGAATAAAACATCGTGAGCGGTTTTCCAGTCAGCCGGCTGAAGGTAGGAATAAACAGATGAACAAGGATCAGACCGATTATCAAGGCAAAGAAGGAAAAAAGAATGGATTCTCCGATAAACTGCTTGAAGAGTTGGGTACGGCTAGCTCCCACAACCTGCCTGATACCCACTTCTTTGGCTCGGTTGGCCGAACGGGCTGTAGAGAGATTCATGTAATTGATACAGGCAATAAGAAGGATAAAAACAGCCATACCTGAAAAGATATAGAGATAAATGATCGCGCCTCCTCCACCGAGAGCGTGAAGGTGGATATCCACAAGTGGTTGTAGATAGAGGGTGGAGCTGGAGCGTGAAACAAACTCTTTGATGGTACCGGATATTTTAGTTTCGACTTCTTGGAACGATGCGCTTTTTTCGATTTGAATATAAGTAGTGTAGTTGTTATTTCCCCAATCCTTCATATTTGTGCCGTATTCGCCGAGAAGTTTAAAGGGGATGAGGAAGTCAAACAACATGTGGGTGTTATCCGGGATATCGTGGATAACTCCAGAAACGGTCAAGTCAACACCTTCCCCGATTCGAAGGGTTTTTCCCAGAGGGTCTTCTCCTGCAAAATACTTTGTCCTCATTGTTTCGGAGATGACGATAGAATGGGGAACTTCGAGGGCTTTCTGCGGCGAACCCTCAATCATGGGAATAGAGAACATCTCGAGGAAGGAGTCATCCACTAAAGCGCCGTTTTCTCTGAAAAAAATATTCTCCCTGCCGATGGTCCATCTGCTGGCGATGTACCTTGCCGAATGTTGGATTTCAGGATATTGATTTTCCAGGTAGGGTCCAAGTCCAGAGGGAGTTACAGAAATATGGAAGATCTGTCCGCCTTGTGGAGATTCCTGAACGACCCTGTAGAGGTTTTCTGCATTCTCATGGAATCTGTCATAGTCGAGTTCGCCCTTAATCCAGAGAAAAATGATCAAGCAGCAGGCAATAGCGATAGCCAGGCCAGTGATATTGATGAAGGAATAGAACTTAAATTTATTAAAGTTCCTGAGACTGATTTTCATATAATTTTTGATCATTTGGATACTCCAATAGATTGAATTTGACAGTAATGCCGGCAAGGAGCGGAGGAGTTGACCCAAAAACCAAAGCCGGGCCACTCCCTTGCCCCTGGTTGCGCTGAGGCTATCAAAGACTTCAAGCAGGGCCTGCCCAATATGGTCTCGCTTTTCAAGAGGGATGAACTTTAGGAGTAACACTAGAGCTGTCTTGGGTTTAATCGACTTATTCTTCACTGGTCACCGATTTTTCTGAAAGAGAAAAGGAGAATCCTCTCCACATAATGTCATGCAGTCTCTTGGCTTCAGCCAAAGCATTGAGACCATCATCGGTTAGCCTGTAGAATTGAATGGCTTTGCCTCCTTGTGTCTTCCTGGGTTTACCTGAATAGGTTTCCACTAGGTTCTTTTTTTTCAGCTTGTCCAGCGTGACATAAAGGGAGCCGAAGGCCCAGTCATTGCCTGTGTGTTCAAGCAAGAAATTTCGGATATTGACAAGGTAAGCTGGTTCTTTAAGACCCAGTATGGCAAGCATGAATAATTCTTCTTGTTTGGTGAGATAGGTCATGGTTGTTTCTTTAACATATTTAAAGTTATATACAAATAAACGGATATTTATTCTAAAAGGTTGTCAGAAATGTGATTTTTTATTTAGATTCCGGGCAGTCTCTTGAACTAAAAGATAAGAATTTCAGTGTCGTGTTGCCGCCAACTTTCAGACGCAATACACAATTTTTCCTGATGAATCTTTCTCATCTTGCTTCAGTAGGCCTTAGAGCAGAGGCTATAATGACGCACTATGACCTGCCCCATATTACTGAAATCTGAGGATTGAAAAAAACTGATTTCTTTCTTTTAGATATTAAATGAAATAAGTGGGGGGCGATAGCGGTGGAGAGATGAAATCTATCCCCTTTATTGAAGATCGCAAGGTCATCGATAGGATTATCTGCCGCCATATGATATGATTGCTGCTAAAAACACAGGAGAAATCCGCAGGGATATCAACCTTCAGTTCATTCTCTATTTTCATGGCAAGATGGCTGAGATAGCGGTCGATAAGCAAGTGATAGGCATGTAGGAGTCAACACAATCAATCGCAACGGACCTGATCGATCTCTTTCCTTACGGAATTTTGACCAAAAGAAGGGAGGATAAGTGAAAACTCCGGCCTCTCAATTTATCAGATCAATGATTATGGGATGTCTCGTTCTGTTGTTGGTCAATTCAGCCTCATCGCAGACCTTTGAACTCAAAGGTCTCCTATCCGGATGGGTCACTGTGAATACAGAAGATATCTTGGAACCACAGTTGGGTATGTATTATATTCCTGAATTCTCTATCAAAAAATCCTTCTCCCAAAATTATTCCCTTGATTTTGATCTTTCTTTGAACGCCAACGGAACAGCCCGCTTTCAATCCCAGGACGAGATTCAAACAAACGGTGAAATCAAACTTTACAGAATGTGGGGGCGGTTTTCGTCCTCCCGGTTTGAAGCCAGGCTCGGCCTCCAAAAGATAAACTTTGGCTCTGCTTCTCTTTTAAGGCCTCTAATGTGGTTTGATCGCCTCGACCCCCGTGATCCTCTGCAGCTCACAGATGGGGTTTACGCCCTTCTCCTGAGGTACTACTTCTTGAACAATGCCAATATCTGGGTTTGGGGGCTTTTCGGCAACAAAGACACTAAAGGCTGGGAATTTCTTTCGACCAAGGATCGATCCGTTGAATTCGGAGGCCGCTTCCAGCGCCCTGTCGGAAAAGGAGAGATGGCTTTCACCTATCATCACCGGCAAATTGATCCCAACCAAATTCTTCCTGGTCTGGATATGGCAAATAGTTCTTCAATTCCCGAGAACCGTTTCGCGCTGGATGGCAAATGGGATATAGAAATTGGACTCTGGTTCGAAGCAACGCTCACCCATCAGGAAAGCGATCAGCTGCCCTACCCGTGGCAGAAAGCCGTTACTGTAGGATTCGATTATACTTTCGGTCTTGGGAACGGCCTGAATCTGATCGGGGAATACTTTGTTTATGAAAGCAGTCAGGAGCTCTTTGGTTCTGGTGAGAGTATGGAATTTTCAGCCTTGTCTATGAATTATCCCTTGAGTATACTGGATAGTCTGAGCTGTATTTTTTATTATGATTGGAAAAACAAGGACCTCTACAGCTTCCTCAACTGGAGACGAACCTATGATCAATGGGTCATCAATGTAATTGGATTCTGGAATCCGGAACGTTTTCAGATCTACCAGAGCCCAGCGGAGAACAGCCTGTTCGCAGGCAAAGGGATTCAGGTCATGGTTATTTTTAATCATTGAGAATTTTTATGGCCAATATTCAGTATGAAACATGAGAGAGAGGTTATAATGGAGAATTCTTTTTTGATCAAAACTCAAGACTTGGTTAAAACCTATCCCATGGGGCATACGAAGATTTTCGCACTCAACGGAGTGAACCTTAATTTTAGGCCGGGGGAGTTTGCTGGTCTGGTAGGACCCAGCGGTTCGGGCAAAACAACATTTCTTAACATCGTCGGTTCACTAGACTCACCAACATCAGGGAGCGCGGTCGTTATGGGGAAAAAGATAGAAGACCTGTCGCATAAACAGGCGGCTTGGCTGCGCAACCAGAACATCGGATTTATCTTTCAAACATTCAACCTGCTTCCGGTTTACACTGTCTATGAAAACGTCGAGTTTACCTTGCTCCTGCTCAAGATGTCTGCAGAAGAACGAAAAGACAAAGTCATGCAAGCCTTGGAGTGGGTCAAGCTGGCAGATAGAGCAAAATCCAAGCCTGCCCAGCTCTCTGGGGGACAAAGCCAGAGAGTGGCCGTAGCTAGGGCTATTGTTAAGGAACCATCCATTATTCTGGCCGATGAACCGACCGCCAATCTCGACGCGGAGAACTCATTCAACATCCTCGACACCATGGAAGAGCTGAACCGCGAGCTGGGAACAACTTTTATTTTCGCCACTCATGATGAAAAAGTCATCAAATACCTGCGTCGGAAAATCACTCTTGTAGACGGGAAGGTAGCCAAAGACGAGGCTCTTGAACAGAAAAAGGTGAAAGGAGGAAACCAATGATCATTCCTCGTCTGGCACTAAAGAACCTACTGGGAGCAGGACTCCGGACCTGGTTAAATGTGGTGGTCCTGTCTCTTTCCTTTGTGCTCATCATCTTCCTGCAGAGCCTGTATAAAGGAATGGGTGATCAGGCTAAAGAAGCCAAGATAGACATTGAATTCGCCGGAGGCCAGTACTGGCATGAAAGTTATGATCCATTCGACCCCCTCACCTTGGAAGACGCCCATGGAGTTGTTCCCGATCCTATACAGGAAAAAATCGATAAAGGCGAAGCCACTCCCATACTTGTAACTCAGGCGACCATTTATCCTGAAGGCCGTCTCCGTACGATCCTCTTGAAAGGAATTTATCCTCAGCAATCCATTGTCAATCTTCCTTCAAAATTTCTTGTCCAAGAAGGTGAAGACATACCGGCACTCATCGGAGCCCGGATGGCGAAAAGCGCAGGTCTTAAGATGGGCGATATGGTTACCGTTCGATGGCGAGATGCAAAGGGAACATTTGACGCTCGTGATGTCCAGATAGCCCGGGTCATGAAAACATCGGTGGGTACGGTTGACCAGGGACAAATTTGGATTCCTCTGGAGAAAATGAGAGGCCTGATGAGTATGGAAAACGAGTCGAGTCTGGTGGTGGTTGCCAAAAATACAGAGGATATCCCGACTGTCTCAGGATGGGACTTTAAATCTTTAGAATTCCTTCTCGCGGACATTGAGTACCTGGTTAGGACCAAAACAACGGGGGGTTCCATCATGTATATATTTTTGCTCTTGCTCGCCATGCTGGCCATTTTCAATACCCAGGTTCTCTCCATTTTCCGGAGGCGCAAAGAGATGGGCACCATGATGGCCCTGGGCTTCACCAGATCCAAAATCATTCAACTTTTCACCCTGGAAGGAGCTATGCATTCGGTTTTGGCCGCTATCGTGGCTGCCATTTACGGGATTCCCTTCTTGGTATGGTTTTCTAAAACAGGTTGGGCCCTGCCAGAGGGAACAGACGACTTTGGGTTTGGGCTGGGAGAAAAACTTTTCCCAGTCTATAGTGTTGGATTGGTGGTAGGAACGATTGTCTTGGTCCTGCTGGTCACGACGATCGTGAGTTTCCTGCCCACGCGTAAAATTGCCAAACTCAAACCCACCGATGCCTTGAGAGGTAAGATGTCATGATTAAATTCATACTCAAAGGAATAATCCGTGACCGGTCTCGCAGCTTGTTCCCGGTATTAACCGTACTCTTAGGAGTGGCACTCACAGTCTTGGGATATTGTTATTTTAGTGGAGTCATGACCAGCTGGATTCAAACCAGCGCCAAATTTGAGTCCGGGCATATGAAAATCATGTCCCGGGCTTACGCGGAGAACGCTGATCAAATGCCGAATGATCTGGCCTTTATCGGGGTTAAAAATCTCATGGCTGACCTAAAGAAAGATTTTCCCGATCTTATATATGCCCAAAGAATTCGGTTTGGAGGGCTTTTTGATATTCCGGATGAACAGGGAGAAACGAAGGCTCAAGGTCCTCTGGCTGGATTGGCTGTAGATCTGCTTTCTGAAGAGAGCCCGGAGAGGGAGATGCTTAACCTGGAAAACGCTGTGGTGCGCGGGCGTCTGCCTGAAAAACAGGGAGAGATTCTCATCAGCGATGATTTCGCCCGCCGTTTGGATATTCAGCCCGGACAAACATCCACCCTCATCAGCTCGACGATGTATGGAAACATGGCAACAGCCAACTTCATAGTCGTGGGGATGCTTCACTTTGGCATCACGGCCTTGGACCGCGGTATGATGTTAGCAGACCTAGCAGATATCCGGTCCTCTCTGGATATGGAAGATGCTGCGGGTGAGATCCTGGTTTTTTTCGATGATTTCGTCTACCAGGAAGATGCTGCCGAAAGAATTGCCGAGGCGTTTAATGCGAAATATTCCGATGATGAAGAGGAGTTTTCTCCAGTGATGGAAACCCTTCGCGGCCAGGGCGGGATGGCTGACTACATGGCCATGGTGAATCAATTTATGGGTGTAATGATCTTCTCTTTCATTGCCGTGATGTCTATTGTTCTTTGGAACGCAGGGCTTATGGGAAGTCTCAGACGATATGGAGAGATCGGTGTGCGCCTGGCCATGGGAGAAGACAAAGGGCATCTCTACCGTTCCTTGATCACTGAATCCTTGGTGATCGGCGTTATTGGCTCCATCCTCGGGACTGCTTTGGGCCTGGCTTTTGCTTATTATCTTCAAGCCAAAGGAATCAATTTGGGGAACATGATGCAAAGCGCATCCATGGTGATAAATGATGTGATACGAGCAAAGGTTACTCCGATTAGTTATGTGATCGGTTTTATCCCAGGTCTCATAGCGACCTTTATTGGCACATCCATATCAGGCCTTGGCATCTATAAACGACAGACCTCCCAATTGATGAAGGAGTTGGAAGTATGAGAAAAATATTCTTTCTGTATTGTCTACTTGTGCTTTTAACGGCTGGCGGCATAACGGAAGAATGGCCTGCAGGCGACTGGGTGCTTAAACGGGTGGATGAAAACTTCGGATCAGATAATAAAGTCTCTACCAGTGAGATGGTTATCCATGGACGGAGGGGAAGCCGTTCGATCAAGTCCAAATCATGGCTTCAAGGGATGGACAAATCTTTCACCGAATACTTGGCCCCTGCGCGCGAAAAAGGAACCAAGATGCTTAAACTTGAAGACCAGTTGTGGATATACATGCCTTCCACTGACAGGACAATAAAGATCTCTGGCCACATGCTGCGGCAGTCGGTAATGGGATCAGATCTTTCTTATGAAGATTTCATGGAAGATCCTGAACTCAGTAAACTTTATGAAGCCAAGGTTGTTGCGGAAGAAGTATTCCTTGAGCGTCCTTGCTGGGTGCTTGAATTGACATCCAAGGGAGGCGATATTGCTTATCACTCCCGGAAAATCTGGGTCGATAAGGAGAGGTTTGTTTCTCTGAGAGAGGAACGTTTTGCCAAAAGCGGGAAACTTCTAAAGACCTATATCGTGATGAAAGTCAGCCGGATCCAAAACCGGTGGATACCCACGCAGGTCGTCTTTAAGGATGAACTCAAAAGCGGGAAAGGAACGGAGTTTTTCCTTGAATCCATTGAGCTAAATGCCAACATCCAAGAGCATATTTTTACCAAAGCATCGCTGAGGAAGTAATGCCAATTACTAATCTTGTTAATCTTTTCTGACTAATCTAGGTATTGGTTTTTTCAGGTTAACTTGTTCTTTCAACGTTTTTGTCAGACATGCAATTAGCCATGCTTTTACTAATTCGTTTTTATCTAGCTTATGGACAGAAGTCATAGACTTCAACAAATCATTTAAAATTGAAAATTCCTTTTCAACAAATTTTTTTATATCTGAATTAAATGAACCACATCCCTCGAATGCTTCAACTGGCTTCATTTCTCCAATCCCTGGCAGTAATAAGTCCAAATTTTTCGGAAAATCATAATGACAAATATCCATTCTGCAAACTTGAAGTTCGAGTTCCTTGTTTTCTTTTCCCTGCTGTAATTCTTGGTATGATTTCTCGTCCCAAATCAATCTTGCTCTTAATAAACGAACCAATCTTTCCTTCTCTGGGTTTTTTTTACCCAGCCATTCCGTGATTTGTTGTCCAAATTCCTTATCATAATACTCTAAATCTTTTACTTTAGGATTATCACCTAGCCAGTTGGTTAGTGCCCATACATATCTTTGACCTAATCGACTTCGTCCCGTTTTATCTTTCTTCCAGGCATTTTCTCCGCATCTGATATGATATTCACCTATTTTTTTCGGATCAATATCTGGCTTTAGGTTTAAAATTGACTCTTTAATATATTTAAGATGTTGTTGATATTTGAAGTGGCACACCTCAAATCTGGTAATAAGCTCGCGAATTTGTCGGACCTTTGAAGGAATGATCCCTAGAGTTTTTTTAAATTTATCTATTTCTCTAATTTCAGGGTCATTAGGTGAAATATCGATGTTAGACCATTCATTCATTATCTTAGTGTTAATTATATAAAAAATTGTCTTGTTGTATACATGCACAATTTTTTATGAAAGGGTATTTTGATGAGATCTCGCCATCATCGGTCCAGGTGGCGGTGGAGGAAAGAGATGGTTTCCGCCCAGGACCGGTAGCCTCCCCGGGCGTCTGTCTGGGGCGACCCGCCGCTGGGGTCGCCGTCGATGAGCAGGCCGCGATTGGCTGTGATCAGAAAGGGGAGGACGGACATGTGGCCGCCTTTCTCGATGCTGAGATGCTTGACGTTGTAGGGGAACTGGGCCTGCTTCAGCCTGGTCACGATGGCGGCGCAAAAATCTCCTGACGGCCAGATCTGGTCGTCGGTCCCCGATATGAGCAGGATTGGACCGGCGATATTCTCGACGGGAATCACCGCCTTCTTGATTGTGGCCGGATCGGCCTTGGCCAGGGCATCACGGAAGAAAAAGACGAAGGAGGCGAGTTCGCCTTTCATATACTTTTCCTTATCCTGGGGAGAAACCTTGAAGGAGATGAAGGGGAGCGGTCGTCCGCCCAGACTCCACGAAGACACCGGCTTGTAATCTGGGGAAAAGAACCTAAGGGTGTGGCCTTCCCACATGTGGGCCGCCGGGGTCATGGCGACGACGGCCCGGAAAGCGCTATTCCGGGAAGCCGCGAGAAGGGCCGCTTCGCCTCCCTTAGAACCCCCTATCAATCCGAGCCCTCCTGCTTTTATCTTGGGTTGAGCCTTCATCCAGGCGGCGGCCCGGTCGAAGTACTCGAGGGGAATCTCAACAAGCTCCTCGGGCAGGCTTTGATACCCGAACCAGGCCAGTGACAAGGCCGCGAAGCCATTGGCTGCCAAGGCCTGGGCCCACCCTTCGAACAGCCCACCCTCTGATCCCCCGAGGACGATGACTCCAGGGTATGGACCGCCTTCCACAGGATAGTATAGAAAACCTCTTAGGCCGTCTTGCTCAAGAGGAACGCGGGCCAAGGCTTCGCCGGGCCTTTGAAAGACACAACGAAACCTAGTCGTGGCCGTGGTCCCAATGGAATTCTTGGCCGTCAGGTTCACCATCCAGCCGTTGACCCTATCATGGCGGTAGGCGAGGGGTTTCTTGGGGTCAGAGTTGGTGGCTCTCATGGACCAGAGAAGCCCGAAGATGTCCGCCTTCGCGTAACTGCCTGAGACAGGCGCTTGGCGGCCCACGTCGACAACTCCGGACGCGTCGGCTTGGAAGACGGCTTCCGAGGCCCAAAGAATCCTGCGCGCGTCGGTAGAGGCAGCTTTTAGCGCTACCTTTTCTCCGGGCTGAAGGCCTGTAACTTTCCAGGAAAAGGCCTCTCCGTAGAGAGCCACGGAGGGAGTGGCGATGACCTTCAGTTCCTTTGCCATGGTTGCCCAGGCGATCCAGCCGATTCCCAAGGATAAGCCCAACACGAACACAGCTGCGAATAGCAATCGTTTATTCATAGCGAATCTCCTTTTTTACTTCGTTTTATTAGCTTCGATCCCACGAAAGACCAGTTTCAGGTACTCGGCCGAATCATATGTGACTGGCTTCCTCGGGACCCGGGTCTGACGAATCCTGTGATCCAGGTACCCTTGGACGGCGTCCCAAAGGTAAAGAAAAATCCGCCTCTCGTCCTTCAATTCGAGATCGCCGGACTCGATGGCCAGCCGGATACCGTGGAACCAGGATTGAAAGACTTTGAAACGGGTTCCCCCCAGGCGCTCATACATGATGCCGTTTTCCATTTCGAAAGAGACGAGGTCCGAAAACATCCTGAACATTTCAGGCCGTTCGACGCAGAAGATGATGTATTCCTTGACTAGAGACTTTAGCAAGTCGAGGGGACGGTCGCCGCCGTCCGCTTTGATTTTTTCGAACCGCGCCGCAAGGTCCCTGTAGGTCTCAGCCGCGATCGCCCTGAGAAGATCCTCTTTGTTCTGGAAGAACCTGTAAATAGTGGTCGGGGAATAGTCGATAAGGGCGGCGATTTTCCTCATTGAGACCCTGGCGTAGCCCTGCTCTGCAAAAACCTGCAGAGCTGCACTTAGGATCTTTTGCTTCAAATGGGCTCTTTCTCTTGATTTCCTTTCTCTGATACTCATGTCGTACCTGCAAATATAACGCCGTTATTTATCTTAACAGTGTTATATATAAAAGGCAACAATGAAAAGTTCCAAGCCATTCTACAAAAAGAAAAAAAATGCCGGCGCTGTTCTTCGATTCCCGGTTGCCTGATCTCTAATTGCCAGTTTGATCTATCAGTGGCATAGAAGTTGATTGGAAAGAAAAGGATAAGGAAAGTGGCTTTGAATTTACTTGGTCTTTGACCAGGATAAGATTTAAATGAATTTATAAATATAATTCAAGTTTGATGTGCAGCAAGGGAAGATAAATGGTGGGCGATACAGGATTTGAACTTGTGACTTCTACCGTGTGTAAAAGGCACAAAAAGAGGAGAATGCGTAGAAAATAAGGGATTTCCTCTGTAAGCTATCGAGTACTAGACTTTTGGAATCTCGAATTTTTTTGATATTTTTATGGATTTTTCTGTATTCTGGACAAATTTTGGGCACACTTTGGGCATAGTTATTGTTTAAAACTAATTGTTCTCATGATGCTGTAGTGAAGACTAGTTCAAATCGTCTGTATTATCTGTTCTGAAATTCACTGCAAGGTGAGGCTGTAGGTGACACGGTGGAAATGGTCGCGGTTCTAGGAGAAAACAGAAGGGTCAATCCAAAGGAGGCAGGTCGATGCCCATTCGCTGGGCATCGTCCTTCATGATGCTCATCAGTGCTTTGAGCGAATCGTCCGGCAGCGGTTCCACTGTGTGGGAACTCATGACTCTCTCGACTTCCTCGCACGCCCGATCCCAGGCGCTCTTTTTCCCATGGCTCTTCCAGACATCATATGTATCACGGTCAATCACCGAACCGGCCTGATCCAGTTCCTCACGATGCCACCGACGCGTCTCATCCGAAGCTAAAAAATGATTCCCATCGTAAATATCCCCGTACAGATCGCCACCCAATCGATCTCCCCGGGCTTCGATACCCCTGACCAATCGGAGAGCCATGCCGCAGATCTCGTTATCCAGAACGAGTTTTTCCAGACTCTGACAGCTCTCGAAATTCAGCATACCCGGACCGGAGATGACGTTCGCACCCGCTAGAGCCGCAAAGAGCGCTCCCATTCCTGTCTCCAACCCCGCCTGTCCGTCGACGATTTTAGCGTCGGAAAGTCCCATGTAAGCATGAGTGGGAAGCCCCAGATGTTTCCCGATCTGAACATAAGCAGCATCGATCATCATCGTCTCCATGGCTCCCAAGGGTGTCGTTCCTTTCCGCATATCAAACGCTGCGGGAGAACCCCCAAAAATGATGGGCGATCCCGGGTGGGCTAATTGGTGAATGACAATGCCACTCAGGTTTTCGGCAGTCAATTGCACCAATGTGCCGGCCAGCGTTACCGGAGACGTGGCTCCGGTTAGTGGCATAGATATCAGTTCGGCGGGAATCCCTGCCTTGGATGCATCGATGAGACTCTGACAGGTCAAGTCGCTCCATTTCAGCGGAGGTGAGGGGCAGCAGTCAAAAATTGCCAGAGGTTTCTCTCTAAGCGCGCTTTCACTCCCCCGGACTGCCACCAGCATATCCTTCATGATCTCAAAACTCTCCACAGCAAAAGTACCAGTCACTACCGGTTTCTTGCTGAACTGCAGTCCGATGTATAACCGATACCTGTCTTGCATGGCTTCCGGGACATCGGTGGAAATCATTTCTGTACTCTGTGCTGCAATGTTAGGGAGGGCATCGGTCAATGTCGTAAAACGAATGAGATCCCTGGTTACTGGACCTCTTTCTTCCAATGTAATCGGATCCAAAATCGTCAAAGCCCCGGAGCCTGGATCAAAGTGAATCTCATCACCTTCCAGATTCATCGTCAGATCGCCGCTGCGGTCATACACTTTTATGGAATGAGGCGTGGTTTTCAGGGACTCTTCGACAAGGTTTTCCTTGAACGACACCGTTTGCCCTTTACATTCGCATCCTGCGTCTGCGAGAAGCCGTAACGCTTCATCGTTCTCTACGAGCACGCCCGTTTTTCCCAGAACATCCAATGCTTCAGAAACAATCTGATCAATGAACGATTCGGACAGCATGTCTAGCTTTGGTCTCTTCGTTTCTAACATCGTATCCTCCTTCATCATTGCATATCATACATTATTCGGAATATCTTACATTATTCTTGGCAAGAATGCACTTGCTTCCCTTAGGAAGCTGTTGAGACCATCGGAGATGAGCAGTTAAAAAAGCAAAATGAAAATAGGAACCGTGCAATTTTATGATGTGGCCAGGATTGTGACTAAATATTACCAATTTTGCTGAAATTGGAGGACAGGAAAAAAATAGGGTTTCTATCTGATGATACTAAATGAAATAATGGTGGGCGATACAGGATTTGAACCTGTGACTTCTACCGTGTGTAAAAGGCACAAAAAGAGGATAAGTGGAAAAAATAAAAGATTTCCCCAGTAGACTGTCGAGAATCAGGCGTTTGGAATTTTGAAGTTTTTTGATATTTTTATAGATTTTTTGATATTCTTGACAAATCATGTTCACAGTTTAGTCACAGTTTACGCAATACGTGGTGAAATAACTGATTTCGCGACATATTGTTCATAAATATTTTGAGATATTTCCCCGCCCCACAACTACTGTTTGTCAAGATGGACCATCTCTCGTCAACATCTAGTTACATCTAAGGCAAGCTAGTCTGACTTTTGGCTTAAGCTTACCAGGC
>JABAOH010138221.1_pt2 | contig 182132 bp, 147 predicted proteins | sample 7062181 | NCBI WGS metagenome assembly JABAOH01 (sample SAMN14538630, study PRJNA623070) | marine sediment metagenome | biome: marine biome [ENVO:00000428]; feature: marine pelagic biome [ENVO:01000023]; material: deep marine sediment [ENVO:00002113]; isolation source: pool of 5 deep marine...
GCTGCCCGCATTGCTGGGACACTCTGAGCGAGAAGACGCGAGCCGGTGCGCGCGAACGGCAGAAGCAGATCGAACTGGCCCGCCAGCGCAACCAGCCTCACCCCATCGGCCGTGATCCGCGGGAGCAGTGACGCTGATTCACGCCGGCCCGCGAGCACGCCAAGCATTGAGGGGAGTAACGAAGTGGCCCGACTGATCTATGTGATGGATCCCATGTGCTCGTGGTGCTGGGGCTTCGCTCCCGTGCTGCAGGGGCTTGCCGAGCAGGCCGCGGAGCAAGGCGTGCCGCTCGTGCTGAGGGTCGGCGGCCTGCGCCGAGAACAGGTCGCGATGGATGAGGCCGGGCGCTCGCGCACGCTGTCCTACTGGCAGGCCGTGCACGCTGCCACCGGCCAGTCATTCGACTTCGACACGGGGCTGCCGGCCGGATTGATCTACGACACCGAACCCGCCTGCCGAGCCCTGGTCGCCGCGCGCGGGCTCGAGGAAAGCCGGGTCTGGCCGCTGTCGCTGCTGATCCAGCAGGCCTTCTACCAGCAGGGGCGTGATGTCACGCAAGCCGCGCTGCTGGTGGAGCTGGCCGAGGCGGCCGGGCTCTCCCGCGAGCGCTTCGCCGAGCGCTATGACGACCCGGCCACCAAGGCCGAAACGTCAGCGGATTTCAGCTGGGTCGAGAATCTTGGTATCGCCGGGTTCCCGACCTTGCTCGCCGAGCACCAGGGCCAGCTGGCCTTGCTCACCAATGGCTACCAGCCTCTGACGGTGCTGGCTCCATTCCTGGGCCGCTGGCTGGAGCACAACGCGCATGCCTGACCAGCTCAGTTGGGCGGAGATTCGCCGCCTTGCGCTGCACCACCGCAAGGCGTTGATTCTGGCCAACCTGGTCGCGGTTCTGGCCACGCTCTGCAGCGTGCCGATCCCCTTGCTGTTGCCGCTGCTGGTAGACGAAGTGCTGCTCGGCACCGGCGATGCGGCGCTGCGCGTGATGGATCGCTTTCTGCCCGCCAGCTGGGAAAGTGCGGCCGGCTACATCGGCCTGATGCTTGGCATAACCCTGCTGCTGCGGGCCTCGGCGCTCGTGTTCAACGTCCTGCAGGCGCGGCTGTTCGCCCGGCTTTCGAAGGACATCGTCTACCGCATTCGCGTGCGGTTGATCGAGCGCCTCAAGCGCATTGCCCTTGGCGAGTACGAGAGCCTTGGCGGCGGTACGGTCGCGACCCATCTGGTCACCGATCTGGAGACCATCGACAAATTCATCGGTGACACCCTCAGCCGTCTGCTGGTGGCGGTGCTATCCATCATCGGCACAGCGGCGATCCTGGTCTGGATGCACTGGCAGCTGGCGCTGCTGATCCTGCTTTTCAACCCGCTGGTGATCTACGCCACCGTGCAGCTGGGCAAGCGGGTGAAGCACCTGAAGAAGCTGGAGAACGACAGCACCTCGCGCTTCACCCAGGCGCTCACCGAAACCCTCGATGCGATACAGGAAGTGCGTGCCGGCAACCGCCAGGGATTCTTCCTCGGTCGACTGGGACTACGCGCGCGGGAGGTCCGCGATTACGCCGTCGCTTCGCAATGGAAGACCGACGCCTCCAACCGCGCCAGCGGTCTGCTGTTCCAGTTCGGCATCGACGTGTTCCGTGCCGCGGCGATGCTGACCGTGCTGTTTTCCGACCTGTCGATCGGCCAGATGCTCGCGGTATTCAGCTACCTGTGGTTCATGATCGGGCCGGTGGAGCAACTGCTGAGCCTGCAGTACGCGTTCTACGCGGCCGGCGGGGCGCTGGGGCGGATCAATCAGCTGCTGGCGCGCGCCGACGAGCCGCAATATGTCGGCGGCCGCAACCCGTTCGCCGATCAGGCGACGGTGGCGATCGATGTGCGCGACCTGCACTTCGCCTACCAGGACGAAGCGGTTCTCGAGGGGTTGAACCTGAGCATCGCGCCGGGGGAAAAGGTCGCGATCGTCGGTGCCAGCGGTGGTGGCAAGAGCACCCTGGTGCAGCTGCTGCTGGGGCTTTACCAGCCGCAATCGGGGCAGATTCGGTTCGGCGGCGTTCCGCTCGAGGAAATCGGTTTGGCCACGGTGCGCGACAATGTGGCGGTCGTGCTGCAGCATCCGGCGCTGTTCAATGACAGCGTGCGTGCCAACCTCACCATGGGGCGCGAGCGGGACGATGAGGCGTGCTGGCGGGCGCTGGAGATCGCCCAACTGGCCGATACCATTCGCCAGCTGCCGAACGGGCTCGACAGTATCGTCGGGCGCTCCGGTGTGCGACTGTCCGGCGGTCAGCGGCAGCGGCTGGCCGTGGCGCGCATGGTGCTCGCCGAACCCAAGGTGGTGATCCTGGATGAAGCGACCTCGGCCCTCGATGCCGCGACCGAGTACGCCTTGCATCAGGGATTGAATCGGTTCCTCCGCGACCGCACCACTTTGATCATCGCCCATCGCCTGTCAGCGGTGAAACAGGCCGATCGAGTGCTGGTGTTCGACGGTGGGCGCATCGCCGAGGATGGTGATCATCAGCAACTGATCGCTGAGGGCGGGCTTTATGCGCGCCTGTATGGGCATCTGCAGCACTAGATTGCCCCACGCAGTACCGGACCATCGCCGTTTCGCCTGCCGGTGATTGTTTCGCCGCCCCGAGCCAGGCGGCGACCGCCAGTCTTAAGGCGTCAAAAATATCCTGACGCCACACTCAACTATTAGTAATCTCTGCCGACTTCCCGAGCGTGCCCCTTTTTGTGGAACCTTTCTGATGGAACCAGTGCAGAACCTATTCACCAATCTTTCGGTTGCCAAAAAGCTTATCTGCGGCTTCGGTCTGGTACTGCTGCTCACGCTGGGCGTCGCGGCGACCGGCTTCGTTGCGGTCGACGAGATTCTGGGTCGGGCGCAACAGATCGAGCAGCTGTCCAGCGTCAATGCGTCGATTCTTGCGGCGCGCGGCGCAGAGCGTGACTACGCGCTGACACGTCAGCAGGCCTCGGCCGACGCGCTGCACACATCGCTGCAGCGACTCGGTTCCGAGCTGACCGGCCTGGCCGCCACTTCGAGCACGCAGGAGCGTGCCTACCTGACGCGAATCCAGCATGCCGCCGACGAGTACGGCCGACAGTTCGACCGCTACATGCAGCTGATCGAACGCGGCATGGCGCTGCGCACGCGCATGCAGGATGCCGCGCAGGTCAGCCGCGAAGAGTTCGAGTTCATCGAGCTGGACATGTACGACGCCGTGCGCGTGCTGCGCCTGGAGGGGGATCGCCTCAAGGGCAGCGACCCGCTGACGGTGGCCGAGGCGACCTCGGGCCTGACCAAGCAGATTCTCGACATGCGGACCCAGGAAAATCTGTTTGTGGCCAACAGTTCCGATGCGGCCGCCAAGAGCTGGAGCGAGCTGCACGCCAACGTGGTTGCCATCGGCAGCAATCTGAAGATCTGGCTGAACGACGATCAGCAGGCCTCCATGGACAAGGCGCTGGTGGAGCTGGAGCACTATCGCAGCGCATTCGACGAATTCCGCCAGAATCGCGCCGAGCGAATCGCCCTGGAAGGCTCGATGGCGCAACAGTCCGAGGTGGTGATCGCCGCTGCGAACGAGGCGCTGGACAACGCGAGCAATGCCATGCAGCAACAGCGCCGCAGCAGCTACCTGCTGCTCGGTGTGATCGGTTCGCTGGCGATCTTCGTTGGCCTGCTGGCTGCCACGATGATCTCGCGGATGATCGTCGGCCCCCTGCGCACCACCGTCCAGCAAGCGCAGCGCGTCGCCAGCGGCGACCTCACGCACTCCCAGCCCAGCTCGCGCCGTGACGAAGTGGGGCAGTTGCAGGACGCCATGCATGGCATGACGCAAAGCCTGCGCAACCTGATCGGTCGCATCGGCGGTGGCGTCAGCCAGATCGCCGCGGCAGCCGACCAGCTTTCCGCCGTGACCGCGCAGACCAGTGCCGGCGTTCAGACCCAGCGGGTGGAAACCGAGCAGGTCGCCACTGCCATGCATGAAATGGCGGCCACGGTGCAGGAAGTCGCACGCAACGCCGAGCAGGCCTCCATCGCCGCGCGTCAGGCGGATCAGCAGGCGCGCCAGGGGGATCGGGTGGTGCAGGACGCCGTGGGGCAGATCGGCCATCTGGCCGGTGAGGTGGATCAGTCCGCCCATGCGATCGAGGCGTTGCACGCCGAAAGCGGGCGGATCGGCAGCGTGCTCGAAGTCATTCGCGCGGTTGCCGAGCAGACCAACCTGCTGGCGCTCAACGCGGCCATCGAGGCGGCCCGTGCCGGCGAGCAGGGCCGCGGTTTCGCCGTGGTGGCCGACGAGGTGCGGGCTCTGGCGCGCCGTACCCATGATTCCACCGAGGAAATCGAAGGGCTGATCGCCAATCTGCAGCGGGTTGCACAGCAGGCCGTCGAGCAGATGCAGAGCAGCCGCAGCCTCACTCAGCGCACCGTCGACCTGGCCAACGAGGCTGGCGTCGCGCTGGGTCGGATCACCGAATCGGTGTCTACCATCGAGCAGATGAACCAGCAGATCGCCGCGGCAGCCGAGCAGCAGAGCGCGGTAGCCGAGAACATTTCCGAAAGCGTGACGCGCGTGCGTGATATCGGCGATCAGAGCGCCAGTGCCACAGAACAGACCGCCGGTGCCAGCGCCGAGCTGGCTCGCCTGGGCGTGGAGCTGCAGGAGCTGGTCCGCCAGTTCCGTACCTGACGGCGCGTGGCAGACGCGGCTCGCGCACGAGCCGCGTTATCTGATCGCCTTGCCGTTCAGCTCGGCCGCCCAGGCGGCCAGGGGCAGCGCGGGTTCCTGCTGCCAGATGCGCTGCCAGATGCTCTCCAGGCGGCGCATATCGCCCCGATTGGCCGGCAGGCGTTCGGGGCGTTCCACCAGCTGCCAGCCCTCGGCGCTGCGTTCGGCCAGAGGAAAGCGAAACGGATGGAAGCCGGTCATGCCCAGCCGCAGATCGGTGACCAGCAATTGGTCGCCGTCCACGTCGTAGCGCAGCACATCGCCGCTGAACCAGCGCAGCCGTTCATGCTGAGGTGAGCCGTCCAGCGCATCGGCCAGGTGGGCATTGCGTGGCAGGCGCACCAGCGCCGGGGGCGCGTCGTCCCACCAGCTCACCAGTGTCTCGTAGTAGTGCTCGCCATCTACCAGAATCACCCGCCAGAGCAGGCTGTTGAAGGGCGTCGGTGTGCTGAACATCCGCTCGACCTCGATGCCCTGGCGGGTGATGCTGGCCTGCACGCGCTGTTCGGCCATCTGCTTGCCGGCAAGGGTGAAACCCAGGTAGCAAGTGGTCAGCACCAGCGCGTAAGCGGGCCATCGGGCCGTGCGGCCATGCAAGCCAGCCAGCGCGCCGGCCAGCACCGCGATCAGCAGCGGCACGCTGTAGAGCGGGTCGATGATGAAGATGCTGGACCAGGCGATCGGTGGAGTGGTCAGCGGCCATAGCAGCTGGGTGCCATAGCTGGTGAAGGCGTCCAGCAACACATGGGTGACCAGCACCAGCCAGATGGTGAGGAACAGTCGGGTGCCGGAGTATCGCTCATCGGGGCGGAAGCGCCTGATCAGCCAGGTCAGCAACACGGCCACGATGCTGAGGACGAACAGCGAATGGCTGAAGCCGCGGTGATAGGTCATGTTGGCGACTGCATCGCCGTAGTCGATGACCACGTCGAGGTCGGGCAGGGTGCCGAGCACGGCGCCGTAGGCGAGCGCCTTGCGGCCTTGCCAGCGTCCGAGCATCGCGCCCTGTACGCTGGCGCCGAGTAAGGCCTGGGTGATCGAGTCCATGTGCAGATCCCTGGGGGCGGGGAAATTACCTTAGCCGAAGCGCCGGCGGCACCTGATCGGCAAATTTCGAAAAAGTATGTCGTGGTTCGGCACGGCGTAGGACAATCGCCAGCTCAATCGTCCATGGCGCACTCCATGCTGGAAATTTCCAATACCGTGCAGCTGCCGGATGCCGAGATCGAATTGACCGCGATACGCGCCCAGGGTGCCGGCGGGCAGAACGTCAACAAGGTGTCCAGCGCGTTGCACCTGCGTTTCGACATCCGGGGCTCGTCGCTGCCGGCGTTCTACAAAGAACGTTTGCTGGCGCTGCGCGACAGCCGCATCACTGCGGAGGGTGTGGTCGTCATCAAGGCGCAGCGCTATCGCACTCAGGAACAGAACCGCCTCGATGCGCTCGAGCGGCTGGCGGAGCTGATTCGCAGCGTCGGCAAGGTGGAGAAAGCCCGCCGCCCGACCAGACCGACCCTCGGCTCGAAGACGCGCCGGCTCGAAGGCAAGAGCCGGCGAGGTGCGATCAAGGCGGGGCGAGGTCGGATCGACTACTGAGGTCAGGTGCCGGTGCGCACGTCGGGCGTTGCCTCGGCGGGCGGCACGTCATCCAGCTCGACTTCGTTGGCCGGCTCGTGCTTGGCGGCGTCTTCCGGCGTGTCGGGCATCAGCTCCATGACGGTGGGGCTGGTGCGCAGGATCGGCGTGAAGTGGCCGTGCGGCTCGGTCACCAGATCGAACACCTTGCGCGGCCGGTAGAAGGCATAGAACGCCAGTACGCCCAGGCCCACCGCGAAGAACAGCGGCAGGGCGATGGGCCCGACCAGATGCATCAGGCCGCCGGCTGCCACCGGGCCCAGCGCGGCGCCGAAGCCGTTGGCCAATAGCAGGCCGCTGGAGCCGGAGAGAATCTCGTCGGGATTGAGCTGATCGACCATCTGCGCGACGGCGATGGAATAGATGGAAAATGCCAGACCACCCCAGACGAACATCAGCCCCAGCAGCAGCGGGCTGGCCATCAGAGGTGCCACGGCAAGCGCGAGAACGGCCGCCAGCGCCACTACCCAGAGCAGCACGGTGCGTCGCTCGTGCTTGTCGGAAAACAGCCCGATCGGCCACTGCAGCACGGCCCCGCCCAGAATGGTGACACTCATCAGCAGCCCCACGCCTGCCGCATCGAAGCCGATCTCGCTGGCATACACCGGTGCCAGGCCCCAGAAGCCACCCAGCACGAAACCCGAGATGCCGGCCGCCATCAGCGGCAGTGGGGCGATGCGCGCCAGCTGCAGCAGGTCGGTCGGCGGTATGTCGGGCAAGGTCGGCTGCGGCTGGCGGGTCAGGGTGATGGGCATCATCGCGCCGCCGATGAGGATGGTCGCCAGGGCAAACAGGGTGAATTCCATCGGGCTGTCGAGCCCCAGCAGTTGCTGAGCCGCCGCCAGCGCACCCAGGTTGACTGCCATGTACACGGCGAATACCTGGCCGCGCTTCTCGCCGCTCACCTGGGCGTTGAGCCAGCTCTCGATCACCATGTAGAGCGTGACCAGGGCGATACCGTAGACCAGGCGAAGGACCAGCCATACCCACGGATTGACGATCATCACGTGCAGTAGCACGGCGGTGGCGGCCACCGAGGCGTAGAAGGAGAACGTACGAATATGGCCGATGCGGCGAATCAGCGATGGCGCCAGCCAGGTGCCGATCAGGAACCCGGCGAAATAGCCGGACATCAGCAGGCCGACCATCCCCGTCGAGTAGCCTTCGGCCACGCCGCGCAGGGTCAGGAGTGTGTTGAGTAGCCCGTGGCCGAGCAGCAGCAGAGCCACGCCGGCGAGCAGTGAACTGATGGGAGCGATCAAGGACGTCATGCGGTAACCCTAGGCAGCGAAGCCGGCGAAGGCAAGTCCAGGTACGTCGGGCGCTGGCCGATGGCGCCACCTAACTTGCTGATTTCAGAATAAATTCGCAATGGATGGCGAAATGGTGCGAGTCGGCGGCACCCCTGCGTTGTGCATTTGGCAGCGGACGGCATTCAGGATTCCCGCAACGTGGCGCACTGCAGGGGCTCGGCATGACGCACGGCCTGATTCAACGACCGCACGGCCTCGACGATCGCCTGTCGGTCGAGCGCGCCGCTCAGACTGATCGCTGCCTGGTCGACCACCGCCTGGGCGTGGCGCAGCAGCACCCGTTCGGTGTCAGCGTCCTTGGCGGCGTAGAGCAGGTTCTTGCAGGCTTGCAGCAGGGCTTGCAAAACCTGCAGATCGTCCGCGCCATAGCGGCGTTGAGGGCCGAAGGTCATCTGCAGCAGCTGGTGCAGGTTCAGTTCGCGGATGAATATCCGCGGTCGATCCTGGGCGTGAGCGACCTCATGGTCGGGCATCTCCATGCGCTCGGCCAGCAGCACGCTCAGCATGTCGATCGCCTTGATCGCGGTTCCCGGGTCGTTGATACCCGGGCTAAGCGCGCGCACGGCGATCTCGACGATCTGCTTGAAGCCGAAGAAGAAGTGTCGGTGCGCATACTCCTCGACGTAGAAATCGAAACAATCGAGCAGACGGTTCGTGCAGTCATCGTCGAGTTCACGGTCGATGCGCATCAGCGGGTGCCCGGGCATGACGAAGAAGCCGTAATGCACTTGCACCGTCATGCGCGCGTCGTGCTCGTCGAGAACGTCGTGGGCGGCTGTGACATTCAGCGCCTTGAAGTACCCCGAGCGCCGCGCCCGCACGACGAACCACCGCGCGTCGTCCGGCCAAGCCGGGCCATGGCTGTCTTGCAGCTGACGGCGGCGTGCGCGCAGCTGACCGAGAGTCTGTTTGTAGACGCGGTTGAGGATGAAATCGACCTGGATGGAGAGCGAAATGGAACGGATGAAGTAGACGAACAGGCACAGGCAGATGACCGCGAGCCCCAGCGCCAGGAAGATGCCCAGGCTCGGTACGTTGATGTCGTCGCCTTCCTGAATGGTCGAGATCAGCATCAGTGAATTGATGATCGTGCCGAGATAGACGCCCAGCACGACCTGGTGGCTGCGGCTGCTGATCAATGCGGGGATCACCCGTGGCGAGAGTGACGAGGCGGCCGAGTTGAGCACCACCATGACCATCGAGAAGCTGAACACCATCAGCGAAATGATTCCGCCGACCAGGGTGCCGAGAATCAGACGGGCGTTGTCGGCGTTCTTCACCAGCCCCAGATCGAGGTCTTCCTTGTAAGGCTGTAGCCAGGTCATCTCCAGGACGATGGTGACGACGCACAGGCTGGCGAGGCCGACCGCGATCAGAGTCGGGTAGAAGGCGATGCTACCGGTGACGCGGTGATACAGGCGAAACAGCCTGTTGGTGACTGCGGACATTGGGGCTCCCTGCGATGGTCCGCCGAAGCGGGGCTACCCGCCTTTCGGCAGCATCGGGGGCGTAACGTTCGCTCAGGCCTTGTCACCGGGAACCAGGGTCGCGATCAGCGCACGCACGCTGCCGGGCAGGGCGTCCAGCTCACGGACCAGAATGCTGCGTTCTCTCACTGCCCAGGGTTCGTCCAGTGTGACCAGGGCGAGCTGCATGGTGCGGCTGTGTCGGCGCGCTGCCGACTCGGGGATGATGCCAATGCCCACACCGGCCTCGATCATCCGGCAGACCGCCTCGAAGCTGGAGACCTGTATGCGCAGGGAGAGCTGGCCGCCGAGTTTTTCCACCTGATCGCGCAGGAATGTCAGCAGGGTGCTGCCCTCGTGCAGGCCGATGTGCTGGTAGGCCAGGGTCTGGCGCAGCGTGACCTGTGCTTCCCCGGCCAGCGGATGGCCGACCGGTACCGCCAGCAGCAGGCGGTCGGTGCTGAAGTGCAATACCTGCAGCCCTTCGGCCTGCACCGGGCCCGCGATGATGCCCATGTCGGTGCTGCCGTCCAGCACGCCACGCACGATGTCGCGGCTCAGCCGTTCCTGCAGGTCCACCGTGACGCCGGGGCGCTCGGCGAGAAATCCGGCCAGCACCTCCGGGAGGAATTCGGTTACGGCCGTGGTGTTGGCGAAGATGCGGATGTGACCGGCCGAGTCGGTGCCGTATTCGGCGAACTCGCTTTTCAGATAGTCCACCTGGCGCATGATCAGCCGCGCATGCTGCAGCAGCTTGTGCCCGGCCGGCGTCAGCTCCACCCCGCGGCTGTCGCGGTAGAGCAGGCGGCTGTCGAACTGGGCTTCCAGCGCCTTGATGCGTGCACTGGCGGCTGCCGGTGAGAGGTGCGCGCGGCGCGCGCCCTGGGTCAGGCTGGGGGACTCGGCGATATGGATGAACAGGCGCAGATCGGCCAGATCGAAATGCATGAGGTGCCTCGGCTTGGGTCGGGCGTTCAGCTTAGCCGAACGCCGGTGTCGGTAAATACAAATTCTCGGAACGCCGGCTTCGTAGCATCCTGGGGCAAAACAAGACAACAGCGGAACCCGACGATGACCGATACCTCTGCCTGGATTGGCCGCAGCGAAGAAGTCTACGACCAGCTCAGCCGCAACCTGCTGATGCGCATCGCCGCGACCTTCGGTGAAAGCACTCCCGCCCATGGCGAAGCGCTGCCGTCTTTGTGGCAATGGTGCTTCTTCCAGGACCCGATTGCCGATAACGGGCTGGGCGAGGACGGCCACCCGGCGCGCGGTGGCTTCCTGCCGCCGGCGGACAACCGCAACCGCATGTGGGCCGGTGGCCGCGTCGAATTCTTCCGCCCGCTGGAAGCGGGTGGCGAGGCCCGGCGGGTATCGACCATCAAGCACATCGAGGAGAAGCACGGCCGCACCGGTGCGTTGCTGTTCGTCACCGTGCAGCACGACTACCTGCAGGACGGCCGCCTGGCCATCCGCGAGGAGCAGGACATCGTCTACCGCGAGCCGAGCCCGCCGAAGAGCAGCAGTGGAGAACCCATGGTCGCCGGTGGCTGGCGCGAGGCGGTCACACCGACGCCGACGTTGCTGTTCCGTTATTCGGCGGTCACCTTCAATGGCCATCGCATCCATTACGACTGGCCCTACGTCACCGAGACCGAAGGCTATGCCGGCCTGGTCGTTCACGGCCCGCTGATCGCAACCTTGAACCTGCGCGCCTTCTGCCGCGCCAAACCCGACGCCCGCCTGCGCCGCTTCGCCTACCGCGGCCTGCGCCCGCTGATCGCGCCGCAGCCGTTTGAGGTCGGCGGCCGCATCGTCGCGCCGGGCAAGGCCGAACTCTGGGCCGGCGACCACAACGGCCTGGCGCAGAAAGCCGAAGTGGAATTCGACTGAATCGTAGGGTGGATAACGGCGCAGCCTTATCCACCGTTGAGGCCGCGTGCCGCACAAGCGAGAAACCGAGATGACCCCGAACAAGACCGAAGAACTGAGCTTCATCCGCGAAGGCGTGCGCGCCCTCTGTGCCGAATTTCCCGCCGAATACTGGCGCAGGATCGATGAGGAAAAGGGCTTCCCGGAAGCCTTCGTCACCGCCATGACCGAGGCCGGCTGGCTCTCTGCGATGATCCCGGAAGAATACGGCGGCTCCGGCCTGGGTCTGGCCGAGGCTTCGGTGATTCTCGAGGAGGTCAACCGTTGCGGCGGCAACTCCGGGACCATTCATGGGCAGATGTACAACATGTTCACCCTGCTCAGAAACGGCAGCGAGGAGCAGAAGCGCTACTACCTGCCGAAGCTGGCCAGCGGCGAGTTGCGCCTGCAGTCCATGGGCGTCACCGAGCCGACCACCGGCACCGACACCACCAAGATCAAGACCACCGCCGTGCGCCGGGGCGACAAGTACGTCATCAACGGGCAGAAGGTGTGGATCTCGCGCATCCAGCACTCTGACCTGATGATCCTGCTGGCGCGCACCACGCCGCTGGCCGAGGTGCAGCGCAAGTCCGAGGGCATGTCGATCTTCCTTGTCGACCTGCGCGAGGCCATCGGCAACGGCCTGACCGTGCAGCCGATCGCCAACATGGTCAATCACGAGACCAACGAGCTGTTCTTCGACAACCTGGAAATTCCCGCCAGCAGCCTGATCGGCGACGAGGGCAAGGGCTTTCGCTACATCCTCGACGGCCTGAACGCCGAGCGCACGCTGATCGCCGCCGAGTGCATCGGCGATGGCCGCTGGTTCGTCGAGAAGTCCGCGCAGTACGCCCGCGATCGCGTGGTATTCGGCCGGCCCATCGGCCAGAACCAGGGCGTGCAGTTTCCGATCGCCGAAGCGCATATCGAGATCGAAGCCGCGGACCTGATGCGCTGGCGCGCCTGCGAGGAATACGACGCCGGTCGCAATGCCGGAGCGGCGGCCAACATGGCCAAGTACCTGGCAGCCAAGGCCAGCTGGGAGGCCGCCAACGCCTGTCTGCAGACCCACGGCGGCTTCGGCTTCGCCGAGGAGTACGACGTCGAGCGCAAGTTCCGCGAGACGCGGCTCTACCAGGTGGCGCCGATCTCCACCAACCTGATCCTGTCGTACGTGGCCGAGCACGTGCTCGAGCTGCCGCGTTCGTTCTAACGGAGCCAGACGTAGGGTGGAAACGGCGAAGCCTTTTCCACGCATATCGAACAGGCGACACGGGTGGTGGAAATGCTTCGCGATTTCCACCCCTACGAAAAAGGGAAGTGCGTCATGAATATCAGCCATCTCGACCACCTGGTGCTGACCGTCGCCGACCTCGAGGCAACGATCGACTTCTACACCCGCGTGCTCGGCATGCAGGCGGTGACCTTCGGCGAAGGGCGCAAGGCGCTGGCCTTCGGCAACCAGAAGATCAACCTGCACCAGGCCGGGCGCGAATTCGAGCCCAAGGCCGAGCGGCCGACCCCGGGTTCGGCGGACCTCTGCTTCATCGTCGCCACACCTCTGGCCGAGGTGATCACCCACCTTCAGGCGCAGCAGGTCGCCATCGTCGAAGGTCCGGTGCAGCGCACCGGCGCGACCGGACCGATCCGCTCGGTGTACCTGCGCGACCCCGACCAGAACCTCATCGAACTGTCCAATCCGTTAGAGAATCCGCTGGAGCCCAACGCATGAGCCAGCACACCCGTGCCCTGACCGAATTTCTCGCCGGGCTCGCCTACGAGCAGATCCCCGAACCGGTGCTCGCCCGCACCGAAGACCTCTTTCTCGACTGGCTCGGCTCGGCCCTGGCCAGCGCCGGCTCGCATCCGATTCCGCTGTTCGAGCGCTACGCGCAGAGTATGGGGCCGGCCGAAGGACCGGCGCGCATTCTGGTCAACGGCCAGAGCAGCTCGGCCTATTTCGCCGCGCTGGTGAATGCCGCGAGCTCGCACCTGGTGGAGCAGGACGACCTGCACAACAGCTCCGTGTTGCACCCGGCCACGGTGGTGTTTCCCGCTGCGCTGGCGGCGGCGCAGGATCTCGGCAAGTCCGGCCGTGAGCTGCTGGTGGCCTCGGTGGCCGGCTACGAGGCGGGCATCCGCATCGGCGAGTTCCTCGGCCGCTCGCATTACCGCATCTTCCACACCACCGCGACGGTCGGCACCCTGGCCGCGGCGGTGGCCGTTGGCAAGCTGATGGATTTCGACCAGCAGCAGTTCACCCATCTGCTCGGCAGCGCCGGTACGCAAGCGGCGGGGCTGTGGGAGTTTCTCCGTGACGCGGCGGACTCCAAGCAACTGCACACCGCCAAGGCGGCTGCCGATGGCCTGCTCGCCGCCTACCTGACCGCCGATGGCCTGACCGGCGCGCAAGACATCCTCGAAGGCGAGCAGGGCATCGCGGCGGGCATGTCCCGCGATGCCGAGCCGAGCAAGCTGTCCGACCGGCTCGGCAGCCGCTGGGCGCTGGCGGAAACCTCGTTCAAGTTCCACGCCTCCTGCAGGCATACCCACCCGGCGGCCGATGCGCTGCTGGCGCTGATGCAGCGCGAAGGGCTCGGGGCCGATGACATCGCCTCGGTCACCACCCGCGTACACCAGGGCGCGATCGACGTGCTCGGCCGCGTGACGGTGCCGCAAACGGTGCATCAAGCCAAATTCTCCATGGGCACCGTGCTGGGGCTGATCGCCCTGTACGGCAAGGCCGGCCTGACCGAATTCCACAGCCATGCGCTCAGCGACCCGCGCGTCGGCGAGTTCCGCGAGAAGGTCTCGATGACGCTCGATCCCGAGGTGGACGGCGCCTACCCGGCACGCTGGCTCGGTCGCGTCGAAGTGACCACCGCCGATGGCCGCACGCTGCACGGCGCCATCGACGAGCCGAAGGGCGACCCAGGCAACACGCTGAGTCGCGCCGAGCTGGAGGAAAAGTTCCGCCGCCTGGTGCAGTTCTCCGCGGCGCGCAGCGATGACGAGGCGGGCGCGCTGATCGATACGGTCTGGCGCCTGCGCGAGCTGCAGCGGCTGGACGCGCTGGCCTGAACGTAGGGTGGATGACGGCGAAGCCTTATCCACCAATGTGGCGCCAGAGCTTCAGGGGCTGGAACAAACGCGTGGAAATGGCTTCGCCGATTTCCACCCTACGCCGAATTTGCAGGAACCGAACATGAACGACACCCAAGTCAAACCCCGCCCACTCGATGGCATCACCGTGGTCAGCCTCGAGCACGCCATCGCCGCGCCGTTCTGCACGCGCCAGCTGGCCGACCTCGGCGCACGGGTGATCAAGATCGAGCGGCCCGGTGCCGGCGACTTCGCCCGCGGCTACGACGAGCGGGTCGACGGCCTGGCCTCGCATTTCGTCTGGACCAACCGCTCCAAGGAAAGCCTGAGCCTGGACGTGAAGCAGGACGCCGCTGCCCAGGTGCTCGACCAGCTCTTGGCCAAGGCCGACGTGCTGGTGCAGAACCTGGCACCGGGCGCCGCCGCGCGCATGGGGCTCTCCTTCGAGGCGCTGCACGAACGCTTTCCGCGGCTGATCGTCTGCGACATTTCCGGCTACGGCGAGGGTGGCCCCTACGAGCAGAAGAAGGCCTATGACCTGCTGATCCAGAGCGAGGGCGGCTTTCTCTCCGTCACCGGGGGGCCGGACGAAACCGAGATGGCCAAGGCCGGCTGCTCCATTGCCGATATCGCCGCGGGCATGTACGCCTACACCGGCGTGCTCTCGGCGCTGATGCTGCGCGACAAGACGGGCGAGGGCAGCCGCGTCGACGTTTCCATGCTCGAAAGCCTGGTGGAGTGGATGGGCTACCCGTTGTATTACGCCTACAAGGGCGCGACGCCGCCGCCGCGTGCCGGCGCCGCCCACGCCACTATCTACCCCTACGGCCCGTTCCCCACTGGTGACGGCGGCACGGTGATGCTCGGCCTGCAGAACGAGCGTGAGTGGCTGGCGTTCTGCGACAAGGTGCTGCTCCAGCCGGAGCTGGCGCAGGACGAGCGCTTCTCCAGCAACGCCCGGCGTTCGGAGAATCGCACCGAATTGCGTGCACTTATCGTCGAGGCGTTCAGCCACCTGAGCGCCGAAGAGGTGATCGCCCGGCTGGATGCCGCGCCCATCGCCAACGCGCATGTCAACGACATGGCCGGTGTTTGGGCGCATCCGCAGCTGGAGGCCCGCCAGCGCTGGAGCGAGGTGGACAGCCCGGCCGGTCGCTTGCCTGCGCTGCTGCCGCCGGGACGCAACAGCGCCTTCGCCCCGCGCATGGACCCGATCCCCGCGCTGGGCCAGCACACCGACAGCCTGCTGGCGGAGCTGGGTTACGCCCCCGGCGACATTCAGCGCTTGCACGAGCAGGGCGCGGTATGAGCGTGCCCAGGAGCCAGCCCATGAACTCATCGATCATCCGTAGCGCGCTGTTCGTCCCGGCGACCCGCCCGGAGCGCATTCCCAAGGCGCTGGCGAGCGGCGCCGACGCGGTCATCGTCGACCTCGAGGATGCGGTCGCGGAGAACCTTAAGGCAGAGGCGAGGGGCAACCTCGATGCCTTCCTGGCTGCCAACCCGGCGGCGCGCCTGCTGGTGCGCATCAACGCGCCAACCCATGCCGAGCAGGCCGCGGACCTGGCGCTCTGTGCCCGTCATGCCGGTGTCACCGGCGTGCTGCTGCCGAAGGTCGAAAGCGCGGTGCAGGTTGCGCTGGCGGCCAGCTGCGGCAAGCCGGTCTGGCCGATCGTCGAAAGTGCCCGCGGGCTGGCCAATCTGGCGGAAATTGCCCACGCCCAGGGTGTCGAGCGGCTGTCTTTCGGCGCGCTGGACCTTGGCCTCGATCTCGGCCTGGCCAACGGCACCGCCGGCGCCGAGCGCATGCTTGACCAGGCACGCTATGCGCTGCTGCTGCAGTCGCGATTGGCCGGGCTGGCAGCACCGCTGGACAGCGTCTTTCCCGACATCAAGAACCTAGATGGCCTCACCCGTGCCGCTGCCGACGCCCGCGACATGGGCTTTGGCGGCCTGCTGTGCATCCACCCGAGCCAGGTGGCCGTGGTGCACGAAACCCTGATGCCCAGTGCCGCGGAACTGGACTGGGCGCAACGCATCCTCGCCGCCGGAGCTTCCGGCGATGGGGTATTCGTGGTGGACGGACAGATGGTCGACGCCCCCGTCATTGGCCGTGCCCGTCGCCTGCTGCAACGTGCCGGGCAAGCGGTGCCCTGACCGCAACGCGTGCCCGCGAAACGTACCAACCGACAAAAACAAGAGGGTACTTCCATGCTGAGTAACAAGCTCAAGGCACTCGCCTGCGCGCTTTCTTTCACCGTCGCCGGATTGGTGCATGCCGCCGACCCCGTGACCATCAAATTCGCCCACGTAGTGGCGGACAACACACCAAAGGGGCAGGGCGCCCTGCTGTTCAAGAAACTCGCCGAGGAACGCCTGCCGGGCAAGGTGAAGGTCGAGGTCTACCCGAACTCCTCGCTGTTCGGCGACGGCAAGGAAATGGAGGCCCTGCTGCTCGGTGATGTGCACATGCTGGCCCCCTCGCTGGCCAAGTTCGAGCATTACGCCAAGGCCATCCAGATCTATGACCTGCCGTTCCTGTTCGACGACCTGGCGGCAGCTGATCGTTTCCAGAGCGGCCCGCAGGGCAAGGCGCTGCTGCGCGCGATGGAGGACAAGAACATCACCGGTCTGGCCTACTGGCACAACGGAATGAAGCAGCTTTCGGCGAACAAGCCGCTGCGCGAGCCGAAGGATGCCCGTGGGCTGAAGTTCCGCGTGCAGGCCTCGGCAGTGCTCGACGAGCAGTTCAAGGCGGTGCGCGCCAACCCCCGCAAGATGAGCTTCGCCGAGGTCTACCAGGGCTTGCAGACCGGCGTGGTCAATGGCACCGAGAACACCTGGTCGAACTATGAAAGCCAGAAGGTGCACGAGGTCCAGCCTTACATGACCGCCTCCGACCACGGCCTGATCGACTACATGGTGATCACCAACACCAAGTTCTGGAACGGCCTGCCGGAAGACGTGCGCGGCGAACTGGAAACGATCATGGAAGAGGTCACCGCCGAGGTGAACCGCCAGGCCGACGACCTCAACCAGCAGGCGCGCCAGGCCATCGCCGCCTCCGGCAAGACCGAGATCATCGAGCTGACCCCCGAGCAACGCGCCCAGTGGCGCGAGGCGATGAAACCGGTGTGGAAGAAGTTCGAGAATGAGATCGGCGCCGAGCTGATCGAAGCGGCGCAGGCGGCCAACCGCTCCTGAGCCTCCAGAGGCACCAAGCGGCGGAGAACGAAAGGGCCTGTCCGATGTGACCGGCCCGTTTTTTTATGCCTGAAACCAGGCTTATGCTGACCGACCAAAGCGCGCAAGGAGACGCCGGCATGAGTCGTTACGCCACGGTCAGCACACCCGTGCTGGATATCGCTTATCTCGAATGGAACCCCCGCGGCCAGCAGGTGGCCGTGCTCGTGCACGGCTGGCCGGATTGCCCCGAAGGCTGGGAGCCCGTGGCCGAGCGTCTGGCCGCAGCGGGCTACCGCGTGCTCTGCCCGACGCTGCGCGGCTTCGGCCAGACACGCTTTCGCGACGCGCTGACCCCACGCAGCGGTCAGCTCGCCGCGCTGGGGCGCGACCTGCTGGATTTCATCGACGCATTGCGCCTCGACCAGCCGGTGCTGGTCGGCCATGACTGGGGGGCGCGGGCGGTGGCCAATGCCTGCGGGCTGCGCCATCACGCCGCCGCACGGCTGGTAATGCTCGCGGTGGGCTACGGCACCAATGACCCGAACCAGCACATCTCGCTCAGCCAGGCGCGCAACTACTGGTACCACTGGTACATGGCCACCCCGCGCGGCGAGCAGACGGTAGTCGAGGATCGCGCGGCCTTCACGCGGTTGCTGTGGGATACCTGGTCACCGGCCGGCTGGTACGCCGAGGCTGATTTCATCCAGGCGCTGGAGGCGTTCGACAACCCGGATTGGGCTGCCGTGGTACTGCATTCCTATCGCCACCGCTGGGGCTTCGTCGACGGCGATCCTGCCTATGCATCGGACGAGGCGTTGCTGCAACCGGCCCCGGTGCTCGCCGTGCCGACGCTGGTGCTGCACGGCGAGGCCGATACCTGCAACGCACCGGAAACCTCGGCCGGGCGTGAGGCCTTGTTCAGCGGCCCATACCACCGACAGCTCTTGCCAGGCGTCGGCCATTTCCCCCAGCGCGAAGCCCCGCAGGGGGTGGCCGACGCGATTCTGCAGTTCTGTCAGGGGGATTGAGCCTGTTGCTAGATGCTGCGGACGGCGAGACCTAACCGTGTCTCTGGCCTGCAGTGGTTGGTTTTTCTAGGGCTCTGCTAGGCCTGGCGCTTGTGCTAGCCAGCTTCTTTTTTGCAGCTCTACAGGGCATGAAATCTCGACGCCTTATCGACACGGCAATGGTGGACGGGGGCGGAAGGTCGTAGGCGAGGCAATGTTTGATGACATCAATTTCACGCTTCCCAGCGCTGGTGTATAAACACCCGTCGTCGCTGAGAGGCCCGAGCTAGAGGCTCGGAGAGAGTGGCGAACGGAATGTTATACACCAAACGCCGTTCGGCGTCTTATACACCACTTGGTGTCTAATTATAGTTAGGTATGACAATGAATCAAGGCCAGACCATAAATCCTCAAAAAATAAATAAGCCAATACAGCTTCTAGCTGCCTGGTTGGCCGGTCTAATTCTAATAAATGGTACGTTTCTTTCTGCTGCGGTACTTATCGAGAAACCTAGTTGGGCAGCAGGCTTCTTGGTCGTTGCAGCCACGATAAACGTGCCTGTATTCATACTGTCTCTTTTTCTACTGCAAACAAAATTTCGCCCTGAAATGCAGGAAGACTCTTTCTACCACGAGTATCTTATTAATAAACTTGGCGCCCCCAAAGACATAGCTAAGTCTGAGTTTCCCGTAACAACTAGAAACGCCACCTGGGAAGGGTATAAAATTTTAATTAACCATCACTTTATAAAAGACCAAATGCTTATAAGTTCATTATCACGCCACGGAATTCAAGTGACAGGAGCATTTGGAGCAGAAAACCCCCCCCTCAAGATAAAGTTGCCACCGTAGGCAGAAACTTCACCCTGGAGCAGCTAAAGCAAATATTGCCAGTATTGCGCGAAGCAAATTTCGGATGGGTAAACTTTGGGGCTGATGAAGAAATTGATGGGGAGTATGATAATACAATTCTTATTGGGTCGTATGTTTCATCCCCTAACAAGCACTCCATAACAACTTCGTCAGCATTAGAGATAACAAGCAAAGAGAATGCTGTTGCCAGCGATTTTTATACTGCGCTAACTTCAGCTTACGCAGGTTAACCTAACAAATGGTTCAAATCGTTCGCTTCGCTCACTGGGACGGGCTAAAGCCCGCCCCTTAACCAAACGTTATGTTTCATTGCAGGAAGATTATGAATTGCCCGCATTGCAATAACGAAATCCCACATAAGATGCCTTGGAATTTCTCAAGCACATACGTGTGCACACAGTGCAGCAAGACCTCTTGCCCACCGAAGGCTTATCCACTATTGGCCTTTCTAGCTGCAGCGGCCTTCACATATGTAGCTAAAATTGCCATTGCAAGTTTTGGCTACAGCATGCCTTGGTACGCTGCGTTAGCTCTAGCCTTATGCTTCATCTACGGCATCGATCGCGTCGCACTCAAGCTTGAACCAAGCAAGGAAACATAACAATGCGCTCAACACTGCTCACTTCGTTCGCCGGACGTCCAAAAGCTGCGCTTTTGGCCGCCCGTTAGCTTAATCGTTAGGTACCAAATGGAAATTGATTGGGATTCCCTAGCAAATCAATACAAAGAACTCGTAAATTCACCTGCGAGTTCCGAGCAAAGTCGCGCTATCCAAAAGCTTATAGGCAAAGCAGCGTCCACGCTTCCAAGAGACAATTCTGAATCTCTTGCGTGGTTCAAGTCCGCACTGAGTCAAAGCCCGAGTAAGTGGTTCGTAGCTAAAGTCATGGCGCTAGCTACACCTGTTCCACGCTCAATGCTTGACCCCCTGGTGCTTGCAGCACTGCTTGAACCGAATCCAAGCGCCACGAAATATTTCATCGAACCTTGTGTACGCTCGTTCGGTGCTCAAACCGTCAAGAGTCGTATCCAAGCTTTATCTAACGAGCCAGGGGTAAGCCAAAATAGCGGTGTCGAAAAAGCCACATATTGGCTTCCGAGTATTGGAACCTAACTAGTGATACAAACCGTTCGCTTCGCTCACTGGGACGGGCTAAAGCCCGCCCCTTAACCCAAAGTTATACAGTCTCTCCAGGACTGTGGATATGCCAGATGAAAAGAGCTCTAATTCCATTTTTGATTATTTCTTGCCAAGTCTCGGGAGCATCCGAGGTCAACGCTCTGCCCATCCACTCAGGCTAACGCACTTGACAAAAGTTTCAAGCCGTTCTCTTCGCTCACTAGGACTGTCTAGGCCGCCCCTTAACGAAGCGTTAGGAAAGAGACAGTCGTTTAAATTTTTAATGTAGTAAGGAAGCTATGTCTAGAATATTATTCATATTACTGCTCGCCATCAGCTGTTCTACTTTTGCCGGAGCTCCCCCGCCAGGAGCGAAAATTGGCTTCGGTAGAGAAACATTTAACCAAGAGGAAGTTGTTTTCTTAATAGGTGCGATTGTAATTTTCGCTGTCATTCTTTTTTTTATGGGGTCTGCTTGGGGAAACCAAGATGAAAACGAAAGAAATGACCGCCGTTAGTCATGTATAACAACCGATTCAATGTTCGATTCGCTCCCTGGGTGCGGACTAAAGTCCGCGCCTATGACCAATAGTTAGGGGTTGACATGGCTTTACGTGCTCTGCTTTTAACTGCCTTCTTCTGTTTTATTAGTGCTAATGCAGGAGAGGTATTTGAAATTGATTGCGCAAAAGTAATTTCCACTCCTGATGTAGAGCAATGTATCGCTGCGGAATTAGATAGGGTTGAGGCTAGCCTGAATCAGGCGTATCAGCGCCTTCTAAAGCAGCTTACTCAAATAGATACACCGCAGGATAATTACACCGAGTACAGGAGGAAACTTCTCATTGCTCAGCGGGCCTGGATAAAATTCAGAGAGGCTGACTGTGATGCCCAGTACGAAATGCATAGATCGGGAACTATCCGTAACTCTATATATTTAAGCTGCAAGAAACAGCGCGCAGAGCAAAGAATAAATGAGCTGAACAGCTATGCGCCGTATTAGCCCTGACGACTCATATGAACTCTTTCCGCAATTATCAAACGGCGGCTTCTTCCATCCACTTCGGTCTCGGATAACGGCGATCGGCCTTGCCGGCCTTGAGTACCGCGCCCGGCACGTCGTGGCCGACTAGTTGGGACAGGTCGGCGGCGCATTGCAGCAGGCGGTCGAGATCGACGGCGGTGTTCAGGCCCATGCGCTGGAACATATGCACCAAGTCCTCGGTGCAGATATTGCCGCTTGCGCCGGGCGCGTAAGGGCAGCCGCCGAGTCCGCCGAGAGATGCATCGAAGCGGTCGATGCCGGCGTTCAGCGCTGCCAGCGCGTTGGCCAGGCCCATGCCGCGGGTGTTGTGGAAGTGTGCGGTGAATACTGCCTGCGGCCAGCTGTTCAGCACTTCGCGGCAGATGCGCTCGACCTGCGCCGGGTCGGCCATGCCGGTGGTGTCGCAGAGGGTGATGCCCTGCACGCCGATTTCCAGCAGGCGTTGCACCAGCTCATAGATGCGCCGCTCGGGCACGTCGCCCTCGAAGGGGCAGCCGAAGGTGGTCGATAGCGAGGCGTTGATGAACACGCCACTGCCGCGAGTGACTTCGATGATTTCGCGGAACTGCACCAGCGACTGCTCAGGCGTCATGCGCAGGTTGGCCAGGCCGTGGGTGTCGCTGGCCGACATCACCAGGTTGATCTCGTCCACCTCGCAGGCCAGGGCGCGCTCGCAGCCCTTTACGTTGGGCACCAGCACGGTGTACTCGACGCCCTCCGCACGGCGGATGCCGCGCATCACGTCTTCGGCGTCGCGCAGGTTGGGGATGGCCTTGGGCGAGGTGAAGGAGGTGACCTCTATCTTCGCCAGCCCGGTTTGCGAGAGCCGGTCGATCAGGGCGATCTTGGCTTCGGTCGGCACGAAGTCCGCTTCGATCTGGAAGCCGTCGCGGGTGGCGACTTCCTGGATATACAGGCGTTTGCTCATGGGGAGTCCTGGGGTTTCGTAGGGTGGATGACGCTCTACCCATCCACCGTTGTGGCTTGCTGGCTGGTGGACAAGCTTCGCCTTGTCCACCCCTGCGTGGCGTTCAGATGATCCCGCGCTCGCGCAGGCCCTGGCGTTGTTCATCGGTGAGGCCGAGGCCGGCCAGCACATCGTCGGTGTGCTCGCCCAGTTGCGGGCCGCCTTCGCCGATGCGCCCTGGCGTGCGCGACAGCTTGGGCAGCACGCCCGGTACCTTGAGCGGGCCGGCGAAGGTCTGCACCTGCTCGATCATCTGCCGCGCCAGGTAGTGCGGGTCCTTGACGATATCGGCAGCGGTGTAGGGATAGCCGGCCGGCACGCGGGCGCCCTTGAGTGCTTCGATCACCTCGTCGCGGCTGTGCTGGATGGTCCATTCGCCAATGGCGGCATCGATCAGCTCGGCGTGCTGGGCGCGGCCGTCGTTGTGGGCGAAGCGCGGATCATCGGCGAGGTCCTGGCGGCCCATCAGGGTCATCAGGCGCTTGTAGATGCTGTCGCCATTGCCGGCGATCAGCACGTAGGCGCCGTCGTTGCACAAATAGGAATTGGACGGCGTGATGCCGGGCAGGGCACTGCCAGCCGGCTCGCGTACATGGCCGAAGGCGTCGTATTCGGGCACGAGGCTTTCCATCATGGCGAATACGGACTCGTACAGCGCCACGTCGATTTCCTGGCCCTGGCCGCTACGGTTGCGCTCCTGCAGGGCGAGCAATACACCGATCACGCCATACAGCGAGGACAGCGAATCGCCAATGCTGACGCCGACCCGCACCGGCGGCTGGCCCGGATAGCCGGAGAGGTGACGTAGGCCGCCCATGGCTTCGCCGATCACGCCGAAGCCCGGCAGGTCGCGATAGGGGCCGGTCTGGCCGTATCCGGAAATGCGCAGCATGATCAGCCGAGGGTTCAGCTTCGACAGCTCATCCCAGCCCAGGCCCCATTCTTCCAGCGTGCCGGGGCGGAAGTTCTCCACCAGAATGTCGGCTTCGGCCACCAGCTGGCGGACGATTTTCTGGCCTTCCGCGGCCTTGAGATCCAGCGTCACCGAGCGCTTGTTGCGCGACTGCACATGCCACCAGAGCGAGGTGCCGTCCTTGAGCTTGCGCCACTTGCGCAACGGGTCGCCAACCCTGGGGGGCTCGATCTTGATCACGTCGGCGCCGAATTCACCGAGCAGCTTGCTGGCGAAAGGGCCGGCGATCAGTTGGCCCATCTCGATCACCTTGAGGCCCTGCAGCGGCAGGTTCTTGTCTGTCTGTTCGCTCATCACGACACCTGTGCCGGTTGATTCATGGTGCCGAGCATGACCGACCCATTGGCAGCGGACAATTGGTCGTTGGCCAAGCATGGCTTCGCGCTCCACGAAGCCTGGAGACGTGGGGCCTTGGAATAGCGGCGGGAGTAGGTGCATGCTTCGTCACCCGCGAATACGGAAGCTTGCCCATGCGCCGCATCGATTTCGTCACCCTTCGGCTGTTCGTCGCCATCGCCGAGACCCGTAGCCTGACCCGCGCCGCCGAGCGCGAGCATCTGGCGCTGGCAGCGGTGAGCAAGCGCGTCAGCGATCTGGAAGGGCAGCTCGACGTCAGCCTGCTCTATCGCCAGCCCAAGGGCGTCGAGCTGACGCCGGCCGGCCACGCGCTGCTGCACCACGCGCGCAACCTGCTGGACAACCTGCAGCAGCTGGACGCTGACCTCAGCGAGTTCAGCCAGGGCGTGAAGGGCCATGTGCGCATCCACGCCAACACCTCGGCGGTGATCGAGTTCCTGCCCGAAGACCTGAGCGCCTTTGCCCGCCAGCATCCGGAAGTGAAGATCGACCTGGAGGAGCGCGTCAGCAGTGACACCCTGCGCGCCCTGCGCGAGGGGCTGACCGATATCGGCATCTTCGCCGGGCACATGCCGGCCGAGGACCTGCAGGTGTTTCCCTACCGCGAGGATCGCCTGGTGCTGGTCACGCCACGCGAGCATCCGCTGGCCGGCCGCGAATGCATTGCACTGCGCGAGGCGGCAGGCTTCGACTTCATTGGCCTGCAGCAGGACGCCTCACTGCATGCCCTGCTGCAGCAGTCCGCACAGTAGATGGGCACGCCGCTGCGCCTGCGCATTCAGGTACGCAGCTTTGAGGCGATCTGCCGGATGATCCACACCGGCATGGGCATCGGCGTGCTGCCCGAGCAAGTGGTGCGCAACTACCTGCCGGCGCTGGACGTGGCCATGGTGCCGCTGACCGATGTCTGGGCGCGGCGCGAACTCAAGCTCGGCGTGCGCAATCTGGAAAGCCTGTCGGTGACTGCCCGGCAGATGCTCGAGCACCTCACGCTTCGCGAAGGCCAGGCCTGAACGAAGCCGTTCGACGGCGCGATCGCGTCACGGCCTTCGCCAAACGCGAAGTCGCGCTTGGCCAATTAGCAATTCAGCCCGAGGGGGCAGCGGGGTAGAGTCGGACCAGCTGCATGGCTCACACAACTACAAAACGGAGCTCTCCATGGCACGACTCACCCGTGGCATCACCCGTCTGCTCGCCGCTTCCGCGCTGTTTAGCGTCCTCGGCGCCCAGGCCGATCCGATCCTGATCAAGTTCTCCCATATCACCGCCGACAGCACGCCGAAGGGTCAGGGCGCGCTGATGTTCAAGAAGCTCGTGGAAGAGCGCCTGCCCGGCCAGGTGGAAGTGCAGGTGTTCGCCAACTCCTCGCTGTACGGCGACGGCAAGGAGATGGAGGCACTGCTGATGAACGAGGTGCAGCTGCTGGCGCCGGCACCGTCGAAGCTCGAGCAGTACACCAAGCAGCTGCAGCTGTTCGACCTGATGTTCCTGTTCGACGACATGGCCGCGGCGCAGCGCTTCCAGCAGTCGGACAAGGGCCGCGCCATGCTCAAATCCATGGAGGACAAGGGCATCACCGGCCTGGCCTACTGGCTCAACGGCATGCGCCACTTCACTGCCAACAAGCCGCTGCGCGAGCCGGCAGACGCCCGCGGGCTGAAATTCCGCGTACAGCCCTCTGACCTGCAGGCCGCACAGTACACCGCCCTGCGTGCGGTGCCGCGCAAGATGGCCTTCGCCGAGATCTACCAGGGCCTGCAGACCGGCGTGGTCAATGCCCAGGACAATCCCTGGTCGAACATCTACAGCCAGAAGTACCACGAAGTGCAGAAGTACATCACCGAGTCCGGTCACGGCATCGGCAACTACCTGCTGATCACCAACACCAGGTTCTGGAACGGCCTGCCGGCAGAGGTGCGCGGCGAGCTGGAAGCGATCATCGACGAGGTCACCGTGGAGGTGAACCGCCAGGCCGAGGCGCTGAACGAGAAGGCCAAGCAGGGCGTCATCGACTCGGGCAAGAGCGAGATTCTGGTGCTGACCGACGAGCAGCGTGCCAAGTGGCGCGAGGCGGTACAACCGGCCTGGAAAAAGTTCGAGGGCGAGATCGGCAAGGAGCTCATCGAGGCGGCCCAGGCAGCCAACTCTGCGCTTTGAGGCAAGCCCGCCAATGGTCTGTTAGACCAATGTGCAGTTTCGGCCACGGCGCTGGCTGCACAGAATGGCGGCGTCTATCTGCGTGATCGGACAAGTGTGTATTCCAACCGGATGGTTGACCGAGCGGCCCCTGAGGCCGCTTTTTTTTGCCTTCAGCTTTTCGCCGGAATCGGCAGTAATGCCAGCGGCGCCAGTTCGTCATGCAGGCGGTTGATGCGCTCCAGCAGATCGTTGACCGCACGGCGGTCACGGTCGTTCTGCAGGTCCGTATCCGCTGCGTCGCGCAGTGCCGCCAATTCATCCACGTAGGCCTCCAGCTGGTCGCTGGAGGCCTGCCCGTGCAGGGCAGTCTTCAGGCACTGCATCAGCGCCATGACGATCGCCGGGTCATTGCTGCCATAGGTACGAATCGGGTCGAGGATAAGCGTCAGCCGTCGTTGCGGGCTCAGCTGTGGATAGAACAGCCTGGGCTTGCCATTGTCGATGCAGCCGACGTCCAGCGGCGGGACGCCACCCAGGCGACCGAGCAACACACCGTGCAGATTGAGCACGCGTATTGCCGTGCCCGGGTCGTTGATCGACGGGCTGATGGCCTTTACCGCGATTTCGGTCATCTGCCGCATGCCATAGAAAACGTTGGCGCCGGCGAACTCTTCATCGTGGAAATCGAAGCAGTCGAGTATCTGTCGGGTTCGCCGGGCATCCAGTTCGGCGCTGACCTTGAGCAACGGATGCCCTTCGACCAGAAAGAAGCCGGGTTCCACCTGTAGCACCGCCTGCAGATCGTCCGGCCCCAAGAGCTCCCGCAGGCGTTGCTCGTTGACCTCGCGCAGATAGCCGGGCGTGACCGCTTCGATGCAGTACCAGTCGCGGTCATCCGGCGCCGCGGTGATCGACCCCAGGCGCTCGCAACGCTGCGCCAGGTTATGGCAGGCGCTGCGGTAGAGCTGGCCGACGATCCAGTCCACCTGGATGGACTGCGAGATGGAACGGATGAATACGACGAACAGGGCCATACAGCCGAGGCCCATCAGTACGGCGAGCAGCACGCCGAACGCAGGCAGGCTATCGGGTTCGTTCTTGTTGATGAAGGCGATCATCAGCAGGAAGAACAGGATGCAGCCCAGGTAGTTGCCGAGGATCAGCTGGTTGCGCCGATCGCTGATCAGCCCGGGCAGCACGCGCGGGGAGAGTCGCGAGGCGGCCCCGTTGAGCACGACCATGACCATGGAAAAGCTGAACACGGTCAGCGAAATGATGCTGGTGATGAGCGTGCCGAGGATTTCCCGGGCGTTGTCCGCCTCTGCCAGGCCGGGCGGCAGCATGTTTCGCCAGGAGTGAGCCAGGTCGGTCGTTTCGAAGAGCAGGACGAGACCGCCCAGCATGAAGTAGCCGGCCGGAATCACGGTGGGGTAGAAGACGATGCTCTGGGGGATCCGCTGCAGCTGACGAAACAGGGCATTGCTTGGTGCTGACATGGGGGCTCCGGGCGATGGCTGTTACGAATTGAGACAGCAGCCCTCGGCAAATGGCCGCGAAACAGTGTCTATGCTTGGAGAGTGGCCGCTAGTCGCGGCCGCTGCGGTATTCGGCATCGGCTGAAGCAGACGTCTGACAGGCGCGTGGTTGGCGATCCGCACGGGAAGCGTGGATCGATCGGGTGGTGAGGGTTCGCCTGCGAGACAAGGCTGCGACCGGAAAATAACCAGATAACCCGAGGTGACTGCCATGTGTGCTGCGTCCGTGTATCCCGTGTCCCCTGAGGCTGCAAAGCACTCCCTGACCGACGAGGCCGCTTATCGGGCCATGTATCAGCAGTCGGTGATCAACCCTGAAGGATTCTGGCGTGAACAGGCGGCACGGCTGGACTGGATTCGGCCCTTCAGCGAGGTCAAGCGCACCTCCTTCGACGACCATCACGTCGATATCAAGTGGTTTGCCGACGGCACGCTGAACGTGTCGGCCAATTGCCTGGACCGGCACCTGGCCGAGCGCGGCGATCAGGTGGCGATCATCTGGGAGGGGGACGACCCCTCGGAGCACCGCGAGATCACCTACCGCGAGCTCTACCAGGAGGTCTGCAAGTTCGCCAACGCCCTGCGTGGCCAGGATGTGCACCGCGGTGACGTGGTGACCATCTACATGCCGATGATTCCCGAGGCCGCAGTGGCCATGCTGGCCTGCGCGCGCATCGGTGCGATCCACTCGGTGGTGTTCGGCGGCTTCTCGCCGGAGGCATTGGCCGGGCGCATCATCGATGGCAGCTCGAAGGTGGTGATCACTGCCGATCAGGGCATACGTGGCGGCAAGACCATCGCCCTGAAGGAGAACGTCGACGAGGCGCTGACGAACCCGCAGACCCGTTGCGTGCAGAAGATCATCGTGGTGCGCCGCACCGGAGCGAACATCCGCTGGCACCCGCACCGGGACGTCTCCTACGACGACCTGATGCGCGTGGCTGGCGAGGTCTGCGCGCCGAAGGAAATGGGCGCCGAGGAGCCGCTGTTCATTCTCTACACCTCGGGCTCCACCGGGAAACCCAAGGGCGTGCTGCACACCTGCGGCGGCTACCTGCTGTACGCCGCGCTGACCCACGAGCGGGTCTTCGACTACCGCCCCGGCGACATCTACTGGTGCACCGCCGACATCGGCTGGATTACCGGTCACAGCTATCTGATCTACGGCCCACTGGCCAACGGTGCGACGACCCTGATGTACGAAGGCGTGCCGAACTATCCGGACGTCACCCGCATCGCCAGGATCATCGACAAGCACCGGGTCAACATCCTCTACACCGCGCCGACGGCAATCCGCGCGATGATGGCCGAGGGGCCGGCGGCGATGGAGGGTGCCGACGGTTCGAGCCTGCGTCTGCTCGGCACGGTCGGCGAACCGATCAATCCGGAAGCCTGGCACTGGTACTACGAGACGGTCGGTCGGTCGCGCTGCCCGATCGTCGATACCTGGTGGCAGACAGAGACCGGCGGCATCCTCATCAGCCCGTTACCCGGTGCCACGGCGCTCAAGCCCGGCTCGGCGACGCGGCCGCTGTTCGGCGTAGTGCCCGGGCTGGTGGACAATCTCGGCAACCTGCTGGAAGGCCCGGCGGAGGGCAATCTGGTGATTCTCGACTCCTGGCCAGGGCAGATGCGCACCATTTACGGTGACCACGACCGTTTCGTCGATACCTACTTCAAGACCTTCCGCGGTATGTACTTCACCGGCGACGGCGCGCGCCGCGACGAGGACGGCTACTACTGGATCACCGGGCGCGTCGACGACGTGCTCAACGTCTCCGGACACCGCATGGGCACCGCCGAAATCGAGAGCGCCCTGGTGGCGCATGCCAAGGTGGCCGAAGCCGCGGCCGTTGGCGTGCCGCATCCGCTCAAGGGCCAGGCCATCTATGTTTACGTGACTCTGGTTGCTGGTACCGAGCCCAGCGACACGCTGCGCCAGGAGCTGCAGCAGTGGGTCCGGCACGAGATTGGTCCGATCGCGGTGCCGGATACCATCCAATGGGCGCCGGGGCTGCCGAAGACGCGGTCCGGCAAGATCATGCGCCGCCTGCTGCGCAAGATCGCCACGGACGACTACGACACTCTGGGCGATACCTCGACGCTGGCCGACCCTGGCGTCGTCGACCAGTTGATCGCTGCCCACGAGGCGGTGAAGCAGCGCTGAACTCGCGGGCGTCCTGCGAGCGGTCTACGAGGCGGCCGGAATGCCGTTACGGCTCCCCGTGACCGCTGCGTGCGAGCTTGCTCGCGCGCCGGTCGACTCGCGGGGCTCATGTCGCCTGGCAGCTTCGTTCGCGGACAGGTCCGCTTGCCACAGGCCCGCAGGGCGATGTTCAGACGCCGGCGGGCGGGCTTTTCAGATCGTCGTTGCCGGTGACCGTGGTGCCGTTGGTAGCAGCTGCGGCGTTGGCCTGCAGTTGCTCCTTGTTCGAGTCATAACGCTCGAACGGCATATGGTGCGAGCGCCCTTCGGCCATGCCCGCCTGTTCGCTGACTTCATTGAACACGCGCTTGGCCTCGCAGTGGCCGGTCACGCCCCGGGCAACGGCCATCCCGCCGATGCCCAGTTGCAGCAGGCCGCCGAGGCCACCACGGCGCAGACCCTTGGCGAGGAAGTACAGGCCGCCGGCCAGGGACATGGCGCGCTCCCAGCCGTGGACGTTCTGTTCGAGGTGCTTGGAAGAGTTGTTCATGGGGGAGCTCCGACGAAGACATTCTCAATGAATGACTCTTGCCGGAGCCGCCTGTTCGCCACCGCAGGTCGGCAGGCATGGGCCGATCAGGCCATGCCGAACACCTTGAGCACGAAGGCGTACTCCAGGGCCACGTCCTTGAGCGCCTGGTAGCGTCCGCTCATGCCACCGTGACCTGCGCCGAACTCGGTCTTGAGCAGCAGCAGGTTGTCGTCGGTGCGGGTGGCACGCAGCTTGGCGACCCACTTGGCGGCCTCCCAGTACTGCACGCGGCTGTCGTTGTAGCCGGCCACGGCAAGCAGTGGCGGATAGGCCTGGGCCCGGACGTTCTCATAGGGCGCATAGGCGCGGATGCGTTCGTGCACCTCGGGCTGGTTCGGGTCGCCCCATTCGTCGTACTCGGTCACGGTCAGCGGCAGGTCGGCATTGAGCATGGTATTGAGCACGTCGACGAAGGGCACCTCGGCGATCGCCGCGCCGAACAGTTCCGGACGCAGGTTGAGTACGGCACCGATCAGCAGGCCGCCGGCACTGCCGCCGCTGATGGCCAGGCGTGGCGATGTGGTGTAACCGTCGGCCAACAGCTGCTCGGCACAGGCGATGAAGTCGTTGAAGGTGTTCGGCTTGTGCTCCAGCTTGCCGGCGCGGTACCAGGCCTCGCCGAGATCGCCGCCGCCACGCACATGGGCGATGGCGAAGATGAAGCCGCGGTCGAGCAGCGACAGCCGCGCGTGGGAGAACCAAGGGTCCAGGCTATGGCCGTAGGCGCCGTAACCATAGAGATAGAGCGGAGCCGGCTTGCCGAAGCTGTCGCGGCGGCCGACCAGGCTGATGGGAATCTGCGTACCGTCCTGGGCGGTGGCCCAGATGCGCCGACTTTCATAGGCGTCTGCATCGAAGGGGCCTTCCACCGGGGTTTCCTTGAGCACCTCCTGCGTGCCGTCGGCCAGGGTCAGCTGGCGGATCTGCGCCGGGCGATTCAGCGCCTCGTAGCGCAGGCGGATCACCGTGCTGGTGAATTCCAGCGAGTTCTGCACGTGCAGGCTGTAGGCCGCATCGGGCAATTGCAGGCGATAGGGCTGGACGCCCTGCGGTCGTACCTCGATCACCGGCAGGCCGCTTTCGCGCAGGGTCAGGGTGATCGCCTCGGCGTTCAGGCTGACATCCTCGAGCATCACCGCGTCATCATGCGGGACCAGCTCCTGCCAGTGCTCGCGGCCTGGTTCGGCCTCGCTGGCGTGATAAAGGGCGAAGTTGATGCCCGCCTGGTTGCTGCGGATCAGCCAGCGCCACTGGCCTTCGTACAGGCCATGATCGGGGAAGTACTCGTGATCCTCCTGACGCGGCGCCAGGCAGGTCCAGCTGCCCTCCGGCTGGTCCGCCGACAACACCCAGGCTTCGCTGGTGGTCTTGCTGTGGGAAAGGATGACCAGCTGGCGGTCGGAGCTGGCGCGGTAGCAATGCACGAAGAAGCGCCCGTCCGGGTCGTGATAAACCTCGCTGCTGTCCGTATCGCCAAGGCGGTGGCGGTAAACCTTGTGCGGGCGGTGGGTGTCGTCCAGCTCGCCGTAGAACAGGGTCTGGCTGTCGTTGGCCCAGGTCATGCTGCCGTCGCAGTTGTCGAAGGGCAGCTCGGTGACCTCGCCGCTGGCCAGGTCCTTGACGTACAGCCGGTAGATCTCGTCGCCCTCGCGGTCGAGGCTGTAGGCGAGCTTGCTGTGGTCCTGGCTGACGCTGAAGGCACCCAGCGAAAGAAAACCGCCGCCGGCCAGCTCGTTGGGGTCGAGCAGCAGCTGTTCGGCGCTCTCATCGACGGTCAGCGAACCATCCAGCGGGCGCGGGCAGCGGTAGTGCCGGGGATACTCGTCGCCTGCGGTGGTGCGCTGGTAGTACAGCCATGGCCCCCACGGGGAAGGCAGTGACAGATCGGTTTCGCGGATGCGGCTCTTGATCTCCTGAAAGAGGGCTTCACGCAGTTCGGCCTGATCGGCGAGCTGCTCCTCGAGATAGGCATTCTCCGCCTTGAGATAGGCCAGCACGTCCTCGGCGTCGCGATTCTCCAGCCAGCGGTAAGGGTCGGTGCCGGTGTCGGCGCGGGCGATGGGGGCTTGGGACATGCAGTACTCCGGATTCGGTGGTGCGTTGGCCGCACATGGCGTGCAACGAAATGCGGCAGTGTACCTGCTCGACTGCGTCTAGGATTGACCCGGTTGGTGCGGCCCGGTTTCAGCCGGGCCGACCGCCGAGCAACGCGGCCATGGATAGGGTGAATGCAGGCGGATCGGCGCTGTCGATGATGACCGGGTAGTCGCGAAATGTCCGCTTGCAGGTCACTTTCGGTTAGGCAAAGCAGCCGATTGACAATGCTGCGCTTTTCCCCGAAGGTGTGCCGACCCAAATCAAACGGGCGTATGAATCGAGCGTTTGCCAGAGCAGATGCCGGTCACCCGGATTATCGTGTCGGTGGGTGTCGTTCGCCGTGAGGCGCGGTCGAGTCAGGGCCGAAGACGTGAGACACGTAACGTTCAGCTTCCATACCTGGAGATCAGTTGATGATTTACGAAGGTAAAGCCATCACGGTTAAGGCTCTTGAGAGCGGCATCGTCGAATTGAATTTCGACCTCAAGGGTGAGTCCGTCAATAAATTCAATCGCCTCACTCTCAACGATCTGCGCCAGGCTGTCGATGCCATCAAGGCCGACGCTTCGGTCAAGGGCGTGATCGTCACCAGCGGCAAGGATGTGTTCATCGTCGGTGCCGACATCACCGAGTTCGTCGACAACTTCAAGTTGCCCGATGAAGAGCTGGTTGCCGGCAACCTCGAAGCGAACAAGATCTTCAGCGATTTCGAAGACCTGGGCGTACCCACCGTGGTCGCCATCAACGGCATCGCCCTGGGTGGCGGTTTCGAGATGTGCATGGCTGCCGACTATCGCGTCATGTCCACCACCGCCAAGGTCGGCCTGCCGGAAGTCAAGCTGGGCATCTACCCGGGCTTCGGCGGTACTGTGCGTCTGCCGCGCCTGATCGGTGTGGACAACGCCGTCGAGTGGATCGCCTCCGGCAAGGAAAACCGTGCCGAAGACGCCCTCAAGGTGCACGCGGTCGATGCCGTCGTCGCTCCGGAGAAACTGCAGGAAGCTGCCCTGGACCTGGTCAAGCGCGCCATCTCCGGCGAGCTGGACTACAAGGCCAAGCGCCAGCCGAAGCTGGACAAGCTCAAGCTCAACGCCATCGAGCAGATGATGGCCTTCGAAACCAGCAAGGCCTTCGTGGCTGGCCAGGCCGGCCCGAACTATCCGGCTCCGGTCGAAGCCATCAAGACCATCCAGAAAGCCGCCAACTTCGGCCGTGACAAGGCCATCGAAGTCGAGGCCGCCGGCTTCGTCAAACTGGCCAAGACCTCGGTTGCACAGAGCCTGGTCGGCCTGTTCCTCAGCGATCAGGAACTGAAGAAGAAGGCCAAGGCATACGACAAGCAGGCCCGCGACGTGAAACTGGCTGCCGTACTCGGCGCCGGCATCATGGGTGGCGGCATCGCTTACCAGTCGGCCGTCAAGGGCACGCCGATCCTGATGAAGGATATCCGCGAAGAGGGTATCCAGATGGGCCTGGACGAAGCCTCCAAGCTGCTCGGCAAGCGTGTCGAGAAGGGCCGTCTGACGCCGGAGAAGATGGCGCAGGCGCTCAACGCGATTCGTCCGACCATGTCCTACGGCGACTTCGGCAATGTCGACATCGTCGTGGAAGCCGTGGTCGAGAACCCGAAGGTCAAGCACGCCGTGCTGGCCGAGGTGGAAGGGCACGTACGCGAGGACGCGATCATCGCCTCCAACACCTCCACCATCTCCATCAGCTACCTGGCCCAGGCGCTCAAGCGTCCGGAAAACTTCTGCGGCATGCACTTCTTTAACCCGGTGCACATGATGCCGCTGGTTGAGGTGATCCGCGGCGAGAAGACCAGCGAAACCGCCATCGCCACCACCGTCGCCTACGCCAAGAAAATGGGCAAGAGCCCGGTCGTGGTCAACGACTGCCCGGGCTTCCTCGTCAACCGCGTGCTGTTCCCGTACTTCGGCGGCTTCGCTCGCGCCATCGCCCACGGTGTCGACTTCGTTCGTGCCGACAAGGTGATGGAGAAGTTCGGCTGGCCCATGGGTCCGGCTTATCTGATGGACGTCGTCGGCATGGACACCGGCCACCACGGCCGTGACGTGATGGCCGAAGGCTTCCCGGATCGCATGAAGGACGATACCCGCACCGCCGTCGACGTCATGTACGACGCCAACCGCCTCGGTCAGAAGAACGGCAAGGGCTTCTATGCCTACGAGATGGACAAGAAGGGCAAGCCGAAGAAGGTCGTCGACCCGCAGGCCTACGAGCTGCTCAAGCCGATCGTCGCCGAGACGCGCGAGCTGTCCGACGAGGACATCATCAACTACATGATGATCCCGCTGTGCCTGGAAACCGTGCGCTGCCTGGAAGACGGCATCGTCGAGACCGCTGCCGAAGCCGACATGGGCCTGATCTATGGCATTGGCTTCCCACCCTTCCGTGGTGGCGCGCTGCGCTACATCGATTCGATCGGCGTCGCCGAGTTCGTCGCGATGGCCGACAAGTACGCCGACCTGGGCCCGCTGTACCACCCGACCGCGAAGCTGCGCGAGATGGCTGCCAACGGCCAGCGCTTCTACGGTTAATCGAGGGAGAGAGAATTCATGAGCCTGAATCCAAGAGATGCAGTCATCGTCGACTTCGGTCGCACCCCGATGGGGCGCTCCAAGGGCGGCATGCACCGTAACACCCGCGCCGAGACCATGTCCGCACAGCTGATCGACGGCCTGCTGGCGCGCAATCCGAAGATCGACCCGGCCGAGGTCGAGGACGTGATCTGGGGCTGCGTGAACCAGACCCTCGAGCAGGGCTGGAACATCGCCCGCATGGCGTCGCTGCTGACCCGCATTCCGCACACCAGCGCCGGCCAGACCGTGAGCCGTCTGTGCGGTTCGTCCATGAGCGCGCTGCACACCGCCGTGCAGGCTATCCAGACCAACAATGGCGACGTGTTCGTCATCGGTGGCGTGGAGCACATGGGCCACGTCAGCATGATGCATGGCGTCGACCCGAACCCGCAGCTGTCGCTGCACGCGGCCAAGGCGTCGGGCATGATGGGGCTGACCGCCGAGATGCTCGGCAAGATGCACGGCATCACCCGTGAAGCCCAGGACCAGTTCGGCTACCGCTCGCACCAGCTGGCATGGAAAGCGACTCAGGAAGGCAAGTTCAAGGACGAGATCATCCCGATGGAAGGTCACGACGAGAACGGCTTCCTCAAGGTCTTCGACTACGACGAGACCATTCGCCCGGAAACCACCCTTGAGGGTCTGGCCGAGCTCAAGCCGGCGTTCAACCCGAAGGGCGGTACCGTGACCGCCGGTACCTCCTCGCAGATCACCGACGGTGCGTCCTGCATGATCGTCATGTCGGCCCAGCGCGCCAAGGATCTCGGCATCCAGCCGTTGGCCGTGGTTCGCGCCATGGCACTGGCTGGCGTTGACCCGGCAATCATGGGTTACGGCCCGGTTCCGTCCACCCAGAAGGTGCTCAAGCGCGCCGGTCTGACCATGGACGACATCAGCCACGTCGAGCTGAACGAAGCCTTCGCAGCACAGGCTCTGCCGGTGCTCAAGGACCTCAAGCTGCTCGACAAGATGGAAGAGAAGGTCAACCTGCACGGCGGTGCCATCGCCCTGGGTCACCCGTTCGGCTGCTCCGGTGCGCGCATCTCCGGCACCCTGCTGAACGTGATGAAGCAGAACAACGGTACGCTGGGTGTCGCTACCATGTGTATCGGTCTGGGCCAGGGGATCAGCACGGTCTTCGAGCGCCTCTGACAGACAGATGCAGATGACTGCGCTAGGCTGACAACCATTTCTGCAGGTTTGCGGAAAGAATGTTGTCAGCCGGTGCATGGAAGCCGGGGCCTGGTGCCCCGGTTTTTCTTTTTTGTCGTTGCGTGGAGGTAGGCATGCAGTTGGAGCCGGGGCGTTATCGCCATTACAAGGGGCCGGAATATCGCGTATTCGCCGTGGCCCGGCACTCCGAGACGGAGGAGCTGGTGGTGTTCTATCAGGCGCTGTATGGCGAGCGCGGACTCTGGGTGCGGCCACTGTCGATGTTTACCGAGACGGTCGAGGTCAACGGTGAAACGGTGCCGAGGTTCGCGCTGATCGAAGCCGAGCCCAGCGTCTTTCGGGATTGAGCTGGCACAGGGCTACCAGTGCCGCGCTTGACCTCAGCTCCATCGCCACTATATATAGCGGTGCTTTTTAGACAGAGCGCTAACCCAGGCGTCCGGTTCATGGCCTCGAATCGTCGCTCTGGTCCGCGCCAGGCCGAGCCGAGCAGGAATATCCTGCAGAGCCGCCCCGTTCGCAAAACGCGCACGAACGTTCGCTGATGCCTTGCCGATTACCGACGGCACGGGTATTCAAACTGCCGGAGGCGCCGCCTCTGTTCACCTCTAGATTCAGGAACTCTCCTCTCCATGGGTAAATCGCTGGTCATCGTGGAATCACCGGCCAAGGCCAAGACAATCAACAAGTATTTGGGCAACCAGTACGTGGTGAAGTCGAGTATCGGCCACATCCGCGACCTTCCCACCAGCGGCTCGGCCAACAAGGAGCCGGTCAAGCGCGGCAAGGCTGCGGCGGCCGAAGCGCCTGCGCTGTCGCCCAAGGAGAAGGCCAAGCGTCAACTGATCGCGCGCATGGGCGTCGATCCGGAACATGGCTGGAAGGCCAAGTACGAGATCCTGCCCGGCAAGGAAAAGGTCATCGAGGAGCTGCGCCGCCTGGCCAAGGAAGCCGACACCATCTATCTCGCGACCGACTTGGATAGAGAAGGGGAGGCCATCGCCTGGCACCTGCGCGAATCCATCGGTGGCGATGACAGCCGTTACAAGCGCGTGGTGTTCAACGAGATCACCAAGAAGGCGATTCAGGAGGCCTTTTCCCAGCCGGGCGAGCTCGATCTGAATCGCGTCAACGCCCAGCAGGCGCGGCGCTTCCTCGATCGGGTGGTTGGCTACATGGTTTCGCCGCTGCTCTGGGCGAAGATCGCCCGCGGCCTGTCTGCCGGTCGCGTGCAGTCGGTGGCGGTGAAACTGGTGGTCGAGCGCGAGCGCGAGATCCGCGCCTTCGTCCCGGAAGAATACTGGGAAGTTCATGCCGACCTGGCGACTGCCCAGCAGGCCAAGGTGCGCTTCGAAGTCGCCCGCGAGAAGGGCGAGGCGTTCAAGCCGCTGAACGAGGCGCAGGCCAATGCTGCGCTGGAGAAGCTCAAGGGCGCCAGCTACAGCGTGACCAAGCGTGAGGACAAGCCGACCAGCAGCAAGCCTTCGGCGCCCTTCATCACCTCGACCCTGCAGCAGGCGGCGAGCAATCGCCTCGGCTTCGGCGTGAAGAAGACCATGATGATGGCCCAGCGCTTGTACGAAGCCGGTTACATCACCTACATGCGTACCGACTCGACCAACCTGTCGGCCGACGCCATCAGCATGGTGCGCGGTTTCATCGAAGGCGAGTTCGGTGACAAGTACCTGCCCGAAAAGCCGAACCTGTATTCGAGCAAGAAGGGCGCCCAGGAAGCGCACGAGGCGATTCGCCCGTCCGATGTCAACCTGCGGCCGAACCAGCTGTCCGGCATGGAGCGCGATGCCGAGCGCCTGTACGAGCTGATCTGGCGTCAGTTCGTCGCCTGCCAGATGCCGCCGGCGCAGTACCTGTCCACCAGCGTGACGGTCGAGGCCGGTGACTTCGAGCTGCGTGCCAAGGGGCGCATCCTCAAGTTCGACGGCTACACCAAGGTCATGCCGCAGCAGAGCAAGGCTGGCGAGGACGACGTGCTGCCGGAAATGAGCAAGGGCGACGCCATGAAGCTGCTCAAGCTCGACCCGAGCCAGCACTTCACCAAGCCGCCGGCCCGCTATTCCGAAGCCAGCCTGGTCAAGGAGATGGAGAAGCGCGGCATCGGCCGGCCATCCACCTATGCGGCGATCATTTCCACCATCCAGGATCGGGGCTACGTCTCGCTGCACAATCGCCGTTTCTACTCGGAAAAGATGGGCGACATCGTCACCGAACGCCTCTCCGAGAGTTTCAACAACCTGATGGACTATGGCTTCACCGCTGGCATGGAAGAGCATCTGGACGACGTCGCCCAGGGCGAGCGCGACTGGAAGCATGTGCTGGACGAGTTCTACGGTGATTTCCGCAAGAAGCTCGAGGTCGCCGAGTCCAACGAGAATGGCATGCGTGCCAACCAGCCGACCCTTACGGACATACCGTGCAAGGTCTGCGGCCGGCCGATGATGATCCGCACCGCGTCCACCGGGGTGTTCCTCGGTTGTTCCGGCTACAGCCTGCCGCCGAAGGAGCGCTGCAAGTCCACGGTGAACCTCATTCCGGGTGACGAGATCGCCGCGGATGACGAGGGCGAGTCCGAATCCCGCGTGCTCCTGGGCAAGCATCGCTGCCCGATCTGCAGTACCGCGATGGATGCCTACCTGCTCGACGAGACGCACAAACTGCACATCTGCGGCAACAACCCGGACTGCTCCGGCTACGAGATCGAGGAAGGTCAGTACCGTATCAAGGGGTACGAGGGGCCAAGCCTGGAATGCGACAAGTGCGGCAGCGAGATGCAGCTCAAGACCGGTCGTTTCGGCAAGTTCTTCGGCTGCACCAACGCCGAATGCAAGAACACCCGCAAGCTGCTGAAGAATGGCGAGCCGGCGCCGCCGAAGATGGATGCGGTAAAGATGCCGGAGCTCAAGTGCGAGAAGGTCGACGACACCTACGTACTGCGCGACGGCGCTTCCGGGTTGTTCCTGGCTGCCAGCCAGTTCCCGAAGAATCGCGAGACCCGCGCGCCGCTGGTGCGAGAGCTGATCCCCCACAAGGACGAGATCGATCCCAAGTACCACTTCCTGCTCCAGGCACCGCAGCAGGATCCGGACGGCCGCCCTGCGGTGATCCGCTTCAGCCGCAAGACCAAGGAGCAGTACGTGCAGAGCGAAGTGGATGGCAAGCCCACCGGCTGGAAGGCGTTCTACGACGGCGGCAAGTGGCAGGTCGAAGACAAGCGCTGATCCTGGCTCGACCGACTCGCCGTGCGAGTCGGTCGGATTGATTGCCTCACGGCCACGCTGTCTGTTCGTCGTTCGCTCTGGTGCGGCGTTCGTCGAAGGTCCATTCTCTGCACATTCTCTTCCGGAGAGCATGCCATGGCTCACGAGCTCTACACCCGTACCAACCAGAAGATCTTCTTTGCAGGCCTCTCGCTGGAAAGCTGGCGCAAGGCCGAAGAGACTGCCTCGATGAACTCTCAGGGGCTTATCCAGGCCGAGCGCGAGGCGTGTCTGTTTCACCTGTACGGCGCGTTGCTCGGCCTTTGCCACGAGATCGCCGGCTACTATCGCTCGCCGGGCGCCGATGCGCCGGTGGTGGAGGCGTTCCTGACGCGCAGCGTTCTAGAGGCCGCGCCGAGTCCGGAGCTCGCCGAGCTGCTGGAACTGTCGGAACAGCCCAGTACCTGGCTCGGGCAGTTGCTGGCCGCCTATCGTCAGCTGTTCCAGCCGCCGCGCGCCCCGGCCAAGGCCAAGACCGATCCGCGTCAGCCATTGATCGAGGCGGTCACCGTCGAGGACGAGACTCCGCCGCTGACCCGCGCCGAGCTGGAAGCCTGGCGGCAGAACCTCAAGGGGCTGGCGCTGCGCTTTCGCGAGTCGCTCACCGAGTGGTGACCGGCGACGCCGGGCTAATGGCGATGCCTGATGCGCAGGACCAGGGCGATGCCGCCCAGAATCGCGGTGCCGGCCAACAGTAGCGTTGTGGTCACCGCTTCGCCCAGCAGCACGGCACCGGCAAAGGCCGCCAGTAGCGGAACGCTGAGTTGCACGCTGGCGGCCTGGATCGCCGCCAGACCGGGCAGGGCGGCGTACCAGATGGCATAGCCGACCCCGGACGTCAGCGCCCCGGAAAGCAGCGCGTAGGCCACGCCCGGCCAATCCCACGTCTGCTGGCCTAGCGAAAGCAGGCAGAGCACCGCCGCCAATGGAACCGCCCGGAGAAAATTACCCGCAGTGGCTGCAAGCGGTGTGGCTGCACCTCGTCCACGGAGCGAATAGACGCCCCAGGCGATGCCGGACAGGATCATCAGCAAAGCGCCATCCAGGGGCGGGGTGCTGCTCCCCGGGAGCAGCAGGATCACCAATCCACTGACCGCCAGCAGCAGGCCGGCGAGCTGCCCGGCGCTGAAACGCTCGCCTCTCAGCAAGCCCCAGGCAAGCATGCTCAGCTGTACGGCACCGAACAGCAGCAGTGCGCCGGCGCCAGCGTCCAGGTCGATATAGGCAAAGGAAAAACAGGCCGCGTAGACGAACAGCGCCATGGCACCGACCCAGTCACCCCCTAGGGGCTGGTCGGTCCTGTCGGCGCGCAACAGCAGCCAGAGGGTGAGCGCTCCGGCGACTATCCGCAGGCCGGTGAAGCTGGCTGGATCGATGGCGGTGTCCCGCAGCGCGATCCGGCAGAGGATCGAGTTGCCGGCGAACGCCAGCATGGCCAGAGCGGTGAGCAGCAAGGTGCGGGTGGTCATGCACGATTCCTTGTCCCGGCGCAGAGATGCGCGCGCTTTTTTCAGCGCATGCTACGTTGCCGATCCGCCTTGGGCACGTCATTTTCGGGGCGCAACGCACGAGGTGTGCGCCCAGCAGCGCGCCGGACTGGTGGCCTGGAGCGCCAAAGGCTGCCGCGACGGCGACCGGCTGCTACAATGGCGGCCTTTCACGCGGAGCTGATCCATGCCTACATCTTTTCTGGAAATCGTCGAGCTACCAGACGGGCGCATCGTGCTTCGTCGTGCCGAGGACGAAGAGGTGTTGGTCACGCTCGACTTTTCCGACGACGCCAAGCTCTTCCTGCAGGGGCAGCATGTGGAGATTGCCAAGGCGATGTTCAATGTTGGCGTTCAGATGGCGGGTCGGATGACAGAAGGCGATTTCGACCACGATGCAGACGAGCCGCGCGTTCTGCACTGAGCGCAGCTGCTCCGAGGCTCGACCTTCACTTCACAACAGGCAGCACGTCCCTGTGCCCGCCACTCAACAACCCAGACGAATATTCAGGCTCTGCGCCTCGCCCAGGCTGGCGGCGTTGCGCAGCTTGCTGCGCGTCGCGTCGTCGATCTGGCCGAGCCAGCTGATGACGGTATGGCTGCAGCCGGACGCCAGCGCCTTGCACGCGAGTTCCAGCGCGCCTTCCGCGTTGCGTGGTTGCAGCAGGATGATGCGCTCGCGGTTCAGGCCGCACTTGCGCAGGAAGCTCTGTGAAAGGAAGGCGGGCGGCGCGATCAGTGTCAGCCAGCGGCTGTCCGTCGCGTCGCCGAGTTCGCGCAGGATCGGCGTGAGCAGCAGATGACAGTGCTGGCTGCTGCCGCTGAGGCTCAACTCGCTCAGGTGATCCTTTTTCTCCTGCTCGGGTTTGCTGCGCGGTGCAAGGCTGCCGAACGGTGCCAGGCTTTGTGCGATGACACCGTCGAACAGCGATAGTTGGGGCCGGGAAGTGCTGGTCTGGTACTGCATAACCTTCTCCTCAGCGGCGTATGACGCCGACACTCAAGCCTTCGATGACCAATTCCTGATGTTCGAGGTCGACTTCGATGGGGGCGAATTCCGGGTTCTCCGCCAGCAGCCAGACCTTCTTGCCGTCGCGCTTGAAACGCTTGACGGTCACCTCATCGCCGACCCGCGCCACCACGATCTGGCCGTTGCGGGCCTCACGGGTGGTGTGCACGGCCAGCAGGTCACCGTCGTAAATGCCGATGTCCTTCATGCTCATGCCGTGCACACGCAGCAGATAATCGGCGCGCGGATGGAAAAAGGCGGGGCTGATCTGGCAGGATTCCTCGACATGCTGCTGGGCCAGTATCGGTGCGCCAGCAGCGACGCGGCCGATGATGGGCAAGCCGGTTTCGGCAGGTGCGGGCTCGAAGTCGGGAATACGTATCCCGCGGGAGGCGCCGGGCGTCATCTCGATGGCGCCTTTGCGGGCGAGCGCCTTGAGGTGCTCCTCCGCGGCATTGGGCGACTTGAAGCCGAGCTCCTGAGCGATCTCCGCGCGGGTTGGCGGATAACCGTTGTCTTCCAGGCAGCGCTTGATGAAGGCGAGGATTTCCGTCTGGCGAGGCGTCAGCTTGATCATGTCGGTCTCTGTTCTTTTATACAGTGACTGGGATTATATACAGTGATCCGGCCTTGGCAATGAATGTTTCATGTCGGGTCAGCCGGCGCGCTGGACGGTGCGTCTGCGACAATGACGCTAGTGCCACGCGGCGTTTCGTGGTTGACTTGCCGGTCGGTGAAACGTAAGTTTCAAACAGTTGTTTGTCTTTCGGAGGGGGCATGGCGCAGTCGGAAACAGTTGAGCGCATTCTTGATGCAGCGGAACAGCTGTTCGCGGAAAAAGGCTTCGCCGAGACCTCGCTTCGCCTGATCACCAGCAAGGCTGGGGTCAACCTCGCGGCGGTCAACTATCACTTCGGTTCGAAGAAGGCGCTCATCCAGGCGGTGTTCTCGCGTTTTCTCGGGCCGTTCTGTGCCAGCCTGGAGCGTGAGCTGGATCGCCGCGAGGCGCTCACCGACAAGAAGGACACGCTCGAGGAGCTCCTGGAAATCCTCGTGGAGCAGGCATTGGCGGTCAAACCGCGCAGCGGCGACGACCTGTCGATCTTCATGCGCCTGCTGGGCTTGTCCTTCAGTCAGAGCCAGGGCCACCTGCGGCGTTACCTGGAAGACATGTACGGCAAGGTGTTCCGTCGTTACATGCTCAAGGTTCACGACGCCGCGCCGGCCATTCCGCCCATCGAGCTGTTCTGGCGCGTGCACTTCATGCTCGGGGCTGCGGCATTCAGCATGTCCGGTATCAAGGCGCTGCGTGCGATCTCCGAGAACGATTTCGGCGTTCGGACTTCCATCGAGCAGGTGATGCGCATGATGGTGCCGTTCCTGGCGGCCGGCATGCGTGCCGACAGCGGTATCGATGACAATACCCTGGCGGCGGCGCAACCGATCGCGCGGCGCAACGCCGTGGCCATCCCGGCGAAGGCTTGAGCTACAAGCCTGCCGGGTGATCGGCTAAGCTAGCCGCCCATGGCTTTTCTCGATCTTCTGCATATCTCCATCGCTGACCAGCAGCTTTACGGCTTTGCCGGCGGGCAACTGCGTCTGCGCTTTCCGGTGTCCACCGCTCGTAACGGTGTCGGCGAACAGAATGGTTCCGGCTGTACGCCGCGCGGCGTGCATCAGGTGCGTGCGCGCATCGGTGATGGCCTGCCCGAGGGGGCGGTGTTGCGCGGGCGCCGCTGGACCGGTGAAATCTGGACGCCCGAGCTGCATGCGGCGTTTCCCGGGCGCGACTGGATCCTGACCCGCATCCTCTGGCTCAGCGGTTGCGAGCCGGGCGTCAACCGGATGGGGCAGGTCGACACGTTCCGCCGCTACATCTACCTCCACGGCACGCCCGATTGCGAACCTATGAGTGTGCCGCTTTCCCACGGTTGCGTGCGTATGCGCAATGCCGATCTGCTGCAACTTTTCCCCAGGGTGCCGCCTCACTGTCAGGTGCGCATCACCGAGGCACCTTGCCCGAGCTGGGCTGCCGCTGAACTCGAATAAGGATCTGCGTCTGTATGCACGGTTCATTGATGCTGGACATCGCCGGTACCTGGCTGACTGCCGGGGATCGGCACCTGCTGCGCCAACCCGAAGTGGGTGGGCTCATTCTGTTCGCTCGCAATATCGAGTGTCCGCGACAAGTGGAGGAACTGTGCCGCGCGATCCGCGCCGTGCGCCCCGATCTGCTGCTGGCGGTGGATCAGGAAGGCGGCCGCGTGCAGCGGCTGCGCCAGGGTTTCGTACGGCTTCCGGCGATGCGCGAACTAGCGCGTTGCACCGACGCTCCCAGGCTGGCCGAAGCCTGTGGCTGGGTCATGGCCAGCGAGGTGCTTGCGGTGGGCCTGGATTTCAGCTTCGCGCCGGTTCTCGATCTGGATCATCAGCGCAGCGCGGTGGTAGGTGCGCGCGCCTTCGAGGGTGAACCGCAGGTCGCGGTGACGCTGATCGACGCCTTTATTCGCGGCATGCATGCCGCCGGCATGGCCGCCACTGGCAAGCACTTCCCCGGGCACGGCTGGGCTGAGGCCGATTCGCATGTCGCGATACCGGTGGATGAGCGCAGCCTCGACGAGCTGCGCCGCTGTGATCTGATTCCCTTTATGGCGCTGAGTGGCACGCTCGATGCGATCATGCCGGCGCATGTCATCTATCCTCAGGTCGACGAGCAGCCCGCCGGTTTTTCCCGACGCTGGTTGCAGGACATCCTGCGCAACGAGCTGGGCTTCAAAGGCGTGATCTTCAGCGACGATCTCTCGATGGCCGGAGCGCATGTCGCAGGCGACGCGGCGCAGCGGATCGAATCCGCTCTGGGCGCTGGTTGCGACATGGGGCTGGTCTGCAACGATCGTGCGGCCGCAGAGCTGGCGCTGACTGCGCTGCAGCGCTTGAAGGTCACGCCGTCGACCGCGCTGGCGGGAATGCGTGGTCGGGCGGGTTGCCCGGCGGACTACAAGCAGAACCCTCGCTGGCTGGACGCCATCGGCGCGCTGAAGGCTGCCGATCTGATTGACTGATCGTTCTCTTTTCAAGGAATCCCCATGACTGTCCATGCCATCATCGGCGGCACCGGCCTGACCCAGTTGACCGGCTTCAAGCTGCACCGCGCACAGCTGATCGATACGCCCTATGGACGTCCCTCTGCGGAAATCCTGCGGGGCGAGTATGGCGGTCGCGAGGTGCTGTTCCTTGCGCGGCACGGCCATCCGCATCGTGTGCCGCCTCACCAGGTGAACTATCGCGCCAACCTCTGGGCATTGAAGCAGGCGGGCGCTGACGCGGTGCTCGCGGTCAATGCAGTGGGTGGCATTCACGCGGCGATGGAGTCCGGACATTTCTGCGTGCCGCACCAGATCATCGATTACACCTATGGTCGTGAGCAGACCTTCTTCGAGGGTGACATCGATCATGTGACGCATATCGATTTCAGCTACCCGTACGACGAAGCGCTGCGCGAACGACTGATCGGCGCGCTGGCGGCAGAGGGTTTCGCCTTCAGCAGTCACGGTGTTTACGGCTGTACCCAGGGCCCGCGCCTGGAAACCGTGGCGGAAATCGTTCGGATGGAGCGCGACGGATGCGACATCGTGGGCATGACCGGCATGCCCGAGGCGGCTCTGGCCCGCGAGCTGGAACTGCCGTATGCCTGCCTGGCGCTGGTGGTCAATCCGGCTGCGGGCAAGGCGAGCGGGGTGATCACCATGGCGCAGATCGAGGCGGCACTCGCCGCGGGCATTGGCAAGGCCCGACTGGTCCTGGCGCGGATGCTGGCCGGTTGACTGCTCTTCAGGCAGGTGCGCGCGGTCCGGGCGGCTGCCTGCCACGACGTTGTCATAATGCGGCCTGAGACTGGTATTTTTGCGGCGGCACCCCATTGCGGTGAAGATGCTGCTTGCTACACTTGGCCGTCCTTTGGAGTACCGGAATGTCTTGCCAGGCACACACAATAAGAATTCTAAGAACGGTCGTGTTGCTGACGCTGCTTGGCGGCCTGGCCGGTTGTTCGACCTGGTTCTCGGGTAACTTCAAGGACCCGAAAGTCGAACTCACCAAGGTCGATATCATCAAGGCGCGGCTGCTGGAACAGCAGTTCATGCTGCGTTTTCGCATCGACAACCCCAACGATCGCAGCCTGCCTGTACGCGGCCTCATCTACACCGTCCATCTCAACGACGTGGAGCTGGCCAGCGGCGAGTCCAGCGGTTGGCTGACCGTTCCCGCCAACAGCTTCGAATATTACGAAGTGCCGGTGCATACCAACCTGTGGCGGCACATGAAGTACATCGTGCGACTGCTGGAAAAGCCGGATCGACCGATCAACTACCGACTGGCCGGCGAGCTCAAGACCGGGCTGATGGCCGGGCGACGCGTGCACATTTCCAGCAATGGCGAGATAATCCCGGGCAACTTTATTCCGGAGTAGTACCCAGATGAGTCACGAGCCCCATGTGCATGGTCCCGACTGCAACCACGATCACGACCATGACCATCACCACGTTCACGGTCCGCATTGCAATCATGGCCACGAGCCGGTGCGTAATCCGCTGAAGGACGTCGGACGCAACGACCCGTGCCCTTGCGGCAGCCAGAAGAAATACAAGAAGTGCCACGGCGCCTGAGCCTGTCATGACACTTTCCATGAGCCTGTTCGCCGCCGCCACGCTGCTGATCGCCGCGCTGGCGGGCTATGCGCTGTATCTCTGGCGCCGTGTCTGGCGCAATGAACGGCAGCAGGCCGAGCTGAAGGAAAAACAGCAGACGGCGCTGGCGGAGGATCTGCGGATTCTCGCCAGCTGTCTGCTGGACGAGCAGCTGCCGCTCATCGAGGGCGCCATCCGCATCAAGGTGCTGCTCGACAATTACGACGCCGAGCTCGGACAACATCCGCGCTGTCAGGTGTTCCAGCAGTTGTTCGAGGCCACCGAACAGGTGCCGACCCATGCCGCCTGGAAGGCCCTGGACAAGAGCGAGCGCCGTCGCCACGAAGCGCAGTTCAGCGCGCTGGAACTGCGGCACAAGGCCGAGGCGCGCCGCTCGGCCCGTTGGCTGCTCGACGAGGCTCTGCCAAAATCGCGCGACGCGGCCTGACCGACCTTCTTCGCCGTACGCCCTCTAATCTGTTAGCACCATCCTCGCCAAGCCCGCACAGGAGTCTTCGATGTCTCTGCGTCTGCCGTACGCCCTGGTTCGCCTGACGCTGGGGGCCGCGCTCGGCCTGGCCGGCCTCGGCGGTTGTCAGGCCTATCTCGATAACCGCTACAGCGCCAGTCTGCCGCCGGCACAAGGCATTCAACCGCTGACCGGCCTGGCGGGCAGTGCGAGCATCCGGCGCAATTCCTTGGGCATGCCGCTGATCGAGACCTCGTCGTTTCACGATGCGCTGTTTGCGATGGGATACGTCCACGCCACCGACCGACTGAGCCAGATGGTCAGCCTGCGGTTGATGGCCCAGGGTCGCCTGGCGGAAATGGTCGGCCCCGGGGTGCTGGAAACCGACCGTTTCATGCGGGCGGTCAATCTGCGCCAGAGCGCCGAGCTGCTGTACCGTGAATCCTCGCCGAGGATGAAAAAGTTCTTCGACGTGTACGCCCGTGGCGTGAACGCCTACCTGTATCGCCATCGCGACAAACTGCCGATGGACCTCGCCGAGTCCGGCTACAAACCGGAGTACTGGAAGCCCGAGGATTCGGTGCTGGTGTTCTGTCTGCTCAATTTCGGCCTTTCGCAGAACCTGCAGGAAGAGGTCGCCGCGTTGCTGATGGCGCAGAAAGTGGGTAGCGACAAGCTGGCCTGGCTGTTGCCCATCTACCCGGACGAGGTGTTGCCGTTCGACGAGGTGGACAAGCTCAAGGGCTTGAAGCTGGGTGGCAATGTGCCCGGGCTGGCGGCACTCGAACGTGCCACACAGCCGCTGGCGGCTCTGACGCCGGCCGGCATGGCGGCTTCCAACAACTGGGCCATCGCCGGCAGCAACACGCGCAGCGGCAAGCCGATCCTGGCCAACGACACGCACCTGCCGCTGTCGATGCCCTCGTACTGGAATTTCATGCAGATCCGCGCACCGAAGTTTCAGGCGGCGGGTGTCACCATCGCCGGCGTCCCCGCCGTGGTGGCGGGCTTCAACGGCAAGCTCGGCTGGGGCATGACCATGGTCATGGGCGACAACCAGGACCTCTATCTCGAGCAGGTGCGTCGCGAAGGCTCGCGGCTGATGTACCTGGCCGACGGCAAATGGCTGCCGGCCCGTGAGCGCCACGAGACCTACTTCGTCAAGGGCGAGCGGCCGATCCGCGAGACCATTTTCGAGACCCGCAACGGCCCGCTGCTCAACAGCGTACTCGGCGAGCGCAAGCACCCGCTGCAACCGTTGCAGCTCGGTAGTGGCTACGGTTTGGCACTGAAGACCACGCAGCTGGAAGCCGATCGCACGCTGGACGCCTTCTTCGACCTGTCCCGCGCGCAGTCGGTGGACCAGGCCTTCGAGGCGACCCGGGAGATTCGCGCCGCCGCGCTCAATCTGGTGTTCGCCGACCAGCAGGGCATTGGCTGGCAGGTGACCGGGCGCTTCCCCAACCGTCGCGAGGGGCTGGGGCTGGTGCCGTCGCCGGGCTGGGACGGTCGCTACGACTGGGATGGCTATGCCGACCCGATGCTGCATCCCTACGACCAGGACCCGTTCCAGGGCTGGCTAGGCACCGCCAACCAGCGCAGCGTGCCGCGTGGCTATGGCATGCAGCTATCCAGCTCCTGGTACGGCCCGGAGCGCTACGAGCGACTGGCGGAGCTGGCTGGGCGGGGCAAGCATGACACCCGCAGCACCATCGCCATGCAGTACGACCAGGTCACGCCGTTCGCCGCCAAGCTCAGGGCGATGTTCGAGGCGCCGGGCATGGCCGGGCCGCTGCGCCAGGCGATCGATGCCCTGCCGGCCGCCGAACGCAGCAAGGCGCGCGAGGCGCTGGATCGGTTGCTCGCCTTCGATGGCAAGCTCGCGGCCGATTCGGCCAACGCCGCGCTGTATGGCGCCTTCCTGCACGAGAGTGCGCGGCACATCTTCCTCGACGAGCTCGGGCCTGAGGACTCGCCGGCCTGGCGTGCGCTGGTACAGACCGCCAACACTTCCTATTCGGCCCAGGCGGACCATCTGCTCGGTCGCGAGGACAGCCCGTTCTGGAACGACCAGCGCACCGCGCAGAGCGAAGACAAACCGGCGATCCTGGCGCGCAGCCTGGCCGCTGCGGTGAGTTTGCTGGAAACCCGTCTGGGCAACGAGCGCAGCGCCTGGCAATGGGGCAAGCTGCATACCGCTCGCTGGACCTCCGGCGCGACGCAGCTGGCACCGCACATGGCGGCCGGCCAGCGCAGCAGAATCCACGCCATCGGCAACTACCTCGATCGTGGTCCCTATGCCATGGGCGGCGATCACAGCACGCTGAATGCCTCGGCCTATCACCTGGGTACGGACTTCGATACCTGGCTGATCCCGGCAATGCGCATCATCGTCGACTTCGGACTGGACGAACCGATGATCGGGCTGAACAGTTCGGGCCAATCCGGCAACCCGGCCAGCCCGCACTACGCCGACGGCATCGAGGCGTGGCTGAAGGCGCAGTACCTGAGCTTCCCGTTCAAGACGGAAAATCTCGACAAGGTCTATGGCACGCAGCGTCTGTTGCTGACCCCGGCCGGCAAGTGAGGTCGCCCCGCGCCGGCGTCAGGTCGGTCGCGGCGTCGCGGGTATCACCTCGAGCACGCGGATCGTGTCCGGCGCAGGGTAGTGCCAGCGCACGTCGACATCCCAGAACTGCGCGCCGTAGCGCCGCTCGGGCTCCGGCTTCTGGTACGCGGGGCGCGGGTCCTGTGCCAGGCATTGCTCGATGAGTTCCAGCAGTGGCTCGCCGAGGCGCAGCGCTTCGCGGTGGGCCTGCAGCAACCCGCTTTCCGTCCACTGCACCTCGATCAGTGTCGGCGCGTCCGCAGCCATGTCGTTGCGCGCATCCGGCAGGGCATCGGCGTAGGGCACATAGGGCTTGATGTCCAGCACCGGCGTGCCATCCAGCAGGTCGATGCCGGAGATGAACAGCCGATCCGCTTCGACGCGGTCCAGCCTGACCACCGATTGACCGATACCGTTGGGGCGATGCGTCGCGCGGGTGGCGAACACGCCGACCATGCGATTGCCGCCCAGGCGCGGCGGTCTCACCTTGAGACGCGGTGTGCTTTCCAGCGCCTGATGGAAGAGGAACAGCAGCCATACATGGCTGACCTGTTCGAGTCCGGCCACCGCATCGCCCTTGTCGAACGGCGGCAGCAGTTCCAGCACGCCGCGTGCGGCCGGGGCCAGGCTGGGTTGGCGCGGAATGGCGAACTTTTCCTTGAAGCAGGAACGGACGTAGCCGATCGGCGAGACGCTGTGTTGCATGGGGCAGGCCTGGATACGGACGGGCGGCTGCGCATCTTACCCGCTATGGCGCCGCGCTGCGCGACGTCGGGCCGCGTCCTCTCGGGAGGTGGCGGCCCGGTGCCGGAGGCTTACAGGCCGAGCAGCTTGGCGACGTAGTCGGCATCCTTGTCGCCGCGGCCGGACAGATTGACCAGGATGTGGCTGTCCTTGCCCAGCCTCGGCGCGGTGCGAATCGCCCAGGCCACCGCGTGGGCACTTTCCAGGGCGGGGATGATGCCTTCGACGCGCGACAGGGTCATGAAGGCATCCAGGCACTCCTGGTCCGTCGCGGTCTGGTAGTTCACCCGGCCGATGTCCTTGAGGTAGCTGTGCTGAGGGCCGACGCCGGGATAGTCCAGGCCGGAGGCGATGGAGTGCACTGCGGACGGGTTGCCCTCGGCATCCTCCAGCACGTAGCAGGCCATGCCGTGCAGTTCACCGGGTTTGCCCTTGGACAGGGTCGCCGAATGGCGGCCGGGCTTGTCCAGGCTTTCGCCGGCCGGCTCGATGCCCACCAGCTCGACCGCGGCGTCTTCCAGGAAGGCTGTGAAGATGCCCATGGCATTGGAACCGCCGCCGACGCAGGCGACCACCTGGTCCGGCAGGCGACCATGCCTGGCGAGAAACTGGCCGCGCGCCTCTTGACCGATGATCGACTGGAAATCGCGGACCATCTTCGGGAACGGATGCGGGCCTACCACCGAGCCGATGGCGTAGAGGTAGTTGTGCGGATCCTTCAGGTATTCCTCGAAGGCGCTGTCCACCGCTTCCTTGAGCGTCGCCGCGCCTCGGGTGACCGCCACCAGCTTGCAGCCGAGGATCTTCATCTTGGTGACGTTGGGATGTTCCTTCTCGATGTCCACCTGGCCCATGTGGATTTCGCAGGGGATGCCCACCAGCGCGCAGGCGGTGGCCAGGGCGACACCGTGTTGGCCGGCGCCGGTCTCGGCGATCACCTTGGTCTTGCCCATGAACCGGGCAAGCAGTGCCTCGCCCAGACAGTGATTGATCTTGTGTGCCCCGGTGTGATTCAGGTCCTCGCGCTTCAGGTGAATCTGCGCGCCACCGAGCTGCTCGGACAGGCGCCGGGCATGGAAGATCGGGCTCGGCCGGCCCACGTAGTCGGCGAACAGGGCTGCCAGTTCCTGCTGGAAATCCTCGCGCTGGCGGATCTCTTCGTAGGCCAGGTTGATGTCGTCCATCGCCTGCTTGAGGTGCGGCGGCACCAGCTGGCCACCGTAGGGGCCGAAGTAGCCGTTGGCGTCGGGCATGGCAGTGAAACGAGGATCGGACGACATGGGTTCATCTCTGCAGGTTGAAGGGAGCGCCTGGTTACGCGGGGCCGATCATAAGCCAGCGTCCGTACCGCTGAAAATGCAGCCGCAGCCACGCCGCGATGCTCACCGGTTCGCTGCTGCGCATTGTCGAACGCCGGGGTAGCGAAGGCGCTGGCCGGCACCGAGCAGGCTGTGGGTGGTTCGCGTTGTTCGCGGGATTGGCATTTATCGTGTAGGATGCCTCGCTTATTTCATCTGATCGGAGCAAATCAACGCTTTTGTTTTGTCGGCGCTCTTGTCGCCGAAGGGTATGGCTGTCATCAGCACAGCACGTCTTGCATGCCCGCCCCGCCATCAGGCCCGCGCAATTCCCATGGAATTGCACGCTACCTGCCGCAATACGTCGCACTGCGATGTCGTAAAGCCAGAACAAGTTCAGGAGATAGAACTGATGAACGAGGCTGAGCTCTCGCCCAATGATTCCGAAGCGCCCGCTGATCGAATCAATCCCGTAGTGTTCTACGGTTCCGCCATCGCCATCGTGGTATTCGCCGTATGGACGATGTTCTTTACCGATCGCTCGCTGGCGGTCATCAACACGGTACTCGGCTGGATATCCAACAGCTTCGGCTGGTTCTACTTTCTCGCCGTGCTGCTGTACCTGCTGTTCGTGGTGATCGTCGCCACCAGTCGTTACGGCAAGATCCGCCTCGGGCCGGATCACTCCAAACCCGAATTCAATGTGGTGACCTGGGCGGCGATGCTGTTTTCCGCCGGGATCGGCATCGACCTGCTGTTCTTCTGTATCGCCGAACCCATCACCCAATTTCTCGAGCCGCCGGTAGGCGAGGGTGGAACCACCCAGGCCGCACGCCACGCCATGGAGCTGACCTTTCTGCACTGGGGGCTTTCCGGCTGGGGTGTCTATACCCTGGTCGGCATGTCGCTGGCGTATTTCAGCTTCCGCCAGGGCTTGCCGCTGTCGATCCGCTCGGCGCTGTATCCGATCTTCGGCAAGCGCATCTACGGCCCCATTGGACATACCGTCGATACCGCCGCGGTGCTCGGCACGGTGTTCGGCATAGCCACCAGTCTCGGCATCGGCATCATCCAGCTGAACTTCGGCCTCAACTACATCTTCGGCGTACCGGAAGGCACCTTCACCCAGGCGGTGCTGGTGGTGCTGATCGTGGTGTTCTCGGCGATCTCGGCGGCGACCGGGGTCGAGCGCGGCATTCGCCGGCTTTCCGAATTCAACATGCTGCTGGCGGTATTGCTGCTGCTGTTCGTGCTGGTGGTCGGCGATACGGTGTTCCTGCTCAACGCGCTGGTGATGAACGTTGGCGACTACTTCTCCAACTTCATCAGCCTGTCGCTGGACACGTACGCCTACCGCCGTCCGACCGACTGGCTGAACGCCTGGACGGTGTTCTTCTGGGCCTGGTGGATCGCCTGGGGGCCTTTCGTCGGGCTGTTCCTGGCGCGCATTTCCCGCGGCCGGACCATTCGTGAGTTCGTCATCGGCACGCTGTTGCTGCCGCTGGCCTTCATGATGGCCTGGATGTCGATCATGGGTAACAGCGCCATCGAGATGGTCATGGGCGGCGCGCTGGAGTTCGGCGAGCAGGCCATGAACAACCCTGGCTCATCGATCTACCTGTTCCTGCAGAGCCTGCCGTGGTCGGGCATCACCACCATCGTGGTGACCATCCTGGCCATCGTCTTCTTCGTCACCTCGGGCGACTCCGGTTCGCTGGTGCTGTCGAACTTCACCTCCATCCTCAAGGATGTGAACAGCGATGCGCCGGTGTGGATGCGCATTCTCTGGGCCGCGATCATCGGCGTGCTCACCCTCGCGCTGCTGATCGCCGGTGGCCTGACGGCGCTGCAGGGCACCGTGGTGATCATGGGGCTGCCGTTCTCCATCGTGCTGCTGTTCATGATGGTGGGGCTGTTCAAGGCCCTGCATGTTGAAGGGGTAATGGCCGACAGCTACCAGAAGAGCCTTGCCGGATATCTGTCCGGGCGAGCCACGCTGGAGCACACCCACATGAACTGGAGCCAGCGTCTTTCGCGGGCGATGAGCTTCCCCAGCCTGTCGCAGATTCGCCGCTATCTGAAGGAGGTCGGCAGGCCGGCCATGGAAGAGATCAAGAAGGCGCTGGGCGAGAAGGGCGTACCGGTGGAGATTCTCGAGGGCGAGCCGGGCAACGAGCATCTGATCCTCAACGTCAACCTGGGCAGCGAACAGGATTTCACCTATCAGATCTGGCCGGTGCGCAGCACCATGCCGTCGTTCGCCATGCGCACCCAGAGCAGCAAGGCCGATTACTACCGGCTCGAGGTGCACCTGCGCCAGGGCAGCCTGGGTTACGACCTGATGGGTTACTCGCGGCGCCAGCTGATCGAGGACGTCCTCGACCACTACGAACACCACATGCACTTCCTGCATCTGCAGCGCGAGAACGGTGGGGGTGAAAGCGGCATGCCCAACCCGGGAGCGACACCGACGCCCTGACCACACACGTCCGGGCGATCCCCGGGCGTTCCATTCACGTCGCGGCAGCGTCGATCCGCTGTCGCCTCGATCACAGGAGCTAGAACATGGCCCGTTTTCCACGGCAGCAACTCTATATCCATGGCGGCTACGTCGACGCCAGCAGCAACCAGACCTTCCAGAGCATCAACCCGGCCAACGGCGAAGTCCTGGCCGATGTGGCTGAGGCCGGTGCGGCCGACCTGGAGCGCGCGGTCGAAAGCGCCGAGCGGGGCCAGCACATCTGGGCTGCACTGACCGGTATCGAGCGGGCGCGAATCATGCGTCGAGCGGTCGATCTGCTGCGCGAGCGCAACGACGAGCTGGCGCTGCTGGAAACCCTGGATACCGGCAAGCCGCTGAGCGAAACCCGCAGCGTTGATATCATCACCGGCGCCGACGTGCTGGAGTACTACGCGGGCCTTGCCCCGGCCATCGAGGGTGAGCAGATTCCGCTGCGCGACAGCAGCTTCGTCTACACCCGACGGGAGCCGCTTGGCGTGGTCGCCGGCATCGGCGCCTGGAACTATCCGATCCAGATCGCCCTGTGGAAGGCGGCTCCGGCGCTGGCCGCCGGCAACGCGATGATTTTCAAACCCAGCGAGGTGACGCCGCTGAGCGCGCTGAAGCTGGCGGAAATCTTCAGCGAGGCCGGGCTGCCCGATGGCGTGTTCAACGTGCTGACCGGCAGTGGTGCCGGTGTCGGATCGCTGATCACCGAGCACCCGCGCATCGCCAAGGTTTCGTTCACCGGCGGCGTGGCCACCGGCAAGAAGGTCATGGCCAGTGCGGCGGCGTCGTCGCTGAAGGACGTGACCATGGAACTGGGTGGCAAGTCGCCGCTGATCGTCTGCGAGGATGCCGATCTGGATCGCGCAGCCGATATCGCGGTCATGGCCAACTTCTTCAGCTCCGGCCAGGTGTGCACCAACGGCACCCGGGTGTTCGTCCCGGCGGGCCTGAAAGCGGCGTTCGAGGCCAAGCTGCTGGAGCGTGTGCAGCGCGTTCGCCTGGGTGATCCGCAGCAGGAGGCGACCAACTTCGGCCCGCTGGTCAGCTTTGCGCACATGGACAAGGTGCTCGACTACATCGCCCAGGGCAAGGCCGCCGGCGCGCGCATTCTGTGTGGCGGCGAGCGGGTGACCGAGGGCGAGTACGCCAAGGGCGCCTTCGTCGCCCCGACCATCTTCAGCGACTGCAGCGACGACATGAGCATCGTGCGCGAAGAGATCTTCGGCCCGGTGCTGAGCCTGCTCGACTACCAGGACGAAGAGGAGGTCATCCGTCGCGCCAACGCCACCGAGTACGGCCTGGCCGCGGGCGTGGTCACCCCTGACCTGGCGCGGGCGCACCGCATCATCCATCGCCTCGAGGCCGGCATCTGCTGGATCAATACCTGGGGCGAATCGCCGGCGCAGATGCCGGTCGGTGGCTACAAGCAGTCAGGCATCGGCCGCGAGAACGGCATCGCCTCGTTGGCGCACTACACGCGGGTCAAATCGGTACAGGTGGAGCTGGGCGAGTTCGCCTCGGTGTTCTGAGGGAAAGGAGGACGCATGGAATACGACTACATCATCATCGGCGCGGGTTCGGCCGGTAATGTGCTGGCCGCGCGCCTGACCGAGGACGCCGACGTCAGCGTACTGCTGCTGGAAGCCGGCGGCCCGGACTACCGGCTGGATTTCCGCACCCAGATGCCTGCCGCGCTGGCGTATCCGCTGCAAGGCACGCGCTACAACTGGGCCTACAAGACCGATCCCGAACCGCACATGAACAACCGCCGCATGGACTGCGGCCGCGGCAAGGGCCTGGGTGGTTCCTCGCTGATCAACGGCATGTGCTACATCCGCGGCAACGCCCTGGACTACGACAACTGGGCCAAGGCACCGGGGCTGGAGGACTGGACCTACCTCGACTGCCTGCCGTACTTCCGCAAGGCCGAGTCGCGCGACATCGGCCCCAACGATTACCACGGCGGCGATGGCCCGGTCTGCGTGACCACACCCAAGGCCGACAACAACGAGCTGTTCCATGCCATGGTCGAAGCCGGTGTGCAGGCGGGCTATCCGCGTACCGATGACCTCAACGGCTACCAGCAGGAAGGCTTCGGCCCGATGGATCGCACCGTGACGCCACAGGGCCGGCGTGCCAGCACGGCGCGCGGTTATCTGGATCAGGCCAAGGAGCGGCCGAACCTGACCATCCACACCCATGCTGTCACCGACCGCGTGCTGTTCGAGGGCAAGCGTGCCGTCGGCGTTCGTTACCTGCGCGGCCGCGAGCAGCCCCACGTTGCGCGCGCACGCCGTGAAGTGCTGCTGTGCGGCGGCGCCATCGCCTCGCCGCAGATCCTGCAGCGCTCGGGGGTTGGCCCTGGCGCGTTGCTGAAGAAGCTCGGCATCACGCTGGTGCAGGAGCTGCCCGGCGTCGGCCAGAACCTGCAAGACCACCTGGAGATGTACCTGCAGTTCGAGTGCCTGAAGCCGGTGTCGCTGTACCCGGCGCTCAAGTGGTGGAACCAGCCGGCGATCGGCGCCGAGTGGCTGTTCCTCGGCAGCGGCATCGGTGCCAGCAACCAGTTCGAGGCCGGCGGCTTCATCCGCAGCAGCGACGAGTTCGAATGGCCGAACATTCAGTTCCACTTCCTGCCGGTGGCGGTCAGCTACAACGGCAGCAACGCCCATGACGGCCACAGCTTCCAGGCCCACGTCGGCTCGATGCGTTCACCCAGTCGCGGCCGCATCGAGATTCGCTCCACCGATCCGCGGGTCGACCCCAGCATCCTGTTCAACTACATGGCTCACGAGCAGGACTGGCGCGAGTTTCGCGATGCCATCCGCATCACCCGCGAGATCATCGCGCAGCCCGCGCTCGATCCGTACCGTGGTCGCGAGTTGAATCCGGGCGTGGAGGCGCAGAGCGACGCCGAGCTGGACGCCTTCGTCCGCGAGCACGCGGAGACGGCCTATCACCCGTCCTGCTCTTGCAGGATGGGCACCGACGACATGGCCGTGGTCGACGGGCAGGGCCGTGTGCATGGAGTGGACGGGTTGCGCGTGGTGGATGCCTCGATCATGCCGCAGATCATCACCGGCAACCTCAACGCCACCACCATCATGCTGGCCGAGAAGATCGCCGACCGGATTCGCGGTCGCGAGCCGTTGCCGCGCAGCACGGCGAGCTACTACGTCGCCAACGGCGCACCGGTGCGGCAACCACCGCAGCGTTGACGGATCTTCAGGGCGGTGGAGAAGGCCTCGCCGTAGGCTGTCGAGGACTGGTTGCGCAGAAATGAAAACGCCCCGCTAGTGCGGGGCGTTTTCCTGTAGCGGAGCAGTTCAGATCACTTCGGCCCAGAGGTCGTACTCGTCGGCATTGGTGACGCGCACGCGCACATTGTCGCCCGGCTGCAGCGGTTGTTCGCTGTCAACGTAGACCATGCCGTCGATCTCCGGGGCATCGGCCCAGGAACGGCCGATGGCGCCGTCCTCGTCCACTTCATCGATCAGTACATCCAGTTCCTTGCCGACCTTCAGCTGTAGGCGCGCGGCGCTGATGGCCTGCTGGTGCGCCATGAAGCGGTCCCAGCGATCCTGCTTGATCTCGTCCGGTACCGGCTCCAGGTTCATGGCCTCGGCCGGCGCGCCGTCAACCGGCGAATACTGGAAGCAGCCGACGCGGTCGAGCTGGGCTTCGGTCAGCCAGTCCAGCAGGTACTGGAAATCCTCTTCGGTCTCGCCGGGGAAGCCGACGATGAAGGTCGAGCGGATGGTCAGCTCGGGACAGATCTCGCGCCATTTCTTGATGCGCGCCAGAGTCTTGTCCTCGAACGCCGGGCGCTTCATCGCCTTGAGCACCTTCGGGCTGGCATGCTGGAAGGGGATGTCCAGGTACGGCAGGATCTTGCCGTCGGCCATCAGCGGGATCACGTCGTCGACGTTGGGGTAGGGGTAGACGTAGTGCAGGCGCACCCAGACGCCCATCTTGCCCAGCTCCTCGCACAGCTCGAGCATGCGCGTCTTGACCGGCTGGCCGTTCCAGAAGTCCAGCTTGTACTTGAGGTCGACGCCATAGGCGCTGGTGTCCTGGCTGATCACCAGGACTTCCTTCACGCCGGCCTTGACCAGGCGCTCGGCTTCGCTGAGCACATCGCCCACCGGGCGGCTGACCAGCTTGCCGCGCATGGACGGGATGATGCAGAAGCTGCAGCTGTGGTTGCAGCCTTCGGAAATCTTCAGATAGGCGTAGTGGCGCGGGGTGAGCTTGATGCCCTGCGGCGGCACCAGATCGACGAAGGGATCGTGTTCGATGCTCGGCGGCACCACTTCGTGCACCGCGTTGACCACCTGCTCGTACTGCTGCGGGCCGGTAACCGCGAGCACGCTGGGATGCACGCCGCGGATGTTGTTCTCGTCCACGCCCATGCAGCCGGTGACGATCACCTTGCCGTTCTCGGCGATCGCCTCGCCGATGGCATCCAGCGATTCCGCCTTGGCGCTGTCGATGAAACCGCAGGTATTGACCACCACCACATCGGCATCCTCATAGGACGGCACGATCTGGTAGCCCTCCATGCGCAGCTGAGTGAGGATGCGTTCAGAGTCGACCGTTGCTTTGGGGCAACCCAAGCTCACGAACCCGACTGTTGGCGTTTTGCTCATCGACTTTGAACCTCGAAAACCGCGCATGAAAAAGGCGCGCGAGTATACAGAGCTGAGCATTTTTTAGCCATGCCGAACGTGCCGTTCAGCGGGACGTTGCAGCGACGCCGGCAGTCTGTGGGGGTGGCTGCGGCAGATAGCGCTTGAGCCTGAGCGCCGGCGCTTCGATCAGATGCCAGCACAGCACGGCGGCGGCCAGGCTGGTGATGAAACTCAAGGCCATGAACGGCAGCAGCGGTAGCCGGCCATCGCTCCAGTGCATGATCAGCTGCTGGATCGGAAAGGCGAAGATGTACAGGCCGTAGGAGAAGTCGCCGGCCTTGCCGAACCCGGCCAGGCGCGGGATGCGTAGATGGGCGAGGTAGAGCGTGAGGTAGGGGAGCGTCAGCACGTGGACGAACTCCCACTGGTCGTTGCGCGCGAAGATCAGGTTGGCGACAACCATCAGCGTGGCGAGCTTCCAGCTCCACAGGATTCGCTGGCGATACAGGTAGAAGGCCACTCCGGCATAGAAGAACGCTCCCAGTCGGGTGGCCTTGTACAGCAGGTCGCTCTGCACCTCGTAGAGTGGGATCAGCCAGAAATGCGTGACGACCATCAGCAGCAGGCTGATCAGCGCCATGTTGCGACCGAATACCTTGAGCAGGCCAAGCGTTACCACGGTGGCGTACATCAGCACCTCGTAGGGCAGCGTCCACAGCGAGCCGTTGACCGTGTCCGGGAAGGGATTGCTGGCGAACACGCCGGGCAGGCGGAACTCGGTGATCAGCGCGGCATTGCTCAGGTAGGCGAAGGTCCCGGGTGCGCTGAAGTACTCGCCCAGCGGCAGGCGCGTGGCCAGCGGCCCGATCACGAGCACGACGAACAGCACCGAAACGATCAGCGCCGGCATGATGCGCAGCGCCCGCTTGGCAGCGAAGTCCAGCACGCTGCGGCTGTTCAGCCAGGAGGCGGCGATCAGGAAGCCGCTCATGACGAAGAACACGTGCACGGCGATGTCCGCCGAGTCGTAGCTGCCACTGAACAGGCGCAACGGCTCCTGGTGCGCCTGCCCGGCGAGGCCGTAGCTGTGACCGAACACCACCATCGCGGCGGCGAAGAAACGCAGGAAATCGAAGTTGTTGTCTCGGTTCGCCGGGGTGGGCGTGGGCATCGGAACCTCCTTGTGGGTGTGGTCAGCGCAGTGGGAATGTCCGGCTCATCCCCAGCGTGCGGCTTTCGCCGTCACGGATCGCCTGTTCGATCAGCCGCAGTCGTTCCGGCACCTGCTGGCGCCGTGCGACATGACGCAGCAGGCCGAGGAAGATCAGACGGTTCAGGCGGTACAGCCACGGCGAGGCCGCCCACACATGGGTGTCGAACCAGGCCTGGTTGCGGGCGGTGTAGTAGGCGCGGAAGTCCGAATCGCCGAGCAGGAAGGCCTCGTAGATGTTGCGGGTGTGCGCCTTGATGTTCCACGACAGCTCCAGTTCGTCGATCAGCGCATCGGTGACCAGCCGCAAGCGGCCGCCCATGGCGGTGATGCGGCGGGTGTACTCGGTGTCGTCGGCGTAGAGCACCAGTTCGCGCAACGGCAGACCGATCGCCTGGTACAGGCTGCGATGCGCGAGCATGCCACCGTAGGGGGCGAACGGCAGGTCGATGGCGCGTGGCGGCGTTCCTTTGGGCCGGCCCCAGGGCAGACGCCGCCAGAGCTTGTAGGGCAGCTGCGCGACATGGAAGCCAAAATAGCTGGAGCGCGGCTGAATGGCGAAGCGTCGCGGCACGCCGCGAGCGATATCCTCCTGCTGGCTGGGGCGGAAGCCCAGCACTGCGGCATTCTGCAAGCCCACCTCATCGCCCAGCCGCGCCAGTTCCTCGTGCAACAGGCGCACGGCGGACGCGGTGGGCGCGTTATCGTCATCCATCATCCACAGGTATTCGGCGCCTTCTTCGAGTGCGGCCTGCAGGCCTACCGCATAGCCGTTGGCCGAGCCGGTGTTCTGCTCCAGCGGGATGATGCGGACCTGGCCGGGCCAGCGGCTGGTGAGCTGTTCGAGCGGTGCGCGGGAGGCGTTGCTGACCACCACCACGCGGGTGATCTGCTCGAAGGCAAAGGCCTGTTCGATCAGGCGACGCAGGTAGATGAGGCGATCGCCATAGGTGACCGTGACGATGGTCGTCTGGCGCCTGATCGGCATGTCGCAGGCCATGTCGGCCACAGCCGGCGTCTGTTGGCGGCACGGTTGAATGCGAGCCTGGTTGTGCATGGTGTCGGTCCTCAGCTCTGTTCCGGTGTGGCGAGCGGCGTGTGGTACGCCTCCACCTCGGGCTCGGGTGTTTCTTCCTGCGGGCTGAAGAAGGCGTGAAAGATGCGGATGAAGCCGGACGGGCTGTCCGGCACGGGAATGAGTTCGGTGTAGGAGTAGCCATCGGCCAGAATCAGCGGAGATCTGGCGGTTCCTTCTGTGCTCATGCTGAGGCTCCTGAGTGGCCGGGCGCTGCGACGCCCGTGGTCAGAATGAATAACGTCTGCTGTCCGTCGGGGCATACCAGAACGAGCCGGAGGCTGGCTCGACGACGCGATGGCCCGGATGGCCAGGCGACTGACTGGTGCCCTGGCTGCCGCTGGTGGTGGCGCAGGGCAGCGCTGAATCGTTGGATGACTCGCTGTAGGCGATCGGGCTCGGGCTGCCCGCGCTGTCGCAGGACGACGAGGTGCTGCCCTGCACGTCCGGCAGGGCCGTATCGGCCCTCAGCGACTCGGCGATCACCATGGCACTGGCCGGCTCGACCGCCAGCACGAGTGCGAAACCGAGGGCGCGGGTCGCCCTCATCCATTGCTTTACCGTGTTCATCCTTGAAACCTCGTAAATGCGTACATGAATGGCTGGGTAGGTCGTTCAGGCTTGCTTGATCGGCACCACTGCGGCTGGGTAGAGCGGGGTGCTGGGCTGCGCTGCCGAGCCGAGGTCCTGGCCTTCGAAGCGGGCCTCGCGCACGCGGGCCTCGACGAAGGCGCGGATTTCCTGCTCGAAGCGCTCGCCGGAGAAACGTTCCGAGTTGCTGCGGCAGTTGGCAGGGGTGATGCGTGCGCGATTCGCTTCGAATTCCGCGATGGCGGCAATGATCGAGTCGGTCGTCTGCTCCGGGTAAAACACGCCGGTCGGTTCCGGCTGGTCGAGCCCGCGCACGGTTTCCAGCACCCCGCCGCGGCCATAGGCGATCACCGGTGTGCCGCAGGCCTGAGCCTCGATCGGGGCGATACCGAAGTCTTCCTCGGCGGCGAAGACGAAGCCCTTGGCGCGCTGCATGTGGTGCAGCAGTACCTCGAAGCTCTGATAGCCGAGCAAGGTCACGTTGGGCCCTGCGACGTCGCGTGCCTTGTCCATCTCCGGCCCGGTGCCGATGACGATCAGGCGCTTGTCCGGCATCGCCGCGAAGGCCTCGATGATCAGCGGGATCTTCTTGTACGGCACCATGCGCGAGGCGGTCAGATAGAAGTCCTCCTTGGCCTCGTGAAGGGTGAACTGGCGGGTATCCACCGGTGGGTAGATCACCGTGGACTGGCGCCGGTAACTCTTGTTGATGCGCCGGCCGATGAAGTGCGAGTTGGCGATGAACTCGTCGACGCCGCTGGCCGTGCGCTGGTCCCACATGCGCATGTAGTGCAGCAGCATGCGTGCGAGCTTGGCCTTGATGCCGTGTTCCAGGCTGGCCTCGTGCAGGTACTGGTGCTGCAGGTCCCAGGCATAGCGGATCGGCGAATGCACATAGCTGATATGCAACTGGTTGGGGCCGGTCAGTACGCCCTTGGCCACCGCGTGGCTGCTGGAAATGATCAGGTCGTAGGAGGACATGTCCAGCTGCTCGATGGCCAGCGGCATCAGCGGCAGATACTTCTGGTAGTGCGTCCGCGCCTTCGGCAGCTGCTGGATGAAGGTCGTGGTAGCGCGCTTGCCGCCCAGATGGGCACGGTCTTCATCGGAGAGGAAGTCGATGACGGCGAACAGGTCGGCCTCCGGCCAGACCGCACACAAACCGGCCAGCACGCGCTCGGCGCCGGCATAGGTCACCAGCCAATCGTGAACGATGGCAACTTTCATGGGATGACATCCTTGGTCGAAACGAATGAGCGGCCAGGCCGCGATACGGAAAGCGTTGGTCAGCGGCTGTGCAGACGGCCCAGGGGCAGTACGCCGCGCTGTCCGGTGAGCCGATTGCCGGCGCGCGTCAGCGGGTGCTCGAGCAGGCGGCGGCAGAGCAGGGCGGCTGTGATGGCCAGCGCCAGGCTGAATACCGAGCTGGCACTGGCCGCCAGCGGACCGTTCAGGCCCAGCGTCTGCGTCAGCAGCTGGCCCAGGCGCTGCATCGTCGGCAGCAGCAGGTAGAGCGAGCAACTGAGGCTGCCGAACCAGACGAGCAATGGCGCCCGCAGGCGCAGGCGACCGGTGAACAGCAGGAACAGGGCAACGGCCACGGCGTAGCCGAGCAACTGTCCCGGCCAGGCGGCCTGCTGTGCCGAGCCGTCCCGCGCCCAGCCGGCAACGAAAATCACCGGCAGCACCAGCAGGTAAACCCGCAGCGTGTAGCGCGCATATTCACGGGCGCGCCGGCGGGCGTAGCTGCTGGCCTCGTGCTGCACCTCGTAGCGCAACGAGGCGAAGAACATCAGCGACAACACCAGCGGCAGGGTGACCGGCAGCGTCCTGTCGATCAGCTGCTGGGTCAGGGCCAGCAGCAGTGCGGCCGCGAGCAGCACCAGGGCGCAGCCGGCCCGCAGGCTCACGCTGTGCAGCAGGCCGAGCGCATGCAGCAGCAGGCACAGCCCGTAGAACAGCAGAAGGGGCGGCAGGGCGCCGTAGGCGCTCACGGCCTCGAATGCCATGCCTGGGTAGCGGCTCGTCACGCCGGGCAGCCAGGCCGGCAAGCTTGGTAGCAGCACCGCAGTCAGGAGGACCGCCAGCAGATACACCGGCAGCAGGCGCAGCAGGCGCCGGATGGCGAAGCCGCGTCCGTCATTGCCACCTGCATGCAAGGCGGCCGGTACCAGAAAGCCGCAGCCGAACAGCAGCCACAGCGTGGCCACCAGCCAGAGGTCGATGGCCGGCGAGGAACCGGGCTCTGTCAGCAGCGGCAGCGCTACGACATGAACAATCAGAAGGATGGATGCGCCGCCTCGCAGCGCGTCGATGTGCACCAACCGTTCCATGGTCTGCCTCGTTTGACGGATGGAAATGTACGGGCCGGGCATAGGCTCGGCGCTGCTAGGGGCGGTCCGACGACCAGGCGATGAAGGTCGGTGGCTTGCTTCTGCCCATCAGCGTCTCGTCGATCAGCTGGGAAACCGTCTGCGCGGAGCGCTTCCAGGAGTAGCGCTCGACGTTGGCCAGCCCGAGGGTGCGCAGGTCTTCGCGCAGGCCGGCGTCCTGCAGCACGTGGCGCATGCAGCGGGCGATGTCCTCGATGTTCAATGGCTCGAAATACAGGACGCTTTCGCCGAGCACTTCGGGAATCGACGCGGCCCGCGCCGCGATCACCGGGCAGCCACAGGCCTGCGCCTCCAGCGGCGGTATGCCGAAGCCTTCGTAGAGCGACGGAAAGACGAACGCGGTGGCGCCCTGGTATTCGCGCACCAGCTGCTCGTCGTCGAGGCGGCCAAGCACGCGTACGCGAGGATTGCCTTCCAGCCGGTAGTCGCTGCCGGAGAACACCGAGTGGGAGTCGCCGACGATGTGCAATTCCACCTCGTCGAAGCCTTCCAGGCTGAGGAAGGCGGCCACCATGCGAGCGAAGTTCTTGTGCGCATTGGGCGACGACACGGCCAGCAGGTAGGGCCTGCCAGCCGGCGGCTGGCTTTCCGCGGCGGGTGGGCGGAACTTCGCCGACACGGCGTTGGGCACCACACAGATGTTCTCTCTCGGGTAGCCGTAGTAGCGGGCGATTTCCTTGCGGGAAAAGTCGCTGACCGTGATCAGAGCCTTGATGCGCTTGAGCAGCAGCGGCGTCAGGCTCTTGTAGGCACCGCGGAAGGTGCGCGAGTAGCTTTCCGGATGGCGCACGTAGGTGATGTCATGGTGGGTGGCGATCTGGTTGCGGTAGATCAGCGGGGCGGTGTTGCACAGCGATACCAGCGGCGGCCGACCATTGCGCGCCAGCCACAACGGCAGGTCCAGTTGTTCCCACAGGTGCCCGCGGTTGCGTCCGATACGGCGTACCTGCAAGCGTTCGGCGCTGCCGTGCACGGGCGTGTCCTGAGGCGCGACAAAGGTGAGGTCCTTGCGCATGGCGCCTAACTCCAGGCAGACCTGTTCGGCGAAACGTTGCACGCCGCGGGTTTCCTGGGTCAGGAAGCGAGCGTTGATGACGATCATGGGTCTCTCCTTGCAAAGGGCGATCGCGCGGGCCGGCAGCGCTCGCGCGATGACTGTGACGCAGCGGGTGCGTTGCGTTGTGATTGGCAGCGGGCCAGTGGACCTGGCCCGGTTCTATCGGCCGGCGGCCGAGCGCAAGGCCGGCGCGGCGGCCGGTTGCGCGCAAAGCAGTGGGGCGCTAGTCCTGCACGGCGCGCAGGCTGACGATCTTGGGAAAGCCATCGAGCTTGAGCGTTGTGCGGCAACGACCGCCCCTGCCCGTGCATTCCCAGCGGGCGTTGCTGGTGACACGGCCGTGCTGTGGTTGCGCCGTATCGATCAACGCCACCCGGCCGGGTTGCGGGTCGAGCGCTTCGAGCTCCAGGTTGCGCGGCTTGCCGGCGCTCCAGGCCACCAGCAGTTCGTCTTCACCACGGGCGAAACGCAGCGCCACCACGTCACCGTCGCTGTTCTCGTCGCGGCCGATGAAGCGGTAGTTGGCGACGATATCGCTGACGGCGGTGAGCACGCGGTAGGCCGGCTTCGGCGTGAAGTCCTGGCGGACCAGGCCGAAGTTGTGCTCGCGCTCGGTTCTGTCGGTACCGTCGTTGCGGAAGTCGTACCACCACATGCCGCGGATGCTCGGCAACGTCCTGGCGAGGAAGAACGCCCGTGCCAGGTAGGCCGCCTGCAGGTTCTCGTCGATGCCGCAGGCACCCTGATGCGACGGCCAGGCCATCTCGGTGAGGTAGAGCGGCACGGGCCGTCCCGCGGCGCGGGTCAGCTCCTTGTCCACCTCGGCCATCCAGTCGATCCAGGCTTCCGGGGTGTTGCGTCGCCAGCCGCGGCAATGCACGTAGGGATGCAATGACAGGCCGTCCACCGATTGCATCAGCCCGTTCTCCAGCAGACGCAGGGCGAATCCCGACTCGATGCCCTGGGTGGTCACCGCGCCGGCCAGCACCTTGGCGGCGGGGTCGCGCTGGCGAACGATACCGGCCGCATCGGCGATCAGGCGGGCGTAGTCCTGGGTGAACCTGGGGTCGCGCGGGTCCTCCACGTCCCATTCGTTCCAGATCTCGTAATAGGCCACCTGACCCTTGAAAGCCTCGCTGAGGTGATTGACGTAGCGGTTGAACGCCGCCCGGACCGGCTCGGTGCGGGGTTTTTCGCCGCCGCCGTGGTGCTGGTTGCCATAGCCGAGGATGAACTGGGTGCTCAGGCCGTGACGGGCGGTTTCCTTGAGGTAGCGGTGCCAGGACGGCTCGATCTTCAGCTGGTTCGGCTGGCGCTCGACATAGGCCCAGTGGGCATCGGTGCGCACGGAGGTGATGCCGGCATCGCGCATCATGGCGTAGGCGCGGCCGCTGGGATCACCGCGGTGCAGCTCGTGGGCGCAGACACCGACGACGAAGGGTTCCTCGGCGGTCTGTGCGGCGATCTGCAGGGATGCACCGAGCAGCCCCCCGAGCAGCAAAGCGTGGAGCAGGGTAGAGCGAATCGTCATGTGGATCATCCGTGATGGTTGATGCTCAGGTCAGGTGTCGCAGTTCCGGCAGCCGTTGCGGGGCGAGGCCGCGGGCCGACGCCCGGGCTGGCGTCAGCACGTGGGAAATGGCCAGGCCTAGGAACAGCGTGGCGGTGGTCACCTCCAGTACGTCCGTGGCCCAGGCCACCAGGCACAGGCAGAAGACAATCGGCAGCAGTGCGTCGCGCAGCCTTGGCCCGCGCTCGTGCAGGCGCAGCATCAGAGGAAAGCAGAGCAGGTAGAGCAACACGCCGAACACGCCGAGCATCCCCCACAGGTACAGCGCGGTGTTATCGGCGATGACCAGCAGCTCCAGGCCTGGCACCGGATAGGCGTGACCGGCGCTGCCCACAGCACCGAAGCCCGCGCCCCACCAGCCCCAGCCCTCGCGGAGCATGACGCCGATGAAGTTCGGCCAGCTGTTGATCAGCCGGTCGGCGAACGAGGCGAGCAGCGTGCCGTTGTTGGCCGCATTCGGGTCCAGGCTCAGCACCAGGCTGATTGCCGGCAACATCAGGCCGACCAGCACGGCGATGAGGAACGCCGCGGCGCTGGCGAAGCGATAGGCCGTGAAGATCAGCATCAGCAGCGTCAGTACATAGGCCGCCGCGGTGGACTTGTTGGTGGTCAGCACGATGCCGATCAGGGCAGCGACGTAAAGCAGCAGCCGCAGCAGCCGCGAGCGGATGAATGCGGCGATGAACAGGCTGTAGACCGCAATCATCACCGACAGCGCGGTGGACATGCGGGCGAAACCGCCGATGCGGTCGATGTCGTCGAATGCCCAGGAGCGGTTGGCGCTCAGTTCCACCTCGCCGACCATGTAGCTGTAGCCCTTCCACGGCACGCTGGTCGTCAGGTCGAGGGCAATGCCGACGAACGAGGCGATCAGGCAGAAGCCGATGACCCGTCGCAACAGCCCGAGCCGCAGCTCCAGATGCCGGCCGCAGATCAGGCCGAACAGCAGCGGAATGTAGATGAACAGGCTGAAACCGATGTTATGCAGCTCCGCCCCGTGCATCAGCGCCAGCTGGCTGGATGTCACCAGCCCCAGCATCACCAGCCAGAACAGCGGCCAGCCGCGGTAGCGCAGCAGCTCCAGGCTCAGCGCTGCCAGGCAGGCGACCTTCGGCAGGTACAGCAGCCAGGAAATCCCGGCCATGTCGAAGTAGTAGCGCAGGGCACCGGAGAAGGTTTCAGTCAGCAGCAGCGAGGCGACGACCAGCGTCAACAATGTCGGCTTGTCGAAGGCCAACGGGTTCGAGTCGCGTCGCCGTGGGGTGATCAGCAGGCTCTGGTTCATGGTGAATTCTCGTTCCCTGAAGTGTCTCGTGCAGGATGGACTGGTACTGGTCCAGCATGCGTTCCATATCCAGCAGCGACAGCACGCTGGCTCGTGCCTGGCCGGCGAGGCGCTGGCGCAACCCGCCGTCGATGTAGAGCCAGAGCATGGCGATGCCGAGCGAATCAGGATCGTCGGGCGAGCAGAGCAGGCCGTTGTACTCGTCGCGGATGATCTCCGGCAGGCCGCCCATGTTGCTGGCGATCACCGGCAGGTTGTTGGCGCAGCCTTCGACGGCTACCAGGCCGAACGGCTCGGCCCACAGCGACGGCACCACCAGTACATCGATGCTCTGCATGAACTCGTCGCTGTCGCAGTAGCCGAGGAAGCTGACCTTGCTCGGGTCGGCCATGGCCTTGAGCTTGCTCTCGTAGTCCAGCTTGCCGCGCCCGGCGATATCCAGCCGCGCATCGATCTCCAATCGCTGGAACTGCTCGATCAGCCAGCCCACGCCTTTGTTCTCCGAAAGCGTGCCGATGTAGCCGAAGCGCAGCGGATGGCTGTTGCGCAGCTTGGGCTTGCTGTTCTGCCCGGTAGTGGCGGGCGTGCGGTTGTGCACCACGTGCTGGCGCGCGCGGATGAAGTAGCCCTGGGCGGTGATGCGCTCGAGCACGAAGCGGCTGACTCCGATCACCGTCGCCACCTGCGCCGAGGCGCGGGCATGGCCGAGGCGGAATACGGAGCACAGGCCGCATTGGCGCTGGCAGCTCTTGCCGTGGTTGAACATGGTGTCCTTGGGGCAGAGCAGGTAGAGGTCGTGCAGTACCTGGACGATCGGCAGGCCCGCGGCGGTGATTTCGTCCCAGGCGGAAATCGACCAGCCGGTGAGGTTGTTGCTGACGACGATCTCGGGCTGCTCGCGCTGGATCACTTCGCGTACGTGCTGGCGCATGTCGGCGTTGTAGCGGTCGCGGTAGTGCCAGCCGAGGCGGGCGAGGCGACCGGGGCGTTGCTGGGTGTAGTGCCAGTAGTGATTCGCCAGGCCGGCACGGTAGACCCGTACCCCGTCCTGCAGCTGCATGCTCAGGCCGGCATCCGGGCCGGTCGCCAGCACGGCTACCTCGCAACCGCGGCGCTGCAGCCCCTCGGCCAGATGGCGGAGGATGACTTCCGCACCTCCGCCGATGTGCGGTGCGTAGAACGCATTGAGAAATAGGATCTTCATCGTTGGCTCGCTGTTTGAACCTGTCAGGTCTTCGGGCGATGTGCCTTGCCTGGTTCAGGAGTGGCACTGGAGATAGCGGGTCGGCACCCGTACCTTCTGTTCCCGCTGCAGCAGGTTGAGGAGGATGACGGAGCGCTCCTCGCCATCGCTGCTGACGAAGATGGCTTCGATCTCGCTGAAGCTGCCGCCACTGACCTGCACCCTTTCGCCGGGCTTGAAGCTGGCCACAGGGGCGCGCTCGTCCTGGGCCAGGCGCTGGCGCAGCTGCTCGATCAGCTCGTCACGCACGGGTGTCGGCTGGCCGCCGAAGGACACCACGCGGTTCACGCCGCGGGTGGAGCGAATCGGGTACCAGTTGTCGTGGGTGCTATCGAGGCGAATGAACAGGTAGCCGGGAAACAGCGGCTCGCCAGCCTTGGCGCCCTGTGCGCTGCGCGTCGCCGCCGACGCCTTGAGCGGGCGATAGCACTCGAAGTGCTGGCGCAGCAGGTGCTCCTCGGCACGGGCCTCCTGGCGCGGCTTGGTCTGGATCAGATACCAGCGTGCGGTCTTGTTCGTTGTCATGAGGATGTCCTTTCCTGATTGACCTGCTCGGTTCCGGATGGCCGGTACCCATCATGCCGTCGCCAGTGCTGCGCGCTTTTCGTGGCCCTCGACCACGCTGAAGCGCAGCAGCAGATCCTTGAGTTGTTCGCGACTGTTGAACATCAGCACGTCGATGATCGACAGCGAGGGCACGAACGGGTGCTTGAACTGCGGATAGGTGAGGTCATCCATGCGCAGGAAGCGAAGCAGCAGCCCGTCGGCCCGGAAGCGAGCGGGGCAGTACAGTTCGATGCCGCCTATCGGGTTCAGGTATAGCTCACCGTCCATGCGATGCACGATCTGGATGACGCGGTCCTGCATGTCCATCTTCGCCGGCAGGCCCAGGCTGGAGCCGCGGTAGATCGGTGTGCGGATGTCCATGTAGGCGCAGATCCTGCGCAGGGCGTTCTCGGTGAACAGCGCCAGGTTGCGCTCCGGATACGCGAGGATGCTGCGGACCAGCGGCAGCACGGTGTCGCGCTGCGGAGCCTTGGCATAGCAGCGCTCGAGCATTTTCATCAGCGCCTCGGCTTCGCGGTCGAAGTCGTCGCAGAGCCAGCGCTCCCTGATCTGCTCGGTCTGGTGACCTTTGCGCAGCGGGAAGGTGATCAGCTTGGGCTGGCCGTTGACCAGCACGCGGTTGCGGTTCATCCACGAGCCCTTCACATACTGCAGGTCATCGCCCAGGACGAACACATCGCTGAGGGCGATCAGCTGGAAATAGCCCAGGTACGGAAAGAGATAGGGCTGCATCATCGAGACGGTTCTGAGCACGGCGCACCTCCTTGTCTGGCGTTCAGGCTTGCTGGGTATAGGTGTAGTAACCGTAGGCGCCGCTGTCATAGGGCGACGTGGACGCCTTGCGTTTCACGGCATTGAGGATCACGCCCTTGAGCAGCACGCCGTTCTGCGCGAGGCGGCGCTTGGAGGCGTCGATCTGCGAGCTGGTGCTGAGGCCGAAGCGGGCCACGAGCAGATTGGTGCCGGCCTGCTGCGCGACCAGCACCGCGTCGGTGACGGCCAGTACCGGGGGCGTATCGATGACGATGAAGTCATACAGCCGCTCGGCCTCCTTCAGCAGGCGCGAGAAGTTTTCATGCATCAGCAGCTCGGACGGGTTCGGCGCAGAGAAACCGGCGGAAATGAAGTGCAGGTTCTTCACCTCGGTGCGGTTGGTGATCTCCGCCAGGCTCAGGCCACTGGCCAGGGCGTCCGACAGACCATTGCGCGGCGCCATGCCGAACAGCGTGTGCAGGTAGCCGCGACGCATGTCCGCGTCGATCAGCAGCACGCGCTGGCCGGTCTGCGCGATCACCGCGGCGAGGTTGCTGGAGACGAACGACTTGCCCACCGCAGGCGTCGGGCTGGTGATCATCAGCACCTTGTTGCGTGCTTCGAGCATGGCGAACTTGAGGCTGGTGCGCAGGCTGCGCAGTGATTCGACGGCCAGGTCGGTCGGCTCGGTCAGGCTGAGCAGGCGAGTCTTGCCGTCGCGTGCCTTGCGGCGGCGGTTCAGTTGTTCCTGCGACGGGCTGTATGGCAGGCCGGCATAGACCGGTACACCGAGCTTCTCGATCACGTCCGGGCTTTCAACGCCGCGGTAGAAGGCCTGGCGCAGCAGGATCACGGCGGCCGATACCAGCAGCCCGACGAAAATGGCCAGCGCCACCACCAGCGGCCGAACCGGCTTGGATGGCTTCTCGGTCATCGAATAGGCGTTGTCGATGATGCGAACGTTGCCGATGGTGCCGGCGCGCAGCACATCCTGCTCCTGGGCCTGATTCATCAGCAGGGTGTAGGTCTGGGTGGTGACTTCCATGTCACGCTTGAGGCGCAGCAGCTCCTGCTGCGTCATGGGCAGGGCATCGACCTTCTTCAGCAGCTGTGCCTTCTGCGCCTGCAGCTCGTTCATCTGCGACATCAGGGTGCGGTAGGTCGGGTGCTCGCGGGTATAGAGACGGTCGTAGTCGACCCGCTTGAGCGTCAGCTCCGACAGCTGGGTTTCCAGCTGGACGATCTGGTCCAGCACGCCCTTGGTCTCGATGCTGATGTCTACCGACTTGGAGCTGGTCTGGTAGTCGTGCAGCGCGGCTTCGGCCTTCTCCAGCTCCTTGCGCACCTGCGGCAGTTGCGAACGGAGGAAATCCAGGCGCTGGGCCGCCTCGGCGGAGCTGCGTTGGATGTTCTGGCTGACGTACAGACGGCTGATTTCGTCCAGCACGCGGCTGGCCAGCTGCGGGTCGGGATCTTCCAGCGACATGTAGATGATCCCCGAGTCCTTGCCGGCCTCGCCGACCTTCAGGCGATCCTGGTAGTCCAGCGCGGTGGTCTGCGGGCGATTTCTGACCAGCCTGAACTCGGTGCCCGGACGAGCCTCCAGTTCGGCGATCTGCACCTTGAAGCCCTGGGTTTCCACGGCCTGGTTGACCTGGCCCCGGAGGATCAGCTGCTCCTCGTCGTCATACAGGCTGTAGTTACCGGCCGTGCCGGCTACCAGGGTGAGGTCCATGCCCAGATAGGCCTCGGGTACGTCGAGCTGGAAGACGTCGAGCTTCTCGCCGCCCCAGGCAAAGGCGGTCAGCCCGAACAGGGGCTTGGCCAGCGCGCCGTCGGTTGCCGGGTCATGCTGTCGGGCCATGTAGCCGCCGATCAGCGGAAACTGGCGTGGCTTGGCGACGATGTAGAGCTTGAGTTCCTCGACAGCCTTGCCGAGCACTGCGCGGGATTTCAGCAGGGAAATTTCGGTGACCGCCTGGGAAACCGAGTCCGGGCGGGGGGATATTTCCGGTATGCCGGTAATGGCGGCCTTCTTCGGCTCGATCTGGATCATCGCGGTGGCCTGGTAGATCGGCGTGGCGATGAGGGCGTAGAGCACGCCGAGCACGGTGAACAACCCTGTGATGGCGATGATCAACGCCTTGTGGTCGTAGGCCGTGCGCATGATGCCGGCCAGGTCGATGCGATTGTCCGCATCGTATTCCAGTGAAGAGCGGGTCAGGGCAGTCATTGGGAGTCCTTCCTCATGGTGCGTGTATGCAAGATGGCGGTTGGGCTGATCAGCTCCTGGCCAGCCGTGGAGTCAGCCTGCGCAGCAGGTTGAGCGAGATGTTCTGGGCGATGGTCGAGAGTGCCTGGAGCTTGCTGAATGGCGAGACCAGCGAGAGGCACTCGCCGAACACCTGGACCAGGAAATACTCGTAGAGCGCGTTGTTGCCGATGCGGTGGTAGTAGCGCGCCAGGCAATAGTGCGCGTGCATGGCCATATGAATGCGCTGCTTGCTCGAGCGCATGGAGAAGATTCCGCCTTCGTGCACGCGATATGCGGCCGGGCTGATCTCGGCCATGAACTTGCCCTTGCCGTAGGCGCCGAGCAGCGACCACCAGCAGATATCCAGCACTTCCACGCCGAGCAGCTCAGGCGGCAGTTCCTGGATCAGATTGCGGAAGCACACCGTGAGCGTGGAGATCGGGCGGCCCTGCATCAGTTCGAGGGCGGTGGCGTCCTTGCGCAGCTTTCCGGTGAGCTGCGGGCTCTGGATGATGCCCTTGCTGTTGAACATGAAGGCGTCGTGGTAGGTGATGACGTAGTCACGATGCTGTTCGAGGAAATCCACCTGCTGTTGCAGCTTGCTGGGGTCGGTCCAGTAGTCGTCGCCCTCGCAATAGGCGATGTACTTGCCGGCCGCGCGGGCGAACAGCCGCGTGCTGAACGGCACACCGAGGCTGAACTGGTTCTGCGTCTGGTAGATCGGTTTGATGATGCTGGGATAGCGCGCCGCGTAATCGGCGACGATCGCGGCGGTGGTGTCGGTCGAGGCGTCGTCGTGGACGATCACCTCGAAGGGGAAATCCGTTTCCTGCTGGAGAAAGCTCTCCAGCGTCTTCCGAATGAAGGACGCATGATTGTAGGTGAGGCAGACGATGCTCAGCAGCGGTTCGGTCTTGCCGCCCCAGCGCTCAATCAAGGCTTGCTCGCTCTTCAATTCCATTTTTGGATGCTCGCTTGGTGATGAGTAGATAAAGCTTGTTGACCAGTGACTTCGAGCTGGCGGCCACCAGCAGCAGGCAGACCGCCCCGCTCGTGGCCAGCGCCAGCAGGATGTCGAAGCGGTTGTCGCTGACGATTGCCTCGAACAGGGGCGCGCCGATGAGCAACCCGAGAACGGTCATGGCAGTGATACGCAGCATCTCGCCCATCCAGACGCCGTTGAGCCTGGGGGCGAAGCGTCGATGCACCACGGGCGGCCAGATCAGGAACGTCGCCAGCCGCAGGAAGAACCACGCCAGTGCCGCGCCGTAGGCGCCGTGCACCAGCGCTGCGTAAATCACGATCGGCATGCTGATCGCCGTCGAAATGACGCTGTACCAGATGTGCAGACGTAACTGGCCGTAGGCGTACTGCAGGTAGAACTGGAACGCGCCCACCGCCATCAGCGCACTGCCTGGCACGTACCAGAACAGCAGGCGCTCGCTCCATTGGGCGGCGGCCTGGTCGCCGGTCCAGGCAAATATCAGTGCCTGTCCATTCCAGGCGATCACTGCAGCCAGGGGAAACAGCACGCTGCAGACGAAGCGGCTGGCGTTCAGGTAGAGCCGCTCCATGTCGGCGATTCGCCCTTCGGCCACCAGCATGGTCATACGCGGCAGAATGGTCTGCACCAGCGGGTTGGTCAGCGTCATGATTCCGGTGGTAATCAGCGCCACCAGCGAGAAATAGCCGTACTCCTTGAGCAGGAGCACCTTGGAAAGCAGCACCTTGTCCAGCTGGGTCAGGGCGATCCACAGCAACGAGGTGAAGCACATGCCGCCGGCGAACGGCAGCACCGGCCGCACGACCTTCCAGTCGATCCCGGCCAGCAGCCCGGGCCCGGATAGCTGTACATAGGCCTTGCTGGCAAAGGCGAAGGTTTCCACCAGCGCGACCGCGGTCTGGAACAGGAAGAAGTCCAGCGGCTCCTTCGACACGTAGGCGACCAGGAACAGCCCGCCGAAGTAGCGCAGTGTGGCGATCAGCATGTTCGCCGCATTCAGCCAGCCGTGCAGTTCCACGCCCTGCAGGCCGCTCTTGTACAGCGTCGCGTAAAGGCGCAGGCCGATCATCAGCCCCATCAGGCTGATGCAGTTCATGATGGTCCCGGTGCTCAGCTCGCGTGCCTTCAACCAGGTCTCGGCGATCCAGCCGCTGGCCAGGTAGATGGTCAGGCAGGCGAGCAGGGCGATCGGCAGCAACAGCAGCTCGAACGAGCGCAGCAGGCGACCGGCAGGGCCGCGGCCTGCGGCGAGGTCGCCCTGCCCACGGTAGTGTGCGACTTGCCGCACCAGCGCCGGCGACATCCCTGCATCGAGCAATTGCAGCCAGGCCTGCAGCACGGCGAAAAAGCCGATGAGCCCGTACGCCTCCGCGCCCAGGTGGCCCAGGTAGAACGGCAGAATCAGGATGCCGATCAGCAGGGCATAGGCCTGGCCGAGGTAATTCAGGCTGGTGTTGCGGATCACCGATAACCGCTTGGGATCAGACATGAGCTGTGGTCGCCTTCGAACTTCAGGAGATGTGCTTGTACTCGGCAGTAGCCATCTGGTCGGCGCCGAGCAGTCCGAAGGCAGCGGCGAAGGGCTGGAACAGGGTCCGGCTAGATTCGGTGCTGTGGATCGATTCCTGGATCAGCGTCTGCACGACCTTCTCCTGCACCTTGCGCGGCAGGCCGGGATAGATCGGCAGGCACAGCACCTTGCGGCTCAGCGCCCGTGATCGGGTCTGCGGAACCTGCGGCTGCAGGTGCTCCAGCGTGTCCAGGGACGGATAGAAGTAGCGCCGTGGATTGATGCCATTCGCATTGAGCTGGCCGCGGCAGCGCAGCAGCTGGGACTCGTCGGCCAGCGCAACGGGGAAATAGCTGTAGTTGCACCGCGAATCCGGCTGCGGCCGCTGCAGCTCGAAATGCTCGCCCAGGCGCCGTTCGTAGCGCTGGCCGATCTCCGCTCGGCATTCGAGGATCATCTCGATGTCATCGAGCACGCACATGCCCATGGCGGCGGAAAACTCGTTGAGCTTGGCGTTGATGCCGATGCCGTCGATCTGATCGGTATCGACGATGCCGAAGTTGCAGAGCAGGCGAACCCGCGCGGCCAGTTCGTCATCGTTGGTGACGATGGCACCGCCTTCGATGGTGTGGAACAGCTTCGTGGCGTGAAAACTCAGGGTGCTGATATCGCCCCAGTTGTAGACCGACCGGCCCTTGTGCAAGACGCCGAAGGCATGGGCGCCGTCATAGACGACCTTCAGGTTGTGCTTGCGCGCGATCTGTTCGATGCGCTCCACATCGCAGGGGTTGCCGAATACATGAGTCGCGACGATGGCCGAGGTGTCCCGCTGGATGTGTCGTTCGATCTGCTCCGGGTCGAGGTTCCAGGTGTTCGTATCGATATCGGCGAAGATCGGCCGGATGCCTTCCCATTGCAGCGAACTGGTGGTGGCGACGAAGCTGAACGGGGTAGTGATGGCACTGCCGGTGATGCCCAGTGCGCGATAGGCGATCTGCAGGGCAATGGTGCCGTTGTTGGTGAGAATGATGTTGCGAACGCCGAGGTAGTCCTTGAGGCGTTGTTCCAGGGCCGTCACCAGGGGTCCGTTGTTGGTGAGCCAGCCGGTGTTGTAGATGCGGTCGACGTATGCCTTGAACTTGTTCTTGCTGCCCAGGTAGGACTTGGTCACGTTGATCATGGGGATTTCCTTATCGAATGGCTCGCCAGCCGGAACGGCCCGGCAAGCGAGCGGATGGGCCGAAGGTGCGCTCGCTCAGACGGGCTGTTGCTCACCCACTTCGCTGGCGCGTCTTGCTCTGCGCTGGTTGTTTCGAAGGATCAGGCGGGTCAGCAGACTCCCGGCATGCGGGTCGCCGTAATGGAAGATGGCGGTGGCGCGCAGCTTCGCCGGGTCACAGGGTTCGTTGGCGTGCAGCGAGCGATAGCCCCAGAACAGGTAGAGGTTGCCGGGGACCAATTGCAGCCGCTGCGGCCTGAGCAATCCGATGCCGATCGCACAGGTGATCAGCTTTCGGCTCAGGCGGTTTTGCAACAGCGCCTTTTCCAGCACGTTGAACAGCACGAAGTGGCGGATGGGGCGAAGGTTGGGAAACATCAGCAGATCGCCCCGTTCGTTGCCGTCTTGGGGGATTTCCACGGGCAGCAGGGCGGTGACCAGCGAGGCGTCGAAGTGATAACAGTTCGACTCCTTGCGCCCCGTCTGCCCTTGCACGCAGCGCATCACCATGTAAATGCGGTTGCTGTGTGCGGCTCGCCCGGCGCAGGCCCGGTAGACATCGGCCAGCAACTTCTGGAATTCCGGCGCGGCCCCCAGCACGGATAGCAACGAGTCTGCTACTTCCTCGCCGCCGTGGTAGGCGAAGTACTCGCCCTTATGTCGTCGAGCCTGTTCCTGTACTTGCTCGCGTAGTTGATGCAACTGAATGCTATTCAGGAAGTCGTGCAGGCAGGCAAAGCCTTGTTTGTTTATTTGCGAAGCAATGTGAGCCTGATCCTGATCTTTCAAACTATAGAAGATGGATGACACGGTCGTTCTCCCTGCACAAAGGCTAGGTGAGGCAATGCTGATTTGAATGGAGCGGCGCCTGGGCGTCGTTCAGCTCGGGTTGTAGCTGGGCTGCAACTAATACGGATGGCAGGTAACGAGGGCATGCTTAATGCGGAGGCTTTAAATCAAGAGATAAAGCTACCGCCATCAGCCTATATAAGCTGTTGAATAGTTTTTTTGTCATATATATGCCTGGCCTGCGGGCTTGAACTGTCTGTCACCCAGATTTCATGGGGCCTGGAGCCATTCGGGCAAAGCTACCGCACCCAGAACAGTTTTCCAGAATCCATTTGAAAACGAGTGACAACAAGAGCCCTCGCGCTTCTACTAAAAAAGAAACGCTTAGTTCAGGCAGGGGATTAAATCTTTCATCACAAAACTTGACCTGTCCTGTTGGTCTTAAACTGCTCTGTGACGTATTGCTCCCTGGTGCGAATAGATATCCGTCATAATGTGAAACAAGTCAAGCGGGCAAGCCAAAAATTTGTTATGGCGGCTGCGTGGGTGGCGCTCGGTGAGCCTAACTTATTGATCAGAAAAGGTTTGCGTCCCGCAAGAGCGAAAAGAAGCGCTATCAGCTAACGTTATATAAAAAAGCGATAATTAGATGCGCGCTGAATAGTCAGCCCGGGGTGGATGATGCAGTTGTATAAAGATACAGGGTGTTATTCCGAGTGCATCAAGCAACTATTTGCCTGAAGGTTTAATTCCGTGCATTGATCGGAGAAGGAGGTCCGTGGCGAAGAAAGGAGCGGATAGAAATCGAGGCTTGATAGGCAAAACGAAAAAGGGGCCACTCTTTCGGGTGGCCCCTTTTTCTGAGGTGGTTGCGGGAGCCGGATTTGAACCGACGACCTTCGGGTTATGAGCCCGACGAGCTACCAGACTGCTCCATCCCGCGTCTGTGGGGGCGCATTCTACAGCCCGGAGAGGCGGTGTCAATCACCTGGGCTGAAAAAAGCTTTTTTCTTCAAATGCTTAGCAGTGCCATGGCTTGCGGTGTGCAATCTGGAACAGCGCCATAACAAAAAAGGCCACTCATTTGAGTGGCCTTTCGAATTGGTTGCGGGAGCCGGATTTGAACCGACGACCTTCGGGTTATGAGCCCGACGAGCTACCAGACTGCTCCATCCCGCGAGGCGCATTCTACAGCTTTGAACGCTGCTGTCACGGGTTTATTTCAAATCGCCGGGAAACCAGGCTGGCCTGCCAGGAGCGAAGGGGCAAAGGGGCAGGGGAGTCAGGCGAAGCAGCGGGCCGGATGGGGCGGGGCGTCTGCCGTGGCTGGTGCCGCCGGGCGATCCGCAACATGCCCCAGAGCATGGCGAGCGCGACCGAGATCCAGCCCAGTACCATCATCGCAACTATGAGCGCAGGTTCCATCCGGTGCTTCCTCTGTGTAATCAATCATCGTCCTTGAGGTTGTGACCCCGGTGGCGAAAAGCGGTTCCGGAGCGCCATCGGTCGCCAGCCATCGCACTCAAGGCGAGGGCTGCTGCCAAACGTTCAGGCGGACGAATGCGGAGGTACCGGTTATGCGTATTCCAACGACGTTGCTGCTCGCGCTACTCGCTTCTACGGCGGGCGCACAGAGCCTGGAGCTGCCTTTCGCTGGGGTGCCCGTGGCGCAGAACACTGGCGCGCCGGATCGCGGTGCAGCCGGTAATGGTTCGATGGGCATCGGCAGCGGCGTAGAGCATCTCGACGAAGCCGAGCGCACCGATCAGGGCGGTTCCAGGCAGCCATCTGGCGAGCCGCTGGATGATTCGGCCGAGCCCGGTCATGGTGGCAATGAAACCGATATGGAACATCGCCGTCGGCCGAAGCTGGAGAGGCGCAGCGATTAGCGGCTCTCTACCATCAGGAGGTTTCCATGAAATCGATAATTGCCTCAGTGGCAGCAATGGTTCTGCTCACCTCAGCCGGTGCGTTCGCGGAGTCGTCGGATAAGCAGCACGGCGACGCTCGAGCTTCCGGAGCCGCGGAGGACGCGGTGGATACCATGCCTGCGTCCCCGGAAGAACGCGGCGGCTCCGATGGCGAAAAGGATTCCAGCGGCCAGCGCGACAGCGATCTGGGCACCATGGGCACCGGCAATACCGGAACGACGGGTGGCATGGGCGCGACTACCGGGACCGATACCATCGGCGGAACCATAGAGGAATAGGTCGGCCAGCTAGCGCTGATTCATAAAGGCGCGACGCATCCGTACAATGCCGGCCTTTTCATCATGTAGTGACCGGTATGCAGATTGCTTTGGCACCCATGGAGGGGCTGGTCGACGAAATCCTCCGGGACGTCCTTACCCGAATGGGCGGCGTCGACTGGTGCGTGACCGAATTCATCCGCGTGTCTGATCGCCTATTGCCGCAGAGCAGCTTCGGCAAGCTCGCCCCGGAGTTGAAGAACGGTGCGCTCACTCGCGCGGGCACACCGGTGCGCGTTCAGTTGCTGGGTTCCGACCCGATCTGCTTGGCGGACAATGCCGCTTTTGCCTGCACGCTCGGGGCACCGGCCATCGACCTCAACTTCGGCTGCCCGGCCAAGACCGTCAACAAATCCCGTGGCGGTGCGGTGCTGCTGAAGGAGCCGGACCTGCTGCATGCGATTCTCTGTGAAGTACGCAGTGCCGTGCCGGCGCATATCCCGGTAACCGCCAAGATGCGCCTCGGCTTCGACAGCCCGGACGGCGCACTCGATTGCGCCCGCGCGCTGGTGGCCGGCGGGGCAGAGCAGTTGGTGGTGCACGCACGAACGAAGGTCGAAGGCTACAAGCCGCCTGCGCATTGGGAGTGGGTCGCGCGGGTGCAGGAGGTGGTGCCGGTGCCCGTCTATGCCAATGGCGATATCTGGTCGCTGGAGGACTGGCGCCGCTGCCGTGAGGTCAGCGGGGCAGAGGACATCATGTTGGGGCGCGGGCTGGTTTCACGTCCGGACCTGGCCAGGCAGATCGCTGCGGCTAAAGCCGGCCAGCAGATCACGCCGATGAGCTGGGAGGAATTCCGTCCCGTGCTGCTGGATTTCTGGCAGCAAGCGCGGGGAAAGATCGCGCCGCGTTATGCGCCGGGTCGGCTCAAGCAGTGGCTGGCCCTGCTGACTCGCAATTATCCGGAGGCGGTGGCGCTGTTCGCCGAGCTGCGCCGGGAAAACGATTGCGCGCGGATCGATGCGATGCTCGGCGTCGATACGCGCGAATTGCGTGCCGCCGCATTGGCCTGAGCCGAATCAACGCCCACCGGCTACATCCAGTAGCGCTCCGCTGGTATAGCTGGCCTGTTCGCTGGCGAGCCAGAGGATGGCTTCGGCGATTTCCTCGGCTTGCCCGCCGCGCCCCATCGGCACACTTGCCTTGACCCGCTCGACACGATCCGGCTCGCCCCCGGCGGCGTGGATATCGGTATGGATCACGCCCGGGCGCACCGCATTGACCCTGATGCCTTCGCTGGCGACCTCTTTGGCCAGGCCCAGGGTCATGCTGTCGATGGCGCCCTTGGCGGCCGCGTAGTCGATGTATTCGCCTGGTGCGCCGAGGCGGGCGGCCACCGACGACAGGTTGACGATGGCGCCGCCCCTGCCGCCATGGCGCGTCGACATCCGCTTGATCGCCTCGCGTGCGCACAGGAAGCTGCCGATCACGTTGGCGCCCAGTACGCGGGTCCAGCGCGCCGCATCCATCTGTTCCAGGCGCATCTGCTGCTCGAGCATGCCGGCGTTGTTGACCAGCACGTCCAGCCGGCCGAACTCCCGGTCGATGGCTTCGAACATGTGCAGCACCTGGGTCTCGTCAGCGACGTCGGCCTGTACGGCGATTGCCGTTACGCCCAGGCCGCGGACCTGCTCGAGCACCGCGTTCGCGGCATCCGCGCGCTGGTGATAGTTCAGGCACAAGGCATAGCCCTGTTGCGCCGCCAGTCGTGCAGTGGCGGCGCCGATGCCGCGGCTGGCGCCTGTAATCAGCATGACTCTGGACATGTGCTACCTCTCGTCGCCTGGCTCGTTTGCAGCCTCTTGAAATCCGTTATGCGGTTCCTATCTACGGCTCAGCGGGATGCCGAAGTCGGGTCCCGCTCGTTTCAACTCGCTGATTTCAGGAGGTTTATCATGAGTTCATTCCCCATGGCCCCTCTGTTCCGGCAATCCGTGGGCTTCGATCGCTTCAACGACCTGTTCGAGTCGGCCCTGCGTAACGACACCGGCAGCTCGTACCCGCCCTACAACATCGAGAAGCACGGCGACGATCAGTATCGCATCGTGGTGGCTGCCGCCGGTTTCCAGGAATCCGACCTCGATCTGCAGGTAGAGCGTAGCGTACTCACCATCACTGGCGGCCGCCGCGAGAACGAGGCGGAGAATGTCACCTACCTGCACCAGGGCATCGCCCAGCGGGCGTTCAAGCTGTCGTTCCGTCTGGCCGATCACATCGAAGTGAAGGGCGCAGCGCTTAATAGCGGCCTGCTCCACATCGATCTGGTCCGGGTCGTGCCGGAAGAAGCCAAGCCCAAGCGCATCCCGATCAATGCCGACCAGCGACCCGCGCTGGAGGGTTGATCCGCCGACAGGAGAAGGGCGCCGCATGGCGCCCTTTTTCATTCAAGCAGTCAGTCGCGTTCGGCATCCAGCAGCGCCATAAAGGCCCTGGCCGCATTGGACAGGGTGCGTTCCCTGTGCAGGATGTAGCCGAGCTGTCGTGTCAGCTGGACACCCGGCAAGGGCAGGCTGACCACCTGTTCGTCCAGCATGCGACGTGGCAGCACGCTCCAGGCGATGCCGATGGAGACCATCATCTTGATCGTCTCCATGTAATTGGTGCTCATGGTGATGTTGGGTGTCAGTCCCTCGCGCTCGAACAGGCGCTGGGCGATGTGGTGGGTAAATGTATTGCCGCCCGGGAATACCGCCGGGTGGCCGGCGACGTCCGCCAGGGTGATATCCGCCTTGCTGGCCAACGGATGCTCGGGCGCGACGACGAAATCCAGTGGATCGTCCCAGACCTTCACCGCCAGCACCGGCTCGGCGGTCTGTGGCGCCAGGGTGATCACCGCCAGCTCGGCACGGCCGTGCAGTACCTCGTCATAGGCCACTTCCGAATCGAGAAAACGGATATCCAGGCTGACCTGCGGGTGCGCGCGGGTAAAGGCGCGCAACAGAGGCGGCAGCCGATGCAGGCCGATGTGATGGCTGGTCGCGAGGCTCAGCCGTCCGCCAATATCGCCGTTGAGGTTGGTCAAGGCGCGGCGGGTGTCGTCCAGTACATTCAGGATCTGGTAGGCGCGGGGGAGCAGGGCGCGGCCAGCTTCGGTGAGACTGACGTCGCGGCCCAGCCGATCGAACAGGCGCACATCCAGCTGTGCTTCCAGCGCGGCGATGCGCTTGCTCACCGCCGGCTGGGTCAGGTGGAGGCGTTCGGCGGCCAGGGAAAAGCTGCGGGTTTCCGCGACTGCGATAAAGGCGTTGAGGTTGGCGAGATCCATGGAAGACTTCCGGATGGTTGTGAATTCCAGTCAGGAATGCATCGGATGAAAAATATGAATTTGAGTAATTCAATGCAAGCCCCTAGCATCGACCCCATAAGCGCAAGGGCTATTCGCCCCGCATAGAAAGCAGATGAGGAAAAGTCCGATGGCCGGCAAGACGCTCTACGACAAGCTCTGGGAAATGCACGAGGTGAAACGTCGCGATGATGGTTCGTCGCTGATCTACATCGACCGTCACATCCTCCACGAAGTGACGTCGCCGCAGGCCTTCGAAGGGCTGCGCCTGGCCAATCGCAAGCCGTGGCGCATCGACGCCAACATCGCCACCCCGGACCACAACGTGCCGACCACCAAGGGCGAGCGCCAGGGTGGTCTGGAGGCCATTGCCGACGAGGTTTCGCGCATTCAGGTGCAGACGCTGGACGAGAACTGCGACGATTTCGGCATCCTCGAATTCAAGATGAACGACGTGCGTCAGGGCATCGTCCACGTGATTGGTCCGGAGCAGGGCGCGACATTGCCGGGCATGACCGTGGTTTGCGGTGACTCGCACACCTCCACCCACGGCGCCTTCGGTGCGCTGGCCCACGGTATCGGCACCTCCGAGGTCGAGCATGTGCTCGCCACCCAGTGCCTTGTGGCCAAGAAGATGAAGAACATGCAGGTGCGCGTCGAAGGCAAACTGCCGTTCGGCGTCACCGCCAAGGACATCGTGCTCGCCGTGATCGGCAAGATCGGTACCGCCGGTGGCAATGGCCATGCACTGGAATTTGCCGGCAGCGCGATTCGCGACCTGTCCATGGAGGGTCGCATGACCATCTGCAACATGGCCATCGAGGCGGGCGCCCGCGTGGGCATGGTCGCCGTGGACGAGAAGACCATCGCCTACGTCGAAGGGCGGCCTTACGCCCCGAAGGGTGCCGATTGGGACAAGGCCGTGAAGCTGTGGCAGGACCTGGTTTCTGACGACGACGCGGTGTTCGACACCATCGTTGAACTCAAGGCCGAGGACATCAAGCCGCAGGTCAGCTGGGGCACCTCGCCGGAAATGGTACTGGCTGTCGATCAGAACGTGCCGGACCCGGCCGTAGAGGCCGACCCGGTGAAGAAGGATTCCATCACCCGCGCGCTGAAGTACATGGGCCTGCAGGCCAATCAGGCCATTACCGACATTCGTCTGGATCGCGTGTTTATCGGTTCGTGCACCAACTCGCGGATCGAGGATCTGCGCGCCGCAGCCGAAGTCGCCAAGGGGCGGAAGGTCGCCGCGAACGTCAAGCAGGCGCTGGTGGTGCCGGGCTCGGGCCTGGTCAAGCAGCAGGCCGAGGCCGAAGGGCTGGACAAGATCTTCATCGAGGCCGGCTTCGAATGGCGCGAGCCGGGCTGCTCCATGTGCCTGGCGATGAACCCGGACAAGCTTGGCAGCGGCGAGCATTGCGCCTCGACCTCCAACCGCAACTTCGAAGGCCGCCAGGGTGCGGGCGGGCGTACCCACCTGGTCAGCCCGGCGATGGCTGCTGCCGCAGCGGTTACCGGCCACTTCATCGACGTACGCGAATTGATCCAGGCCTGAGGAGACGAGACATGAAAGCCTTTACCCAACACACCGGCCTGGTCTGCCCACTCGATCGCGCCAATGTCGACACCGACCAGATCATTCCGAAGCAATTCTTGAAGTCGATCAAGCGCACCGGCTTCGGTCCCAACCTGTTCGACGAGTGGCGCTATCTGGATGTCGGTCAGCCGAACCAGGATTGCTCGCAGCGTCCGCTGAACAAGGACTTCGTGCTGAACTTCCCGCGTTATCAGGGCGCCAGTGTATTGCTGGCCCGCGAGAACTTCGGCTGTGGCTCCTCCCGTGAGCATGCGCCGTGGGCGCTGGACGAATACGGCTTCCGCGCCATCATCGCGCCGAGCTTCGCCGACATCTTCTACAACAACAGCTTCAAGAACGGCCTGTTGCCGATCGTGCTGAAAGAAGAGGAGGTGGACGAGCTGTTCCAGCAGGCCGAGGCGACCGAAGGCTACCAGCTGACCGTCGATCTGGCTGCGCAGACCATTACCCGTCCGGACGGCAAGCAATACGGCTTCGAGGTCGATGCCTTCCGCAAGCACTGCCTGCTCAATGGTCTGGACGATATCGGCCTGACCCTGCAGGACGCCGAGGCGATCAAGGCCTTCGAAGCTCGCCACCAGCAGAGCCAGCCTTGGTTGTTCGGCGCGATCAAGTAGTCTGTACGACAAGCAGGGTGGGGTTCGGTCTCATCCTGCGAAAAGATCCTCGCAATGGCGCCCCGACCGCTCGGCGCCATCTGGCAACGCAAAAAAGCCGAGGCTGGTGCCGAACGAAAAACCAGGTGGGCTCAGCCCATCGGTACGCCCTGCCTCGATGCGACCTCTTATAAGGAATAGGAAATGTCCAAACAGATTCTGGTTCTCCCCGGCGATGGCATCGGCCCGGAAATCATGGCCGAGGCGGTCAAGGTGCTGCAGCTGGCCAGTGACAAGTTCGATCTGGGCTTCGAGCTGAGCTATGACGAGCTGGGTGGTGCGGCCGTAGACAAGTACGGTGTGCCGCTGGCCGACGAGACGCTGGAGCGCGCCCGCGCCGCTGACGCCATTCTGCTGGGCGCGGTCGGCGGGCCCAAGTGGGACACCATCGATCCGGCCATCCGTCCGGAGCGTGGTCTGCTGAAGATCCGTTCCCAGTTGGGCCTGTTCGGCAACCTGCGTCCGGCGCTGCTCTATCCGCAGTTGGCCGATGCCTCGTCGCTCAAGCCCGAAATCGTCGCCGGTCTGGATATCCTGATCGTGCGCGAGCTGACCGGTGGCATCTACTTCGGCCAGCCGCGCGAGAGCAAGGTGCTGGAGAACGGCGAGCGCATGGCGTACGACACGCTGCCGTACAGCGAGAGCGAGATCCGCCGCATCGCCAAGGTCGGTTTCGAGATGGCCATGGTGCGCAACAAGAAGCTCTGCTCGGTGGACAAGGCGAACGTGCTGGCTTCCAGTCAGCTGTGGCGCGCGGTCGTCGAGGAAGTCGCCAAGGACTACCCGGAAGTCGAACTCAGCCATATGTATGTCGATAACGCGGCCATGCAGCTGGTGCGCGCGCCGAAGCAGTTCGACGTCATCGTCACCGACAACATGTTCGGCGACATCCTGTCGGACGAGGCCTCCATGCTCACCGGCTCGATCGGCATGCTGCCGTCCGCCTCGCTGGACGCCGGCAACAAAGGCATGTACGAGCCGTGCCATGGCTCGGCACCGGACATCGCGGGCAAAGGTATCGCCAACCCGCTGGCAACCATCCTTTCCGTTTCGATGATGCTGCGTTACAGCTTCAACCAGGTCGCAGCGGCCGATGCCATCGAACAGGCGGTAAGCGATGTGCTCGATCAGGGCCTGCGTACTGGCGACATCTGGTCCGAAGGTTGTAACAAAGTCGGTACTCAGGCGATGGGTGATGCAGTAGTCGCGGCCCTCGCGAAGTTGTAATCTTTCGGCCCGCCTTAATCTGCGCGGGCCACTTTTTCTATAGGTGTAGTTGCGATGAAACGTGTAGGTCTGATCGGTTGGCGCGGTATGGTCGGTTCCGTGCTCATGCAGCGGATGCTGGAAGAGCGGGACTTCGACCTGATCGAGCCTGTGTTCTTCACCACCTCCAACATCGGCGGCCAGGGCCCCGATATTGGCAAGGAAACCGCTGCGCTGAAGGACGCCTACAGCATCGATGAGCTGAAAGGTCTCGATGTGATCCTGACCTGCCAGGGCGGCGACTACACCAACGAAGTCTTCCCCAAGCTGCGCGAAGCCGGCTGGCAGGGCTACTGGATCGACGCCGCCTCGGCCCTGCGTATGCAGGACGACGCGGTGATCGTGCTCGACCCGGTGAACCGCCGCGTGATCGACCAGCAGCTGGATGCCGGGACCAAGAACTATATCGGCGGCAACTGCACCGTCAGCCTGGCGCTGATGGGGCTGGGTGGCCTGTTCGAGGCCGGCCTGGTGGAGTGGATGAGCGCCATGACTTATCAGGCGGCGTCCGGTGCCGGCGCGCAGAACATGCGCGAGCTGATCAAGCAGATGGGTGCCATCAATGCGGCAGTGGCCGACGACCTGCTCAATCCCGCCAGCGCCATTCTCGACATCGACCGCAAGGTGGCCGAAACCCAGCGTAGCGAGGCCTTCCCGGTCGACAATTTCGGCGTGCCGCTGGCCGGCAGCCTGATCCCCTACATCGACAAGGAGCTGCCGAACGGGCAGAGCCGCGAGGAGTGGAAGGCACAGGCCGAAACCAACAAGATCCTTGGTCGCTTCAAGAACCCGATTCCGGTCGATGGCATCTGCGTACGTGTCGGGGCCATGCGCTGCCACAGTCAGGCGCTGACCATCAAGCTGAACAAGGATGTGCCGATCTCCGACATCGAGGGGCTGATCAGCCAGCACAACCCCTGGGTCAAGCTGGTGCCCAATCATCGCGACGCCAGCATGCAGGAGCTGAGCCCGGCGGCAGTGACCGGCACGCTGAGCGTTCCGGTCGGGCGCCTGCGCAAGCTGAACATGGGCTCGCATTATCTGGGCGCGTTCACCGTCGGCGATCAGCTTCTGTGGGGTGCCGCCGAGCCTTTGCGCCGCATGTTGCGTATCCTGCTGGAACGTTGATGAGCATTGCTTGAAGTGCCGAAACGCCGCGATTCGTCGCGGCGTTTTCGTCTGCGCAGCGCGCCGCTCGGCGGCGCTGCTTGCAGCGATCAGCCATTTCGCTACAGTGCCCGTCCTGATGCATGGAGAAGATGATGCCCTCGCTTGTCGGAGTTGCGGTTGTAGGAGCGGTCAGCCTGGTAGGTGAGGCCCTGGTCGAAGTGCTCGAAGAGCGTGGATTTCCACTTTCCGAGCTGCACTTGCTGGATAGCGGCGAGGGTATCGGCCACGGCGTGCCGTTCAAGGGACGTAACCTGCGCACCGGCGATGCGGATCGGTTCGATTTCACTCGCGTGCAATTGGTGTTTCTCGTCGGAGCGAGCGATATGGCCGCTCGATGCCGAGTCAGCGCGAAGGCCGCTGGATGCAGAGTCATCGATCTGTCCGCTACGGTCGCGGTCGAGCAGCAGCCTTGTCTGGTGCCGGAGGTCAATGGTGGCCGAGTCGAGGCGATCTCCGATTGCCGCTGCTTCAGCAGCCCGCTGCCGGAGTCGGTCGCGCTCGCGATTGCGTTGGCACCTATCCAGCAGCAGTTGGATCTGCAGCGAGTTACGGTTACGGCTTGCCTGCCGGTCTCCAGTCGCGGTAGTGCGGGTGTCAAAGAGCTTGCGCGCCAGACCAGCGAGCTGTTGAACGCGAGGCCGCTCGAACCGCGGGTATTTGGTCGGCAAATGGCTTTCAATATGCTCGCCCAGGTCGAGGAGCTTGACGGCGCCGGGCATGCCGATCAGGAGCGACGTGTGGCAGCAGAGCTTCGGCAGCTGCTGGGTCTTCCGAAATTGCAGGTTGCCGCAACCTTCATCCAGGTGCCGGTTTTCTTTGGCGAGAGTCTGGTGGTTTCTCTGCTGGGTGGCGCCGAAGCCGACATGCAATCGTTGACGGCAGCACTGGACGCGGCGCCCGGCATCGAACTGGTCGAGGCTGGTGACTATCCGACCGCGGTCGAGGATGCCGTGGGGCAGGACGTCATTCATGTCGGCCGGGTCCGCCAAGGCACCAGCGACCCGCGTGAAGTCAATTTGTGGATTGTGTCTGATAACGTGCGAAAAGGCGCGGCACTGAATGCTGTGCAGTCCGGTGAGTTGTTGATAAAAGACTATCTGTAAAAGATACTTACTGGAAATTCAAAGAATATTTCTAGCCGATGCGCTGAACGGCTTATCGCTGAAGGGGAGCCACCGTAAGGTGGCGCGGGCAGTGAAATAAGACCCTCTCGTAGTTCGAGAAAAAGATAAACAAGGGATTAAATAATGGTTCGGGTTCGCAATCTGGTGCTGGCAATCGCGGCTGCTACCGCGCTGACTACAGAAATGGCCCATGCGCTTGGGTTGGGAGAGGTCACGCTTCAGTCGTCTTTGAATCAACCGCTGATCGCCGAAATCGAGCTGCTCGATGCCAAAAACCTGGCACCGGGAGAGGTGATTCCGGTTCTCGCCTCGCTTGAGGAATTCAATCGTGCCGGTATTGATCGCCAGTACTTTCTGACCGACCTGAAGTTCACGCCCGTACTGCGTCCAAACGGAAAAAGTGTCATCCAAGTTTCGTCGAGCAAGCCGGTACGCGAGCCATATCTCAATTTTCTCGTAGAGGTCCTCTGGCCTAACGGTCGCCTGCTGCGCGAGTACACGCTGCTGCTGGACCCTCCGCTTTATTCGCCTGAAACTGCTGCCGCTGCTGCGCCGCAGTTGCCTATTTCTGCCCCTGCTCGCGCCGTCGAGCCCGTTCGCACCGCGCCACCTCGTCCGGCAGCTGCACCTGCGGCGCCCGCTACTGGCGTTTCCGTGGCGGCGCCAGCGCAGTCCGGTAGCGAATACAAGGTATCGGCTCGCGATACGCTGTGGGATATCGCGGAGCGTAATCGTCGTAACGGCACGGTCCATCAGACCATGTTGGCGATCCAGGATCTGAATCCGGATGCCTTCATTGGCGGCAATATCAATCGAATGAAGAGCGGGCAAGTGCTTCGTCTGCCTGATGCAGAGCAGATATCCCGCCGTTCGCAAGCTGAAGCGATCACCCAGGTCGCCGAGCAGAACGCTGCCTGGCGTCAGAGCCGAGGAGGCGCTGTAGCAGGTGCTCGTCAACTGGATGCGACCCGTCGCACCGAGGCCGGTGCTGCGCCCTCCCGTAGCGACTCCGGAGACAACCTCCGTCTTGTGGCTGCTGATGCCGGGAAGTCGACGGCAGGATCCGAAACCGGCTCTGCCGATGGTGGTAAGGCGCTTCGTGACAAGCTTGCGGTAACTCAGGAAAGCCTCGATTCCAGCCGGCGTGAGAATGACGAGCTGAAAGATCGGTTGAATGATCTGCAAGGGCAGCTGGAAAAACTGCAGCGGCTCATGCAGCTCAAAGATGATCAGCTGGCCAAGCTGCAGGCGCAGCTCGGTGCGGAAGGGCAGGTTCCGGCCGCGTCCGGTGCCGAGAATGCCGGTCAGGCTGAGCCGTCTGCTGGCGCGCCGTCTGAAGGCGGTGCCGCTAACGAAAGCGCCGCACCTGATGAGCCGTCAGCTGGCTCGGGCACAGGTCAGCAAGACTCTGCGGCAGTCGCCGCGCCTGCCCCCGCTGAGCGTCCTGCGGCGGCGCAGCCGGCTGCCAAGCCCGCCGCGTCGGCCAGACCGGCCGCCCCCGCGGTAGAGCCTGAGCCTCGCGGGCTGATCGACGACCTGCTTTCGAACACCCTGCTGCTCGGCGTGGTCGGCGGTAGCGCACTGTTACTGCTGCTGTTGGGGCTCATGGCCTTGTCACGTCGTAACGCGATGAAGGAAGCCGAACTGCAGGAAAGCCTGTTGGCTGAAGAGGCTGTCGAAGACCTGCGCGTCGGAACGCCTGCTTTCGTCGATATCGGACAGGAGCATCCAGAGCCCGCCCCCTTTTCCGGCTCCGCCAGCACTGCGTCGGACGAGCTGACGTCTACCACTGGGGATGCCTTGGCCGAGGCTGACATCTATATCGCATATGGCCGCTTCAATCAGGCTGCCGAACTCTTGCAGAACGCACTCAATGACGAGCCGCACCGACGCGACCTGCGCCTGAAGCTCATGGAGGTCTACGCAGAGCTTGGCAATCGCGATGGTTTCGCTCGTGAAGAAAGCGAACTGCGCGAAATCGGCGGGGCTGCCGGCGAAGTCGAGCAGCTCAAGCAGAAGTACCCAGCCATGGCCGCTGCGCTGGCTGGTTCGGCAGTTGCGGCTGCGGCTGCCCATAAGAATGTGGATAGCCTCAGTCTTGATGACCTGCAGCTTGACGAGCCTGTTGCGCCGGCTGCAGGGCAGGATCTGGATGATGCCTTCGACCTCAGCCTGGATGATCTGGATATCGATCTGAATAACGAGCGTCCTACGGCGGTACCGGCTGACGACTCGCTGAACTTCGATGACCTGATGCTGGATGAGACTCCTGTCGAGCGGAACGAGTCGCCAGCTACAAGTGACTTCTCTTTCGAACTCGATCAGGGCGAAAGCCTGCAGGAAACTTCGCAGGAGAATATCTCCGACTTCTCCTTCGATCTCGAGGCTGAGAAAAGCACGCCGGCCGATAGCGAGTTTTCGCTGACTCTCGACGACGAGCCGACCGAAGCACCCACGGCTTTCGATGGTGACGATCTCGATTTCGAACTGGCCGAGCCGGTCAACACGAACACGCCTGAGCAGTTGCCAGAAGATTTCGATATTTCCCTGGACGAGCCTGAGGTGGAAGCTCAACCCCAGAGTTTTGCCGAGCAGTTGAATGTGGTCGAAGCTGAGCTGGATGATCTGTCCAATGATCTGAGCGAACCAACTCCGGTGCCGGCTGCGACGAGCGCTGCAGGCGGTGCGGACGATGACTTCGACTTCTTCTCCGATACCGATGAGACCACCACCAAGCTGGATCTTGCCCGCGCTTACATCGACATGGGGGATGCCGAAGGTGCTCGCGATATTCTGGACGAAGTGATTTCCGAGGGTAGCGACGTGCAACAGCAAGAGGCGCGCGAGATGCTCGCCAAACTAGCCTGATCATGAACCAAGCAGTACCCGAAACGGCAGCCGAAATGGCTGCCGTCGGCGTTTCCAGAATAGCTCTCGGTGTCGAATACAAAGGATCCCGTTATCGCGGGTTCCAACGCCAGCGCGCCGGTGTGCCTTCCATTCAGGAGTCGCTCGAGAATGCCTTGACCAGAGTCGCCGGTGGGCATCCCGTTACGCTCAGTTGCGCCGGCAGAACCGATGCGCTGGTGCATGCCAGCGGCCAGGTGGTGCATTTCGACACCCCGGTAGAACGGAGCATGCACGCCTGGGTAATGGGGGCGAACATGAACCTGCCGCCCGATATCAGCGTGACCTGGGCCAAGAAGATGCCCCCGCATTTTGATGCGCGTTTCAGTGCAATGGCCCGTCGTTACCGCTATGTGATCTATAACGATCAGATTCGGCCGGCGCATATGGCGGAAGAGGTCACCTGGAACCATCGCCCGCTGGATATCGAGCGGATGCGTGCCGCCGCGGCAGCATTGGTTGGCACGCACGATTTCAGTGCGTTTCGTGCGCGGCAATGTCAGGCCAAGTCGCCGATCAAGACCATTCATCATCTCGAGTTGCTCCAGTTCGGACGGCTCATCGTGATCGACGTACGCGCGAACGCATTCCTTCATCACATGGTGCGTAATTTTGCCGGTGTGCTGATGACCATCGGGGCAGGCGAAAGGCCGGTGGAGTGGGCTGCGCAAGTGCTGGAGTCGCGAGTTCGACGCACAGGCGGCGTAACTGCTCATCCCTACGGTCTTTATCTGGTCGAGGTCGATTATCCGGCAGAGTTCGAACTACCTGAACGCTACCTCGGTCCGCATTTTCTTTCCGGCTTGCCAGATGTGCGGCGCTGATGGGAGAGGGCTCCGCAGCATTCGCTTGCAGCTGGCAGGTCTTTTGTTACCATCCGGTTTCCCTGTTGATAGGTAAGCTCCTTTGCCAGTCGTTCGCAGCAAGATTTGCGGCATAACCCGGGTTGAAGATGCGCTGATCGCAGCCAAGGCCGGCGCCGATGCCATCGGGCTGGTTTTCTATGGCAAAAGCCCGCGTGCGGTCAGCCTGCAGCGGGCGCGCGAGATCGTTGCAGCGTTGCCCCCATTCGTCACGACGGTAGGTCTGTTCGTGAACGCCAGTCGCTGTGAAATCAACGAGATTCTCGACGCCGTTCCGCTGGATATGCTGCAGTTCCATGGCGATGAGTCGCCGGCACAGTGCGAAGGGTTCCACCGGCCGTGGTACAAGGCGTTGAGAGTAGGCGGCGGAGGGGATATAGCCGCGCAGGTGGCGCTCTATGCCAACGCCAGTGGCATTCTCCTCGATACATTTGTCGCCGGTGTTCCTGGGGGTACGGGAGAGTGCTTCGATTGGTCGTTGATCCCGCCGAACTTGTCCAAGCCGCTGATTCTGGCAGGAGGGTTGACGGCGGATAACGTCGAACAGGCCATTGCCCAGGTTCGACCGTACGCGGTGGATGTCAGCGGTGGGGTGGAGGCGAGTAAGGGCATCAAGGATGCCGTCAAGGTTGAAACCTTTATCAGGCGTGTGCGCTCGGTCATGTGACGCCTGACCAGCCGGGGCCGTCCAGTAACGAGTCGCCGGTGGACCGGCACCGTTTCGCTGATTCATCTCCCCACGGGCGGTAATCAGGTTTTTGCGGCTGCGCCTCCAGGCGCGTCCGATGAGCGATCAGGAGAGCAGCAAGCCTCCGATCGCAAAACGATCAATCTGCCTGCAGCGCGTGTGCGCTCGGGACTGAAGCTTTGGAGAACAAGAGCATGAGCAACTGGCTGGTAGACAAACTGATCCCTTCGATCATGCGCTCGGAGACGCAGAAGAGTTCGGTACCCGAAGGCCTCTGGCACAAATGCCCCTCCTGCGAGGCGGTACTGTACCGCCCCGAGCTGGAGAAGACCCTCGATGTATGCCCCAAGTGCCAGCATCACATGCGCATCGATGCGCGTACCCGACTCGACATCTTCCTCGATGCCGACGGCCGCGAAGAGATCGCTGCGGAGCTTGAGCCGGTCGACCGTCTGAAGTTCCGCGACAGCAAGAAGTACAAGGATCGTCTGTCTGCAGCGCAGAAGCAGACGGGGGAGAAGGACGCCCTGATCGCCATGAGCGGCAAGGTCCTCAACGTTCCGGTAGTGGCTTGCGCGTTCGAGTTTTCCTTTATGGGCGGCTCCATGGGTGCAATCGTGGGCGAGCGCTTCGTGCGCGCCGCTAACGTCGCTCTGGAAAAGCGCTGCCCGCTGGTGTGCTTCTCCGCCTCAGGCGGCGCACGCATGCAGGAGGCGCTGATCTCGCTGATGCAGATGGCCAAGACCTCCGCGGTCCTGGCACGCATGCGCGAGGAAGGCTTGCCGTTCATTTCCGTGCTGACCGATCCGGTCTACGGCGGCGTTTCCGCCAGCCTGGCGATGCTTGGTGACGTGATCGTGGCGGAGCCTAAGGCCCTGATCGGCTTCGCGGGTCCGCGAGTAATCGAGCAGACTGTGCGCGAGAAACTGCCGGAAGGCTTCCAGCGCAGCGAGTTTCTGCTTGAACACGGTGCGATCGATCTGATCATTCCCCGTGCCGAGCTGCGTAGCCGCCTCGCTCGCCTCTTGGCCCAGATGCAGAAACTGCCGACGCCGGTAGAGACATCTCAGGTAACGGCCAAGGCATGACCAGCCGGAGCCTGGCCGACTGGCTCGCGTACCTGGAACAGTTGCACCCGACCGCCATCGACATGGGCCTCGATAGGGTTCGCGCGGTGGCGGCCAGGATGGCCATGACACGGCCGGCCCCTCTGGTGGTCACGGTCACTGGCACCAACGGCAAGGGCTCCACCTGTGCCTTCATCGCCTCGTTGCTGAATGCTCAGGGGCTGAAAATTGGCAGCTACAGCTCCCCCCACCTGTTGCGCTACAACGAGCGTGTCCTGCTGAGTGGTCGTGAAGCGAGCGACGCAGAGCTTTGCGAAGCGTTTGCCGTGGTCGAAGCGGCTCGTGGCGAGATTTCCCTTACCTATTTCGAAATGGGCACGCTGGCGGCGTTCTGGCTGTTCGAGCGTGCCGGGCTGGATGCCGTAGTGTTGGAGGTCGGGCTCGGCGGGCGGCTGGATGCCGTCAATATCGTCGATGCCGATCTGGCCGTGATCACCAACATCGGCCTGGATCATGCCGACTGGCTGGGCAATAGCCGCGAGAGAGTCGCGTACGAGAAGGCCGGTATCCTCCGCGAGGGCAAGCCCGCGCTCTGTGGTGACCTGGATCCACCACAGCCATTGCTGGACCATGCCAATTCGCTGAGTGCCCCCCTGCTGCTGCGCGGGCGAGATTTCGATCTGGCGATGGGGGCACGGGATTGGCATTGGCGGGGCGTCGACGCCGCTGGCGCGCCGCTGGAACTACACGGCTTGCCGATGCTCACCTTGCCAATGGAGAACGCGGCGTTAGCGTTGCAGGCCTACGCAATGCTCGGTCTGCCGTGGGACCCGGCAAGGCTGGCCCGCGCGCTTCTGCAGACTCGGGTCGTGGGGCGTCTCGATAGCCGACAGGTCCTCTGGAATGGTCGGCGGATTGCGCTGTTGCTGGACGTTGGCCATAACCCGCATGCCGCAGCCTTTCTCGCGCAACGTCTCGAACAACGGCCGGTCGTTGGGACAAGGCGGGCGGTCTTCGGGTTGCTGGCAGACAAAGACCTGACGGGCGTGCTCGATGCCCTGGCGCCATCGATTTCGGATTGGGCGGTGGCCCCGTTGCCTACGCCGCGGACGCAATCGGCTACACAGTTGGCTGCCGCACTGCTTGAGCGCGGTGCATCGGTCAGCGAGTATGCAACTATCGAGCAAGCACTCGATGCTCAGTGCGCCAGGGCGGAATCGGTCGACGAGATACTGGTTTTCGGTTCGTTCTACTGCGTGGCCGCGGCACTCGAGTGGCTGGAACAACAGGTAGGGGATGGTGGACATGGCACTGCTGGATAAAGGATTGCTGCAACGCATGGTCGGCGCGCTGGTGCTTATAGCGATCGCGGTCATATTCGTGCCGATGCTGTTCAATCGGCAGGACGACCTGCGGCATGTCACCGTTGATGCGCCCAGCATTCCAGCTGCACCAGTGGTGGCGGAGATCGAAATGGAGTCGGTCGACGTTCCGGAACCGCAGTCCGTACCCGAAGGCTTCGAGATCATCGAAGAAGGCGCCGAGCCGGACGCCGCGCCGCCTGCCGTAGCATCGGCTCCAGCACCCATCGAGCCCGTCGCGCCGACAGCCTCCGCGCCAGCGACGCCCGAGCAGCCAGCACCAGCGAAGACCGAGCCACCGGTTGCGGAGCCGCGGCTCGACAACAATAACCTGCCTGTCAGCTGGTCGATTCAGCTGGCCAGCCTGTCGAATCGGGCCAGCGCGGAGAGTCTGCAGCAGACGTTGCGCTCCCAGGGCTACAACGCCTACATCCGCACGGCGGACGGCATGAATCGTGTGTTTGTCGGGCCGCTCGTGGAGCGCAGCGAAGCGAACAGGCTTCGCGATGTGTTGCAGCGCCAGCAGAAGCTGGACGGTTTCGTGGTGCGCTTCAAACCTGAAGGAAGCTGACTCGCTGAGCGGCTGGTCAGGCAGCGGATGGCCAGCCGCAGTTGTCCTCTCATCGCCGGGTCACTGGCGCGTACCCCTGGCGCTTGCGCTCTGCTAAAATGCGCCGCCTTTTCCTCCTTGCAGAAAACATCGTGGCATTCACCTGGGTCGATTGGGCCATCATCGCCGTCATTGCCGTTTCCAGCCTGATCAGCCTGAAGCGCGGCTTCGTCAAGGAGGCGCTTTCGCTGCTGACCTGGATCATCGCTGGCGTGGTTGCCTGGATGTTTGGTGGTGCGTTGTCCCACCACCTCGCTGAGTACATCAGCACACCGTCGGCCCAGGTGATCGCGGCCTGCGCGCTGTTGTTCGTGGCGACCCTGCTGGTCGGAGCGCTGGTGAATTTTCTGATCGGCGAGCTGATCAGGGTGACCGGTCTGTCGGGGACCGACCGGTTCCTCGGCATGGTATTCGGTGCTGCACGCGGTGGCCTCTTGATTGTGGTGCTCGCCGGCTTGCTGAGTCTCGGACCGGTGGAGCAGGACCTGTGGTGGCGCGAATCGGCATTGTTGCCACACTTTCTCCTGATCGCCGATTGGTCGAAGAACCTGATTCTCGGATTCAGCGGGCAATGGTTCGCTGGGTCGCTCAACCCGCCGGGTTGAGGTCTTTCGTTTACGGATGCTCGGCCTGCCGCGGTATCCGGTCTGCCTGTAATAACTGAGAGGTTCCTTGCATGTGTGGCATTGTCGGCATCGTCGGTAAGTCGAACGTCAATCAGGCGCTGTATGACGCGCTTACCGTACTGCAGCACCGCGGCCAGGACGCAGCCGGTATCGTGACCAGCCACGATGGGCGGTTGTTTCTGCGCAAGGACAACGGCCTGGTGCGCGATGTGTTCCAGCAGCGCCACATGCAGCGCCTGGTCGGCAACATGGGCATCGGTCATATCCGCTATCCCACGGCTGGTAGTTCGAGCTCGGCCGAAGCGCAGCCGTTCTATGTGAACTCGCCGTACGGCATCACGCTTGCGCATAACGGCAACCTGACCAACGTCGACCAGCTGACCAAGGAAATCTACGAGTCGGACCTGCGCCACGTGAACACCAGCTCCGACTCGGAGGTGCTGCTCAACGTGTTCGCCCACGAACTGGCCGTACGTGGCAAGCTGCAGCCGACCGAAGAGGACGTCTTCGCCGCCGTCAGCAAGGTCCACGAGCGTTGCCGCGGTGGCTACGCCGTGGTGGCGATGGTGACCGGTTATGGCATTGTCGGGTTCCGCGACCCGAATGCAATTCGCCCGATCGTTTTCGGCCAGCGCCACACCGACGAAGGCGTCGAGTACATGATCGCTTCGGAAAGCGTGTCGCTCGATGTGCTCGGCTTCACCCTGATTCGCGACCTGGCACCTGGCGAGGCGGTGTACATCACCACCGACGGCAAGCTGTTCACCCGTCAGTGCGCCGATGCACCGAAGCTTGCGCCCTGCATCTTCGAGTACGTCTACCTGGCGCGTTCCGACTCCCTGATGGACGGGGTTTCGGTGTACAAGGCTCGTCTGCGCATGGGCGAGAAGCTGGCCGACAAGATTCTGCGCGAGCGTCCGGACCATGACATCGATGTGGTCATCCCGATTCCGGATACCAGCCGCACCGCGGCGCTGGAGCTGGCCAATCGGCTCGGTGTGAAGTTCCGCGAAGGCTTCGTCAAGAACCGCTACATCGGCCGCACCTTCATCATGCCCGGGCAGGCGGCGCGCAAGAAGTCGGTGCGCCAGAAGCTCAACGCCATCGATCTGGAGTTTCGTGGCAAGAACGTCATGCTGGTGGATGACTCCATCGTGCGCGGCACCACCTGCAAGCAGATCATCCAGATGGCTCGCGAAGCCGGCGCGAAGAACGTCTACTTCTGTTCGGCGGCGCCGGCGGTGCGTTACCCCAACGTCTATGGCATCGACATGCCCAGCGCCCACGAACTGATCGCCCACAACCGCACCACCGAGGAGGTGGCCGAGCTGATCGGGGCCGACTGGCTGGTCTATCAGGATCTCGAGGATCTGATCGATGCGGTGGGTGGCGGCAAGGTGAAGATCGAGAACTTCGATTGCGCGGTGTTCGACGGTAACTACATCACCGGCGACATCGACGAGGCCTATCTGCACAAGATCGAACAGGCGCGTAATGACCTGAGCAAGGCCAAGACCAATGCCGTCAGCGCGATCATCGATCTGTACAACAACTGATTCATGCCGGCACGCCAAGCGCTGCCGGCTGAGGTAAGACTATGACCATCGAATGGGAAGCCGGACGGCTGGATAGCGAGCTCGACGGGGTCGGGCTCGACACCCTGGCCGTGCGCGCCGGTCAGCGCCGTACGCCGGAAGCCGAGCATGGCGAGCCGCTGTTCTTCACGTCCAGCTACGTGTTCCGCAGCGCCGCCGATGCGGCCGCGCGTTTTGCCGGTGATGTACCGGGCAATGTCTATTCGCGCTATACCAACCCGACAGTGCGGGCCTTCGAAGAGCGTATCGCTGCGCTGGAAGGTGCCGAGCAGGCGGTCGCCACCGCCTCAGGAATGGCAGCGATCCTCGCCACGGTGATGAGCCTGTGTTCGGCGGGCGACCATGTGCTGGTATCGCGCAGCGTGTTCGGGGCCACCGTCTCGCTGTTCGAGAAGTACTTCAAGCGCTTCGGGGTGCAGGTCGATTACGTCCCGCTCACCGACTTCGCCGCATGGGATTCGGCGTTCAAGGAAAACACCAAGCTGGTATTCGTCGAATCGCCGTCCAATCCGCTGGCTGAGCTGGTGGACATCGCCGCGCTGGCGCACCTCTGCCACGGCAAGGGCGCCATGCTGGCGGTAGACAACTGTTTCTGCACGCCGGTGCTGCAGCAGCCGCTGAAACTGGGGGCCGATATCGTCATCCACTCGGCGACCAAGTACATCGACGGCCAGGGCCGCTGCCTTGGCGGTGTGGTTGCCGGGCGCAGCGAGCAGATGAAGGAAATCGTCGGCTTCCTGCGTACCGCTGGGCCGACGCTCAGCCCGTTCAATGCCTGGGTGTTTCTCAAGGGGCTGGAAACCCTGCGCCTGCGCATGCAAGCTCATTGTGCCAGCGCTCAGATACTGGCCGAATGGCTGGAACAGCAGCCGGGCGTCGAGCGGGTGTTCTACGCTGGCCTGCCGAGCCATCCGCAGCACGAGTTGGCCAAGCGGCAGCAGAAGGGCTTTGGCGCGGTGCTGAGTTTCGAGGTGGTCGGAGGGAAGGAGGGCGCCTGGCGTTTCATCGACGCCACCCGGCTGATTTCGATCACCGCCAACCTGGGCGACAGCAAGACCACCATCACCCATCCCGGCTCGACCACCCATGGTCGACTTTCGGCCGAGGATCGCGCGACGGCGGGCATCCGCGATAGCCTGATCCGCGTCGCGGTTGGGCTGGAAGATGTCGACGATCTCAAGGCCGATCTGGCCCGCGGATTGGCCGCGCTCTGAGCCAATGATTTCTCAGCGGCAGCCGTTGGGCTTCCGCTGAGGGTTGTCTCATCTCCCGCAGGAGCGTTCAACGTTACCTGGCATCGTCGTTACTGACGTAGATCGATGGCCGGCGCGGGCTCGCCTCGACCATCGAACAGCTGGGTGGGGTTGGCCGGAAGGATGGTCGGACTGGCCGAATCGGTCTCGATCACCCGGATGTCGCTGTACTTCTTCCCCGAAAGCGCGGCAAGGCCGGCGCGATCGCGAATAACCGTGGGCCGCAGGAACACCATCAGGTTGCGCTTGATGTGGGTTTCCTGGGTCGAGCGGAACAGCCCTCCAAGCAGTGGGATGTCCCCAAGCAGCGGTACCTTGGAATTGGTACGGGTGACATCGTCCTGAATCAGGCCGCCAAGCACGATCACCTGACCATCCTCCGCGAGGATGGTGCTTTTGATTGCGCGCTTGTTGGTCACCAGGTCGACCGCCTGGGCGGTCAGGCTGGCGCTGGGGGCGATGGAGGAAATCTCCTGCTCGATCTGCAGGCGCAGGGTCGCGCCTTCGTTGATGTGTGGCGTGACCTTCAGCGTGACGCCGATATCCTGGCGCTCGATGGTGGTGAAGGGGTTGTTAGCGCCCGCCGCGTCGGTGGTGTACGAGCCGGTCTGGAACGGGACGTTCTGGCCGACAAGGATTTCCGCTTCCTGGTTGTCCAGGGTTAGCAGGCTCGGCGTCGAGAGCAGGTTGCTCTTGCTGTTGGACGACAGTGCAGTGATCAGCGCGCCGAAGCTGCGCGTGCCGACGCCGATGATGGCGCCGTCGGGCAGGTTGTTGGGAATTTCATTTTCGTTGATCGCATTGAGCACGCTGCCGACGGAAATGCCGGTGTTGCCGAAATTTACCCCGCCCGCGCCACCCGTGCTGCCGCGCGCATCGATGGCCCACTGCACGCCCAGGGCATCGGTAATGTCACCGGACACCTCGACGATTGCCGCCTCGACCATGACCTGGGCGCGTGGAATGTCCAGCTGTCGGACGATGCTTTCCATGGTGCCGATCAGCTCCGGGTCGGCGAGCAGTACCAGTGCGTTCAGGCTCTCATCGGCACGGATGAGGATGTTCTGTGGGCGGCTGGTCGTGGCTTCGCCGCCTTCGGGGCTCTTCAAACCTTCCGATATGTCGCCCAGGGTCTCGGCCAGGGACTTGGCGTCGTTGTGGCGCAGCCGGATGACGCGCGTGTTGGCCGAACGGGTGGTGGGTGTGTCGAGGGTCTGCGCGAGCGCCGCGAGCTTGCTGCGCGCCTCGCTGGGGCCGATGAAGATCAGGCGGTTGGTGCGTGAGTCGGCGATGATCTGCACGCCAGCAGTGGACTTCGCTTCGCCGCGTACCAGTGAGTTGCGCAGGACCTCGGCTATGTCCACCGCCCAGCCGTGCTGCAGGTTCAGCACGCCGTAATCGTTGCTTTCAGCTCGGTCGAGCTGGCGCACCAGATCCTGGATACGAGCGATGTTGGCGCTGCGGTCGCTGATGATCAGTGCGTTTGCCGAAGATACGGCCGCGAGGTGACCGTACTGCGGCACCAGGGGACGGATCAGCGGAATGAGTTCCGCAGCTGAGGTGTACTGCACCTGGATAACCCGTGTTTCCAGCTGATCGCCACCGCTCGGGCCGCTGCCGGCCTCGGCCTTGGCTTCGGCATTGGGCACTACCCGTGCTACATCACCCTGGGTGAGCACGCTGAATCCATGGGTGGCCATGACGGAGAGGAAGAGCTGATATACCTCGCTCAGCGACAGCGTGGCGTTCGACACCACGCTGACCTGGCCCTTCACGCGCGGATCGACGATGAACGTCTGGCCGCTGAGCTGGCTGATCTGATCGATGAAGGCGCGTATGTCGGCGTCCTTGAGATTGATCGTCCAGCCATCTTGGCGAGTATTGCTGGGCTCGATGCCGGGTTCGGCGGCCAGCAGGGGCAGGGGGGCGGCCAGCAGGCTGGTGGCGATTAGGGCAAGCAACGGGCGCGAAAAAGGCTTCGACATCGGTCAATCGTCTTCCATGGGCTGGTCGTTGGAGGGTGCGGCATCCGGCTGGTTCACGGCTTCTTCCAGCTGCTGGCGCAGGGCGTCCATCTGTTGCTGCATCTGCTGTGTCTCCTCGTCCTGCGGTTCGGCATAGGGGACCTCTTCCTGATAGGACACGTCGGCCGGCTCGTCCGGAATGTAGCTTGGCGAGCGCACCTGTGGGAAATGGAGCACCTCGACGGTACCGTTGCGCAGCAGTTCGACGCGATCAGGGAACACCCGATGCAGGCTGACGCCGCTGCTGAGTTCCTCGCCTTGCCAGTACAGCCGCGGTGGCTGACCATCGACCTGGACGATGGCGCTGGAGCGCTGCGGCTCGGCATGGACGAAACTGCCGCGTAGTGTGAATCCGCTCGCCGCTGCGGTTGGCGTATAGGTTTCGGAGGCGGCGGTGGTGCCAAAGAGGATTTCAAGTCGCTGCATGTCGGGCCTGCCCAGGCTAGCGGCCTGATCTTCATAAAGGTCGGCAGGTGCCGGGGCACGGGTCAACTGGACCCATTGCTCGATCTGGGTCGCCAGATAGAAAGCGAACAGGCAGAGAAGCACGGCGCTGAAAAACAAAGGGACGTAGCGGCGGTAACTGTGAAGTTTTCCCGGCAGTGGCAAGCGAAATACTCCGTGGCGCTTTTGTTGTTCGGTTCCCTGTACGCAGGTTGCCTCTGTCAGGCGTTACAGCATTTCTAGAACACTTTCGGCACTGGCGCAGCGAATTTGCCGGCACGTGCGACGACTCGATGATGGGCCGCCAAGATTACAAAGCGAGGTGGCAGCTCCTGTTGACCACGGTTCAGTAAAAAAAATTCAATGCTGTTGTTGACTTAGCTTAGGGGGGTGAGTAAATTGCGCGCCTCGCAAGGCGATCGGCTGATTAGCTCAGCTGGGAGAGCACCTGCATCACACGCAGGGGGTCGGCGGTTCGATCCCGTCATCAGCCACCAACCTTTGTGAGATTACGGACGAAAGTCCGGCCGACGCGCAGCGGTAGTTCAGTCGGTTAGAATACCGGCCTGTCACGCCGGGGGTCGCGGGTTCGAGTCCCGTCCGCTGCGCCATACATCGCCACCTTTCGACTGAAGGTGGAACAAGGAAAGCTGCCAATGGCAGCTTTTTTTGTGCCCGCTGCTTGGCCCTTGGAAGTCAACACGAATGCCGCTTCGTAGTGGGCGGCTGCAACGTCGTCGCCCTTCATTCCTGTTCCGGCATTTCATCCGATAGCCACCGCCGCGGTCCCGTACCGCTATCACCGGCCGAGTCGTTCGGATTGGCGAGCTTGCAATGCTGCAGCGAGAGACAACCACAACCGATGCAGTGGTCCAGATCCATGTCGAGTCGTTGCAGTTCATTGATGCGCTGCGCGACCTGCTGCTTCCAGCCGCGAGAAAGCGCCTGCCAATCATCGTTGGTTGGCAGTTTGTCGGTGGGAAGGCGCGCAAGCTGCTTGCCGATCTCATCGAGCGAATAGCCTATCTTCTGCGCGAAGATGATGAAGGCCACTCGGCGTAGCGTCGAGCGTGGGAAGAATCGCCGGCTGCTGCCTTGACGCGAAGAGCTGATCAATCCGAGCGATTCGTAATAGCGAAGTGCAGACGCCGCCACGCCGCTGCGTTTGGTGATTTCACCGATCGGTAGCAAAGGATCCTTCTTGAACGCTTGTCCAGGCATCCGTTGGTCTCCCTGATTCGACAGGCGAAGGTACGTTTGGGTTGGGGAAGAGCAGGGCATCGCCAAGATCGAGAGCCCGTGTCGGGCTATTTACGGAAAACTGGCAATGCGTGTCATGGCGGAAAATCATCCAAACAGAAGCGGGTACAGCGACAGCACCAGCATCATCGCCATCGATACGTTGAATACTCGAAGGTGTCGCAGGTCGGTCAACCAACGGCGTAGGGCCGTGCCGAACGTAACCCAGACCGTCACGCTAGGGGCGTTCACCAGCGCGAACAGCAGGGCGAGCAACACAACCGCCTGCATGCCGCCCCCGGTGGGCAAATACGCCGTGATGGCCCCGATCGCCATGATCCATGCCTTGGGATTGACCCATTGAAAGCCTGCTGCTTTCCAGAACCCGAACGGCCGGCCATTGGAAGAGGCGTCCTGCATCGGCGCGGCCGTCGCGATCTGCCAGGCCAGGTACAGCAGGTAAGCGCCGCCCAATGCGCAACGCGGCATACAGCGAGGGATAGGCCTCGAAAAGACGCCCCAGCCCCGCGCCCACTCCCACCACCATCACACCGAAGCCGATACTGATCCCTAGGACATGGGGCAGGCTGCGTACGAACCCGTAGTTCACCCCGGAGGCCAGCAGCATGGTGTTGTTCGGGCCCGGAGTGATGGAGGTCACGAAGGCGTAGGCGATGAAGGCAAGCAGGGTCTCTGGCGGCATGGGTCCTCCCGGTGCTGTCGACTGGCAGCGGTGTGCTTTCGGCTGGCAGGCATGAGCCAGGAAGTTTCTGCCATCGGGTAACCGTGATCCATGTACAGCCGTCATCGAATCGACCCGGTCAGTGGACCCGCGGCCCTCGTGATTGCGGGTGACGGTGGGGCTCAAGGTTCAAGCTCTCCGTTGCTCCTGCTCGGGGCTGTGCCACGTCATGTCAATATGGGTTTTCCCGCCTTGCGACGTGATGAACCCGAGGCGCTCGTAGAAGCGCCTTGCCGCCACGTTCGTCCTGAAGACGCTGAGCTCGATGGGCATATCACGTGCGGTCGCCTTCGCCTGGAGCTGGACCAAGAGGCGAGTACCGACCCCGCGGCCTTGAAGCACAGGCAGCAGCGCAATGTTGCGCAGGTAGATCCGCTCTGCTTGATCCTGTACCTGCAGGTAACCCGCGAGCTCGTTGTCCACTTGCAGCACCCAGGTGCTGGCTGTGGCCATCTCTTCGAGGAAGTTGGCGCGTTGCCAGCGCTCGTCCCATCCCCAGATCCGGGCGATGTGGGGCAGGAACACGGCCCGGTGGATCTCGAACAGTTTGAGCAGATCACTGCAGGCGGCTCGACGAAGTCCCACCCGGCTCATTTGTGGCAACGAACAACTGTGCAATGGGCCATGCGTGTCTGCTTCACTCTGGTCGATCGTGGTGCCCGGCCGTCCTGGGCCCTGCCCAGCACCAGCGGAGTCGGTATGGCGGTGGTCTGTGTAGCCGACCGGCTCGCCTGCATCCAACGAGAGCTCATTGAAAAGGCACATGGGCTTCTGATCCTGTTCTGCGCGGAGTTGAAGGTGTCGTCATGAGCGAGCGACAGACGCAACGAACTCTAGAAGTTCAAGCGAACTTGAGGTCAATAGCCTAAGCGATGATATTTACGGCGGTATGGAGATCGAGCGCTCGGCCGGTCGGTCTATCGCAAGAAGCGTGTGTGAGGTGTCGATTTTTCTCAGGCGCTCGTGCGACAGGCTATAGACCCGTCCCGCTGCTTCTCAGAGCGATGATATGGCCGTTGGTGCAAGTGGTATTGGCCGAACTGGGCGAAAGGGCAGGTGCGAGCGCCGATGAGCCCGCTTAGAGCCATCTGTGTGCAATTCGTCGTGCGGTTCGCGAGTGGCAAGTCGCTCGAAGTCTTCTTGGACCTACCAAGGTGCCATTCGCACTATGCCGCTGGATTGGGAATGCCGTGTTAGGCTTGATTCTGACTCTTCCCATGTCCAATACGAACAATTACGCATGGCCCGACTCGGCGCCCTGTTTGGAGTCCCGCATGATCGCGCGCCCACCATCCGAGCTTCCAAGCGACCTTTCAGCGTTCGTTGCTACGCACTTCGCTGGCCGAGGCCCCAATCCGGATCGGTTAATCGCCGAATCCTGGTACCGCAGCGTCTACGAGCACGGGCTCGATCCAGCTAAACCTGCCTCTCATGTTCAGCTCGAGCACCACGAGATCCGCCTGCATCAAGAGGAGCACCATGACTTTCTGGCCATCGCGAGCCAGGGCGTGGAAGGGCTCGCGCGGCGCCTGAACCCGGCCGGTTTTGCGGTGCTGCTCAGTGATCGCCGCGGCATCACGCTTGATGCGCGACTGCCTGGGGAGCACAGCCCCTACGCGGACTCGGGGCTGGTGATTGGCAGTTGCTGGGACGAGTCGCTGGTGGGGACCAATGGCATCGGCACGGGGCTGGCGGCCGGCCAGCCACTGATCATCCACCGGGACGAGCATTTTCTCAGCAGCAACGCCGTGCTGAGTTGCTCGGTGGCACCGCTGTTCGATCCCCAGGGTGCATTGCTGGGCTGCCTCAACGCCTCCTGCCTCAACAGTGGCGGGCCGAAGCAGGCGCAGTACCTGACGCTCCAGTTGGTGAACCTGTACGCGCGGCTCATCGAGAACGCCAGTTTCCGTCAACGCTATGCCGGTTGCGCCGTGCTGATCCTGGGCGGTGATGCCAGTGATCTGGGCAACGAGCGATTGCTGGCGATCGACGGCGCGGGCTGCATCCTCGGTGCCAATCGGGCGTCGTTTCTAGCCGCCGACAAGGGGATGCCTTTGCTCGGGGCGCCAGTCCAGGATGTCCTGTCCATGTCGCTGGATGAGCTGATCACCCTGACGCAGGGCGGCCAGCGCAGTGCATCCTTGCCGTTAGCCGGTGGAGCGGCACTGGAGGTCACGCTGCGCATGCCGGCCATCGCCGCGCGGCGCGCCAGAAATGGGCGTGGCCTGCGCGTGGTTCCGACAGAACCGACGCTCGAGCACTTGGCAGGGGAAGATCCTGACCTGCAAGGTTCCGTCCGGAAGCTGAGGCGCGTGCTTGATCGCGACATCTCGCTGCTGCTGACTGGCGAAACGGGCACCGGCAAGGAGGCGTTTGCGCGGGCGATCCATCAGGCGAGCTCGCGATCAAATGGGCCTTTCGTCGCGCTCAACTGTGCCGCGATCCCCGAGTCGCTGATCGAGAGCGAGCTGTTCGGCTACCGTGCCGGGACCTTTACCGGTGCCAGCCGGCAGGGAATGAAGGGCAAGCTGGAGCAGGCCAATGGCGGGACGCTGTTCCTCGACGAGATCGGCGATATGCCGGCGCATTTGCAGACGAGGTTGCTGCGCGTGCTGGCCGAGCGGGAGCTGGTGCCGCTGGGCGCTTCGACCCCGGTCGCCCTGGACGTGCAGCTCGTGTGCGCGACGCACCGCGACCTGCCAGCGATGGTCGCTGCGGGGGAGTTTCGCGAGGACCTGTATTACCGGCTCAATGGCTTGACGGTGAGGCTGCCCGCCTTGCGTGACCGTGCGGATCGTAGGGGCCTGATCCGTCGCGTCCTGGCACGTGAGGCCGGGGATGAGCATGTCGAGCTGACCCCCGACGCAATGGAGCGCCTGGCCTCCTATGGATGGCCTGGCAATGTGCGCCAACTGATCAACGTGCTGCGCTGTGCCGTCGCGCTCGCTGACGACGGGAAAATTGGTCCCGACTGCTTGCCGCCGGAAGTCGTGTCGGTGCCCGCGGAGCGGTCGTCATCGGCACCGTCGCTATCGACGACCCGGGATGCAGCCGAGGCGGCCCATTTGCAAACGACACTCGAGCAGCACGGCGGCAACGTAGCATCTGCGGCTCGTTCCCTCGGCATCAACCGCGCCACCCTATATCGCAAGCTGCACCGTTACGGGCTGGCGGCGCTGCGCAAATGATGTCTCGCATACGACTCAATGCGTTCGGTCGCCCTGTGCGCATCGTCGCTCGGTCCGCTAGCGGTGGCGCTGGTCTTCGCTTGTCCAAGTAACAAGAACCCCGCCGGGGCGGGGTTCTGGGTCACCTCGCGTCACTCAGCTTTGCACGTACACGGCATGAGTATGGGTGTACTCGTATAGGCCGTGCTTTCCGTCCGCACCGCCGATGCCGGACTTGCGAACGCCGGCGTGGTAGCCCTGCATCGCCTCGAAGTTCTCGCGGTTGATGTAGGTCTCGCCGAAATCCAGGCCGGCGGCTGCCTTCATCGCTGTGGAGAGGTCGCGCGTGTAGATCGAGGAGGTCAGGCCGTACTCGCAGTCGTTGGCCAGGGCGATGGCTTCGTCGAGATCGTCGATGATCTGGATTGGGAGCACCGGGCCGAAGATCTCCTGACGCATGATCTCCATGTCCTGCGAGCAATTGGCAAGGATGGTCGGCTGGTAGTGGAAGCCCTGGCCGAGATCGGCCACGGCGCCGCCAGCGATCAGCTGAGCGCCTTGGTTCTGGGCGGTCCGTACCATCTGCTCGACCTTGCGTAGGCCGGCCTCGTTGATCAACGGCCCCATTTCCACATCCGCTTGGGCGATTGGGTCGCCATAGCGGGTTTCGGCCATGGCCCCGGCGATGCGTTCGATGAACTGGTCGGCCACGCCGCGTTGAACATAGACGCGCTCGGCGCAGTTGCAGACCTGGCCTGTGTTAATGATTCGAGAGGCGCGAATAGCCGTAACGGCGAGGTCGAGATCGGCATCGTTCATCACGATGGCCGGGGCCTTGCCGCCCAGCTCCAGGTTGAGCTTGGTAACGTTCGGCGCGGCGGCGGCCATGATCCGTGAACCGGTGCCTACGCTGCCGGTGAAGCTGATCATGTCGATTCCGCTGCTGGTCGTCAGGGCGCTGCCCACGCCGGCGCCACTGCCGCAGACCACGTTGAACACGCCATTGGGCAGGTCGGTCTCGGCCACGAGTTTGGCAAATTCGAAGCAGTTGTTCGGCGTTTCCTCGCTGGGCTTGATGACGATGGTGTTGCCGGTGACCAGTGCCGGCGCCATCTTCCGTGCGATCAGGAAGAACGGGAAGTTCCACGGCAGAATGCCGGCAACCACGCCCAGCGGCTTTCGGAACAGGAAGATGTTCTCGCCAGGGCGGTCGCTGGTGATGATCTCGCCCTCGATGCGCCTCGCCCACTCGGCCATGTAATCCATGTAATCGGCCGTGAAGTTCACCTCCACCAGTGCCAGGCTCTGGATCTTGCCTTGCTCTTCGGTGATGACGCGGGCCAGGCGCTCGGCGTTCTGCCGAATCTTGCTGGCGATGGCGCGCAGGTAGCCGGCGCGCTCGTTGGCTGGCTTTTTCGCCCAGTCTTTCTGCGCCGTGCGGGCGGCTGCGATGGCGCGCTCGACGGTGGCCGAATCGGATTCCGGGACTCGTGAGAGCAGGGCGCCAGTGGCCGGGTTGCGCACCTCGACGAGGTTGTCGCAGCCGACAAAGCTGCCGTCGATATAGTTCTGATAGGTGATTGCGTCAGTCATGTCGATCTCCTGGTGCTCAGTTGCTGGCCGTTTTATGGGTGGGCTGCGGCAGGTCGTCCGGGCCGTGTTCGAGACGGTCGTGGGCGCGCTTGATCAGGTACTGGTGGATCTGCTCCATCTGCTTCCGATCGAACGCCTCGGCGAAGGAGGGCATGCCATCGGGAATGCGCGCGCCATGAAGGATGCCGAGGAATTGCTTGTGCGTTTCCGGCGTCAGCATACGCAGGTCGGGGAGTACGCCGCCGCTGACCGCATGAATACCGTGGCACTGCGAGCAGTAACCGTCATAGAGCTTGGCGCCGGCCTCGACCGTCGCAGCGTCGGCCGTCAGCGGCGGCGGCTCGGGGGCGTCTTTGCGCGGTGCCGGCTCCTGCAGTTCAGCAGTGCCGCCGATCTTGTAGGTCAGCACCTGTGCGTAGGGCTGCACGCCGGCACGCAGCGACAGGGCGCCGGCAAAGGTGGAGAACGCACCGCCCCAGCCAGCCATGAAGGTCACGTACTGCTCGCCGTCCACGCTGTAGGTGATGGGGGCGGCCATCACACCACTGGCAGCGGGTTGCTCCCAGAGCTTGTCGCCATTGTCGGCCGCGTAGGCGATGACTCGCCCGTCGGCGCTGCCCTCGAACACCAGGTTGCCGGCGGTGGTCAGCGTCCCGCCGTTGAAGATGGTGACGTAGGGCACCTCCCAAGCCTGCTCTTGCTTGACCGGGTTCCAGGCGATCAGCTTGCCCGACCAGGTGTCGGCGTATTTGCCAAGGCCTTCAGGATCCTCGGGCATCATCCCGGTCTTAAGACCCAGCTGGTACATGCTCTTGAACTTGTTGCGCGCGGGCGCATCAGGTACGTGCTCATACCAGGCGGACATAATGTGCGCCGGAATGTAGACGAGGCCCGTGTTCGGGTTATAGGACATAGGGTGCCAGTCATGCGCACCCCAGAAGCCCGGCTGGACCAGCTTGGCCTTCTTCTCACCCTTCCAGTAGGCCGCGGCTTCATCATCGACGATGGGGCGACCGGTCTTCAGGTCCACGCCTTTTGCCCAGTTGATGGGCACGATGTTCTCGGCTGAAATCAGCTCGCCGGTCGCGCGATCGAGGACGTAGAAGAAGCCGTTCTTCGGCGCCTGCATCAGCACCTTGCGCTGTTTGCCGTCGATCTCCAGGTCGGCCAGGATCATGTGCTGGGTGGCGGTGTAGTCCCAGGTATCGCCCGGTGTCGTCTGGTAATGCCAGACGTATTCACCCGTATCGGCATTGACCGCGACGATCGAGGACAGGAACAGGTTGTCGCCCTTTCCCTCGCTGCGCCAGATCGGATCCCACAGCGAGCCGTTGCCGACACCGATGTAGAGCAGGTTCAGCTCCGGGTCGTAGGCGAAGGAGTCCCAGGCGGTTCCGCCGCCGCCCTGCTCGACGAACGCGCGGCCATGCCAGGTCTTCTTGGCGATCTCCATGCCCTTGCCTTCGGCCGGCTTGTCCGGGTCGCCGGGGACGGTGTAGAAGCGCCAGGCCTGCTCGCCGGTCTCGGCGTCGTAGGCGGTGACGTAGCCGCGCACGCCGAACTCGGCGCCGCCGTTGCCGATCACGACCTTGCCATTCACGACCCTCGGCGCGCCCGTGATGGAGTAGCTGCGTTCCTTGTCGTAGCGGGTGTCGACCGACCAGACGCGTTCACCTGTCTTGGCGTCGATGGCTTCGAGGCGGCCGTCGAGCACGCCGACGTAGACCTTGCCCTTCCACACGGCGACGCCGCGGTTGATCGCATCGCAGCAGGCTTCACCTGCGCGGGAACGGTCGGACTTGGGGTCATATTTCCAGATCTCCTTTCCGGTGCGCGCATCGAGCGCATAGACGATGGAGAAGGGGCCGGTGGTGTACATCACGCCGTCCACCACGATAGGCGTGGCTTCCACGCCCCGATCGATGTCCAGCTTGTAACTCCAGGCCAGACCGAGCTTGTCGACGTTCTCGTCGGTGATCTTCTTCAGGGGGCTGTAGCGCTGCTCGCCGTAGTCGCGACCGTGGCTCATCCAGTTGCCGGGTTCTGCGTCGGCATTGGCAATGCGCTGCCCGTCCACATCGGCGGCGTGCAGCGGAAGGGACAGTAACGCGGCAAGGCTGGCGCCAAGCAGGGCGGTGGGCCGTCGGCCCGAACGGGGATCGAACTGATTCATCGAAGGCTCTCTCTTGTTATTGGTTATGGCCGCCCCGTAGGGCAGGTAATCGGAGAGAGCAACCGCTGTGCCAGCCGTTCCAATCTTGCCGCAAAGCTAGAACTGGCGCTGGCTGACGCGATCCAGGTCGTCCACGGTTGAGGCGGCCTGTCGCACCAGGACCGTTGCACGGCTGCGACAACTGTCGCGTCTTGGCGACACGGCAAAGGGCGCACCCAGGCTGCGCAATCGCCATCGGTATGCGGAGCGGCAATTCAGAAGGCACTGCCGGAACAGCAGGACAACGGGTTGAGGGTTGTTTCGAAGGCATGAACGGTAAACGGTGAGGTCGTCAGGCTCGCTTGGCATGTGCGTTGCGTTAGTGACGCTAAGGGAGGATTTCCCGCTTCAGGCCGTTTCTGTAGTTTGGAACACGTGTGCCAGAGCGCCGGGCTCCAAGCTGTCCATTCGCTTCCTGCTCGCCGGGCGTTTCAACGGAGGTCGGCGACACGTCACTCAATAACAACAAGGCTCAATCATGCATCGACTACTGCTAGCCGGAGCGCTCTCGTTGGTATCCGGTTCACTGCTTGCCCAGATGGGCGAGCCGCTCACGCTCGATCCCCTGTGGGTGAGCTCGCCTCGAGCAGAATCGGACTGGTTTACCTTGCCGATGGCGGTGTCCGCCGTCGACGCGCAGGACCATCCGGGCGAGCAGTTGCTCAGCCTCGACACCCTGTTGGCGCCTGTACCGGGCGTGATCTCGCAGAGCCGCTACAACGTGGCGCAGGGCATGCGCCTGTCGATTCGCGGCTTCGGTTCCCGTTCCAGTTTTGGCGTGCGCGGCGTGCGGGTGCTGGTCGACGGGGTTCCCTTGACGATGCCTGACGGACAGACCGAAATGGACGGCCTCGATACCTCTCTGGTCGAGCGTATCGAGGTGATTCGTGGCCCCTCGTCGACGATGTACGGCAATGCCGCCGGTGGCGTTCTGGCGATTCAGACGCGACAGCCAGGGGACTCGCCGCGCACTCAGGTCGAGGTGACAGGCGGCGAACTGGGCTATCGCCGGATGCGCGCGGAAACCAGTGGCAGCACCGGAGCATTGGGCGCCTTGCTGGCGATCAACGCAACGCAACTCGACGGCTACCGCAGCCACGGGACGGCCGAAACCAACCACCTCACCGGCAAGCTGCGCTGGCAGGGGCAGGGTGGCACGCTCGGTTTCACCCTGCATGCGATCGATAACCGGGCCGAAGACCCCGGTGGGCTGACCCTGGATCAGGTCCGGGCCGATCGTTCCCAGGCGCGGCCACAAAGCCTTCAGTTCGATTCAGACGAGACCGTTGAGCAGCAACGCCTTTCGTTGGTTTGGGATGGTAAGGCCGCAGGCGACGATACCTACCAGCTGCGCGGTTATTACGGCCAGCGGGAGTTCAGCAACCGCCTCCCGTTGCGCTCCAATGGTCAGACAGCCTACGACCGATGGTTCGCCGGGGTGGGTGCCCAGCGTACCTTTCACCGTGAGCTGGCGGGCTTGCCCCATCAGTTGACCGTCGGGATGGATCTGGAGAGTCAGCGGGATGATCGCTCCCGAAACGACAACTTGCCTGGCGGAATCGCCGGCGTCCTTACTCAGCGCCAGCGCGAAACGGCAGACAGCCGGGGTGTGTTTATCGAGGATCAGGTGAACCTGGGCGATGCCTGGTTGCTCACCGCAGGTCTGCGCTATGACAGCGTGCGGCTCGAGGCCAAAGACCGCTACCTGAGCGACGGCGATGCCTCGGGGGAGCGCAACCTGGAGGACTGGAACTACAGCCTGGGCCTGAGCCGGCAGCTGGACGCCCATCATGTGGCGTACGTGCGTTACGCGACCTCGTTCGAGACGCCGACGATCAACGAAATGGCCAATCCAACCGGAGGCGGCTTTAACCCATCGCTCGGGCCGGCGAAGTCGGTCAATCGCGAGGTGGGCGTCAAGGGAGAGTACCCGGGGTTGCGCTACGAAGCGGTGTTCTACAGCATGCGCATCGAGGACGAACTGGTTCCGGAAGTCGACGGGCGAACCTTCTACACTAATGCGGGCCGCTCCAGCCGCGACGGCGTCGAGCTTAGCGCGGACTGGCTGGTAGGACACAATTGGCGGCTGACTGGAGCGTGGAGCTACAACCGCTATCGTTTCGAGCAATTCCAGGGCTACGACGGCAACCGCATCCCGGGAATTCCGCAGCAGAGCCTTTTCGCTGAGGTCAGCTACGACCGCAGCGATTGGCATGCACGGGTCAACATCAATGCCTATGACCGTCAGTACGCGGACAACGCCAACCTCGACCGCGTGCCCGGCTATGCAGTAGCCAACGCCCGCCTGGGCTGGCGGTTGCAGTGGGGCCGTCAGCAGTGGGAGCCCTACGTTGGTATCGACAACCTGTTCGATCGCGACTACTTCGACAACCTGCGTATCAACGATAATTTCGGCCGCTACTACGAGCCTGCCCCTGGCCGCACGATCTACGCCGGGGCGAAGCTGACGTTCGAGTAGCTGTCTGCGACTGTTTCGTAGCGCGTTGGATTACGCCACGCTGCGGTCCTCGCCTGACATTTTGAATCGATGCTTTTCGGGCTACCTATGCGAGTATCCAGTCACATCGACAGGATGGGAGGAATGATGGCGACGTTTGCTGAGAATGTGCTCTCGGAAGAGGCCACGCGAGAACTCGAGGACCAGATCCCGTTCAAGGCCTCGATGGCAACGAAACAGGCGTACCAACGAGCCAGATCGTCCGGCCAAACAGTCGTGGTCTCGCGTAACGGTATGATCATTGCTGAGCTGCCCGACGGCACGCAGCGAGTCCTCGGCCTGTCCAAGCCGCGTCGCAAAGTGAAGGCCGGCGTTACGCATCTGCTAGGTGCAGAGGCGCCAAAGGGTGCGGGAGCCTAGGCTCCGTGTCTTCGCCGGTCCAAACGGGTCCGGCAAGAGTACGATCAAGCACATCCTCGCTCCGGAGCTAATCTACACCTACGTCAACGCGGACGACCTCGAACGCGAAGCCAGAAACCGCGGTGCAATCGATTTCACGCCGTTCAAGGTCGACTGCGCAGAGGATGCCTTCAAGGCTTTTTTCGTCGAGCATCCGCTCATCGTGCGAGAAGCCCTGGTGGGTCAGGCCGAACATTTTTCCATGACCGGTTCGGATCTTTGTCTCAACGGCATGGAGATGAACTCCTATCACGCTTCGGTCATTGCGGACTATATCCGCCATAAACTGCTCGAGCGTGGGGCGAGCTTTACCTTCGAGACCGTCATGTCCGACCGTTCGAAGATCGATTTCATTTGCAAGGCCAGGGCGGCGGGCTACCGAACCTACCTCTACTTCGTCGCGACCGAAACGCCCGAATTCAACATCAATCGGATCGCGATTCGGGTGTCCGAAAACGGCCATGACGTTGCGCCGGAAAGGTGCGCGCGCGTTATCGCCGCAGCTTGGCTTTGCTGCCTGAAGCGATCCTGGCGACGAGCCGAGCGTACCTGTTCGACAACTCGGGTGAACAGGCCGTGCTCGAGGTCGAGATCACCAATGCCTCGGTTGTGGAATACAAGTTCGATGAAATACCGGAGTGGTGCAGTGAGGCTGTCGAGGCGCTAGAACAATTGATTGGCGGGCCTTGATGCGCTTTCGCCAAGGCATGTAGGTTCCGTGCCGCCGGCAACCGCATGAATGTAGTTGCGCATGTCTGAACCTCCAGAGCTGCGAAGCCAGCCGCGGTTCAGTCGCCAAGTGACCCCGCATCACCCCAATGGCTGCCGTGCGATGGCAGGGGCGAGAACCATGCGGTCGCGGCCCGCTTTCTTGGCCTGATAAAGCGCTTCGTCAGCGGCCTTGAAGCTCGCCTCGTGCGAAGCATGGCTGTCGCTGCACGCAATGCCGATGGATACCGTTACCGGTGAGCCTGTAGGGCTTGCGGTTTGCCGCAGACGTGTCATCAGGCGTTCAGCGGCAACACTGGCACCGGTGGCATCGGTCTCGGGCAGCAGCATGAGGAACTCCTCGCCACCCATACGGCAGAGCACATCGGTGGGGCGAGAGCGCTCCGTCATGATCTCGGCGAGAAAACGTAGGACCTCGTCGCCCACATCATGGCCGTGTTCGTCATTGACCCGTTTGAAATGATCGATATCGAGCGCTACCACCGCGTAGCGCTTCTCGAGCAGGTCGAACTGCTTGAGCGCCAGCTCCAGGCCCCGGCGGTTACGCAGACCGGTCAGCGGATCGGTCATGGACGCGGCTTCCAGTGCACCCATCTTCTGCTGAAGCAGGGAAACCCCGGCGAGCATCGCTCCCTTCAATCGCGAGACCTCGAAATACCAGGAATTTACGGTCGAGATACAAGCGGCGGCTTCCGGTGCGCCCCAGTGTTCGGCGGTATCGGCCAGGGCGCGAATGGGTCTGGAGATGAGTCTGGACAGCCACCAGAACACCGCGAGCGAGATCAGGGCGAACGGCACCGCATTGAGCAGCGTGGTCCGCGCCAGCTGCGTGAGCTTTGCATCGATGGCGCCGGTCGGGCGCTGGGCGATGATGCCCCATCCGGTGCTCTGCATGGGCGCGAAGCCGGCAAGCATGTCTACGCCGAGCGTATTGACCACGCGCTGGCTTCCCTCCTGGCCCGACAGCACCTGCCGAACTACCGCATTGCTCGATGCGTTCTGGCCGACCCGCTTGCCGTCTTCATGGAAGATCAGTCGGCCCTGGGTGTCCACCACGTACAGGTACGAGCCGTCGCGGTAGTAATGCACGCCCAGCAGGCCATGCAACGCGTTGCGTTCGCGTAGAAAAAGTGAAGCGCTGATGAAGCCGAGGTAACGGCCATCGGGGGCGAGTATGGGATGCGTCACCGCTATAAGGTAGATGCCATCGGTGGCGACGTAGGGTTCGCTGATCAGCGGCACCCGCTCTTTCAGCGCGCGCGTCGCGCCCACACTGTTGACCTTGAGCCCGACCAGGCTCGCGCTTTCAGGTGAGGCCGAGACGATCTGCCCGTCGGCGCTGATGATAACCGCTCGGCTAAACTGCTCGCTCTTGAGCTTGAGTCGTTCGGTCTCGCTGTCCCTCGCGGCAGGGTCATCGAAGCGCGTCGAAAGCACTTCTGCCGCGTAGGCCAACTCGCGACGGCTGTTCAGGAAAAATTGATCGGTGGTGTCTGCGAGCTTGCGTGCATAGGCCCGGTTAGCTTCCAGGGTCTGCTCGAACAGCTGGTCACGCTGCGAAGTGTACCCGGCAAAGAAGCTGTTCGCGAAGGTCAACAGGCCCGCAACGAGCGCCAGCAGCAGTGTGAGTTTTTGTAGATCCAGCCGAAACATGACTCGCCATTCTCCAGAAACGTATTGGCGCGGACCATTGGATTGCTACCGTCAGGTTTGTTGCGAGCGGAATTCAAAGGCGGGCAATGATACAGGCATTGTGCCGCCAAGCGCTGGTTCATGAGGAAAACAGGCTGGCGGCCAATAGGTGTTCGTGGATAATAATCGATCTCATTCTCTCTGCGCGTTCAGCCGATGCCCGATACTACCGCTCCTGGAGCTCGTCTTTTGGCCGTCGAAGACGATCCCGTACTCGCCCGTCACCTGGTAGATCATCTGGAGTCGATCGGGTATTCGGTCAGTCTTTGTGCGGACGGTGAAACGGGGCTCGCACGGGCTCAGGGCGAGCATTTCGATCTCATCCTGATGGACATCATGCTGCCTGGCGCCACTGGGCTGGAAATCCTGCAGCAGTTGCGCCGTCGTCGCGGCGTGCCGGTCGTCCTGATGTCGGCGTTGGGCAGTGAGCAGGATCGCATCACAGGTTTCAGCCAGGGCGCCGATGACTATCTGCCCAAGCCTTTCAGCCTGCTTGAACTGAGCGTTCGCATCGAAGCGGTACTGCGACGGGTAGCTTACGAGCGTTTCGATGGCCCGCCCGCTCTGGACTGCGACCACCTGCATTTCGATGAACAGCGGCGGGATGTTGGATTGGCTGGATGCTGGGCCGGCCTGACGCCCAGCGAGTACCGTGTGCTGGCGATGCTGTGGCAGCACGCGGGCACGGCGCTGAGCAAGGCTTACCTGTATCAGCAGGCACTGCACCGTCACTATTCGAGCCACGATCGCAGCCTGGACATGCACGTCAGTCATCTGCGCCGCAAGCTGAAGGCAATCGGATGCACGGCACTGCAGCTGGAAACCGTCTGGGGCACGGGCTACATGGTGACGCGAGGCGGACGATGAGCCTACCGCCACGTCACTCATTGTTCTGGCGCCTGGCGCTACTGCAAATCGGCTTCTGTTTGGCGATGATCTGGCTAAGCCAGTCCTGGACGCAGTACGTGCGTGATCGCAGCAGCTACCTGCCAAGCGAGACGCGAGTGCAACTGCTGCAATACGCCTCCGACGCCGAGAGAAGCTGGCGCGACGGTGGTCGTGAAGGTGTGCATCGCTGGCAGGGGGCATTCCGCCAGGCGCAAGCCACCTGGGCCGTTGTGGTCAATCCCGAAATGGATTCACTGAGCATGCAGCCGCTCGGCCTCGATGACTACGCGCGGCTGAAAATGGTGCGGGGCATTGACTGGCGGATTAGCCGCCGCAGCACAGAGCCGCCTTACCTGAGTGTTCCGTTCCCGGAGCATCCGGATGGCGGGCAGCTGATCCTGCAGTTGCCCGAGCGGCTGATGCCCAGCACCTCGATGTTCCTGTTGCAGGTGGTCATCAATATCGTCGTGCCAGGGGTACTGGCGCTGGTGCTGTGCGGGTTGATCTATCGGTTGTTGATCCGTCCTCTGAAGCGGTTGCAGGCACAAGCCAACGCGCTGCGGGCCGACCAGCTCGGCATGCGTGGGGGCGCGCTGATTGACCGTCGCGATGAGCTCGGCGAGCTGGCCCAGGCGCTGGACCACATGGCCGAGCGGTTGCAGAGCGCCGTGTCTTTCCAGCGTCAGTTGCTACGCGACCTGTCCCATGAGATGCGTGCACCGCTCAGTCGCCTGCGTGCGGCTGCCGATCGTGAATGTGGTGCCGATGCGCTCAGCTGTCGGGTGACGCAGGAAGTGAAGGGTATGGAGCAGTTGATCGGCGGAAGTCTCGAGCTCGTCTGGTTGGATACCGAGCGTCCCGCACTACCGCGCGAAGAGGTTGATGTCGGCGCACTGTGGGACATATTGCGTGACGATGCCTGTTTCGAATCCGGCTGGGCGTCGGAGCGGCTGCCATGCCATCTTCCCGAGCAATGCCGAGTCAGCGCCAACCTCAATGGCCTGGCCCAGGCTCTGGAGAACATTCTGCGCAACGCGATCCGTCACTCGCCGCGCGAGGGGAGCGTGCGCCTTGCGGGACGTCTGGAAGGGCAGCACTGGCACCTCTGGATCGAAGATGAAGGACCTGGAGTGGCGCCAGATCAGCTGGAGATGATCTTTCGACCGTTCACTCGCCTGAATGCAGCGAGGCCTGGAGGGGATGGCTTTGGTCTCGGATTGGCTATCGCCCGGCGCATGGTGCAGCTGCAGGGCGGCGAACTCTGGGCAGAGAACCTCGATCCCGGGCTTCGGCTGCATCTGACATTGCAAACTGTATAGTTTGTAAATGCACTTTACTCCCAAATGAGAATGAATAGCATTGCTCGCGGCATGACGGCCTCGTGCGCCGCCACGCCTTGCCTGCGGCCATCTGGCGGACCGCAGAAGACGTTATGGCTTCTCAGGGAGACGGGTGTACATGGTCATTTTCAATCGACAACGGCTGGCTTGTGCAATTGCTGCGGCCTGGATGAGTGCGCCGGCGTGTGCGCAGGACCCGCTGGAACTGCAGCCCACGACGGTGGTGACTGCGGCCGGCCACGAGCAGAACATCGCGCAGGCGCCTGCAAGCATTTCGGTGATTACGCGCGAGCAGCTTGAGGCGCAGTCCTACACCAGCGTTATCGATGCCATGAAAAACGTTCCTGGCGTTTACGTTTCCGGCGGTGGAAACCAGCAGGACATCACCATCCGCGGCATGGGCAGCGAATACACCCTGGTCCTGGTGGACGGCCGCCCAATTTCTGCCGGGCGCCAGACGCAAACCAACGGTACTTCCGGCGGCAAGCAGCAGCTGGCCTTGCCGCCGCTTGCCATGATCGAACGTATCGAAGTCATTCGCGGGCCGATGTCTTCGCTTTACGGCTCCGAAGCGATGGGCGGTGTGATCAACATCATCACCCGCCGGTCTTCCGGTGAATGGGCGGGCACCGTCCGCGGCCAGAAGATGTTTTCCCAGAACGATTACAACGAAGACGAGTACCACACCGAGCTGTTTGCCGGCGGCGCGCTGATTCCCGGGCTGATGGGCCTGCAGTTGAGCGGTGCCTATACCCACACCTACGAAAGCGACTATGTCGGTGGCGAAGCCTTCAACTCGGGTGAAAGCAAGCCGGAGGCCCGCGAAAGCAATGTCGGTGCTGACCTGTTCCTGACGCCTACCGACGCCGACAGGTTTACCCTGGGCTACCGCGAAGTCACGCAGAAATCTCGCCATACCGCAGGCAAGAGTTCCCCGGTGACCACAAGCCTGCCCGAGGGTGAGGCGACGACGAACCGTTTCGAGAAAGAAGTCTGGACGCTGTCACATGAAGGCAACTATGGCGACTGGCTGCTCAACAGTTACCTGCAACGCGACGTGTCCGAGCGCGTGCAAGACCTGTCGATGGAAGAGACGGTCAATATCTTCAATACCCAGGGGACCTATTTCTGGGGTTCGCACACGATCACGCTGGGCGCACAGTACAAGGACGAGGAGTTCGTCAACGGCCAGAACGTGCTGTTCAACGACGGCATTGCGGGTGGCGTGCATGAGGCCGACCGCTGGCTCGCGGCGATCTACGGTGAAGTGGAGTGGGGCATCACCGATGACTTCGCGCTGACCACCGGGCTGCGCTACAACGATGACGAGTTCTTCGGCGGGCATCTGTCGCCGCGTGTTTATGGTGTCTACAGCCTGACGCCCACGCTGACGTTGAAAGGCGGGGTGTCGACCGGTTACAAGCAACCGACCTTGACCCAGGCGACCGAGGGCTTCGGTGGCCGGACCGGTGGCGGCGGATCGCCGAACGTCGGTTCCAATGGCCAGCCGTTGCCGCGCGCGCTGAGCATCGGTAATCCCGATCTGGAACCCGAAACCAGCACCAGCTATGAAGTTGGCTTCGTTTTTGACGACCCCTCGATTGGCCTGGGGACCAGCGTGATGCTGTTCCATACCGTCTACAAGGATAAGATCGCCGAAGATCGCTTCTGCACCAGTCCGAACGCCGCCAACAACAATGACGTAGCCAACTATGCCTGCAACTTCGGCGGCAATAATTTCTATTTCCTGAGCACCACCCGCAACATCGATAAGGCGGTCATCCAGGGGCTCGAATTCACGCTCGACTACGCCATCACCGATGATCTGAGCTGGACGAGCAGCTACACCTTCACCGATTCCGAGCAGAAGAGCGGGGAGTTCAAGGGTGAACCGCTGAACAAGCAACCGCGGCACATGTTCAACACCAACCTTGATTGGCAGATGACGGACAAGCTCAACCTCTGGTCGCAGTACAACTACCGCAGCCGGACCTCCGATTACCTGAGCCGCACCAGCATGAGCGAAGGCACTCCGGGATACGGCTTCGTCGACATCGGGGCGGTGTATGGGCTGAGCCGAAACGTCGACCTGACTGCCGGGCTGTACAACGTCGCGAACAAGGAAGTGGCCAATGATGACTACGAGGTGGTCCTCGATGGACGCCGCCTGGTCGTGGGCGTAACGGTCGACTTCTAGACGCCGGACGCAAGTGGCGCGCTTCACCGGCGCCACAGCGCATCGAAGCCGCTGCCCGACCGGCCGAACGCCTGTGTCGGGCGTTTTCGTATGAGTTCAGCTGTTTCCCTCCGGAGCCTGACGTGAGCCGTTTCGTAATCCGATCGAAAAGTGCATGGCGCGATATCACCATGCGTTCCGCCCTCGCCATTCTCGGTGGCTACGCCTTCACCTATGCATTCACTGCAGCGCTGGCGAGACTCCTGCCGCTGTCTGCAGCCGATGCACTGGTTGTCGCGACGCTGCCGGCCTTTCTTGTCTACACCATTGCCCTCCTATGGGCTTTTGCGGCGCGTGACCTACGGCGGGTCTGCTGCGGCGTACTGCTGGCCGTGCCGTTGGCCGTGATTGGCTTCTGGCCGCAGCTGCAGGAGCGCATCGGATGAAGAAGCAGAGTTTCACGCAGTCGATGGCATGGCTGCATACCTGGTGCGGTCTGCTGCTTGGCTGGTTGCTGTTCGCCATTTTTCTTACCGGCACCCTGGCTGTGTTCGACAAGGAGATCGACGGCTGGATGCGCCCGGAAGTGCAGCGGTATGTGGGCACCCAGGAGGACGCGCTGCAACGCGCCGTCGCTTACCTGCAGGCGCGTCACGCCGATGCGCCGAGCTGGAATATCAACCTGCCGACCGAACGTTCGTCGAACCTCAGCGTATCGACCGGCGAGCAGCGTCGCGGCGGCGGGCAGCGACTCGACCCGGTTACTGGCGAGCCGATCTCTGCGCGAGAGACGGCCGGCGGCGGATTCTTCTTTCGCTTTCACTTCACCCTGAACATGCCGCGCAATATCGGCATCTGGGTAGTCGGATTGGCGGCCATGGCGATGCTGGTGGCGCTGATCAGCGGCATCGTGATCCACAAGAAGATATTCAAGGATTTCTTCACCTTTCGCCCCGGCAAGGGGCAGCGTTCCTGGTTGGATGCGCACAACGCCAGTGGCGTGCTGCTGCTGCCCTTTCATCTGATGATCAGCTACACCGGGTTGGTGATCTTCTACCTGCTGTATATGCCCGCCGCGGTGGATACGCTGTATGACGGCGACCGGCAAGCGGCCAGCCGCGATCTGCGAGGCGGTGCTGTGGAGCAACAGAGCGAGCGCGCGCCTCTCGGCGGGCGTGGTCAGCGGCCTGATGCAGGAATGGGTCAGATAAGGGCAGGGCACTCGGACGTCCCGGCACATTCGATGGCTGCTGTGCCCCTGGCGCCGCTCCGGCCGATCCTGGCACAGGCCGAAGCCGCGATGGGCCCGGTCGGCGGGTTGTCCATTCAGAATCCGGGGCGGCCCGATGCGCGCATCGACGTGCGCCCCGTGCTCGGTAACCGAATCGAACTGACCAAAGGCCGCAGCATGTCATTCGATGGCGTCAGCGGCGTCGTGCTGCGCATGCCCGACGAGAGTCGAGCGAGCCTGCTCACGCAAAGAGTGATGGCTGGGCTGCACTTCGCCCAATTCGGCGGATATCCGATGCGCTGGCTGTACTTCCTCTGCGGCATGGTCAGCTGCGCCATGATCGCCACCGGCTTGCTGCACTTCTGCATCAAGCGCCGACGCAAGTACGCCGAGCAGAGCGCCGCGTCGCAGCGTTTCCATCGCCTGGTCGAGTCGCTCAACCTGGCCGTGGTGGCCGGCCTTTCCCTGGCCTGTATCGGCCTGCTGTGGGCCAATCGCCTGTTGCCGGTTGAACTGGCCAAGCGTGGCGAATGGGAGGTGCGCGTGTTCTTCCTGATCTGGATGATCGCACTGGCCCATGCGCTGTGGCGACCGACGCTGCGCGGCTGGTCCGAACAGCTGGCGCTGTTGGCGCTGCTCTGCTTGACGTTGCCGCTGCTGAACATGGTGACCGCCGGCGGCGTCCCGTGGGCCGACCCGAGGCGGTTATGGCTGGAACTCTCTTGCGTGGCGATGGGCGCGACCCTGCTATGGCTGGCGCGCAAGGTCGGTCTGCGTGCCGATGCTGCGCAGTCGGCGCCTCTACGAGCAACGCTGATACCGAAGGAGATGCATCCATGATGCTGCCGTTCGTGGCTGGCCTGCTGCTCGCCTATGGTGGCATGGTCGGGCTTTGTCAGGGCATGGAACGCAACTTCAAGCTGGTCTGGAAGCGCGAGCCTTCGCCGGTGCTGCGCCATGCATTGCGCATGACAGGGGCCGCCTTGCTGGTGGGCAGTTTTGCCAGCTGCGTCTGGGCCTGGGGTTGGGCGATGGGGCCGGTCGGTTGGCTCGGAGCGATCTCGCTGGCGGCACTCGTGCTGGCATGGCTGCTGCCATATCACGCCCGACTTGCCGTGGTCTTTCCTGTAGCGGGCATTCCGCTGTGGCTGTTGGCTTGGACGGTGATGTGCTAACAACAATGCAGGCGCAGTAGTCCAAGCAAAAATCGCTTGTGGTCAAGATGATTGTCTGCTGGTGATACGTTGGTGTGAGCTTTTGCGCAGCCAGGAGCCTTTTTGTCGGCAGCGGACACGATGCGTTTTGAGCGGGTAGGGTCCGATTGGCTTGGCTCTACCGCCGGCCAATCGGTGATTGCATTTGTATTCAAATGTTGAAAAGCCCATTTACCTGCTTGGTGCCCGCGGAATTCGGGGGCTGCGTTCGCATTACCCGTTTCGATGAACAACGTGGCCCGGGGCTAGCGAAGGAATATAATGGCGTCCCCTAGTCACGTCGGATCCATTGTGGACACATCGAGCCCCAGCGGTTGTAGATGCTCTTCTGAAACGCCAAATGTTGAGGTGGTCCGGTGATCGAACCGACCCTCACTCTTCTGGTTGGCACCCTCGTTATCCTGGCGATCATTGCGGCAAACGGCTACTTCGTCGCCCAGGAATTCGCCTTCATGGCCGTCGACCGTACGCGACTCGCAGTACTGGCGGCCGCCGGAAACGTCTCCGCCAAGCGTGCTCTCGACGTTACCAAGCGAACCAGCTTCATGTTGTCCGGTGCCCAATTGGGCATCACCGTGACGGGACTTCTAGTCGGTTTCGTAGCAGAACCGCTTGTTGGGCAGTCGCTCGCTGTCCTGCTGGGCGGGGTTGGCATTCCGTCCGAGGTTGGTGTGACCGTAGGTACGCTGCTCGCCCTGGTAGCCGCCACGATTATCCAGATGATATTTGGCGAGCTTTATCCGAAGAACCTGGCAATCGCCAATGCCGAGCCCCTGGCCAGAGGTCTTGCCCGCTCGACTCAGATCTACCTTACGGTATTCGGCTGGCTAATCGGCTTTTTTGACAAGTCCGCCAACCTTTTCTTGCGCATGCTGCGCATAGAGCCCGTGCATGATCTGGACGTGAGCGTCACGGCTGAGGACCTGCCGCATATCATTTCCAACTCGCGTGACAGCGGGGACGTTCCCGTTGAGCTTTCGCTTATGTTGGACCGTATTCTCGACTTTCCCCAGCGGGACGTCGAACACGCCATGATTCCTCGGTCACAGGTCGACTGGCTGACGCCCGAGACGACGTTGCACAAGCTGCGTGAACTCATGGCGCGTGGTCACACACGTTATCCGGTCATCCACGAGGACACACCGGTCGGTGTCATTCACCTCACGGATGTCCTGTTACGGCTGTCAGCTGGCGAGACTGAAGACACCGTTGAAACGGTAATGAGACCGGCCACGGTGGTTCCCACCCTCATGGCGCTACCCGATGCCCTTGCCGAACTGATTCAAGGCGGCAACCAGATGGCCTGCGTAATCGATGAATACGGCAGTTTCGTGGGCGTCCTGACGCTTGAGGATCTGGCTGAGGAAATCGTCGGCGAAATCACCGATGAACATGATGAAGTGAGCGCTGATCCGGTGATAGCGGGCGGTAACGGCGTCTGGCTCATGAATGGCGACGTACATCTGGACGAGGTCGAACGCGCATTAGGCCATGACCTGCATCGTGAGGAGGTCGAAACCATTGCCGGCCTGTTGATCGCAGAGCTGGGTGCACTGCCATCCGAAGGTGACGTCGTGACGATAAGCTTGCCTAAGGCTCCTTCAGAGCTTGTTTCCGATCTGTCCGTGGAGCGTCAGCTGGCGATCGAGGTGCTGCGTGTAGAACGTTATGTACCGACTCAGGTGCGAGTCACCCTTGTAGAGACGATGGGGCAGGAGCGATCGCAATGAATGACCCACTGATCGTCACCTTGGTGACCATTGCCCTCATCGGTCTTAGCGCAATATTCGTCATCATCGAGTTCGCGCTGCTGGGTGCGCGTCGTCACCGTCTCGAGGAACTGGCGCCGACCAGCAGCTCCGCACGAGCTGCGTTGCGAGGCATGAATGACCTGACCCTGATGCTCGCAGGAGCGCAGCTCGGCATCACGTTCTGCACCTTCGCGCTCGGGGCCGTGACCAAGCCCGCCGTCGACAATTGGCTCGGCCCGCTGTTAATCGTTGCTGGCCTGCCTGATTGGTTGGTCGGTGGCGCGTCCTTTGCGCTTGCGCTTTTCCTCGTGACTTTCCTGCACCTGGTTGTTGGCGAGATGGCACCCAAATCCTGGGCGATTGCGCACCCGGAACGTTCGGCGCTTGCCGTGGGGCTCATATCGCGTGGCTACATCTGGCCTTTGCGACCACTGATGAGGTGGGTCAATTCAATTGCCAACCGACTGGTCAAGGCCTCCGGCGTCGAGCCTGTCGAGAGCGCCGCGGTGGGCGGGCAGGACATTGCCACCATTCGCAAACTCGTCGAGCATTCTGCCGAGGTCGGAACTCTCCAGCCAGGCCTACAGCAGCAGATTTCCAGTCTTATCGATCTCGGCAGCTTGCCAATCGACGAGTTGGTGACGCGTGACGCCGCCCCGGTACATGTCAGATTTGAGGCGTCCGTGTCGGAGGTACGTGCCATCGCCGCACGGTCGGGTCACCTTCGTATCCTGATCCTCGGTACCCGCGACGAGCTGCCGTTGGTCGTTCACCTGCGTGACACTCTGCTTGAGCCCGATTCGCGGCCAGCGCGTGAAATCGCTCGCCGGGTTTTCGTCCTGGACGCGAAAACCCCGGTCTATGAGTCTCTCGCACGCATGAGGAAATCTAGCGTGCAGTTTGCTGTGGTCATGCATGACGGGCGTCTGAAAGGGGTGATAACGCTCGCCGATATATTGGAACGCATATTGCCCCTCGCGACTGCTTCGTAGGCCCGAGCCCGGGGATAAGCGAAGAAACGAGTCGGCGCGCGATAGCGCTGCATCCACACTCGACTCCCTATCGGCCCGCTTTGATTACGCGACATGAGCACCACTCCAACCCACGGACATGGGCTCGCGATGAGCGCAACTAATCATGAGGAACCCAAGTGTTTGCGATCGACAAACTCCTTTTGCTGGCTGCCGTACTGATCCTGTTCGGTGTGCTGTCGAGCAAGGTTTCGGCCCGACTTGGGCTACCCGTCCTCGTCATGTTCCTGATCACCGGCATGCTCGCCGGAGAGAACGGTATCGGCGGTATCGTTTTTGATAATGCCGTCGCGGCACATGCGCTTGGGACCTTGGCGCTGGCGCTTATCCTCTTCGACGGTGGCCTTCAGACCCCGGTTTCCTCGATCCGCAGTGTTTGGAAGCCAGCGTCGCTGCTCGCGACAGTTGGCGTGATGGCGACAGCAGCGATTGCGGGGCTCGCCGCGGCATGGATGCTTGACCTTCCCGTGCTGGAAGGGATGCTCCTGGGCGCCATCATCGGCTCGACGGATGCGGCAGCGGTGTTTTCGCTGCTAAGAAACGCGGGCGTGCACATCAACAGTCGTCTGAAGTCGGTACTGGAGATCGAAAGTGCGTCGAACGATCCAATGGCCATCTTCCTGACGGTTGGACTGCTGGAGGTTCTGGTCAACGGCATGCCGTTAGGATGGGGCCTGCTGCAGATGTTCCTCTTGCAGATGGGCGTTGGCGCGATCGTTGGCGTTGGCGTTGGATGGTCGGTGCTCAAGCTTCTAAGCCGGATCAAGCTGGTCGCGACCGGCCTCTATCCGGTCCTCGTAGCCGCCGGCGGCCTGCTCGCATATGGCGTTTCGGCAAACTTAGGGGGAAGCGGCTTTCTGGCGATCTTTGTCGCTGGGGTAATGATCGGTAACCACAAGTTTGTTTTTCAGCGCAGCACATACCTCTTCATGGATGGGCTGGCATGGCTCAGTCAGATCACCATGTTCGTCGTCCTTGGCTTGCTCGTCGATCCAATATCGCTGCTCGATGTCTGGTTCGAAGGGTTGGTGATCGCGGTGGTGCTGGTCCTGCTGGCCAGACCACTGGCGGTCGCTCCACTGCTTGCGATTTTCGGTTTTAACAGTAGAGAGATGGCGCTGGTTTCCTGGGTAGGCTTACGCGGTTCGGTTCCGATTATCCTCGCCATCTTCCCGCTGCTGTTCGGACTCCCAAACGCGCCCCTGATATTCAACGTCGTGTTTTTCGTGGTTCTGCTTTCGGCCACGGTGCAGGGGTCAACGCTGCCCTTGGTCGCACGCCGGCTTGGGCTGACCGAGAAACCGCCGGCCTCGCCGGCCGCGACGCTGGAGATCTCCTCCTTGCAGGATGTTGATGCAGAAATTGTCGAATACACACTGGGCGACGATGCACGGGCGGCAGGCCGGCTGATCTCTCAAATGGCGTTGCCCGAAGGCGTGGTCGTCGCAATGATCACGCGCGGCTCGGCCGTGATCCCACCACGAGGCTCGACGCGCCTGGAGGCGGGTGATCATCTGTTCGTGGTGCTCAAGCCGAACAACCAGCCATTCGTTGACTGCGTATTCTCTCAGGCCGTAGAGGCATCCAGAACGGACCTGCCGAGCCTTGAGCTTAGGCTCAAGGGCAGCACCAAGGTCGAGGACGTATGGAATTCCTATGGCATCGAACTGGAAGCCGAGTCGGAGCAAACGCTCGACCACGTAATGAAGCATGCCCTAGACGGCCGTGCAGCCCAGGGCGCCGAGCTCATGTCCGGCTCTGCCTTGCTTACGGTACGCGAGGAGATGCTGGGCCGCATTACGACCGTTGGCATCCAAACAATGCCTGCCAGCCGTTCGTAACTGCCTTCGGGCGAAGCGGGAGCGAGTGCAAGCATTACGCCTTGTGCTTGGTACCCTTCGTGTCCGGGCGCGAGTGACGAAGGGTGAGCAGGGTGTTGGGGTTGTTGTAGTCGGTTGTTCTGGCTGCACGATCTCGATCGGCGGCGCGCAGGTCAAGCACGACGCCTGCGCCGACCACGCCGACGCTTAGCACGGCGCAAAGAACCATTATGGGTGTGTTCATGAACGTCTCGCAGAATGGAAGGTGATCGGCGACTAAATTGGGGGCGTCTCGCTGGCTTTTCAACGCCTTGGAGTCGCCCCGCGAGATGTTCAAGGATACGTTGCCCCGCATCGCTTGCATGCGATCCGATGGGATCGGCGTAGGTCAGAAACGTGCAGGCCACCCATCTCCAGGGGCGCGCTGCAGGTGGGGCACCGCCAGAGCCAAACCCTTAACAGGTACACCAGTAAGCCGATTCCAAACGCCACCCCGGCCTCCACGATGCCGAACGCCTCGCTTTCATGAGTGGTGTAAGCGAGTACTGCAAAGCCAGTCAGCACAACGAGCGTCGATGCGAGGCTGAACTGTCGCCTGCGGCGCTCAAAGGCTCGTGCGGTGTCTTCCCTGAAAGGTATTTTCATTCGCGTGTCTTTCGTCGGCTTGCTCGCTCGTCCTGCTACACCAAGACGCGAAGCTTATTTAGAACAAAATAATTGCACTTAAAGCGCAACGCTATTCATTGGTTTTGATTCTTCCCGTAAGGCACGCTCTTGGGCTCCGAATTGGCCAAGAGGATGGACGGTGTTCTTCACAAAAACAACGCGCAACGCGCCGACGCGCTTGTGACCACCGTGTCCGAGGGTCACGCTCCTCCGTGCCAACAGTGCGTCATGTCCGGCATCTGTCTGCCATCGGTGCTTGCCGTTGACGATCTTCCTACCGATCAAACTCGGTTGCGTACGCTGACGTTGGCGAAGGGACAGGTCCTGTTCGAAGCAGGCCAACAGGCAACCAGCCTTTATGTGGTTCGGTCCGGGACGATTGGCACGACGAGCCCGAACCACTATGGGGTCCAACAGATACTTTTCTTCAGCCTGGGCGGTGATCTGGTCGGGGCGTCAGCACTTCATGAGGACGAGTACCAGACGAGCGCTCGAGCAGTGCAGCGTACCGCTTTGTGTGAGTTCCCCAAGGAATTACTGCTCCAATCGAGCGAAGCCAATGGCGGCCTCGTCCGCTTCCTGCGCCGTGCTCTTAGCAAGGAGCTGAACAGCATTCGCTGTGCCCGGCTTCAGCTCGCCACGCCCCGGGCCGACACACGGGTGGCGAGCTTCGTGGCTTGGTACGCAAGCGCATTGGCCGAGCGTCGCCTGGCGGCCAACCGGTTCCATTTACCCATGTCCCGGGTCGAGATAGCGAATCATCTTGGACTCGCGGTCGAATCGGTCTCGCGAGCCCTTGCCGATCTTCGCGCCGAGGACGTGCTCGAAACACACGGACGGGAAGTTCAGATCCTCGACTCTCGCCGGCTGCACGAGCTTGCGTGCAGCAAGCAGTTCCGCCGTCCCGCAGGCGCGTCCGCGTCTCAAAACTGCGCAGCCTCGGCCGGTTGACAGAGGGGGGCTTGCGCCCCCTTCTTGATTAGACGAGCCCGCACTCGGCCAGCGACGTCGACGCATCGCCAGCCACGATCACATGGTCGAGGGTGCGCACATCGACGAGGTCAAGCGCCTGCTTTAGGCGTCTGGTAAGTGCCTTGTCCGCTTCGCTAGGCTCGGGATGTCCGCTTGGATGATTGTGCGAAAAGATTATTGCCGCTGCGTTGAGGCGCAGGGCCTCCTTCACCACTTCGCGGGGGTACACCGAGGCCGTGTCGATCGTGCCGCGAAACAGTTCGACGTACTCGATCAGCCGATGCCGGTTGTCCAGGAACAGGGCCGCGAACATCTCATGCTCGAAACCTGCGAGCTTGGTCTGCAGGAAGGTCTTGACGGTCTCTGGCGACGTGAACGCGGCGCCTCGCTTCATCTTCACGTCGATGGCTCGCCGAGCGGCGTCGAGGATCTGTTCAGGGGATGCCGGTACATAACGGCCCGCATCGTCTCGAACCAGCAGAATGGATTCAGCGAAGGAAGTGACGTTCGACATGTCGGTGCTCCGGTAGCTCGGGCGAGATTGCCCGGAACCGACCCGGCACGGCGCAGCGCAAGCAGTCAGGGGGCGAAGCCGGCGCCAGCCGCGAAAACGCGACGCGGATAAAGCCCTTGACGGCGAGCACGCCGTGACAAGGTGCAGGAAACAGCAAGTCCGCCCATCAACTCTCTGGCACGATATGACAGGCAGCGCTGCAAGCTGAGCGCGCAGGCATTGCGCCCAACATCGGCCAATGCCGGCCTCGATTGGCCGCACCTGATGCAGCTGAGGAACAAGCCAGCCTGGCGCGCGGAAGCGTGTTATCAGCGTAGGGGTTATTCCGCCTGGGGTATTGGGTGTTGCATTCTCAGAAACTGACGGAACGGAGGCCGCAGCAATGAAAACGGGCGAGACGATACGGCTGGGCCTACTGTTGATGCTCATGGCCGTTTCATTGGGCGGATGCCTCGACTACCGTGCCGGACGACATTGGGTGGCGGATGGGGACCGGGAGTGGGTGAGGGTGGACAAGCCGGTAACGCTTCACGGCAGTACTTTCGAGTCGCCGTATATGGTTTGGGCGCAGCAAACTTGCAGTTCGACTGTGACCGTGGAAATCCAGAAGAGCGCGGAAGGGTCAACTCATTCGCTCTTCCTCGTTCCGATTCTGCCAGGCGACTCGGTTGGCAATCCCGCCAAGACGAGCATTGTCGTTCGTGGCCCAGGCTTGTCTGCTGGCTGCTGGAATGGAAAAGAACCTCGCATTTCGATCGAAGCGAATGGGATGGCGGTGCCCGATGCACAGGTGTCGTCGTGCAAGAAATCGGAGGCCTGCTGTTATGTGGACGTTCCTCGCAGCCGTGAGACGCTCGAGTCGTTGATGATTGCGATCGATGGGCCGGATGGGCGATGTGCCTACCCGCCGTTAGTACTGCGCAGCACACGCCACATGTGCTTGCGCGGAACCCGCTTCGGCGGATCTGAAAGTTGTTCTTACTAGAGGCTGTGACCGAAGTCGTCCAAAGCGCGGGCAAAAAAAAAGCGCCCCTTCGGGCGCCCAATGCTCTTTACTAGGCCGTAAAGAGCCAGCAGTGCGGGGTCGTTACACCCCGCGCAAACCGTAGCGCATATGGTTCAGCGCATGCGGAACTGGTTCACAAAAAAGGCGCCCTGTATTGCCAGGGCGCCTTCTCGTCACTCGGTCTTGCTTCGGCTCCACATCAGTACGTGGGAGCCTTCGGATTCCTCCAGGAGCCGCGCGTATACGGTGGCGGGAAAAGCCGGATCATCGAGCGTGACCGACAGGTAGGGGCGATCGTTCTGGCTGAGCTTCTTCCAGGCGGCCCCTATCTCGACCCCGCCCGAGGAGAGGATTCGATAATCGGGCGCATTGGCTGTGCTCTTGTCGTTGGGCACGAAAGCAATCTTCGCTTTGAGCGTCAGGGTATGCAGCGTGCCGGTGAAGCCGTCGTTGAGGGTGGTGAAGGTGCCGATGTTGGCCATGGTGTTTCTCCTTTCGGATTGAGGGCCGCGCCTATCGCGTCCTCGTTGTGATCCGGTCGGTGGGAGAGGGCGGGCCGCACTGCCTGCAGCCGTAACGCAGAGGAGGACCGCAAGGACCGAACAATTTGCCTCGCGAGGAAGCCGGGTACCGGCGGGGAAATTGTTGGGTTCGACGGTTGTGGCCACAAAGCCCGAACCCTCCAGGATTCACTACGCGCAGAGGACGTCTGGGCGGCGCTCAGGTATAGGGAAGCGCCAGGTAGAACCGGTCACCGCGCGCAAGCCGGCGATTCGATTACGCGCACTGCCCGTCGCCAAGTCGCCCGCACACTGCCAGCCGGGCAGTTGTCCGATCGGCTACCTCGACGGACTTGGGGCGAATCGACAGAAGCCTGGACGATCCTGCCCGGTATGGTGTGCCTCGATTGACTATCCAGCGACCTGCGGGAGCACAGTCCCGCGAGCTAGGTCGTACGTTCCGCATCAGCGGTGAAAGTCGACAGAGGCAGTCGGCTAAAGCACTGCGCTTCGAAAGACGTGCTGACGGCGAACCGTTGCGACGTGACGACAAGATGTAACGGGTTATTTGCTGCCGTTCATCGCTTTATCAAATATTTTTAGGCTGCCAAAAAAGCAGCGGCCGGAAGTAATTCTGTAAAAAAGCAAAGTTTTGGGGACGCAGGTATTAGGCGCGGCTGCTGATCAATCGGGTTTTTTATTGATCATGGTCAATTCCAGCGTACCGCAGAGTTAATCCTTCGTTTAATCAAGAAAAGTTGAATTTTCAATTCAATTTTATTGATCGTATTATTATCGGAAGGATTCTGGAAAAGCGAAGCGCTCTGTCTAGACTGCCTCTCAAAGGGTAGGAGGAGCACGCAGATGCGCTCGTTGCTGGCAATTGCTTCATTAACCGTTTCGCTGTTTTTCGTTCCTCAAGCGTGGGCGCAGAAAGCATCTTCCGATGTTTCATATCGACCGGATGTGACGATCACGCTTAGGACGGATATCGCCGACGGCAAGCTTGTATATGTAAGCGAGTCAGGCGCGACGCGTGGCCAGGTCAATCCGGATATCAAAGTTCCGGAGGGCGCGGTAGTTCAAATTAACCTCGTCAATGGCGACGGGGCGGTACACGATATTGTCGTTCCGGAGTTCGATACCAGTTCCAGTGAAGTTTCCGGCAAAGGCGCAGCGACGGCCGTCGTGTTTCGGGCGACGCGCAACGGGAATTTCGAGTACTACTGCAGCCTGCCGGGGCACAAGGCTGCCGGCATGGTCGGGCGGTTAATCGTCGGTGATGGCCCCGACCCAGTCGCCCAGCAGGGCAAGGACCTGACCATGGACCCCTCGAAAGTGGGTGAGCCGGTCGGCAAGCGGGAACCGAAGAACCTGACGATCGATCTGCGCACCACCGAGGAGGAGGGTCGCCTGAGCGACGGCAGCAGTTACCGTTTCTGGACATTCAACGGCACAGTGCCCGGGCCGATGATGCGTATCCGCGAAGGCGATACCGTCACGCTGAACCTGACGAACGAGCCCGACAGCAACCACATCCATTCCATCGATCTGCATGCGGTGACCGGCCCCGGCGGCGGCGCAGCCGTGACCCAGGCGGCCCCCGGGCAGACGCGCTCGTTCACGTTCAAGGCGCTCCAACCAGGGCTGTACGTCTATCACTGCGCAACGCCGATGGTCGCTCAGCACATCACCAATGGGATGTATGGGCTGATCCTGGTGGAGCCCGAGGGTGGGCTCGCGCCTGTCGACCACGAGTTCTATGTGATGCAGGGCGAGCTCTATACCGCAAGTCCGCGGGGCGAGCGCGGGCTGCATGAGTTCTCGCTGGACATGCTGCTGCGCGAGACGCCGCAATTCATGATGTTCAATGGCGCGCTCGACGCGCTGACCAAAACCCATCAGATGACGGTCAAGGCCGGCGATAGCGTGCGCATCTTCTTTGGCGTCGGTGGGCCGAACCTTATCTCCAGCTTCCACGTCATCGGGGAGATTTTCGACCGGGTGTACGACCAGGGGTCGCTCACCAGTGCGCCTTTGACCGACGTGCAGACAACGCTGGTGCCTGCAGGCGGGGCCACAATGGTCGAGTTCGTTGCCGATTACCCAGGCAAGTACACGCTAGTCGATCACGCGCTTTCTCGGGCCGAAAAGGGGCTGGCAGGCGTACTGACCGTGACCGGCGAGGGCGACTCGTCGATCTTCTCCAGCCCGGAGCCGATCGACCCGCATTCCGGACATTGAGTCCCACCGATATCTGTCCTGAGGAGGCGCCATGCAGGCTCGCAAGCTTTATCGCCCGTTGAAACTCCTGAGTGCCGTCGTGCTGCTACTGATGTTTGGGGCCATGCTCTACGCGTTCTCGATGACGTTCATACACTGGACCGGCATCAACGTCTGAGGGGGCGCCATGAACAATCGTCAAGCGAGGCTTTTTGCCATAGCAGCAACTGGGGTGGCCGCGCTCGTGTTTCTCGGGCTCACCCTCGACAGCCACCGCCAATTTCCGGAGCTGACCAACGCCCAGAACATCACGCCGCAGGTCAAACACGGCATGGATGTATGGCACAAGTACAACTGCATCAACTGCCACACGCTGTTCGGGGAGGGGGCCTACTACGCCCCGGATCTTACGAAGATCACCCAGCATCGGGGCGAGCCTTACCTCAAGGCCTACATGCGGGACCCCTCGAAGTTCTACGACGAGAAGATCCATCGCCGGTTGATGCCCAGGCAGGACCTGTCCGAGGAGGAGATCAGCGATCTGATCGCCTTTCTCGACTGGGTGAGCAAGGTCGACAATCAGGGGTGGCCACCTCGTCCGATACTCGTGACCGGCAGTTTCGTACCCGGCGCCGACACCCTGGCGCAAGGCAGCGCTGGTCGTGACGATGCACCGCCCGGAGCGCGGCCAGTGGCGGCCGATGACGACGAGCGCGCACTCGGCGAGAAGGTGTTCCGCACGGCCGTACCGGCCTGCAACGCCTGCCACTCCACTGCGCCCGGGGCGGACATGGCAGGGCCGACACTTGCCGGGATCGCCACACGTGCGGCACGGATCGTGGAGTCGCCTGACTACCAGGGGCAGGCGAAAGACGCCCGCGGCTATATCCATGAATCGATCGTGTCGCCCAGCGCGCACATCGTGCCTGGCGCGATGTACTCGGCGGACGGGACGTCCTTCATGCCCACCGGTTACGACAAGAGCCTGACGCCGGAACAGATTGACCAGCTAACGGCATTTCTCGAAACGCTCAAGTGACCTGCACGGCCAGGCCCTGCCTGGACCGACTCACGACCGCTCAAGGGGAAACTACGATGCGCTATCAGTCTCAATCGGTCGCCTATTGGTATTTCGCCGTTGCGATGGTGCTGTTCGGGCTGCAGCTGGTTTTCGGTCTGCTCTCGGCGACCAAGTACATCGGGCCCGATCCGCTGCTGTATATCCTGCCGTTCGACGTCACCAAGGTCATACACACCAACCTGCTTATCGTGTGGGTGCTGACGGGCTTCATGGGCGCCACTTACTGGATGATTCCGGAAGAGTCACGTGCCGAGCTGCACAGCACCAGGCTGGCCTACCTGCAACTGATCCTCTGGACGCTGATGGGCGTCACCGCGATCATCGGCTACCTGTTCCGCTACGGCACCGGCAACAAGCTGCTGGAACAGCCGCTGCCGCACAAGATCGTGATCGTCATCTGCATGCTTATCTTCCTCTATAACGTCGGGATGACGATTCGCAAGGCTCGGCGCTTCACCACCACCGAGGCCGTGCTGATGATTGGCTTCGTCAGCGCAGCGCTGCTGTACTTACCGGCGCTGCTGCATTACGAGAACTACACGGTGTCGATCTTCTACCGCTGGTGGACCATCCACCTGTGGGTCGAGGGTGTGTGGATGATGATCATGGGTGGTTTCCTGGCCTATCTGCTGATCCGCCTGTCCGGTGCCGATCGCGAGGTCATGGAGAAATGGCTTTACGTCATCGTCGGGCTGGTCTTCATCGCAGGTATTCTCGGCACCGCGCACCATTACTACTGGGTTGGCGTGCCCAGCTACTGGCTACCCATCGGCGGGCTGTTCAGTGCGCTTGAGCCCCTGGCGCTGGTAGGCATGGCCGCCTATGCCTACGGCGCGATTCGCCGTTCGGGACTTGCCCACCCCAACACCCTGGCCTTGCACTGGACAATCGGCAGTGCGGTGTTCTCGCTGTTCGGCGCGGGCTTGCTTGGCTTGGCGCACACCTGGCCGAGCGTCAACAAGTGGACTCACGGCACGCTGATCACCGCGATGCATGGTCACGCAGCGTTCTACGGCGCCTACGCGATGATCGTCCTGGCGATGATCACCTACGCGCTGCCTGCGCTGACGTCGGGACGGCGCGAGCAGGGCAGCAGTTTGGGCTACTGGGCATTCTGGCTGCAGATCAGCGGCATGTTCGGCATGACGCTGTCGTTCGCCACCGCGGGGATTGCGCAGGTCTACCTGGAGCGGATCATGGGAATGGGCTATCTGGATGCGCAGCTTAAGATCCAGATCCACTTCGTCATGCTGATCGCAACCGCCTCGCTGTTCACCGCGGGCGTGGCCCTATTCATATTTGACTTCTTCCGGCATGCGCCGCGCATGGTGGCGAGCGAACCAGCCGTCAGCGGAACGGAGGTTCATTCAACGTGAGCCTTCCTGAGAATGCTGCGCAGCTGCAAGCCAGTCCGGCACCGTTCTACCTGCCCAGCGGCAACGAGGTCACACTGTTCGAGCACTGCCATGCCCGTGGCTTAGCGGTGATGCTCAAGGGGCCGACGGGTTGCGGCAAGACCCGCTTGGTCGAGCACATGGCCTGGCGCCTGCAGCGCCCTCTTATCACCATCGCCTGCCATGACGACCTGTCGGCCAGCGACCTGATCGGCCGCTTTCTAATCCGTCACGATGGCACGGCTTGGCAGGACGGCCCGTTGACCCGGGCGGTACGCGAAGGCGCCATCTGCTACCTGGACGAGATCGTCGAGGCAAGGCAGGACACCGTCGTGGTGCTGCATGCGCTAACCGACCACAGGCGACTGCTGCCGATCGACAAGACTGGCGAGCTGCTCAGCGCGCCGTCCGGCTTCCAGCTGGTGATTTCCTACAACCCGGGCTATCAGCGGATGCTCAAGGACCTCAAGCCCAGTACGCGGCAGCGGTTCGTGGCGATGGACCTGGATTTCCCGGAATCGGACATAGAAGCGCAGATCGTGCAGTACGAGAGTGGTGTGGATGCGGCAACGGCGCGTTCGCTGGTAGCCCTTGCTGGCCGCCTGCGCGCCTTGCGCGACCGTGGCCTGGTAGAGGTGCCCAGCACCCGCCTGCTGGTAGCGGCAGGCGCCCTATGCGCACAGGGAATCGATGTTCGCCAGGCGTGCCGGGCGGCCATCGTTGCGCCGCTCTCGGATGACGAGTCACTGGTCGGTGCGATGCGCGACCTGGTCGACGGCTCCTTCGTATAGCCATGGCCGAGGCCGAAGAGGTCATCACCGATGCCGCGCGGCATGCCACCGTGTTTGCCCAGCGGTTGTGGCGCCGTCATCGGCCACCGGCTTGCTCGCCACCTATATTGTCAATCGCACAGGTGAGCGAGCGGCTCGACCTTTTGGTATCAGCCTTTCTCGGACATAGTGTTCGGCTTCGGGTGGCGCAGACGCCGGCACGCCCAACCTGGCTCGCACGCTGGTATGGTCGTGGTCAGCCCATGCAGCGCGACGCGATGCCGGCAACCGATGGCGCGAGCATCTGGCTGCCACAGAGCCTCGGCATTGCCGATCATAACCGTGCGTTCACGCTGTACAAGGCGATGGCGCTGCTGCAGGCGGCGCGCATTCATCGCGGCAGTGCGTCGGTGGGCTGGCGCGACCTGACACCGCTGGCCGGCGCGCTCTACCGGCTCATCGAGGCGCACGCCTGCGAGCGTCACGTGTTGGCCGAGCTACCGGGATTTGCCGGCGCGATCACGGCGTTGCGTGCCGAATGCCTGGTGCGGCGTCCTCCCTCGGCATCCATCGCCGCACCGCTGCGGTCGCTGGATGCCCGCGCCCGACGGTTGCTGGCCGGGCAAGCACCTGGCTTCGCCTGCACGACAGAGCCTGGTGAGTCGCTGAGCTTGGCCAAGGAGCTTCTGGTGTACTGGCAGTTGCCCGAACCGGGCAGCGCCATCCGCGAGCCGCTATATGTTGATTGGTGGCTGGGCGGGCTGCTCGAGCCGCTACCCGTTGTGCCGGCACCGGGCCCGACCGCGCAGCAGTCAAGGGATCAACCTGCCCGTAGCACCCGCCTGCAGCGACGGCCCGAGGTGCGCAAGGCGGGTGACGATGAGCAGCGCGAGGACGAGCGGGGTCCACTCATGGTGCAGCTCGACGAGCCACACCCGCATGCCGAGGATCCCATGGGCCTGCAGCGGCCGATCGATCGGGACGAGGACGACGATGCACAGCTGTATGGCGAACTGGTCAGCGAGCTGAAGCAGGCGCGCCTGGTCAACTCACCGGGCCGGCCGGCTGAGGTCCTGCTGTCCGACGATCCGCCCGATAGTCCGTACAGAGAGGGGCCGGGCGCTGCAACGTCCGGCAGTGGCGCCTGCTGTTACCCCGAGTGGGACTATCGCGCCGGCTGCTATGTCATTCAGGGCGCGCGCGTTCGTGAGGGGCAGGCGGGGCAGGGGAGTCGCAGCTGGGTCGAGCACACTTTGAAAACCCACCAGGCGCTGATCCAGGGTATCAAGCGGCGCTTCGAGCTACTGCGGGCCCGGCGTCTGTGGCTGCGTAAACAGCCCGATGGCGATGAGCTCGATCTAGATGCCTACGTCGAGGCGGCCGCCGACCAGCGTGCCGGCCATGGCTTGGGTGACCGCCTTTATCGACTGCAGCGGGCAGCACAGCGAGACCAGGCGATTCTCTTGCTGATCGATATCAGCGGGTCGACCGATAGCTGGATCGCGGCTGGCCGGCGGGTAATCGATGTTGAGCGCGAAGCACTGCTGCTGGTTTGCATTGCCCTGCAGAGCCTCGCGGTGCCCTACGCCGTGCAGGCATTTTCCGGACAGGGTCGCGAGGGTGTGGTCGTGCGTCGGGTCAAGGACTTCGATGAGGCATTCGACGAAGCGGTGGCCTTGCGGATTGCAGCACTTGAACCCGAGCACTTCACGCGCTGTGGTGCTGCCATCCGGCACGCCACCGCCAGCCTGATGACGCAGCAGGCGGGGCATCGGTTGTTGCTCATGCTGTCCGATGGCAAGCCCAGTGACGACGATGCCTATGGCGGGCGCTACGGCGTCGAGGACAGCCGGCAGGCGGTGATCGAGGCCTCACTGAAAGGCGTGTCGCCGTTCTGCTTGACGATCGACCGCCAGGCCGGTGCTTACCTACCTCGCATCTTCGGCGCGAGCCGCTACGCACTGCTGCCGCGTGCGGAACTGCTTCCAACGGTGCTGCTGGACTGGATGCGGCGGCTGCTGCAAGGCTAGAACGCAGAAGCGCGAGTTGGGGGCAACTCCCTGTCGTAGTAAATTGCCTGCAGAAAGGCCCCAGCGGGGGCCTTTTTTGCGATCGCTCTATCAGCGCACCCTGAATCGATTGACCAGGGCCGTCAGCCGGGCATTGGTGCCAAGCAGGGACTCGGTGCTTCGGTCGACGCTCACACCGCTCTCGACCAACTCGTCCACAACATGCCTCACGGCGACCATGTTCCGGTTGATCTCCTCGGCGACGGCGCTCTGCTCTTCAGCTGCGGTGGCGATCTGGGTGCTCAGGTCATTGATGTGAACGACCGAACTGGTCATCTCATCAAGGCCAACGGTGACCTGAGCGGTCTTGTCCGCGGTCGCCTGACAGCTGGCCTTGGTCTGTTCCATCGCCTGCACGGCGGAACCGACCGCATCCTTTAGTCGTTGCAGCGTTTCATTGATTTCGGACGTGCTCTGCTGGGTGCGCGCTGCAAGCGCGCGAACCTCGTCGGCGACGACCGCGAAGCCACGTCCCTGTTCGCCGGCTCGGGCCGCCTCGATGGCCGCATTCAGCGCAAGCAGGTTGGTCTGCCCGGCGATGTCCCCGATGACACCCAATACGTCGTTGATACGCTGGGCGTCGGCTTGCATCGCCTGCACTTTTGCCGTTGCGCTTTCCACCTCGCTAACTAGGGAGCGTACGCTGGTCGATGCATCGTCGACCACCAGCTTGGAGGAGACTGCGTTGTGATTGGCCGTCTGGGTGAAGGTCGCCGTGTCGCTGGCGCTCTGGGCAACCGATTCAGCCGTCGAGCTCATCTCGTTGATGGCCGTGACGGCCTGGTCCGTTTCCGAAGCGTGCCGGCTCAGCGCTTCATTGGTCGAACGCGATAGCTGCTTGAGCTGGGCGATCTCGGATTGGATCTGGGTGGTGGCATCGCTTACATCGATCATCATCTTCTGCAAGTAGCCGATGAAACCGTTGACTGAGCGGCCTACCTGGTCGACTTCGTCCTCGCCCTTGATATCGATACGTTTGGTCAGGTCGGCGTCGCCCGCGGACAGGGAATCGATGTTTATCTTTAGGACCGTAAGTCGCTTCATTAGCTGGCTGATCGCAACCAGCATCAGCGCAAGCAGGACAATCACCATGGGGATCTGCAGGAAGGCGAGCGTCCCGAGCATCTCATCGCTTCGTTCCTCGAGCTTGGCAGTCGGCAGGGCTGCGGCGAGGAACCACGGCGTACCTTCGATTGGCTCAATGAAGAAACTGAACGCGTCGCCGGCCTTGCTGGTGTACAGGTCGCGGCGCAAGGCTTGCGTCGGGCTGGTGAGAGCCTTTTGCACCGCCGCGATGAACGGCGATTGGCTGGCCAGTTCCGACACGTTGCGCAGCACCATGTCCGAGCCAAGCTGCGGCTGGTTGCTGAGGATCTTGCCGTCGGCCTCGACGATCATGACCTCGCCGCCGATCTCGTCCTGCTTCTCGGCCACCAGACGGTTGAAGAAGCCTAGGGTCAGGTCGATAGTCGAGACGCCCCAGGGCGTGCCGTCCTTATAGATGGTCATGGCGCAGTTCGTGCGCGGCTCGGCACTGGCGTCATCCTGGTAGGCCGCGGCCCAGACACATTTGCCGCGCGGCGCCTGCAGGCCCCCCTTATGCCAGGGCTCCTCGAAGTAGTTGCGCGATTCGGCCGAGTTCCAGTGGGTATTGACGATCAGTTTCCCGGACGCATTGCGGTGATAGAAGGTGCTGTGCTTGGCGCGACCCGGCGTGCGGACCTCGGGAAGTGGCCAGATCCCACCACCGAAAACCTTGATGTCGCCGTACTGGTCCACGAGACCCGGCAGGACTCGATCGATCTCGTCACTGGCGAGCATCGGCACCGTCTGGGTGATACTGCGTGCCTGCGCCTCGACACGGGCCAGTTCCATCGAGATGTGTTCGCCGATCTCGGTGACCTGCGACATGACGATGGTTTCGCCTGCCTCCATAAGCTGTGGGGTAACGAAGCGCTTGATGCCCAGCATCGTGAGCAGCATGACCAGAAGAACGAAGCCGATGAAGGCGGCTGTGTAACGAGCTTTGATGGTACGCAAAGAGAGCATGGATCCTGAACCTTGAGACAGCCTGTCCGAAGCGGTGCACGGCAATGGTGCGCTATCGGCTTGTTGACCGATTAGTTGAGAAATCGGCGACTAGCGGTCGCAAGGGCTCAGGGCAGGCTTCACACACTGCGTGTAAATAGAAGTAGAGGGCTCGGCTGGGAGCAGATCCTGTGGTGGGAGTCTTGCGGGGACCCGTTGAGCATCGTTGAACATCGTAGGGCGTTGATTGCAGTAGGACGCCGTTAAAAAAGTATTTAAAAACAAGACGATAGGTGTTCGATAACCCGCATGGGGTGCAAGGGGTCGAGTGTTCGAATCACTCCGTCCCGACCAAATAACTCCACGACTTAGGCCAGTTCAGAGATGAGCTGGTCTTTTTCGTTTCAGGGACTTTTGCGGGACTTTTCATCCTGCCTTCCTCCTCAGTATCGTCAGCGCCGGTCCCCTCGAATCGGTCGCCGATATCTTGTTGGCCTCATCGATCAGCTTGCCCAGTTCGGCCGCCGAGTAGTGGCTGGTGATGCTCCCGTTCTTGTGACCCAACAGGACCTTCCTGTCTTCCTCCGTCACGCCGGCGGCACGAAGCCTGCGACCGAACGTGTGCTTCAGGTCATGCACGCGGATCGACGCAAAACCCGTTGGTGCTGCTCGGTTGAAGCGCTGCTCAGACAGCGGGCCAGTGCCGCGGCGACGAGGGAGGCGTTCGATACACCTTTCTTGGGTGCGAGCTCGTCGAGACGACCGGCGTGTTCGGGCTCGATGAAAAGGTTCAGCCGCGTGCGTCTCATAGTTGGCCGTGACTCTACCGGTCAATCGCGCCGAAGAACCAAGGTCTTGGCAGATCGAGTTCGAGTTCAGCGTCTTGCTCGACGAGCCATTCGTCTGCGGCTCGAGTGCCGTTAGCGTCACGGCCCGCGTGGGATGGTGCTCAGGCGCGAAGGCGAAGGCTCGGAACGCACGTTCCGGCTGACGGAAGAGGCGATTATTGCGCCAAAGTCCATGGCCGAAATCGCATTGAGCGGGCTTGAGCCTGGCCACTTGGCAAATGATCTTGAGCGGCCGCCATCCGATCGCGGCGGAGATCAGCGTCGGCTGTCGCCGGCCGGCGCCCCGGGCTTGGGATCCCCAATCAGGTCGATCACGATGTCGATGAACTTGGTGACATCGAAGGGTTTTTGCAGAATATGATCGAAAAGTCCTGGGGCCTGGCTGGCCAGCCCAGCGTGGCCGCCGCTCATGAGCACGATCGGGATATGTGACCACTCAGCGTGTCGGCGAATCTCCTCGGCCAGCTCCAAGCCATTCATCAAAGGCATCATGAAATCGCATACAACCAGCGATAGTCCTTCGCGATGCAAGGCGTCCAGTGCCTTCTTGCCATTGCTTGCTTGCGTGACCATGAAGCCTACGTCTTCAAGCGCAAGGGTCAGGACCTCGACAATCAAGTATTCATCATCGACTACCAAGACCGTTGTCATGGATAAAAACCTTATCGACCGCTAGCGATCTTGCGGTGTGAGTGTGCCGTTCGACGTCAATGAGTAACCACCCGGTCCGATCTGGGCGGACAGCGTGGTGCGCTCATAGGGGCCGTTGCGGCGTTTTATGATCCTCAGAGTTGGCTCGCTGGTGCCTGGCCCCTCGGTGAAGCCGGCCAGAATGACGTTATCGAACAGGCTGCAAAGCTCTGCCGGAGGCGCCACGGGGGCATTCGCAGCGAAGAAATTGAGCTCCCACGTTGCCACCATCGTGGTACCCAGTGCGCGCGCCTCGTTCACCAGAGCGCTGACGAATTCCAATTGTCGGCCTTGCTGCAAGCTGGGGCGTGTCAGCGCGGCCAATGTGTCAATTACGATGCGAGAAAGCTGCTTGTGTCTGATCCGGGCGAGCATATCCAACGCCATCCGATCAGGAATGAACTGTGTCGTTGGTTGCCAGTGAAAGTCGAGACGCCCTTGCTCAACCGGCTTTTCAAGCCCGAGCTCAAGCTGACCTGATTTCCTGAGCAGTTGTTCGGGCGACTCGACGAAACCGAAGAAAGCCCCATGTTCGTCCGGTGCCGCGCCGGCAAGGAAATTGAGCGCAAAAGTCGTCTTGCCTGCACCGGAGGGACCAATGACCAGCGTTGCGCTGCGCTCGATGAACCCGCCACCCAAGGCTTCATCCAGGCCCTCAATGCCGGTTGGTAGCATTCGCTCGCCGAGTGAGAGTGGGGCAGTTGGCTGGCTCAACAGTGCTTCGATTCGAGGATAAATGGCAATCCCATTGCTAGTGATCTCGTACTCGTGCTCCCCGGAAACATAGTCCGAGCCCCGGTACTTGTGCACGCCGAGCCGGCGATAGGAGCGCATGCCGACCCGTTCTTCCTTGAGGGAGAACACGCCATCAACCATCGTCAGCTCCGGGCTGCCATGATCGATCTCTGCGCTGGTCAAAAGCAGCGTGGTGCAACCGGCAAAACTGGCGTGTACCTGAAGCTCGGCGACAAACTTCTTCGTGTTCAGTGGGGTGTCCGAGCGGCTACGGACGTTCATCAGCCCGTCGAGGACCAGAAGGGTAGCCTTGTGCCGGATGATCTCGCGGCGAAGCAGCTTCAGGACCTCGTCGAGCCCCTCGTTCTCGAGTGTGTCGAAGGCGCTGACGTACAGCATGCCTGCGCCTATCTCGGCTGAGTTGAAGAAACTGAGCGTCGACAGGTATTGGAAGAGGCGGTCGTGCGGCTCTGAAAGGAGCGAGGCGAAAATGACTTTTCCGCCTTGGGCCGTGTGATGGAAGGCGACCTGGTTAGCGAAGATGGTCTTGCCCGAACCCGGTCGTCCTTGAATTAAATAAGCGGCCCCGGCGACGAAACCGCCGTGGGTAATGGCGTCTAGACCATCTATACCGCTTTCCAAGCGCTCAAGTGCTTTCACGTCAATCTGCCTGGTGAATGAGGGCGTTGGGGAATTTGTCTCGGGGCCTGGCTACAAGTGCGCCGCATGTACGATTTGGCCGACGCAGGAATGCTTCGAACCGGCACATTTTTCGTTTCCCGTTGCGATAGCGGACACGTCAGGTTGCTCAGAGTAACCAGGCGTAACTTTAAACCTGACTATGAAATAAAGCGGGCAATGTAGCATAGGGTTTGTACCGTACGCGTTACGACGCATAAGCGACGGATAGTCCTCGGGCTGGTGAGGATCTAGCGTGGCGACGGCGCGGACGGTAACGGCACCCGCGCAGACAGAAAAGGTTTCGAGCAAGGTGTCGATTGTGCAGGCGGCCGTACGCCTATCTGAGGTGATCGCCCGGACGTTGCCGCAAATGCCATGGCCGCGGCCATATCCAGGGGCGCCGGGCTGGCGAGCGTTGCCCCGCACAGGCTCAGCACCATCTCGTTAAGCAAGACGGAGACCCGCAATGACCAACAAAAACACCATTTGCCTGTGGTACGACGGTACCGCGCTCGAGGCGGCTACCTTCTATGCCGAAACCTTTCCGGACAGTGCCGTAGGCGCCGTGCATCGTGCACCAGGCGACTACCCTTCGGGCAAGCAGGGCGATGTCCTTACGGTCGAGTTCACGGTGATGGGGATTCCTTGCCTCGGGCTAAACGGGGGCCCGGTCTTCAAGCATTCCGAGGCGTTCTCGTTCCAGGTTGCGACCGACGACCAGGCGGAGACGGATCGCTTGTGGAGCGCAATCGTCGATAACGGCGGCCAGGAAAGCGAATGCGGCTGGTGCAAGGACAAGTGGGGCCTGTCATGGCAAATCACGCCGCGCGTTCTGACGGCCGCCTATACCAGCCCTGATCGGGCAGCGGCCAAGCGTGCGTTCGACGCGATGATGGGCATGCGCAAGATCGACAACGCTACGATCGAAGCGGCATTGAGGGGCTAAACGGGCCGTAAATCCAGCAAGAGGCCGAAGCCAAACCGGCACTCTAGGCACCTGATGCCCCGAGGCAGTAGCGAGCTGACGCATCAGTGCCCCGCGTGGTCTCCAATAAACTTGCTCAAAAACTGTCGCGTGCGTTCGTGCTGCGGTGCACTGAGCAGCTGCCTGGCGTCACCCTGTTCGACGATCACCCCGTCGTCGATGAAGATTGCCCTGTCGGCCACGTCGCGGGCAAAGCTCATCTCATGAGTGACGATGACCATGGTGCGCCTTTCCTCGGCCAGACCGCGGATGGTGGCAAGCACCTCGCCAACCAGTTCCGGATCCAGCGCCGAGGTCGGTTCGTCGAACAGGATCACGTCGGGCTGCATCGCGAGCGCGCGGGCAATCGCCACGCGCTGTTGCTGACCGCCGGAGAGGCGCCTGGGATACGCATCTTCCTTGCCCTCCAGGCCGACCTTGGCCAGCAGTGCCCGGCCGCGCTCGATGGCCTCGCCGCGAGGCTCCTTCTTCACCTGCACCGGGCCTTCGATGACGTTCTCGAGGGCGGTCCGATGGGGGAACAGGTTGAAGTTCTGGAACACGAAGCCGACGTGCTGGCGCAGCTCGCGGATCAGCCCCTGCTGTGCCTTGAGCGGCCGGTCTGCGTCGATGTGGATCTCACCCACGCCGATCTGCCCGCCGCTGGGTTGCTCCAGCAGGTTGAGGCAGCGCAGCAGGGTGGTCTTGCCCGAACCGCTGGGGCCGATGATCGCCAGCACCTCGCCGGGGGCGATGTCCAGGTCGATGCCCTTGAGCACCTCCTGGCCATTGAAGGATTTTCTCAGGTTGCGCACGGTGATCATCAGGCGTCCTGCTCGTGGCGGTTGACCCTGTGTTCCAGGCGTCCCTGGAAGTACGCCAGCACGCTGGCCAGCAACCAGTAGATGAGCGCAGCGGCCAGGTACATGGTGAAGATCTCGAACGTGCGCGCGGTGATCAGCTGCGCCTGGCGGAACAGCTCCGGCACCTGGATGGTGGCAGCCAAGGCGGTGTCCTTGACCAGCGAGATGAAGCTGTTGCCCAGCGGGGGCAGGGCGGTGCGTGCGGCCTGCGGCAGGATGGCCCGGTACAGGGTCTGCGCGCGGCCCATGCCGATGCTGGCTGCCGCCTCCCACTGGCCACGGTCGATGGAGGCGATGGCGGCGCGCAGAATCTCCGCAGTGTAGGCCGCCATGTTCAGCGAGAAACCGATCAGCGCCGCCGGCAGCGGGTCGAGCTGGATGCCCAGTTGCGGCAGGCCGTAATAGATCATGAACAGCTGCACCAGCAGCGGCGTGCCGCGGAAGAACGAGACATAGACCCTCGCCAGCCACTGCAGCGGCCAGAACGCGTACAGCCGCAGCAGCGCCAGACCGAAGCCCAGCAGCAGGCCGAAGAACATCCCACTCAGGCTCAGCACCACGGTCCACCACGCGCCCTTGAGCAGGAAGGGCAGGGAGTCCAGGACCAGCTGCAGGCTGCCCTCGATCATTGCGTGACGTCAGCCCCGAACCACTTCTCCGATAGCTCTTTGAGCGTGCCGTCGGCGCGCAGCTTGGCTATGGCTTCGTTAATGGCGGCGAGCAGCTGCGGGTTGCCCTTGCGCAGGGCAACGCCGGACTCCTGGCGGGAGAAGGCTTCACCGGCCACCGCCAGGCGATTGCCGGTTTTCTCGACCATCTCGAAGGCGGCCAGTCGGTCGACTAGGATCACGTCGATGCGGCCGACGGCGAGGTCCTGGAACTTGGTCGGGTCATCGTCATAGGTGCGGATATCGGCCTGAGGCACGTTCTCCTTCAGCCACTGCTCGTAGTTGGTGCCAAGGCCAACCCCGACCTTCTTGCCGGCGAGGTCGGTCGGACGCTTGATGCTGTCCGCATCGGCTTTGCGGGTGAGGGCCTGGATGCCGGAGACGGTGTAGGGCGTGGAGAAGTCGTATTTCTGCTTGCGCTCCTCGGAAATGGTCACCTGGTTGATCACGACGTCCAGGCGCTTGGATTCCAGGGCGGCGAGGATGCCGTCCCACTTGGTCGGCTGGAACTCGGCCTTGACCCCCAGCTCCTCTGCCAGCGCATTGGCGAAGTCCACCTCGAAACCGGTCAGCTCACCGCTTTCGTCCTGGTAGTTGAAGGGCGGGTAGGTGCCTTCGAGGCCGACCTCGAGGGTGCCGTTGGACTTGATCTCATCCAATAGATCGGCCGCGAATACCGGCATGAACAGGCTTCCGAGCAGCAGGCTCAGACTGCCGAGCAGGAAATGGCGACGCAGGATCGCAAACGTCATGGCAGGCCTCCAGGGGGAACGGAAAGGTCACACAACTCTAACGACGGATATTTATTCGAGAAAATAATTAGAAGGCATCAGAACCAACCCCAAAGGAATATGGCGTTATGCACCCAGTGCCCATGGATAATAGGCGAACAATGCCGGGGCACCACCGGTGTGCAGAAACAGCAGCGGGCCCGTGCCGGGGAAGGCACCCCGGGCCAGGCCGTCGAGCAGGCCGGCGAACGCCTTGCCGCTATAGACCGGATCGAGCAGCACGCCTTCCTGTTCGGCCAGCAGGCGGATCGCAGCCAGGGTGCCGGCATTCGGTTCACCGTAGCGCGGGGCGAAATACTGGTCCCACAGTTCGACCTGCAATTCCGCTGGAACCTGGACGCCGAGCAGCTCGGCGGTGCGCTGCAGCAGCCCCTCGACCTTGGGCCGCTGTGTCGCCTGTGGCCGCGATACCGTGACCCCGACCACCCGGCTGCTCGGCCGGGCATACGCCAACGCCAGCGCCAGGCCGCTGTGGGTTCCGGCGCTGCCGGACGCGAGGGCCACGGCGGCAAAATCCTCGCCCGCGCCATGCATCTGTTCGGCCAGCTCCAGGCCGGCGCGTACATAGCCCAACGCACCAAGCGCATTGGAGCCACCGATGGGCACCACGTAGGGTCTGCGCCCAGCGCTGCGCAGACGCTCGGCCGACGCCTGCAGCAACTCATCGGCGTTATCCAGGTTGGCGACCGCTTCGACCTCGCTGCCGAACAGGTCGAGCAGCAGGCGGTTGCCATTGCCCAGGTAGTTGTCCTCGTTCGTGCCCAGCGGATTCTCCAGCAGCGCCAGGCAGCCAAGACCCTGTCTGGCCGCCAGGGCTGCGGTCTGGCGCACATGGTTGGATTGGATGGCACCGGCGGTTACCAGCACATCGGCGCCCAGAGCCAGGGCGTCGGCACCGAGGTATTCGAGCTTGCGCGCCTTGTTGCCACCGAGGGCCAGCGGGGTGAGGTCGTCGCGCTTGATCCAGATATCACGACCCAGGTGACGCGACAGCCGCGGCAAGTGTTCCAGGGGCGTGGGGGTGGTGATCAATTCAAGGCGCGGGAAGCGGGCGAGGGCGTCGGTGAGCATCGGGCAAGCTTCTGAACAGGGACGAATCATTACTGTAGAAGGCAATCTGAAGGTGCAGCAAGGCGATATGGGCGCAGTGCTGACAGGCCGCGCATCGCCACGCATGTCAGCCGGCTTCACAGGCCTCGGTGCAGCCTTGTTATTCTTCGGTCGCTACACCAGAGCCCGGCGAAGCCAGGGCAGACTCACCCGTCTCAGGAAAACCCGTGTGGCTCGCGTTGACTTGAAGGTTCCGTTTGCGGAGAAGGACGAGGCTAAAGCGCTTGGGGCCCGCTGGCGTCCACAGGCAAAAGTCTGGTACGTGCCCGAGGGCAACGAAACGGCGCCAACCTTGAGACAGCCTCTGTCCGAAGCGGTGCACGGTGATGGTGCGCTATGGGCTTGTTGACCGATTAGTTAAGAAATCGGCGACTGGTCGCCCGGGTTCAGGGGCGCACCTCATATTGCTGCTTTAATGCGGAGACTACGGAGCCTGTCCCATCGCCGTTTGCGTTGCTCACTGGCGGGCTCAGTGGGGCGGCAATGGTTCATCCCCGTCGCCACAGGCGGCTCAGTCGATGCCAGGCGGAGTGTTGTAGCTCTGGTGGTTCAGGCCAGTGGGCCTTCTTGCTTTCGCATTGCACAATGCCGTTGGTGCCAAGCCTCAGGCGCCAACGCTGGGCCGATGGAAAGTGCTCGCCCGGATTGGTGTGCAGCAGCAGCAAGTTGTAGTCGTGCTGCTTCTCGATGGGGTGGGCCTGGACTGAACCTTTGTTGTCGTCGCTAGCGGAATCATCGCCTTCAGTCTGGGCGAACAGCTTGTTGTGGCTCGCCTGGATCATTGCGCAAAGCTGTTCGCAATCCAGCGTGAGTCGCTCCCGAATCTCGTCGTGCTCCAGTGCTGCCTTGTCCAGGGTCATCAGCACGCGATAGCAGATGATTTGCCGCTCCTCGTTGGTCGCCCACTTGCCCGAGTGTTCTCGAACTAACGGTGGCAGATCGGGCAGCTTGCGATAGTCGAGCCAGACCCGTTGCTGCGCGAGTACCTTGCGGGTGTAGGGCATCAGCAAGCGAATCTTCCAGCGCGGCTTGCCTTTGCGCAGTCTGCGGGTGATGGCCGTGATCATGTCGTCGCGCAGCAGATCGCGAACGGCATAGACCAGCGCGATCACCAGCAGAAGGGTGAGCGAGAGTTTCTCGCTGGCGCCGCGCGCGTTGAACAGGAAGTACGTGAAGAACGACATGATCAGCATCGTCGACATCGCCTTGACCAGCTTGTGGGTGCCGGCCCCCAGCTCCGTGACCTTCGAGCGCAACATCACCGGATACTCCAGCAGCCGGTGATACAGCGCCATGCGGTTCCATATCCGTGTCGGGGTTCCGTGGAAGTCGCTCAGGTACTCGCGCTCCTTGCGGTATCTACGTTCCTGGCGCAGGAATTCCGCCACCGATTGCTTGAGCTCTTCATCGATGGCCGCGTATCCCTCTAGGGTCATGCTTTCCAGCAGGAATTGCTCGGCATGCCATGAGAAATAGATGTCCATCTGACGGAAGTAGCGCTGCTGATTGCTCTGTTTCGGGTTGGATTTGCGCAAACGTTGCGCAAAGTTCTGACTAAGCCGCAGGGCACGCGCTATGGGCTCTGCCACAGCCCCGGACGTGAGCATCTGCTGGCGCAGTCGCTCCATTGAAGCCTGATACTGGAAGAACCAGGAGCCATACATGATTTCGTAGTGCGGAGAGAGCAGTACGAAGGATTGGTCGGCCTTGCTGATGCGGTCCTTCGATGGCATGCCCAGCAGCCCGAAACTGTGCGTCAGGGTAGTAAAGAAAAACTGCTCTTCCGACAGGGTCCATGCCGACAGGTTGCTTTCGTGCGGAGTGAACAGATACAGCTCGATCTTGTGCCGTCCAGGCTGCTTCAGCGTGCGGGTCAGCTGCAGACGGAAATCACCTTTGCGCTTGAGTGAAAACACGGAACCCCCAATGACCGTGGAACGCCGCCAGCTTACCAAGCTTCCGCTGGAGGTACGCCAAGTGGCGGGCGGGTACGGCGCTGACCTGCTATCGGCTTGTAAGTGATTAGTTAGAAATGGGCGGATGGCGGTCGCCCGGATTCAAGGCAGGCTCCACACGCTCATATATAAAAGCCGGCAGCGCTGTTGGGAGCGCCGCTAGCCGCCGCTGCTTTGTTGACGTTCACCACGGCGGGTCTTCATTCGAGGCATCGGAGAAGTAATGCCTTGTTCCCGCCATGCGCTTCCTCTCCGGCTTGCTGACGGGGCCGCGCGATCACTGAAAATCGCGGCTACGCACATCGAGCCCTGTGAGCAGGGGCGTGAGGTCGCTCAGGCGGCCGGCGATGAGATGTCGTACGCCGCTGGCCGACTCCAGATGGCCATCCACACGAAGCAGTTGAGACTGGAGCAAGGGTCGCCTCTGGCGCTCGGCCAGGTCGCGCCAGACCACCACGTTGACCATGCCGAACTCGTCCTCCAGGGTGACGAAGATGACACCGCTGGCGGTCTGTGGGCGTTGTCGGCCGATCACCAGGCCGGCAACGCTGACCGGGCGGCCATGCTCGATCGTGCCCAGTTCCCGAGAACTGCGGCAGCGCCGGGCCTTGAGCTCATCTCGTAGCAGGAGCAAAGGATGCGGCCCCAGCGTCGTGCCAAGGGTCGCGTAGTCGTTGAAAAGGTCTTCACCCACCGAAGGCAATGGCAGGTTGATGGAGGTTTCCTCCGGTGCGGGCAGGCTGGCGAACAGCGGCAGCTGTGGTTCGATTCCGGCGACGGCCCAGCGCGCTCGATGGCGATGGCCGGCCAGGCCGCGGAGGGCGCCGGCATCGGCGAGCTGCTCGCGCGCACGCGGTTCGAGCTCGGCGCGAAGGCACAGGTCATGGATATCTGTGAATGGCTGGCGTTGGCGTGCGGCTTCGATGCGCTGGGCATCGGCTTTCCGAAAGCCGCGCACCATCCGTAGCCCCAGGCGGATGGCCGGTTGCTCCTGGCAACTCGGCTCGAGGCTGCAATCCCAGCCGCTGCGGCGAGCGTCCACCGGGCGTATTTCCAGCCGGTGGCGACGGGCGTCCTGGAGAATCTGGTCAGGGTTGTAGAAGCCCATCGGCCAGCTGTTGATCAGGGCGCAGGCAAATGCAGCCGGTTCGTGGCGTTTCAGCCAGCAGCTGGCATAGGTGAGCAGTGCAAAACTCGCCGCGTGCGATTCGGGGAAACCGTAGCTGCCGAACCCTTTGATCTGCTCGAAGATCCGCGCGATGAAGTCGGGCTGGTAGCCTTTGGCGAGCATTCGCTCGGTCAGTCGCACGCGGTGAGGCTCCAGGCTGCCGTGACGCTTCCAGGCGGCCATGGCACGGCGCAGCTTGTCGGCCTCGTCTGGAGTGTATTCGGCCGCCACGATCGCCAGTTCCATCACCTGTTCCTGAAAAAGGGGCACGCCAAGGGTGCGCTCGAACACTGGTTTCAGTTCTTCGGACGGGTAATCCACCTCTTCTTCCTTGTTACGTCGGCGCAGGTAGGGATGCACCATGTCGCCCTGGATCGGTCCGGGGCGGACGATGGCGACCTCGATGACCAGGTCGTAGAAGGTCTTCGGGCGCAGGCGTGGCAGCATGGCCATCTGTGCACGTGATTCGATCTGGAACACGCCGATCGTATCGGCCCGACTGATCATCTCGTAGGTGGGCTTGTCCTCCGCGGGCAGCGTGGCGATGGTCCAGCGCGTGCCGCGATAGTGTTCGATCAGGTCGAAACAGCGACGTATCGCGCTGAGCATGCCCAGTGCCAGCACGTCGACCTTGAGCAGACCGAGCGCATCGAGGTCGTCCTTGTCCCACTGGATCACCGTGCGGTCGGCCATGCTGGCGTTCTCGATCGGCACCAGGGTGTCGAGCGGCTGTTCGGAGATCACGAAGCCGCCAGGGTGCTGGGACAGGTGACGGGGAAAGCCGATAAGCGCATCGGTCAGCACCAGGACCCGGCGCAGAACCGGATTGTCCGGGTCGAAGCCGGCCTCGCGCAGTCGCGAGTCGTCGGGTATGTGCTCACTCCAGCGTCCACAGCAGCCGGCCAGGGCGTTGATCTGGTCCGGCGGCAGGCCCAGCGCCTTGGCGACATCCCGCAGGGCGCCGGTGGCGCGGTAGCTGCTGGCGACGGCGGTGAGGGCGGCGCGATTACGCCCGTAGCGCTGAAAGACGTACTGGATGACCTCCTCGCGGCGGTCGTGCTCGAAATCCACGTCGATATCGGGCGGCTCGTTGCGCTCGCGGGAGAGGAAACGCTCGAACAACAGTTTGCTGCGCACCGGGTCGAGTTCGGTGATGCCCAGTACGAAGCAGACGCTCGAATTGGCCGCCGAGCCCCGACCCTGGCAGAGAATGCCCCGCTCGCGGGCGAAGCGAACGATGTCATGCACGGTCAGGAAATAGCTTTCGTAATGCAGGTCGCCGATCAGCTCCAGTTCATGTTCGAGCTGCGCGCGGGCCTTTTCCGGGATGCCGTCCGGCCAGCGCCAGCGTGCGCCATCCTCGACCAGCTTGCGCAACCATGAGGTGGTGTCATGTCCAGGCGGGACCAGTTCGTGGGGGTAGTGATATTTCAGCTGGCCGAGCTGGAAATGACAGCGCTGGCTGATGCGAAGGGTTTCGCTGAGCAGTGCGGCTGGATAGAGCTGGGCCAGCTCCTCGCGCGACCGCAGGTGGCGTTCGCCATTGGGGAAGAGGTGGCATCCGGCCTCGGCGACCGGCAGATGGTGGCGGATGGCGGTCATGCAGTCCTGCAATGCCCGTCGACCGCGGGCATGCATGTGCACGTCGCCACAGGCCACGGCGGGTATGCCCAGGCGTGAAGCCTGGGTCAGGGATTGCCGCAGCTGCAGCGTGTCGTCCGGCCCCCGATGCAGTTCGATGCCGAGCCACAGCCGCTCGCGAAAACGCTCGAGCAGCCATCGACCGTCGGTGTCGGCGCCGGCGTGACCGGGCAGCCAGATCGCCAGCAGTCCCTCTAGCGACCCCTCGCTCAGGTCTTCGCGCAGCGCCTGGTAACGACCTTTCTCGGCCCTTCGGCGGGCACGGGTGATCAGCTGGCACAAGGCCTGGTAGCCGGTCAGGTTCTCCACCAGCAAGACCAGTTTGGGCCCGCCCTCGATCTGCACCTCGCTGCCAATGATCAGCGGCAGACCGGTGTCCTTCGAGGCCTGCCAGGCGCGCACGATACCGGCCAGGCTGCATTCGTCGGTGATCGCCAGAGCGTCATAGCCCTGGCGCTTGGCGCGCTCGAAGAGTTCGCGCGCGCTGGATGCACCCCGCTGGAAGCTGAAGTTGGACAGGCAGTGCAGCTCGGCGTATTCGGCGTTCATGCGAACCAGCCGTGCAGCAGCAGCGGCCCGCCGGTAAGGGCGCGAAACGCCCAACCCTGTTGGCCGGTAGTGGTTTGCACCCGATAGTAGTCGCGCCGCGCGTCGGCACCATCCCACCAGCCGGACTCGATGCGCTCGGGGCCAGCCAGGGTGAGCAGACCCTCTTCGCGCAAGGGCTGCGGGGTGCCCAGCAGCCAGCCGGGGCGCAAACCTACTTGAGGCAAGGGTTCGGTGTGGGCGAGGCTGCTTTCCCGCCAGGCGCATTCCGGGCGGTGGTCCGCTCGTGCGCTCAGCGAGACTACGGCGTCGTCACCCAGTCGGGCGCGGAGGCGTTCGCGCAGTTGCTCCCAGGGCACATTCTGCTGCGGGCGCTCGTCGAACAAGGCCTGATGGGCCGGCGTGAAGGCTGGCAGATCGCGAGCCAGCAGACGCACGGCCAGGACGGGGGCCGGCAGTTGCAGATGCTCGAGGCGGCCACGGGTCAGTTCGAACAGCATGGCGGGCTCGCGTTCGGTACTGAGCAGGCCGACCGGCACCTCGCTGTCGGGCAGGGTGCGATGTTCCAGGTACAGACTGAAACGCTGGACGCCGCTGTCCCGCCCGGCGAGAAAAGCGGCCAGGTCGGCGGTCAGTCTGCGCAATGGAAACAGCAGGGCCTGGTGGGACTCCACCTCGAAATTCAGTTCGATGCGGGTGTCGAAGACATCCGGCGGGCGGTAGAACTCCAGAGGTAGCGGCCGATGCCCGAGCAGGGTGTCGAGCTGGGCCAGCACTTCGGCCGGAAAGCGTCTGGCCAGGCTGTCGCGCGGCAGGGCGAGCAGTTGATGAAGATGGCGCAGGCCCATGCGTACCAGCGATGTGCTGACTTCGCGGGGCAGGCCGAGGCGCTCGATCGGCAGTGCCCCGAGCGCCTGATGCAGCGCGGCCGTATCGGTCACGGCCAGCCCATCATGGGCATTGGCGAGGACGCGCGCGGCCGCCGGGTTGGGTGCCAGGGTGATGCGGTGGCGGAAGCCCAGGCCTGTGAGCTCCTCGCGCAGACGCTTCTCGAATCGTGGCCAGGGGCCGAACAGGCCGAGGCTGGAATGCACCTCCAGCAGCAGACAGCGCGGATAGTGCAAGCTGACCTGGGCGCTGTAGCCGTAACCCCAGGCCGCCAGAAACTGCTGCCAGCGTTCGATCATCAGCGGGTCGTAATCGGCAGTGGCGAAGTCGTGGGTCAATGCCTGGGCTGCGACCAGCGATTGCCCTGGCTTGAGGCCGAGCTTGCGGGCGGCGGTGTTGACGGCCTGCAGCACGCGGCGCTGTGGCGGGCCGGCGAGCAGAACCAGTGGTGCGGCGGCATCGTCGCGGTGGCGCAGGATGCCGTCCATGGCCAGTTGCGGCAGTAGAATGCAGGCCCAGAGCATCGTCGCACCTATTGCCAGGCGCTGGCTGGTAGCGGCCGGGCCGGAGCCAGGCCGCCGCGGCACTTGATGACCCGCAGCTGCACCGGCTGTGCTTCCAGGGTCAGGCGCAATGCCGCAGGCGACGGATTTTCCGCTTCGCGCAGCGGACGATAGGCAAAGGCCAGGGTCTGGCCGGTTTCGGCGGCTATCTGCAGTCGCCGCAGGGCGCGGTCGTCGGCCTGTCGCGGCCAGCACAGCACCGCGGCGCAACTGCCGGAGCGCAGGCACTGTTCGGCGCTCCACAAGGCATCGCGGTCCTTGGCCTGGACGATGACCAGATGGCGCAGATCCACTCCAGCCGCAAGCCAGGCCTGGGGGCAGGGACGATGGGGCGGGGCGACCAGCACGACACGTTCGCCTGCGCTGGTCAGCCTGGCGAGCGTCGGCCACAGCAGGCGTAGCTCGCCGATCCCCGGGGCTGCGAAAAGGATTTCGCTGAGTGCCGAATCCGGCCAGCCGCCAGCGGGCAAGAGCGCATCCAGCATGGCATGTCCGGTCGGTTGGGCCGCCGTAGGAGATGCAACGGACTGGCCACGCCAGATGCGGCGAGCATCCAGCAGGCGGTCAAGGGCGACCACGGAAGACATGAGTACGGCATCCAGATAACTGTATATAGATACAGTATTAGGCGGCTCGTGCCTGGTCAAGTTGGCTCGGATGGACGCGCGTACCCGGTGGGTCTGCTGACAGGTCGAGCGGCGCTGCCCGGGGAAAACAGCCAGCACCAGGCATCAATAGCCGTCGCTTGTACTTGGAAAATCAGTGCATTAGCATTCGCGCCCGGGATGCGAGGCCTCACTGTTCCCGGCCATATCGAGATAGAAAGCCCGGTTCGGTCGCGAGCCGGGCTTTTTCTTTGCTGTGCGGGGCGCATCATGGGTCCTGCTTCGACGAAGCTGAACGAGGGAAATGCCATGCGCGAGCGCCTGCTGGCCGCGGAAAAGGTGAAATCGATCGAGTGGCATGGCGATCGCCTGAGCCTGCTCGATCAGCGCAAGCTGCCGACCGAAGAGGTCTGGCACAGCTGCGATTCTGCCGCTGCGGTCGCTGACGCCATTCGCAACATGGTCGTGCGCGGCGCGCCTGCCATCGGCATCAGTGCGGCCTATGCGCTGGTCCTGGCTGCCCGTACGCGCATGGCGGCCGGTGGTGATTGGCGGCAGGCGCTGGAGGAAGATGTCGCGCTCCTTGCCGCATCGCGTCCCACGGCGGTCAATCTGTTCTGGGCGCTGAATCAGATGCGCGAACGCCTCGAACGCCTCAAGCCAGGCGAGGATCCTTGCGCGGCGCTGGAGGCCCAGGCCATCTCGATACATGAGAGCGATCGGGAGGCCAATCTGGCCATGGCGCAGTTCGGTGTCGACCTCATTCGTCGCCATCAGGGCAATCCGCAGAACCTGCTTACTCACTGCAACACCGGTGCCCTGGCGACCGGCGGTTTTGGCACCGCGCTCGGTGTCATCCGCGCGGCGCATCTCGACGGGCTGGTGGAGCGCGTCTACGTGGACGAAACCCGCCCCTGGCTGCAGGGTTCTCGCCTGACCGCCTGGGAGCTGCTGGGCGATGGCGTGCCGGCCACGTTGAACGTCGACTCGGCGGCCGCCCATCTGATGAAGTCGCGCGGTATTTCCTGGGTGATCGTCGGGGCGGATCGCATCACTGCCAACGGCGATGTGGCGAACAAGATCGGCACCTACCAGCTTGCGGTGCTGGCGATGCACCACGGCGTGCGTTTCATGGTGGTGGCGCCCAGTTCGACCATCGACATGGCTCTGGAAAGCGGTGACGAGATCCTCCTCGAGGAGCGTGCCGGCAGCGAGCTGCTGGAGGTCAATGGCCAGCGCTTTGCCGCCGAGATCGAAGTTTTCAATCCCGTGTTCGACGTGACGCCGGCCGATCTCATCGATGCCATTGTCACCGAGAAGGGAGTGGTCGAGCGCCCGAACGCCGCGAAGATGACCGAATTGATGAACCGCAAGCGGTTGCACTGAAATCGCTGCCGACCTTGCGCGCCATCTCGATGGCTGCGCATGTCCTTCGCCTCGGCAAGCTCTGCGAGGCTCCTGCCTGAGGGGCTCCAGGTTATTCCGCAAGGCTCGCTGGCTCGGTTTTGCTGTGCGCAAGGCTCAGCTTATGGCCGCCGTCTGTGTTACCATCCCGCGCTTATCGCAGGACCCTGCTGACTATAAGGAACCAGGCTTCCATGGGCGAACTGGCCAAAGAAATCCTCCCGGTCAATATCGAAGACGAGCTCAAGCAGTCCTACCTTGATTACGCCATGAGCGTGATCATCGGCCGTGCGCTGCCGGACGCGCGCGATGGCCTGAAACCGGTGCACCGTCGCGTGCTCTACGCCATGAGCGAGCTGGGCAACGACTGGAACAAGCCGTACAAGAAATCCGCCCGTGTGGTCGGTGACGTGATCGGTAAGTACCACCCGCACGGCGACTCCGCGGTGTACGACACCATCGTGCGCATGGCGCAGCCGTTCTCGCTGCGCTACATGCTGGTCGATGGTCAAGGCAACTTCGGTTCGGTCGATGGCGACAGCGCCGCGGCCATGCGTTACACCGAAGTGCGCATGGCCAAGCTGGCGCACGAGCTGCTGGCCGACCTGGACAAGGAAACCGTCGACTGGGTGCCCAACTATGATGGCACCGAGCAGATTCCGGCAGTCATGCCGACCAAGATACCCAACCTGCTGGTCAACGGCTCCAGCGGTATCGCGGTCGGCATGGCCACCAATATTCCGCCGCACAACCTGGGCGAAGTCATCGATGGTTGCCTGGCGCTGATCGACAACGCCGATATCACCATCGATGAGCTAATGCAGTTCATTCCCGGCCCCGACTTCCCCACCGCGGGCATCATCAACGGTCGCGCCGGCATCATCGAGGCCTATCGCACCGGTCGTGGCCGCATTTATATCCGTGCGCGCGCCGATATCGAGGACATCGACAAGGTCGGCGGCCGTCAGCAGATCGTCATCACCGAGCTGCCGTACCAGCTGAACAAGGCGCGGCTGATCGAGAAGATCGCCGAGCTGGTGAAAGAGAAGAAGATCGAAGGCATCACCGAGCTGCGTGACGAGTCCGACAAGGACGGCATGCGTGTAGTCATCGAGCTGCGTCGTGGCGAAGTGCCGGAGGTGATCCTCAACAACCTCTATGCCCAGACCCAGCTGCAGAGCGTGTTCGGCATCAACGTGGTGGCGCTGGTCGATGGCCAGCCGCGCACGCTGAACCTCAAGGAACTGCTGGAAGCCTTCGTCCGTCACCGCCGCGAAGTCGTCACCCGGCGTACCGTGTACGAACTGCGCAAGGCGCGCGAGCGCGGGCACATCCTTGAAGGCCAGGCAGTTGCGCTGTCCAACATCGATCCGGTGATTGCCCTGATCAAGGCCTCGCCGACGCCGGCCGAAGCCAAGGATGCGCTGATCTCCACGGCCTGGGAGTCGAGCGCGGTCGAGGCGATGGTCGAGCGCGCCGGGGCAGACGCCTGCCGCCCGGAGAATCTGGACCCGCAGTATGGTCTGCGCGACGGCAAGTATTTCCTCTCGCCGGAGCAGGCCCAGGCGATCCTCGACCTGCGTCTGCACCGCCTGACCGGTCTCGAGCACGAGAAGCTGCTCGCCGAGTACCAGGAAATCCTCACCCAGATCGGTGAGCTGATCCGTATCCTGACCAATCCGGTGCGGCTGATGGAAGTCATCCGCGAGGAGCTCGAGGGCGTGAAGCGCGACTTCGGCGATGCGCGGCGCACCGAGATCCTCGAGTCCCGTCTGGATCTGACCCTGGCCGACCTGATCACCGAAGAAGAGCGCGTCGTCACCATCTCCCATGGTGGCTATGCCAAGTCCCAGCCGCTGGCCGCCTATCAGGCGCAGCGCCGCGGTGGCCGTGGCAAGGCCGCGACAGGGGTGAAGGAAGAGGACTACGTCGAGCATCTGCTGGTTGCCAACAGCCATACCACGCTGCTGCTGTTCTCCAGCAAGGGCAAGGTCTACTGGTTGAAGACCTACGAGATTCCCGAGGCCTCGCGCACCTCGCGTGGGCGTCCGCTGGTCAACCTGTTGCCGCTGGACGAGGGCGAGCGCATCACCGCCATGCTGCAGGTCGATCTCGAGGCCCTGCGCAAGCAGGCTGCCGAGGGTGACGAGGAACTGGACGACGCCGAAGGTCTGGTGATCGAGCATGACGACGTCGACGATGTCGAGGGCGACGACGACAGCGATGAGAAGGACGAACCCACCGGTGCCTACATCTTCATGGCGACGGCCAAGGGGACGGTCAAGAAGACACCGCTGGTGCAGTTCAGTCGGCCTCGTACTTCCGGTCTCATTGCACTGAAGCTGGAGGAGGGCGACACCCTGATCGCCGCTGCCGTGACCGATGGTGCCCAGGAAGTGATGATGTTCTCCGACGGCGGTAAGGTCATCCGCTTCAAGGAAAGCAAGGTTCGCATCATGGGCCGCAATGCCCGCGGTGTGCGTGGCATGCGTCTGCCGGAAGGGCAGCGGATCATCTCGATGCTGATTCCGGAGCCCGACGCGCAGATCCTCACCGCCTCGGTGCGCGGTTATGGCAAGCGCACGGCGATGGAAGAGTTCCCGCGCCGCGGTCGTGGTGGCCAGGGCGTCATCGCCATGGTGACCAACGAGCGCAACGGTCCGCTGGTCGGTGCCGTACAGGTGCTCGAGGGCGAGGAGATCATGCTGATCTCCGACCAGGGCACGCTCGTGCGGACCCGCGTCGACGAAGTCTCCTCGCTGGGCCGCAACACCCAGGGCGTCACGCTGATCAAGCTGAGCAAAGGCGAACACCTGGTCGGTCTGGAGCGGGTGCAGGAGCCGTCCGAGGAAGAGGTGCTGGAAGACATCGAGGCGCTGCTCGATGACGATGCCCTCGAGAAGGAAATGCCGGTCATCAGTACCGAGCCGAGCGAAGACGAATTGCTTGGCGGTGGCGGCGATGTGTCGCCGGACGTGGTGCCGACCGACGACGAAGACTGATTGGCGATAACGCCATCCGATAGAAAGCAGCACACCGGGCAGACGGTAGCGAGGCGGTCGGTAAAGAAACCGGCCGTCGAGCCCGGGATTCAATATCGAGCAAGAGCGAGAGAACAGCAGTGAGCAAACGCGCCTTTAACTTCTGTGCCGGTCCGGCTGCGCTTCCCGAAGCCGTCCTTCAGCGCGCCCAGGCGGAGCTTCTCGACTGGCATGGCAAGGGCCTGTCGGTCATGGAAATGAGCCATCGCAGCGACGATTACACTGCCATCGCCGAAAAGGCGGAGCAGGATCTGCGCGATCTGCTGGCGATTCCGTCGAACTACAAGGTGCTGTTCCTGCAGGGCGGGGCCAGCCAGCAGTTCGCCGAGATTCCGCTGAACCTGCTGCCCGAGGGTGGCGTGGCCGACTATGTCGATACCGGCATCTGGTCGCGCAAGGCGATCGAGGAGGCCCGTCGTTTCGGGCACGTGAACGTCGCGGCGACTGCCAAGCCTTACGACTACTTCGCGATTCCCGGACAGAACGACTGGCAGCTGAGCGATGGCGCGGCCTATTTGCACTACGCCAGCAACGAGACCATCGGCGGCCTGCAGTTCGATTGGGTGCCGGAGCTGGGCGATACCCCACTGGTCGTTGACATGTCGTCGGACATCCTTTCGCGGCCGATCGACGTGTCGAAGTTCGGCCTGATCTATGCCGGGGCGCAGAAGAACATCGGCCCGTCCGGGCTGGTGGTGGTCATCGTCCGTGAGGACCTGCTCGGCCACGCACGTTCCGTCTGCCCGACCATGCTCGATTACAAGATCGCCGCCGACAATGGCTCGATGTACAACACCCCGGCGACCTTCTCCTGGTATCTCTCGGGGCTGGTTTTCGAGTGGCTGAAGGAGCAGGGCGGCGTCGAGGCGATGGAAAAGCGCAATCGCGCGAAGAAGGACATGCTCTACGGCGCAATCGATGCCAGCGATTTCTACACCAACCCGATCGCCGTCAACGCGCGCTCGTGGATGAACGTGCCGTTCCGCCTGGCCGATGAGCGCCTGGACAAGGCCTTCCTGGCTGGTGCCGACGCGCGTGGACTGCTGAACCTGAAAGGTCATCGCTCCGTGGGCGGCATGCGCGCCTCGATCTACAACGCTGTCGGCCTGGATGCGGTCGAGGCGCTGGTGGCCTACATGGCCGAGTTCGAGAAGGAGCACGGCTGATGAGCGACGCCGATCAGCTGAAGGCGCTGCGGGTTCGAATCGACAGTCTCGACGAGCGTATTCTCGAGCTGATCAGCGAGCGCGCCCGCTGCGCCCAGGAAGTGGCCCGGGTCAAGACCGCTGCGCTGGCCGAGGGCGAGTCGGCGGTGTTCTACCGCCCGGAACGCGAAGCCTGGGTGCTCAAACACATCATGGAACTCAATCGTGGGCCGCTCGACAATGAAGAGATGGCCCGACTGTTCCGCGAGATCATGTCCTCCTGCCTGGCGCTCGAGCAGCCGCTGCGCGTGGCCTATCTGGGGCCGGAAGGGACGTTCACTCAGGCCGCCGCGCTCAAGCATTTCGGCCATGCGGTGATCAGCACCCCAATGGCGGCGATCGATGAGGTGTTCCGCGAAGTGGTCGCCGGTGCGGTGAACTTCGGCGTGGTGCCGGTGGAGAACTCCACCGAAGGCGCGGTCAACCACACGCTGGACAGCTTCCTCGAGCACGACATCGTTATCTGTGGCGAGGTGGAGCTGCGCATCCACCATCATCTGCTGGTGGGCGAAACCACCAAGACCGATCGCATTACGCGCATCTACTCCCATGCCCAATCGCTGGCGCAGTGTCGCAAGTGGCTCGATGCGCATTATCCGAACGTCGAGCGGGTGGCGGTTTCCAGCAATGCGGATGCGGCCAAGCGGGTCAAGAGCGAGTGGAACTCGGCCGCCATTGCCGGCGACATGGCGGCCCAGCTGTACGGCCTGACCAAGCTGGCGGAGAAGATCGAAGACCGCCCGGACAACTCCACCCGCTTCCTCATCATCGGTAACCAGGAAGTGCCGCCGACTGGCGACGACAAGACGTCGATCATTGTCTCGATGCGCAACAAGCCGGGTGCGCTGCACGAACTGCTGGTGCCGTTCCACACCAATGGCATCGACCTTACTCGGATCGAGACGCGGCCGTCGCGCAGCGGCAAGTGGACCTATGTGTTCTTCATCGACTTCCTCGGCCACCACCAGGATCCGCTGATCAAGGACGTGCTGGAGAAGATTGGCCAGGAAGCCGTGGCGCTGAAGGTGCTGGGTTCCTACCCCAAGGCAGTACTTTAATTGCGGCTCCGGGCTTCAGGAGCAGGCGGCAGGCGACAGGCTTGTGCCTGCCGCCTGAGCCTGCAGCCTGAGGCCTAACCAATGAGTTGTGATTTCCTTGCCCTGGCGCAGCCGGGCGTGCAGAAGCTGTCGCCTTACGTACCAGGCAAGCCGGTCGATGAGCTGGCGCGCGAGTTGAAGCTGGACCCCGCCGGAATCGTCAAGCTGGCCAGCAATGAGAACCCTCTGGGGCCCAGCCCGAAGGCGCTGGCAGCGATCCAGGCCGAGCTTTCCGAGCTGACCCGCTACCCCGACGGTAACGGCTTCGTGCTAAAGCAGCGCCTTGCCCAGCGTTATTCGGTGGGTGTCCACCAGGTCACGCTAGGCAATGGTTCCAACGACATCCTCGAGCTGGTCGCCCGTGCCTATCTGGCACCGGGGCTCAACGCGGTGTTCAGCGAACACGCCTTCGCCGTCTATCCGATCGCGACCCAGGCCGTCGGCGCCGAGGGGCGTGCTGTCGCGGCGAAGAACTGGGGGCACGATCTCGACGCGATGGCCGATGCCATCGACGAGAACACCCGGGTCGTCTTTGTCGCCAATCCCAACAACCCCACCGGGACCTGGTTCGATGCCGCTGCGTTGGGTACTTTCCTCGCGCGCGTGCCAGCCCATGTACTGGTGGTGCTGGACGAGGCCTATATCGAGTACGCCGAAGGTCAGGAGCTGCCGGATGGACTGGCCTACCTTGCCGACTATCCCAATCTGCTGGTTTCGCGCACCTTCTCCAAGGCCTATGGCCTGGCGGCCCTGCGCGTCGGCTACGCCATCAGCTCGCCGGTGATCGCCGACGTGTTGAACCGCGTTCGCCAGCCCTTCAATGTGAACGGCCTGGCGCTGGCCGCCGCATGCGCGGCGCTGGATGACGTCGATTATCTGGCAGCCAGCCGCCGGGTGAACGACGCCGGGATGGCTCAGCTGGAGCACGGCTTCCGCCAGTTGGGGTTGGAGTGGATTCCCTCGCGGGGCAATTTCATTGCGGTGGATTTTGCCCGCGATGCTGCACCGATCAATCAGGCTCTCTTGCGCGAGGGTGTGATCGTGCGGCCGGTAGCCGGTTACGGAATGCCGACATTCCTGCGGGTTTCCATTGGTACCGAGCGTGAGAATGCACGCTTTCTGGACGTGCTGACGCAGGTACTGCGGCAGTGAGCCCAGCCGTCGTGGAACAACGAGCCGCACCTGTCATCGATCGTCTGGTGGTGATCGGGCTCGGGTTGATTGGCGGTTCGTTTGCCAAGGGGCTGCGTGAGTCCGGCCTTTGCCGCGAGGTGGTCGGCTTCGATCTGGATGCCCGCTCGCGTGAACTGGCGGTCGAGCTGGGCGTGGTGGATCGCTGTGCCGACACGCTGGCCGAAGCCTGCCGTGACGCCGACGTTATTCAGCTCGCCACACCCATCCTCGCCCTGGAACGACTGCTCGGCGAGCTGGCGAAGCTCGACCTGGGCTCCGCCGTGATCACCGATGTCGGCAGCGCCAAGGGCAATGTGGTGCGCTGCGCGCGTAACGTGTTCGGCGAGATGCCGTCGCGTTTCGTTCCCGGCCATCCCATCGCCGGATCGGAGCTCAGTGGTGTCACGGCGGCCAAGAGCACGCTGTTCCGCCGCCACAAGGTCATACTGACTCCGCTGAAGAACACCGATCCGCAGGCGCTTGCGCTGGTGACCCGGCTTTGGGCGGTGCTCGGTGCCGATGTCGAGCACATGGACGTGGCGCACCACGACGAGGTGCTGGCCGCCACTAGTCACCTGCCGCACCTGTTGGCCTTCGGTCTGGTTGATTCGCTCGCCAAGCGCCATGAGAATCTCGAGATCTTCCGTTACGCGGCGGGTGGGTTTCGTGATTTCACCCGTATTGCCGGTAGCGACCCGGTGATGTGGCACGACATCTTCCTCGCCAATCGCGAGGCCGTGCTGCATACCCTGGATGATTTTCGTGCCGACCTCGACGCCCTGCGCGCCGCGGTCGATGAAGGAGACGGGCACAGGTTGTTGGGCGTGTTCACGCGCGCCCGGGCTGCCCGGGAACATTTCAGCAAAATACTGGCTCGCCGAGCCTATGTGGACGTTATGCATTCCAATGACCTCGTTTTCCTCGCCAACCCTGGCGGCAGCCTGACCGGCCATCTGCGTGTCCCAGGCGACAAATCCATTTCGCATCGTTCGATCATGCTGGGTTCCCTGGCGGAAGGGACCACCGAAGTTGAGGGTTTTCTCGAAGGTGAAGACGCCCTCGCCACGATTCAGGCGTTCCGTGACATGGGTGTGGTCATCGAAGGCCCGCAGCAGGGGCGGGTGACCGTCCATGGCGTTGGCCTGCATGGTCTGAAGCCGCCGCCTGGCCCGATCTATCTGGGTAACTCCGGCACCTCCATGCGCCTGTTGTCCGGCTTGCTCGCGGCGCAGCCGTTCGATACCACCCTTACCGGCGATGCCTCGCTGTCCAAGCGCCCGATGAATCGCGTCGCCAAGCCGCTGCGCGAGATGGGCGCGGTCATCGAGACGGCTGCCGAAGGTCGTCCGCCGCTGACCATTCGTGGCGGCCAGCGTCTGTCCGGTATGCACTACGACATGCCGATGGCCAGCGCACAGGTCAAATCCTGTCTGCTGCTGGCCGGGCTGTATGCCGCCGACCAGACCTCCGTCACCGAGCCTGCACCGACTCGTGATCACACCGAGCGGATGCTGCGCGGTTTCGGCTACCCGGTAACGGTCGAAGGACGCACCGCGATCGTCGAGCCGGGGCACAAGCTGCGTGGCACCCATATCGAGGTGCCGGCGGATATCTCCTCGGCGGCCTTCTTCATGGTCGCGGCCAGCATTGCACCGGGCTCGGAGATCGTGCTCGAGCATGTAGGGGTCAACCCGACGCGTACCGGTGTGATCGACATCCTCAAGCTGATGGGCGGGGATATCACTCTGGAAAACCTTCGCGAGGTGGGCGGCGAGCCTGTCGCCGATATCCGCGTGCGTGGTGCGCAGCTCAAGGGTATCGACATTCCCGAAGACCTGGTGCCGCTGGCCATCGACGAGTTTCCTGTGCTCTTCGTTGCCGCGGCATGCGCCCAGGGTCGCACCACCTTGCGCGGTGCCGAGGAGCTGCGCGTCAAGGAGTCGGATCGTATCCAGGTCATGGCCGACGGGCTGCAGACGCTGGGTATCAAGGCGGAACCGACACCCGACGGCATCGTCATCGAGGGTGGCATGATCGGTTCCGGTGAAGTCTGGGCCCACGGTGATCATCGTATCGCCATGTCGTTCAGCGTCGCTGCGCTGCGCGCCAGCGGTCCGATCCGCATCCACGATTGCGCGAACGTGGCGACCTCGTTCCCCAATTTCCTGGACCTGGCTCAGCGGGCCGGGATGCAGGTTCAGGCGGAGGGCGCCTCATGATCAAGCCTGTACCAGTCATCACCATCGACGGGCCTAGCGGCTCGGGCAAGGGAACCGTTGCTGCGCTGCTGGCGGGCAAGCTCGGCTGGAATTTTCTCGACTCCGGCGCCCTGTACCGTCTGCTGGCATTCGCTGCGCGTAATCACGGCGTCGATCTGACCAACGAGGAAGCCCTGAAGGTACTTGCCGAGCATCTGGATGTGCAATTCGGCGCTGCCCGCGATGGGCATGGCATGGTCATCATTCTGGAAGGCGAGGACGTCACCGAGGCCATTCGCAACGAGACCGTCGGTGCGGGTGCTTCCCAGGTCGCGGCGTTGCCGGTGGTTCGGACCGCGCTGTTGCAACGGCAGAAGGCCTTTCGCGAGGCCCCCGGCCTGGTTGCCGACGGGCGCGACATGGGGACCGTCGTGTTCCCCGATGCGCCGCTGAAGATCTTCCTCACTGCAAGTGCGGAAGAACGTGCGCGCAGACGCTACTTGCAGTTGAAGGCGCGTGGTGATGATGTTAATCTCGCGAGTCTTCTTGAGGAGATTCGGGAGCGCGACGAGCGCGATACCCAGCGTGCGGTGGCACCGTTGAAGCCGGCAGAAGATGCCATTCAGCTCGATTCCACTACACTTTCCATCGAAGAGGTGCTGCAAAGGATTCTGAGCGAAGTCGCCGATCGCGACTTGGCTGGATGATCGGAACGCCGAAAGGCGGCCAAACGGACTTCGAGGTCAGCGCAGCCGGTAGGCGCGCCTCGAGCCGTTAACAAGGAGGCATGTGGGAGACCAGATCCAGTCCCGCAGGCCTTTTTTTATATGAATGAACCCACATTGTCTGGAATGTGGAGATTGGGCGGATTCTCGCCCGAAAACAGCAGGAATCAACATGAGCGAAAGCTTCGCAGAACTTTTTGAAGAAAGCCTTAAATCCCTCGACATGCAGCCGGGCGCCATCATCACCGGCATCGTGGTCGACATCGACGGTGACTGGGTCACCGTACATGCCGGCCTCAAGTCCGAGGGCGTCATCCCGGTCGAGCAGTTCTACAACGAGCAGGGCGAGCTGACCATCAAGGTGGGTGACGAGGTCCACGTTGCTCTGGACGCGGTTGAAGATGGCTTTGGCGAAACCAAGCTGTCCCGTGAAAAAGCCAAGCGCGCGGAATCCTGGATTGTTCTGGAAGCGGCTTTCGCTGCAGAAGAAGTGGTCAAGGGCGTCATCAACGGCAAGGTCAAAGGTGGCTTCACCGTCGACGTCAACGGCATTCGTGCGTTCCTGCCGGGTTCGCTGGTCGATGTCCGCCCTGTGCGCGACACCACCCACCTGGAAGGCAAAGAGCTCGAGTTCAAGGTCATCAAGCTCGACCAGAAGCGCAACAACGTTGTCGTTTCCCGCCGCAGCGTGCTGGAAGCCGAGAACAGCGCCGAGCGCGAAGCTCTGCTGGAATCCCTGCAGGAAGGTCAGCAGGTCAAGGGTATCGTCAAGAACCTCACCGACTACGGTGCGTTCGTTGACCTGGGCGGCGTCGATGGTCTGCTGCACATCACCGACATGGCCTGGAAGCGCATCAAGCATCCGTCCGAGATCGTCAACGTTGGCGACGAGATCGATGTCAAGGTGCTGAAGTTCGACCGCGAGCGCAACCGCGTATCGCTGGGCCTGAAGCAGCTGGGCGAAGACCCATGGGTTGCCATCAAGGCGCGTTACCCGGAAGGCACCCGCGTCATGGCCCGCGTCACCAACCTGACCGACTACGGCTGCTTCGCCGAGCTGGAAGAGGGTGTCGAAGGTCTGGTGCACGTCTCCGAAATGGACTGGACCAACAAGAACATCCACCCGTCGAAGGTCGTTCAGGTCGGCGACGAAGTGGAAGTCATGGTTCTGGACATCGACGAAGAGCGTCGTCGCATCTCCCTGGGCATCAAGCAGTGCAAGTCCAACCCGTGGGAAGACTTCTCTGGCCAGTTCAACAAGGGCGACCGCATCTCCGGCACGATCAAGTCGATCACCGATTTCGGTATCTTCATCGGTCTGGACGGCGGCATCGACGGTCTGGTGCACCTGTCCGACATCTCCTGGAACGAGCCGGGTGAAGAAGCCGTTCGCCGCTTCAAGAAGGGCGACGAGCTGGATACCGTTATCCTGTCGGTCGATCCGGAGCGTGAGCGTATCTCCCTGGGCATCAAGCAGCTGGAAGACGATCCGTTCTCCAACTACGCCGCCGTCAATGACAAGGGCAGCATCGTTCGCGGTACCGTGAAAGAAGTTGACGCCAAAGGCGCCATCATCGATCTGGGCAACGATATCGAAGCGACCCTGAAGGCGTCCGAAATCAGCCGTGACCGCGTTGAAGATGCGCGCAACGTGCTGAAGGAAGGCGACGAAGTCGAAGCCAAGATCATCAGCATCGACCGCAAGTCCCGCGTGATCAGCCTGTCCATCAAGTCCAAAGACGTCGAAGACGAGAAGGATGCGATGAAAGAGCTGCGCACCAAGCAGGAAGTTGAAAGCACCGGCCCGACCACCATTGGTGATCTGATCCGTGCTCAGATGGAAAACCAGAACTAAGTTCGGTTCTTCATGAAAAAGGGCGACTTCGGTCGCCCTTTTTTGTGCCTGCGATTCCACGTGATGGAGCGCCCCGCCTCGGCGAGAGCTGTCAGCCTTTGGCCTTTTCCATGGCGAGCGCCTGGTTGACCGCGAGCCAGCCGTCTACAGACTGTTCCCCCACGTCATCGAAGGCGCGCTGTAGCAGCCTGACCTGTTCCCGGCGCAGTGCTTGCTCGAGCTTCGCTCCCTCGTCGGTGAAGCGCAGCATGCGTTTGCGCTTGTCGTCCTCCGCCGTGAGGCTTTCCACCAGATGCATTTCGATCAGTTGTCGCAATGGTGTGTTCAGCGCCTGCTTGGTAACGCCCAGGTAGCTCAGCAGTTCCTTGACGCTCAGGTCGGGATAGCTGGCGATGAAGAACAGGATGCGGTGGTGCACGCGGGACAGGCCGCGACGGGCCAGCATCTCGTCAGGCTTTGCCGTGAAAGCCTGATAGCCGAGAAAGAAGCTTTCCATTATCTGGCGCTGCACGGCGCTTTTTTTTAGGTCAGGCATATTGACGTATTTATTATGAGAGGCGTAATTTCGGTCAAGAAGTTTGACTTATTTTGCAACGCCTCGCACCTGGTATGGAAATGGCCTTCTCCGAACGTATTACTCGCCTGAAAAGCTCCCTGATTCGTGAAATTCTCGCCGCAGCCCAGCGTCCTGAGGTGATGTCCTTTGCCGGTGGGTTGCCGGCTGAGGCGATGTTACCCGCGGTGGATTGGGCCGAGCTGCCTGCGAGCATGGGGCAATACGGCATGAGCGAAGGCGAACCCGCCCTTCGCGAAGCCATCGCGGCTCAGGCCCGGGCGCTCGGCGTGCCCTGCGAGGCCAGCCAGGTGCTGATTGTCAGTGGGTCGCAACAGACGCTGGATCTCGCCTCGAAGCTGTTCATCGACTCGGGCACCGAGGTGCTGGTCGAGGCGCCGACCTATCTCGCCGCGCTGCAGTCGTTCCAGCTGTTCGGTGCACAGTGTCTGGCCGTTGCGCAGCAGGCTGACGGACCGGATCTGGCGGCACTGCGTGCCACGCTGGAGCAGCACGCTCCGGCTTTCGCCTACCTGATTCCGACTTTCCAGAATCCTTCTGCGGTCCGTTACAGCGAAGCCAAGCGTGAGGCCGTTGCTGGTCTGCTGGATGAATACGGTGTGACCTTGCTGGAAGACGAGCCGTACCGTGAACTGGTGTTCGACCAGGGCAATGCCAGGCCCATCGTGTCGCGCCTCAAGCGGGCCAGCTGGATCTACACCGGCACGGTATCCAAGACGCTGCTGCCCGGTTTGCGGGTGGGCTACCTGATCGCGTCTGCGGACCTGTTTCTTTATCTGCTGCGCCTCAAGCAGTCGGCAGACCTGCATACCAATCGGATCGGGCAATGGCAGGCGTTGCAATGGCTGGCCAGCGACCATTACCAGGCGCATCTCGGACAGTTGCGCGAGTTCTACCGAGTCCGCCGCGATGCCATGCAGGCGGCGCTGACCGAGCACTTCAGCGATCTGGCAACCTGGGAGTTGCCGCAGGGCGGGCTGTTCTTCTGGTTGACGCTCAAGCAACCGCTTGACACGCGAACGCTGCTCAATCGGGCGCTGGCCGAGGATGTCGTGTTCATGCCCGGCGAGCCGTTCTTCGTCGAACCGGACGCAAACCCCGGCTATCTGAGGCTGAATTTCAGTCATGTCGCGGCTGAGCGCATGGACGAGGGACTACGCAGGCTGGCCCAGGTCATTCGCGACGCCGGTGCGTTGGAAGCTGCGTGAGGAGTTATTGCCGGCCCGCGCCGCGGGTCGATCGGGAGGGGAGACCATGTTGAAAGTCTATGGCGATTATCGGTCGGGTAATTGCTACAAGATCAAGCTGATGCTGCACCTGCTGGACCAGCCGTATGAGTGGATTGCGATCAATATCCTTCGAGGCGAGACGCGCTCGGAGGAGTTTCTCAAGAAGAATCCGAACGGCAAGATCCCGGTGCTGGAACTCGAGGACGGCTCCTGTCTATGGGAGTCCAACGCCATCCTGAACTACCTGGCCGAGGGCAGCGAGTTCCTTCCGACCGATCCGCGCCTGCGCACTCAGGTGCTGCAGTGGCAGTTCTTCGAGCAGTACAGTCACGAGCCGTTCATTGCCGTGGCGCGGTACATCAAGGTCTATCTGGGGATGCCGGAAGAGCGGCGTGAGGAATACGAGGCCAAGCAGCTCGACGGCTATCATGCCCTTAATGTGATGGAGCAACAGCTGCTGCGCACGCCGTATCTGGTGGGTGATCACTATTCTATCGCCGACGTTGCGCTCTACGCATACACCCACGTGGCGGAAGAGGGTGGTTTCGATCTGGGGGGGTATCCAGCGATCCGTCAGTGGCTGCAGCGCGTTGCGAGCCATCCGCGGCATGTAGGCATGTACGATTGAGGAGCTAAAAAGACAGGGCCGTGAAGGCCCTGTCTTCTCTGAGCTACTTCACCAGCCCGAGAAACTCGCTACGAGTAGCGGCATTGTCGCGGAACTGACCCAGCATCACCGATGTGACCATGGAAGAATTCTGCTTCTCGACACCGCGCATCATCATGCACATGTGCTGGGCTTCGATGACCACGGCTACACCGGAGGCTCCGGTGACTTGCTGCATCGCTTCGGCGATCTCGCGGGTCAGGTTTTCCTGAATCTGCAGTCGGCGCGCATACATGTCGACGATCCGGGCGACCTTCGACAGGCCAAGCACCTTGCCGTTGGGCAGGTAGGCGACGTGCGCCTTGCCGAAGAACGGCAGCATGTGGTGCTCGCAGAGCGAGTAGAGCTCGATGTCCTTGACCAGCACCATCTCGCTGTTGTCGGAGCTGAACAGCGCGCCGTTGGTCACCTCTTCGAGGGTCTGCTGGTAGCCCTTGCACAGGTACTGCATGGCTTTGGCGGCGCGTTTGGGTGTGTCGAGCAGACCCTCGCGGTTAACGTCCTCGCCAAGTTGGCCAAGGATCGCGGTGTAGTGTTGTTCCAGGGACATTGAGCTACCTGTCAGGCTTCATAGGGTCGCGAACGCGAAGGGTAGGGGGCTGCCGCTCTGCTGGCAAGCCTGTCGAGCGACTGGCGTGAGCCGAGCAGTCATTCGTCGCGCCCTTCCAGCATGGTGCGCTTGAGCACCACGTAGAGTGCGCCGGTCCCCCCATGACGCGGCAGGCAGGACGTGAAACCAAGCACCTGTGGGTGTTGCCGCAACCAGGTGTTTACGTGGCTCTTGATCAATGGGCGCTTGCCATCCAGCCGCGCGGCCTTGCCATGAGTCACGCGGACGCAACGGACTTCGAAGCGGGTTGCTTCGGCGATGAAGTCCCACAGCTGTTCGCGGGCCTTTTCCACTGTCATCCCATGCAGGTCCAGGCTGCCTTCGAACGGTATCTGGCCGGCCTTGAGCTTGCGCATCTGTGCGTCCTGCACGCCGTCACGCGCCCAGTAGAGCTCATCCTCCGCGCCGACGTCGATGACGAACTGGTCCGACAGTCCGTCGACGCGCGTCGAGTCGTTGCTGAGCGTGGCGTTGCTGCGGCGGGTCGCGATCTGTTCGCGGTTGGCGCGGACCTTGCCGGTTTCGGCACGGTCATGGGTTATCGGCTTGACACCGCGCACGGCCGATTGGAAGAGGGAAAAATCGTCGTCGTCTTGCATGGGGCCTCCAAACAGAAGGCCAGTCTACCCCAGCCACTGCCGCGTGCAGAAAGCGTCCTAGCGGCTCAGGGCTGCCGTGTCCGGCACGCAGACCGCAAAGTTGTCGGCAAGGATGGTCATTTCGATGCGATGGACCTGTTCGGCATCGATGCTGCCTTCGCCCATCGGCAGGTTGCGCGTGGCGCAGGCGCTGTCGACGAGAGTGCAGCGATAGCCGTAATCCTTGGCTGCGCGAACGGTGGTGCTGATGCTCGAATGGGTCATGAAGCCGCAAACGATGAGATCGAGGCGGCCGAGTTTCTGCAGCAGCTCGTGCAGCTCGGTGCCGGAAAAAGCGTTGGGGAGGCGTTTGGCGACCACGGGCTCGCCGGGCAGCGGCGCGGCTTCGGGCATGATCTGTCCACGAAAACCTTGCGGATCGAACAGCCCGCCGCTGATGCCCAGGTGATGCACATGCACGATCGGTGCGCCGGCCGCGCGCGCAGCTGCCAGCAGGCGGGTAATTTCCGGTAGCGCCCGATCCAGGGCGGGCAGGGCCAGAACGCCACTGCGGTATTCCTCCTGCACGTCGATGACCAGCAGGGTGGCATTCGTCAGCGTCGCCGGGTTATAGCTGCGGCCACTGAGCTGAAGCATGGTCTGTGGCTTGGTCATTGTCGGCTCCTTGTGCTGTGAGGGGGCTGATTGTGGCGCCTGAGCGCGCCGATGTGAACCGTCCAGCCGATTGTTTCGCTTGGCAGGCGAGTGACTGCTCGGTCGCGCTCTTGACGCTCGGATTGCCGCAAAAATTCCGTGCCGAAGGGTACTGCCAGTGATCAGCGAACGCTCGCAACGAATTGGGCATTTACAAAGCTGTCTCAACTTTGCTGGCGAACCACAAGTCTCGGCAACCACCGCCGTAGCTCGGGTTTTCCGATGCCTGTTAAACTCGCGCACTTTTTACAGGAGACGCCCTTGTGACCGCTTCGCTCTCTCGCTTGCGTACCCTGCGTGACTATATTCGCTGGGCTGTCAGCCGTTTTCAGGCGGAGCAGCTGTTCTTTGGCCACGGCACCGACAACGCCTGGGACGATGCGCGTCAGCTGGTTCTGGGTGCACTTCATCTGCCGTGGGAGATGTCCGATAGCTATCTGGACTGTCGCCTGGAAGCGGATGAGTGCGAACGCTTGCAGAACCTGCTACGTCGGCGCATCGAAGAGCGTGTACCGACTGCCTACCTGCTGGGGCAGGCCTGGTTCTGTGGCCTGCCGTTCATTGTCGATGAGCGCGTGCTCATTCCGAGGTCGCCCATCGGTGAGCTGATCGAGCATCGTTTCGAACCCTGGCTGCCCGGTACCCCGAAACGCATCCTTGATCTTTGCACCGGGTCGGGCTGCATCGGTATCGCCTGTGCGTATGAATTCCTCGAAGCAGAAGTCGTGCTGGCGGACATCTCGTTCGATGCGCTCGAGGTGGCCAACCGCAACATCGAGCAGCATGGTCTCGAAGAGCGCGTCTACACCGTGCAAAGCGATGGTTTCGACGGGCTGCCCAATCAGCGCTTCGACCTGATCGTGTCGAACCCGCCTTATGTCGACGCCGAGGATTTCGCGGATATGCCAGATGAGTTCCATCATGAGCCGGAGCTCGGCCTGGCGTGCGGTAACGATGGGCTGGACCTGGTCCGTCGCATGCTCGCCGAAGCCGCGGATCACCTTACCGACGATGGTGTGCTGATCGTCGAGGTGGGCAACAGTCAGGTTCATGTTCAGGCGCTGTATCCGGAAGTGGATTTCACCTGGCTGGAATTCACCCGTGGTGGACATGGCGTATTCCTGCTGGCCGCACAGCAATGCCGAAAGCATCAGGCACTGTTCCGCTCGCGCCTGGCGGAGAGCTGATCGGTTTTATCTGGAAGGGCGTAGCGCTCGAATCTTCTACTCCTCGCCAGTCCGGCCCTGCATGGCCGATTGGCGAATCTCGCTGAGCATTTGCCCCGCATGGTGGTCTGCATAGAAGTCCGATCGGGAATCTGTGCCGCTGGCTGGCCGCAATTCCGATCGGTCAGTGTTCGAGCCGTCATTCACTGACCATTGAAGTGGACAGCCCATGCCAGGCATCACCGTAGAACCCACCACTTTTTCCTTGTTCGGCGCCCTGGGCGATCTTGCGCTGCGCAAGCTGTTTCCGGCGCTTTATCAGCTGGATCGTGCCGGTCTGCTGCATGGCGATACGCGAATCCTTGCGCTGTCGCGTGAAGGTGGTGAGCCTGAGGCGCACAAGTCGCGAATCATTCAGGCGTTGCGAGCACGCGTACCGGCTGGCGAACTCGACGAGCCGGCGCTTGAGCGCTTTGCCGAGCGGCTGCGCTACCTCACCATGGATTTCCGTCGCGGTGAGGACTACGCGGCGCTTCGAGAGTGCGTACCGCAGGACTTGCCCCTGGTCGCCTATTTCGCAACGCCCGCTGCGGTGTATGGCGACATCTGCAGGTTCCTCGCGGCGAGCGGGCTCGCCGAACAGGCCCGGGTCGTTCTGGAAAAGCCCATCGGTCACGATCTCGAATCGTCCAGGGTGATCAACGATGCCGTTGCCGAGCATTTTCCAGAGAGCCGTATCTACCGCATCGACCACTATCTCGGTAAGGAAACCGTCCAGAATCTGATCGCGCTGCGCTTCGCCAACAGCCTGTTCGAAACTCAGTGGGACCAGCACCATATTTCCCACGTCGAGATCACCGTGGCCGAAACGGTGGGCATCGAAGGCCGCTGGGGCTATTTCGATCAGGCCGGCCAGCTGCGCGACATGGTGCAGAACCACTTGCTGCAGCTGCTCTGCCTGATCGCCATGGATCCGCCGAGCAATCTCACCGCTGACAGCATCCGTGACGAGAAAGTGAAGGTGCTCAAGGCACTGGCTCCGATCACGGCCGAATCCATCCATCAGCGGGTCGTGCGCGGGCAGTACGCGGCGGGCAACGTAGGTGGCGTTTCGGTGCCGGGTTATCTGGACGAGGAGAATTCCAACGCGCAGAGCAGCACCGAGACGTTCGTCGCCTTGCGGGCCGATATCTGCAACTGGCGATGGTCCGGCGTGCCGTTCTACCTGCGTACCGGCAAGCGCATGGCGCAGAAGCTGTCGCAGATCGTCATCCATTTCAAGGAGCCGCCGTTCTACATCTTCGCTCCCGAGCAACGCGCGCTGATCAGCAATCGCCTGATCATCCGCCTGCAACCGGATGAAGGCATTTCGCTGCAAGTCATGACCAAGGAGCAGGGGCTGGACAAGGGCATGCATCTTCGCAGTGGGCCGCTGCAGCTGAATTTCTCGGAGACTTATAAAAGCGCGCGAATTCCGGATGCTTATGAGCGCCTGTTGCTCGAGGTGATGCAAGGCAACCAGAATCTGTTCGTGCGCAGGGATGAAATCGAATATGCGTGGCAATGGTGCGATCAGTTGATCGACGGTTGGAGTCGGCTCGGTGCTGAGCTCAAACTGTACCCGGCGGGTTCCTGGGGGCCGGTCGCTTCGATTGCACTGATCACGCGCGACGGGAGGGCGTGGTATGGCGATCTCTGAACTGGACTTACCCACGGGCGTGATCGCCCATAGCTCGGCGGACGCGCAGCGGCAGGCCGAACTGATGGCCGACAGCGTCGCCAAGGCGTTGCGCTACGCGGTACAGACACACGGCGTCGCAAGTCTGGTGGTATCCGGTGGGCGGAGCCCGGTTGCGTTCTTCGAGTCCCTCTCTAGGCGAGAGCTGGACTGGGCAAAGATCCAGATCAGCCTGGCCGACGAGCGCTGGGTCTCGCCAACCGATCCGGCCAGCAATGAAGGCTTGCTGCGGCGCCACCTTCTGCAGAATGCCGCGAATGCCGCCCGGCTGATCGGGCTCTACCAGCCAGCCGACTCGCTCGAGCAGGCTGCGGGCTTCGCCAATGCGGCGCTCGACCAATTGCATCAGCCGATCGATGTGCTCGTGCTCGGCATGGGTGACGACGGGCACACCGCTTCGCTGTTCCCTAGCAGCGCCAACTTGGCGCATGCCTTGCGGGAGGATTGTCCCGAGCGCTGTGTGGCTACGCAGGCACCGGTCGCCCCCGAGGCCCGCCTGACGATGACCTATCCTCTACTGGCCTGCGCCAGGATGCAGTGTCTGGCCATTCAAGGCAGCGAAAAGCTTGAAACCCTGCGTGTAGCGCTGAGTGCCGATCCATTGCAGATGCCCATCCGGGCATTCCTGCACGCCCCGCTCGAAATCTACTGGTGCCCTTGAGGCCCGAGGACTCCTGCATGACCATGGACCAGAAGAATGCCCTGATCGAACAGATCTGCGTCGCGGCGCGGATTCTGCCGGTCATCACCATTGGCAGCGAAGAGCAGATCCTGCCGCTCGCCGATGCCTTGTCGGCGGGTGGCCTGCGTACCCTGGAGATTACCTTGCGCTCGCGTCATGGCCTGACCGCTATTCAGCGGTTGCGCCAGGAACGACCGGACCTCTGCATCGGCGCCGGAACCGTCCTCGACCGGCGCATGATGGACGAAGTGGAGGCGGCCGGCGCCCAGTTCATCGTCACGCCGGGCTCTACCCGCGACATCCTCGAAGCCGGGGTGAGCTGCTCGGTACCCCTGCTACCGGGCACGAGCAGTGCGTCCGACGTCATGGAAGGCTACGCGCTGGGTTATCGCCGCTTCAAACTGTTCCCGGCCGAGGTGTGTGGCGGCATCGCCGCGCTCAAGGCCCTCGGCGGACCGTTCGGGGACGTTCGGTTCTGCCCGACCGGCGGGGTGAGCGCTGCCAATGCGGCCCAGTACCTGGCGCTGGCTAACGTCATGTGTGTCGGCGGTACCTGGATGATCGACAGCGCAACGCTGGAGCGCGGCGACTGGGCGGGCATCCAGCAGCGTACCGCGGAGGCCCTGGCCGCTTTGCCCTAGGTCGGACTGGCGCCGCCGTCCGACTGGCGCAAGGTGCGCAGCCGGCATGATCCGCGTATGATTCGCGCCCTTTCAATCGGATTGCCACACCGGGAGGTGCCCAGATGACCGAGCACGAAGAAACCACGATCCACGCCACGCACGGCGAGAAGCTGCAGAAAGTCCTTGCCCGTCTGGGCATCGCGTCGCGTCGCGACGTCGAAAAGTGGATCGTCGAGGGCCGCGTCAAGGTCAATGGCGCGGTTGCCACACTCGGCCAGCGTGTCGATTCCCATGACGCCATCGCAGTCGATGGCCGCCTGCTCAAGCGCGAAGAAACCAGCCAGGTGGTGCGGCGTGTGCTGATCTACAACAAGCCCGACGGCGAGATCTGCACCCGCAACGACCCCGAAGGCCGCCCTACGGTGTTCGATCGCCTGCCACGTCCCAAGGAGGGCCGCTGGATCAACATCGGCCGGCTCGATATCAACACGACGGGGCTGCTGCTGTTCACCACTGACGGTGAGCTGGCCAATCGCCTGATGCACCCCTCGTACGAAATGGACCGGGAATACGCGGTACGTGTGCGCGGCGAGGTCGACGACGAGATGATCGAGCGGCTGAGGACCGGGGTGATGCTGGAGGACGGTCCGGCGCGCTTCACCGATATCCAGGAAGCGCCTGGTGGCGAAGGCTTCAACCATTGGTATCACTGCGTGGTCATGGAAGGCCGCAACCGTGAGGTTCGTCGGCTCTGGGAATCCCAGGGGCTGGTCGTCAGCCGGCTGAAGCGTGTCCGTTTCGGGCCGGTTTTCATGACGTCCGATCTGCCGATGGGGCGCTGGCGCGAGATGTCGCAAGCCGAGGTGGACATTCTCAGCGAGGAGGTTGGCCTAAAGCCGGTCGCCTTGCCGAGCATGAAGGCCAAGACGAAGGAGAAGATCGACCGCATGCAACGCAAGGTGGCCAAGCCACTTGGGCGAGGCGAGCGGCGGTCACGTGTACTTCGTCCCGCCCACGAAGCCGACATGCCTGTAGCGGATAAACCGCGTGCGGCACGAGATGACAAGAGCGAGCGCAAGCCGCGCGGCAGCGACAAGCCGCGTGGTACGCCGGTCGCCGAGCGTCCGGGGGATACCCGCAAGGGCGGCAAGCGCCACGAAGGCGGCGGGCGCTCATCGGGTCCGGCGAGGAAGCCGGCCGGAGAAGGTCAGCGGCCCGGCTTCGGGCGCGAGCGCAGCAAGCGTCCCTGAGCGGTCTGCAGCGCAGCGCAGTGGATGACTGCGCCGCGCGGACTTCATTGCGCGTCCAGCGCCTGGCCGTTGATGCCGGCGCTATCCGGACCCATCAGGTACAGATAAACCGGCATGATTTCTTCCGGCAATGGATTGACGAGCGGGTTCTCGCCCGGGTACGCCTTGGCGCGCATGTCGGTCCGAGTAGCGCCCGGGTTGATGCTGTTGGCACGCACCGGCGCGGTATCGTCCAGCTCGTCGGCCAGAACCTGCATCAGTCCTTCCGTGGCGAACTTCGATACGGCGTAGGCACCCCAGTAGGCGCGGCCTTTGCGTCCGACGCTGCTGGAGGTGAAGATCACCGAGGCGTCCTTGGAGAGTTTGAGCAGCGGTAGCAGGGTGCTGGTCAGCATGAACATGGCATTCACGTTGATCTGCATGACTCGCATGAAATTGTCGCCGGACAACTGCTCGATCGGCGTGCGAGGGCCAACGATCGCAGCGTTGTGCAGCAATCCGTCCAGGTGTCCGAATTCCCGCTCGATCATGGCTGCCAGCTCGTCGTACTGGTGCGGCAGGGCTGTTTCCAGGTTGAAGGGGATGACAGCGGGGCGCGGATGGCCGGCTGCTTCGATTTCGTCGTACACCCGATTCAGATTGTCTTCATTCTTGCCCAGTAACAGCACGGTGGCTCCGTGGGCCGCGTAGGCCTTGGCAGCAGCTTCACCGATGCCTCGGCCAGCGCCGGTGACCAGGATGATGCGCCCTGCGAGCAGGTCGGGGCGGGCGGAATACTCGAACATCGGATGCCTCGTAAATCGAAAGTGATGGGTGCTTCGGCAATTACTGCCGAGTGATGATGCTGTGGCGGTGACCCTATGGCTGTATCAGCAACTGCACAGGGCGCTGTCCAGGACCTGGCGCAGATCCAGCGGGTGATCCACCACTACGTCTGCGCCCCAATTGCTCGGGTTGTCTTGCGGATGGATATAGCCATAGCGCACCGCGGCCGTCCTGCTGCCCGCCGCTCGTCCCGATTCGATGTCGCGCAGGTCATCACCGACGAACAGGACCGCAGAAGGATCAAGGTCGAGCTGTTTGCACGCGAGGATCATCGGCTCGGGGTCGGGCTTGCTATTGGCGACGTGATCAGGACAGACCAGCACGGCAGAGCGGGACGCCAGGCCCAGCTGCTGCATGATCGGTTCGGCGAAACGCAGCGGCTTGTTGGTTACCACACCCCAGCGCAGGTTGGATCGCTCGATTTCGTCCAGCAGTTCCGCCATGCCGTCGTAGAGGCGGCTATGCACGGCGCAATGCTCCTGGTAGCGCGCAAGAAACTCCAGGCGCAATGCTTCGAACTCTTCCGACATGGGGTCCACATCGAAGGCGCCGAGCACCATGGCTCTGGCACCACCGGACACCACGTCACGAATCTGTTGATCCGGCACAGGCTCCAGGCCGCGCGCAATCCGCATGGCCTGCGCCACGGCGATGAAATCGGGAGCGGTATCGAGCAGGGTACCGTCCATGTCGAACAGAACAGCGCGCAGGCGCATCAGGACTCCTTGACGGTCTGGACCATGTAGTTGACGTCGACGTCCGCCGACAGCTTGTAGTGCTTGGTCAGCGGGTTATAGGTAAGGCCGATGATGTCCTTCACGGCCAAGCCGGCATCACGGCTCCAGGCGCCGAGCTCGGAAGGACGGATGAATTTCTTGAAATCATGTGTGCCGCGCGGAAGCAGCTGCAACACATACTCCGCGCCGATGATGGCGAACGCGTAGGCTTTCGGGTTGCGGTTGATGGTGGAGAAGAACACCTGGCCGCCCGGTTTGACCAGTGTGGCGCAGGCCCGGATGACGGAGGCCGGGTCCGGTACGTGTTCGAGCATCTCGAGACAGGTGACCACGTCGAACTGCTCCGGTGCCTCTGCGGCCATGGCTTCGGCGGTGATCTGCCGATAATCGATTTCGAGTCCGGATTCGAGAAGGTGCAGGCGCGCAACCGACAGCGGAGCCTCGCCCATGTCGATACCAGTCACCTGAGCGCCACGCTGCGCCATGGCCTCGCTCAGGATGCCGCCACCGCAGCCGATATCGATGACTTTCTTTCCGGCCAGAGAGATGTGCTCATCTATCCAATTGACCCGTAATGGGTTGATCTCATGCAGCGGCTTGAACTCACTCTCGCGATCCCACCAGCGATGTGCAAGGGCTTCGAATTTGGCGATTTCAGCGTGGTCGACGTTGCTCATGGTCTGGTCCATTTATAAAGCTTGAAGAAGAAGCTTGAGCTGCAATCGCTCATGTTGCCAGCTTCGGATAGCGGCGAGGGCGCATAGGTCGTTCGGTCGCGGGGGGCCTGCATATCTACTCGCCTTCGTCACTGGTTGTCCGTGCTGGCAATCCGGGCGCCCCATTGGCGGGCATTCGCGATGACACGCTGCTCGTCCATCCGGGTCAGCTTGCCGTTGTTCAACAACTGTTTTCCTCCTACCCAGACATGCCGGACGGCGTCTCGCCCTGTGGAATAGATCAGCTGAGAAACCGGATCGTATATTGGTTGCTGAGCCAAACCGGAGAGATCGACGGCGACCAGGTCGGCGAATTTTCCGATCTCCAGCGAGCCGGTGTGATCATCGATCCCCAACGCCCTTGCACCATTGAGCGTAGCCATGCGCAATGCGCGATGTGCATCCAGGGCGGTCGCTGAACCGGCGACCGCCTTGGCCAGCAACGCGGCGGTACGGGTTTCGCCAAGCAGATCCAGATCGTTGTTGCTCGCGGCGCCATCGGTGCCAATGGCAACATTGACTCCGGCTTCCCACAGGCGCTCTACAGGACAGAAGCCGCTGGCGAGCTTCAAGTTCGATTCGGGGCAATGAATGACACTGCAGTTATGCTCGGTGAGCAACGCGATGTCTTCTTCGTCGACCTGGGTCATATGCACAGCCTGGAACCGAGGACCGAGCAACTGGAGTCGCGCGAGCCTGGCCAAGGGGCGTTCGCCATGCTTGTGCAGCGCCTCTTGGATCTCGTGCGCGGTTTCATGGATGTGCATATGAATGCAGGCGTCCATCTCGGCGACCAGAATTCTGATGTTTTCGAGTTTGTCATCCGCAACCGAATAAGGCGCGTGGGGCCCGAATGCGATCGAGATACGCGGGTGATGCTTGAGATCATCGAACAACGCCACGCCATTGCGTAGCGCCTCGTCCGCGTCGCGTGCGCCGGGTACGGGGAAATCGAGCACAGGGACGGCAATCTGTGCTCGTACGCCATGCTTATGTACCAGTTCGCTTACTACAGCGGGGTGGAAATACATGTCAGAAAAGCAGGTGATGCCGCCTTTGAGCTGCTCGGCAATGGCCAGTTCGGTGCCGCAGCGCACGAAGTCTTCGTCGACCCAGCGTGCTTCGGCCGGCCAGATGTGGTCGCGCAGCCAGCGTTGCAGCGGTAAATCATCGGCCAGCCCACGAAACAGCGTCATCGCCGCGTGTCCGTGTGTATTGATCAGGCCGGGAGCCAGCATCATTCCTTCGAGTTCGAGCTTCTCCTGCGCCGGATGCTTGAGTGCTTCCTCACGCGGTGCGATGAGTATGATGCGTCCATCACGGATGCCCAATCCATGCCCCTTGAGCACTACTCCCGCTGGCTCGACCGGAACCAGCCAGGTCGGAAATAGAAGCAGATCTAGCGGAGTGAGGCTTTGCCGGGACATGGGGAGCCGTGACTGGATGAGAAGGTCGACTAGTGTAATGGCTGGGGACGCTGGATTGAAGGAAGCCGTAACGCTGGTCGCAGCAGGCGTCCTGGTAGCGCTGCACTGCCTATATATAGGAGAGGGCAAATGCCATGGATGAAAAACCGAAATAAACGGTTGACGGCTGTTTTCAGGTGCCTATAATGCGCACCACTTCCGGCG